>Ga0067045_1003891_pt1 | contig 23589 bp, 26 predicted proteins | sample TerdegcTABiofilm_FD_59184 | JGI IMG/M metagenome (GOLD analysis project Ga0067045, IMG submission 59184) | Combined Assembly of (Gp0054472, Gp0054536) Wastewater bioreactor microbial communities from Singapore -Terephthalate degrading...
CATCGAGTGCTTCTACAACCTGACGCGCCGGCATTCGACGCTGGGCTATCTCAGTCCCGTACAGTTCGAGCAAGCTCAAGAAGCTTAGGTCGGTGTCAACGCAACCGGCAGCAGCCCAATATGGGTTGACTGCTGCACAACTTGGATTTTCCTCCACTTCCAAGCCAGCCAAGAAGACGGCAGGAAAAGAGGCTGTTGTGATGTACCGAAATGGAGATCTCACCTGGTCAGGAGCCAAGCAAGGCAGGAAGCCAAAATGGGTGCTTGAAGCTCAAGCAGCAGGTGAAGACCTTGAGCAGTACCGTGTGAAGTGAAACGCGAAGCAGAAATGAAAAAGCACCCAACTGGGTGCTTTTTTGTGTCTCTCGTTAGGACTTTTCGACGCTGTACGGCAAGCGTACAATGCCAAGTTTGTCAACAACAGCTTGGTAAAAAAAGTGTCGATAGATCCGAAATTGCTTGCAGCAGCCAAGAAGGTGACGGCTCACCGTGCCAAGGTGGTTATTGACCACATCATTCAGCACGGCTACATCACCACTGAAGAACTCAAAGAGACTTACGGCTACAACCATCCACCACGAGCAGCAGGTGATGTGCGTGATCAAGGCATTCCGCTGGAAACCTTCAAAGTCAAAGGAAGTGATGGACGGTCTATCGGTGCTTACCGATTTGGTGATCCCTCACAAATTGAAGATGGGAAGCTTGGTGGAAGAAAGGTTCTCCCTAAGCAGTTGAAAAAAGAACTAATTGAGCAATTTGGGGCTCGGTGCGCAATTAGCACCGAGCAGTACGATGAGTCCCACCTACAGATTGATCATCGGATTCCATATCGCATTTCTGGAGATGAGGGAACCGATCGCAATCCCGCAGACTTCATGCTTCTATCTGGTGCTGCTCAACGGCAGAAATCATGGGCATGTGAACACTGCCAAAATTTTCTAGTTAAGAAAGACTTGGCAACTTGTCAAACTTGCTATTGGGCATTCCCTGAAAGTTTTACTCATGTTGCGATGAAGCAAGAGCGAAGAGTAGATTTGACTTTCAGTGGTCAGGATGTTGACACATTCAAAGCATTAGAGAAAAGAGCCAAGGAAAACGGCTCCTCCATCCAAGATGAAATCAAAAGACTGATCAAGTAGCAGCAGCCCCCAGCAAATCAAGCTGGGGGTCTTCCTTTTCATGAGTCACAGTCTTTGTTTTAGCAAGAAGAGCGGGAGACAGATAAAGGGATTCAATCGTGACATCATCACGTCCCAGCAAGGTTGCTTGGCTAGAACGACCAGCATGAAGCCCCACCTTCCTCAACTGAAGGTAGTTAGGAAGTTCCGTCCCGTAAGTTCTGTCTCCACAAGTCCCATCAAAACTGAGCATATAAGGAACATTGCGCTTATTGAGGCTGTCTAGCTCATCAATAAGCTCATCCAGATTCAGAAGATGAGCATATCTTGGATCTCGCTTTCCACTAGTCCCCTGCCAAGGTGGATCCATATAGACAAGATCATTGGCCGCCGCATCAGCAATCGCATCTCTAAAATCGCCACCTACGATCTTAATTCGATCCCTCAGCAACTTAGACATAAGTTCAGCCTCTCGTTTCAACTTATCAGGTTTTAAACCGAGGCGACGGTTATCTGGACCCTGGTTAAATTCACCACTCCCGTTGAAACGAACAGCATTTTTCACACATCTTGCCACGAGATAGAGTAAGTCAGATGGTGACTTTGTTCGATTGAAATCATCTCGCACCTTTCTGTAATATGAAGCAGGATCAGACAACTGCTCATTCCAGAGTTTCGAGTATTCCGCGGCCAACTTCTCTGGATGATCGACAATCAGCCTCCACAACTCAGCGAGGGGTTCAAGCTTGTCCGCAACAACGAATTTCTTTGCTTTGTGATTGGCGGCGGCTGCAAGAGTAATTGCACCAGAACCAACAAATGGTTCATACAAGGTGTCAATCTCAAAATCCATGTAAGACAAGATATCTTCAGCAAGTTTTCTCTTGCTTCCTTGATATGGAATTACATGAGGGGCCTTTTTCATGGCGTTTCTTTGAACCTTTTGTTCAATGAATAGACAGAAGCGTTTCTGTCCTTCTCAATCAAGAAGAGTGGTGAGCCACCGTTCGCAACCCGGCGTTTCTCTCTTCTGTATATTATGGAATACAAGGACTTTGTTGGGGTCTGACCTGTGAAGGCATGTGGTTCCATCTTCTCAATTTCAGACACCACCTCCCCCAGACTAAGTGCCTTCTTCCTCATCTTCAGCACCTCAACCATCAAGGCTTCCAAATCACTTTTCTGACGGTTCCATCCCATATGTGTCCCTTTTCAAGCATGCGGAGGCATGCTAACGCAAATCAGCACATCCTTCAAGACCTCGGACAAACAAATACAGGTACATTCAGCCAGATAGACAAGCCGCATTGATCTGAGGAAGCCAGAAAAACAAAAAGCCAGTCATTTGACTGGCTTTTTTATCGTGCTCTTGACAATCCTAAGATTTTCAATATATGTACGATAACAGTTTCTCAGGCTGTGCAGTTTAATAATATGATTTTTTGACAGATTGTCAAGACCGAATAGAACAAAATTGCCCTTACGAGAAACTGTTAGGGCAATTTTTTCATCGGCTCAATGTCCTCGGGAAAAATTGCAGCGAAGTTTTAGTAACTTGCACAGGTAAAAATAGGCATTCGGAGACATAAGAACCATCGTAAATGCCAACTGGAAAAGGCAACATCTAAGAAAGTAGCGACTCAATCAGTGTGCTATAGGCTCCTAGCCTAGCGATTGAGCAAACAAGAGAGAGTAAAAGAGTGGGAGTATCAACCTGTAGGTTCCCAAAGTGTGAAAGCACAATGGACTAGCCCGACGCAGTGCCCACACCTGGTTAGATCAGGTAAAACAGAGCGGGATAACACAAGCAGCTAACTTGATCTTGTGTCCGGTGCTATGTGGTCAGCAAGGGAGCGATCTCTTTGGTGAAGGCAAGAAGGCAAAAAAGGATGAGTGGCCCTGCTGCTCTACCCGGTTAAATAGCACTTACCCCTGGCAGGTAAGGGACTGGCAGAGTCAATTGGTTATGATTCTGATACTGAATAAACACAGCAAGAATTTTCTTGTCCTCTGGGTTAAGGGGGTTCTTTGCCGAAACCGTGTGATAGCACGGTGAAGGCAAAGAATACATGTACTCTCTAACGAGAGTATTTAAGCACCATCAATGCACCATATATTAATAGCACACAAGCAAAATAGACCAGTTCCATCCAAGCAAAGAAGAATCTCGTAGAGGTTCTATGAAATAGAACAAAATTGGCAAAGAACTTTTTATTTAGATTTCTTTCTCATTTGCAAACCATTAGTGGAGCTCCATATGTCCACATAGAACAAATACTACCCTTTGGGGAGCACGTTTTACCCGCCGCATATACAGAATTCTGCTTACTGCCCATGCACCAGCTATATAAACTCCACTCGCCATTTGGATTATTGGCATCAGTATAGTGATCAAATGTCCAAACGCCAGTAGTAGTAACAACAGCCGCAGAGCAAGCTGCTGGAGATCCGTAGTTTCCCGTACATGTCCAAGAATAGAGATTGCCACTTGTGCTTATCGCACTTGGAGTACCAGCAGAGCATAGATTCGTTGGGTAAGTAACATTCCCACCGTTATCACTTCCACAAGTCCCCACTACTCTCTGACTGGCAGAGCATTGACTCACCGTGCCATCACCTCCTTTACAGGACCAGGTGTATCCATTACTTGTCGTCACCACTGAACTGGCAACTCCTGAATCACATAGAAATGAGGTGGGCGCACTTGTCAATATTGATCCATTAGAAGCACCACATTTACCTCCCCATGATACTGTTCCAGCATTATAGGTAGTTGTGCTTGTATTGATCTTAGGTTGTGTCGCAATCATGCTGGGGTTTGATGGCATACAAGTTGAATCACAGCCTATGTTTGGTTGACCAGCATAAGCCTGACTCAAGATTGTCAGCATTGCCATCGTTAATATCTTATTCCCCATATCAATCCCCCAGTGTTCTATATATATACTAGTAAATTAACTTTTATTGTCAATCTCAAGCCGGGGATGGGTTTAAAAAAAGCATCTCAATGGGTGCTTTTTTAGTTCTCTATATCAGTCAAAATTTGACTTCTCTTTTCTATTTCCTATTATTTTAATAAAAGGAAAATCATGAAGAAAGTCATCACAACCATTGTTCTGGCACTATCTATTGGGCAAGCTTTTGCTGATAACAAAACCGCATCTAATAAGGCAACTGCAACGCTGGCTAATTCTTGTCAGTTTTCAACCTCAAATGTGGTCTTCGGAAATTACGATCCTAATGCCACAGATCATTTGCAGAGTTCTCAAAATTTGAATCTAAAATGCACAAAGGGAACCGCATATAGGATATGGACCTACGCAGCCAGCAGCCTTGCTTTAGCGAACTATGGGGCTGTTGCAATCATGACCTCTGCTAGCTCCACCGACAAGCTGTATTACCAAATATACCAATCATGGTACACCCCCGCTCGTTGGAATGATGATAATAATTATGATCCAGAAACATACAGAGGCACAGGAGATGGAGCATGGCAATCCATATCCTTTCTTTACAGAGTAATCAAGAATCAGTATGTGGCACCTGCTAACTACTCTGCAACTCAAACCATGAATGTCACTTTCTAATATAAATAGCCTGACCTCATTCAGTCAAGCAAAAATCTAGGCTCCTTTATGGAGTCTTTTTTATTTGTGGGCGGCTTGGTTGCATTGCTTGTGCCCATATCACTCAAAAAATGCAGTCAGTTGATCGCTGTAGTTTGCAACCAGCCATATATTAATTGTAGCAAATGAAAATATCTCATCAAGAGTTGGATTGAAATTCTGAAAGCAGGATTGCTCAATCAACTTGTACACCCGTAAGCACGTTAGTCAAAAAAGGACCAACTCGTTTGGGTCCTTCCGGGAGAACTTGCAGGTGAATTACTCAACACCTAAAGAGCCGCGAGGCAGTCTGTTCTTTCTCACGATTGATTCAAGAATAATCTGAATTTCGTGAAGCCTCTGGGCCTCATTCGGAATGGTGAAGGCTTGAATCACATCCCTCAAGTCTGCCACCGATACGAGCAGATCATCCTGAGTGGTCAGGGTATTTTTGTCGTAGATAAATTCATTCTTCATCTTTCGGCTTCCAGGTGAACTGTTCAGCAGCCAAAGCAGAATCGGAGGCAACTTTCTGATCTTGAATCTTCAATTTTTCATTGATTCCTTTTGCAGCGGTTGAGAAAATTTTTCTCGTGTATGTTGATAAAGTGAAGTCGGTCGTATTGTGTTTTGCATTCAATCTCGCAACGGCTTCCTTCAGAATTTCAAGATCACTTCGTTCAATGTAGAGATTGAATTGAACCAAGTCATTGTATTTTTTTGGCCTTCCCATCTTTGCCATAAATTCCCCTCCGCTTTCTTCTGTTTATATGTAGATAAATAGCAAATCAAAATCGAATGTCAACTGGTCGCTCGAACTTTTCGAGATGACTTTATGTGTAGATTAAGTCGACGGAATTTTTCTACATAAATGTTGGCTATCGAGTTTCGGTCAAAACGTGGACAATTCAATTTGGCTTGCTAAAATTAATAGTACAAAACAGCAAGACAAATAAACCATACTGTCGCTTAACCCCTTTCGGGCTTAACCAACATGGTTTATCTCTTGTTAGGGCTCTGCCCTAAGACCCGAAAAAATGCTTAGAACAAGAATAAGAAGGAGAGCATATGAGCAACGAATTACAACTAAAAAGCCATCCGGGCCGTCATGGAAATGACGACGAACATCTCTACAAACGCACTCACTCCTTGGACATTCGTTTGTCTCCTGTTGAGCTTTCTGCACTCAAAGAGTCTTGGAATAAAACGCAGTTCAACTCGATGGCCGCATATGTTCGCAACACGATCTTCCAAGGCAACGAACAGAAAATTGACTTCTACTTTGAAGATAAAAAGCAGGATCGCATCCTCGCTGCCAAGTTCTTCTCTGAGCTAAACAAGCAAGGAAAAAATCTAAATCAGATCGCCAAGCAACTAAGTTCACGACCAGACTTGTCCAAACAAGAGGCAAAGCTTTTGATGGATGATCTCAAAAATGCACTCATGGCCATCCAGGAAATCAAGGACAAAATTGCACTTCAGAAGAAGAATTGAGGTGCCATTTTGTGATCAATATCATTCAGGGCCATCGCACGAATTCAGTTCAAGAAGCGATCAAATATCTAAAAGGCGATCATGACCACAAGGGCATGGAGAGAAAACCTAAGCCTCGATTTCTCACTGGAAGTGAGACAGATTGCCTTGTGGCGTGCGAATCCATTGATCGCAAACACAAGTATGTTTCTGGTACTTTGGCATTTGAACCAACTGAGCGACCTACAGACAAGCAACTGATGGAGGTGGTCAAGTTGTTCCGTTCTGTCTTCATGGCGGGCCTTGAGCACGGCGTGAATTTCACTGACTTCTGGAACATCCACGAGGACAAGGGCCGCATCGAACTCAACTATGTCATCCCACTGACTGAGCTAACTACTGGCAAGCAAATGAATCCATTTCCTGTCGGAAAAGCGAAGGAGGACTTCAAGGATGCATTTGATTCCTATATTAATCATCAGTTCGGCTATGACCAGATTGTGAGGGATCCTCTTAAAGCCTCTTTTTCAAAATTTGAAGTGAAGGTTTTGCCTCATGCTGAATCAGCACTTGTCAAACAGATCAAGTCAATCAAGCCTGACAAAGACAACATCAGTCAAAATGTTGCTTACCAGGTTTTGCAAGGAAAGATTGCAAGCAGGCAAGAGCTTTGCGATTATCTGGAGAATTTTGGAGAGATCACCAGAATCAACGATAAATTCATCTCGCTGAAAATTCACGGATCGCAGAAGGCGTTCAGGTTGAAGGGGCCGGTTTACGAATACGGTGCCGACTTCAAGGATCTAAGAAATGAAGCTCTCACCAGAGGTGCCAGCTATAAAAAGCAACTCTCTGATGCGGACTTTCAGAAGGTGACTGACACCCTCAAGAGGCTGACTGAATCAAGAAGACAGTTCAACAAGAAATTGATCGCCACCCCCATGACTGGGAGAAGCAACAGACATCGTCTCTATGGCGATAAAGCCATCGTCAAAGTCAAGCCATCGAAAGTGCCATCGGAAGCCACTAAAACAGCAGGCACTACTGTGAAATCTCCCGATTTCTTGAAGGCATCGCCTCATCACCAGGCTGAATTTAGGTCAACGCAAGAAAGTACCAAAGCGGCCACGACACCAACGAAGACGCTATCGACAAATCCAGAGGAAAAGGTCGGCTCTCCATCAGTTTCTAGCTCCACAAACGGCGTTTCTGACCCGTCTATTGGTGGACTTCGCTCCCAACTCGCTGATCTCATGAACCAGATCGCCAATGCGAAGAATCCAGCTAAAGCAGCCGCATTGAAGGCAAAGGCAACACAACTTGAAAATCAGATCGGTGCAGCAGTAGCAGCCGAAAGAATCAGGAAGCTCAAGGAAGCAGAGCGATTCAATGGCATGAGTGGAAAAAAGTTGAAGTCCTGATGTGGCAATGAAGCAGGCAAAAAAAAAGCACCCGAAGGTGCTTCCATTTAATTCATATGATCTTCACTATTCCTTGCCAGCCTCTTCATCCCACTTTTTCAGAAGAGCCAGCTTTTCACCAATCTTGATTTCCAGACCTCTAGGAACTGGCTGATACCAACCAGGTTCTGCTATGCCATCAGGAAGGTAGGTTTCCCCAGCAGCATACGCATTAGGTTCATCGTGCGCATATCGGTATTCATGCCCATAGCCCAATTCCTTCATGAGCTTCGTTGGTGCATTGCGAAGGTGAACAGGAACCTCACGGCTCTTGTCCTGCTTCACGAAGGCTCTTGCTTGGTTGTAGGCCATGTAGCCAGCATTGCTCTTGGCTGCTACTGCCAGATAGATGACTGCCTGACCTAGTGCCAACTCACCTTCTGGACTTCCCAGTCGTTCATAGGTCAAGGCTGCGTCATTGGCAATCTGCATGGCTCTTGGATCAGCAAGCCCGATGTCTTCCCAAGCCATCCTTATGATTCTTCTGGACAGATACCTTGGATCTGCTCCACCGTCCAACATTCTTGTTAGCCAGTAAAGAGCAGCATCAGGATTGGATCCACGAACAGACTTGTGCAAAGCAGAAATCTGATCATAGAAATTGTCCCCACCCTTATCAAAACGCCTTGAATTCAAGGTCAAGGCATTCTGGATGAAGTGGGTATCAACCTGCTGAACATCGGCAGCACCAGCAGCCGTCTTGCACTGTTCAAGCAGATTTAAGAATCTTCTTGCATCGCCGTCTGCATAGCCAATGATGGTTTCTACAGCCAAGTCTTCAAACTGCAAATCACCAAGGACACCTTCTTCTTGAACTCGCTTCAAGAGCAGCTTCAACTCTTCTTCTGTCAGCGACTTCAGCACATAGACCTGAGCACGAGACAGCAGGGCCGAGTTCACTTCAAAGGAAGGATTCTCTGTCGTTGCACCAATGAAGGTGACTAGGCCACTTTCGGCATAAGGAAGAAGAGCGTCTTGTTGGGACTTGTTGAACCTGTGAATTTCGTCAACGAACAAGATGGTGTGCTTGCCCATAGACAGGTTCTGCTGTGCTTGCTCCATAGCAGCACGAATGTCTTTGACACCAGAGAACACCGCAGACAGAGCTATGAACTCGCACTTGAAGGCCGTTGCCGTCAATCTTGCCAAGGTCGTTTTACCGACACCTGGTGGCCCCCAGAAGATCATGGAGTGCGGCTTGCCTGACTGAAAGGCCAGTCTCAACGGCTTACCTTCACCCAGCAGATGGGACTGCCCAATCACCTCATCCAAGGTCTTGGGACGGAGCGCTTCAGCCAGTGGTGCAGCAGGCTCTTGTGCGAACAGATCAGGCAAGCTTCACCCCCACCGAATAATGGGGAAGCCCAAATATTTGCACAATGACTCTTTTAAGTTGTTGATTTATATAGTGCTTGNNNGCTTTTGTTGAAGCGGTGCACTTCGTCGACGAACACGATGGTGGCGCGCCCCCTTTGCTGCGCCGCCTGCGCCTGCGCCACCGCGTCGCGGATGTCCTTCACGCCGGCGAGCACCGCCGACAGCGGCAGGAAATCGGCATCGAACGCATCGGCCATGAGCCGCGCCAGCGTGGTCTTGCCCACGCCCGGCGGCCCCCAGAACAGCATGGAGTGCAGCCGCCGTGTCTCGAAAGCCACGCGCAGGGGCTTGCCGGGGCCGAGCAGGTGACGCTGGCCGACGACGTCGTCCAGATGCCGTGGCCGCAGCCGCTCGGCCAACGGCGCCTGCAGCGGTGCCGCCGCCGCCCCGCGCGGCGCCGGCTCGTCGAACAATCCGGGACTGTCGGCTGTGCTCACGGCTGGCTGATGACCGAGGCGCCTTTGGGCGGGGTGAAGCGGAACCGCTCGGCCGGCAGAGGCGGGTTGCTCACGATGTCGCTGAAGCGGATGGTCGATACCTGGCCGAAGGCGTCACGCAGCTGCAGTTCGACCACCTGCGGCCCTTGCGGCGCGCTGCGCAGGCCGATGCGGATCCAGTCGAAATTGCTGTCCTTGGATTTGGGCGTGGCCTGCACCCACTGCAGCCCGCCAGCGTCGGGCATGGCGTGCAGATCGAACAACCGGGTCACATCCTCCCCGGCAAAAATCGCCGCCGGCGTGCCTTTGAACGCCTGGCTCACCGCGGTGATGGTGACCTGGTCGAGGTCACGGTCGTAAGTCCAGAGCTGTTTGCCGTCGCTGACGATGGTCTGGGCATACGGTTTGGCGTAATCCCAGCGGAAACGGTCGGGACGCTCGAAGGCGAACTGCCCGGACGCAGGCGCCTGCGCCGGCCCCCTGGGGTTGCTGACCGTCTGCGTGAACTGCGCGCTGCCGCTGCGGGTTTGCTGCAGCCACTGCAGCAGCGTCTGCACCGGGTTGGCAGCCAACGCTGCAGACATGCTGGCGCACCACACGCCGCAGCCCAAAGCCAGCGCGGCGGCGGCAGACCGCGCCCGGGCAATCAAGGTCGTCATCACACACTCTTTCTCGTCAGGGGCCAGCCGGGGCCGCAACCGGGTGCGCGTGCCCCCTCAATCGTCGCGCACCGGCACCAGAATGTCGCGGTTGCCGCTGGGGGTGAGCGCGGACACCAGCCCGGATTGTTCCATTTGCTCCAGCAGTCTGGCAGAACGGTTGTAGCCGATGCGCAGATGACGCTGCACCAGAGAAATCGACGCCTTGCGGTGCTGCAGCACGATTTGCACCGCCTGGTCGTACAGCGGATCGCTCTCGCCGTCGGCCTGCCCCGCCACACCCGGCGCCGCCGCGCCCTCGGCGTCTTCGCCGGTGAGGATGCCGTCGAGGTAGTTCGGCCCGCCGCGGCTCTTGATGTCCTCGACCACGCGGTGCACCTCGGCATCACTGACGAAAGCGCCGTGCACCCGCTGCGGCATGCCCGATCCCGGCGGCAGGTAGAGCATGTCCCCCATGCCGAGCAGGCTCTCGGCGCCCATCTGGTCGAGAATGGTGCGCGAATCGACCTTGCTCGACACCTGGAAGGCGATGCGCGTGGGGATGTTGGCCTTGATCAAGCCGGTGATCACGTCCACGCTGGGGCGCTGCGTGGCCAGAATGAGGTGGATGCCCGAAGCCCGCGCCTTTTGCGCCAGCCGGGCGATGAGTTCCTCGATCTTTTTGCCCACCACCATCATCAGGTCGGCGAGTTCGTCGATCACCACGACGATGTGCGGCAGCTTTTCCAGCGGCTCCGGCGCGTCGGGGGTGAGGCTGAAGGGGTTGGTCAGCGGCTCGCCGCGCGCCTTGGCCTCCTGCACCTTGGTGTTGTACCCGGCCAGGTTGCGCACGCCGAGTTTGCTCATGAGCTTGTAGCGCCGCTCCATTTCCCCGACGCACCAGTTCAGCGCCTGCGCCGCCTGCTTCATGTCGATGACCACCGGGGCGAGCAGGTGGGCGATGCCGTCGTAGACGCTGAGTTCGAGCATCTTCGGGTCGATGAGGATCAGCCGCACATCGCTGGGCTCGGCCTTGTACAGCAGGCTGAGAATCATGGCGTTGACCCCCACCGACTTGCCCGAGCCGGTGGTGCCGGCCACCAGCAGGTGCGGCATTTTCGCCAGATCGACGACCACGGGGTTGCCGACGATGTCCTTGCCCAGCCCCATGGTCAGCAGCGATGCCGCCTCGTGGTAGCTGCTCGAACCGAGAATCTCCGCCAGCCGGATGGTCTGCCGCTTGGCGTTGGGCAGTTCCAGCGCCATGGTGTTCTTGCCCGGAATGGTCTCGACCACGCGGATGCTCACCAGCGACAGCGCCCGCGCCAGATCGCGCGACAGGTTGACGATCTGCGCCCCCTTGACCCCGGTGGCCGGCTCGATTTCGTAACGCGTGATCACCGGGCCGGGGTAGGCGGCGACCACCCGCACCTCCACGCCAAAGTCCTTGAGCTTTTTCTCGATCAGCCGCGAGGTGAATTCCAGCGTCTCGTGGCTGACCGTCTCCGCCGGCGTGGCCGGCGCGGGATCGAGCAGGCTGAGCGCCGGCAGCGCCGAATCGGGCAGGTCGCTGAACAGGGGTTTCTGCTTTTCCTTCAGCGCCCGCGGCGACTGCGGCACGACGGCGACCTGCGGCTCGATCACCACGGGCGCGAGCACTTCACGCTCCTCCACCAGCGGGCGCTGCTGCTCGACTTCCTTTTCCCGCTCCTGCAAGGCCTGTCGACCGAGCAGCGCGTCGTCCTCGCGCACGCGGCGCTGCTGCTGCCAGGTCCACAGCCGCTCGATCCATCCGCCCAGCCGCTCGGCGACGTCGGCCCAGGAAAACTGTCCGACCCAGCTCAGCGCAAACAGAAACACCGCCAGCAGCACCAGCGTGCCCCCGGTGTCGCCCAGCAGCGTGTCGACGCCGGCGCCCAGCGCATGGCCGAGCAGCCCGCCGGCATCCCCTGGCAGATGCGGCGCCAGGCTCCACAGCCGCGTCGATTCCAGCGCGGCGCTCGACAACGGCAGCAGCAGCACGCCAGCAAACGCCGCCAGCGGGCGCCAGCGCCGCCAGCGGTCGGGGGTGGTGGCGTCTGCGGGCGGCGGCGTTTGCTGCTGCGCGGCGCGCCACATGCGCAGCACGCCGTACAAGCCCAGCGGAATCAGCCACAGCGCGGAAAACCCCAGCAGAAAGTACGCCACGTCGGAAAACCAGGCGCCGATCACCCCGACCCAGTTGGCAACCCGGCCACTGGTGCCCGAACTCGACCAGGACGGATCGGACTTGTGAAAGCTCAGCAGACTCAGGCTGAGCAGAATCCAGCCGATGAACGCCGCAGTCAGGCGCACTTCCGCGGCAAAACGCTGCAGCCGGCTGCGCGGCTCGGGCCGCGCGGCCAGGCCGGAGGGCGGACGGTGGGTGTCGATTTTCGCCATACGTCACAGCAACGAGGACAGGTGTTCGCGAATCAGCATGCTGCCGTCTTCGCGCTCGACCACAAAGCCCTGCTGCTCGAAATCCTTCATCACCCGGCTGACCATTTCGCGCGAGGCGCCGACCATTTTGGCCAGATCCTGCCGCGACAGCTTGGTGCGAATGACGTGCTCTTCCTGCATCACGTCGGTCAGTTCCATCAACGCCCGTGCCACCCGGCCGTAAACATCCATCAGCGCCAGCGACTCGATTTTGCGGTCGGCGCGGCGCAAACGCAGCGCCAGGCCGCGCATGATGGCAAACGACATGCTGGTGTTCTCCGGCAGGCACTGCAAAAAGGCGACGCGGCCGAGCATCATCACGTCGGTCTGCACTTCGGCCTGCACCGTGGCCGAGTGCGGCTCGCCGTCGATCAGGCTCATCTCGCCGATATAGTCGCCGGGATGGAGCACGGCGATGATGACCTCGCGTCCCTTGGCGTCCATGCTGATCACCCGCGCCCGCCCCGACAGCAAAATGAACAGCGCGTTGGACTTGCTGCCTTGCTCGACGATGTTTTCGCCGCGCTTGTAGCGGCGTTTGACGATGGACTGCGAAATCGACCAGGCTTGCGACTCGGTGAGCACGGCAAACAGCGGCACGCGCCGCACCAGGTCAATATCGGTGATCTGCGACATCAGTGACTCCCTCTTGCGGGTTGAGAACGCCTCCACACCCGGCGCTGCGGCGGCATGAGGCACGCGGGCGGCCCGGCGTACCACTCGGACGGTTTCGGTTGCACGGCGGGACGGCGCAGCGCGCAGCTTTGACCGCCCGTCACGCGCCAACCGCACAGCCCTTCTAAAATCTTACTCATTCAATGCCGACGCCAGCGGCGTCCGCGTCAACGCTCTTCTTCCAGTTTCTCACACATCATGACCACCAAACACGCCAAAGTGCTCATTCTCGGCTCCGGTCCAGCCGGCTACAGCGCGGCCATCTACGCCGCACGTGCCAACCTGCAGCCGGTGCTCATCACCGGGCTGGCGCAGGGCGGTCAGCTCATGACCACCACCGAGGTGGACAACTGGCCTGCCGATGTCGATGGCGTGCAGGGCCCGGACCTGATGGCGCGGTTCCAGGCACACGCCGAACGCTTCAACACCGAGATCGTGTTCGATCACATCCATACCGCGCACCTGGGGGAAAAACCCATCCGCCTGGAAGGCGACAGCGGCAGCTACACCTGCGACAGCCTGATCATCGCCACCGGAGCGTCGGCCAAATATCTCGGGCTGCCCAGCGAACAGGCGTTCATGGGCAAGGGCGTTTCGGGCTGCGCCACCTGCGACGGCTTTTTCTACCGTAACCAGCCGGTGTGCGTGGTCGGCGGCGGCAACACCGCGGTGGAAGAAGCGTTGTACCTCGCCAACATCGCCAGCAAGGTCACCGTCATCCACCGCCGCGACAAGTTCCGCGCCGAACCGATCCTGGTGGACAAACTCATGGCCCGCGCCGCCGAAGGCAAGGTCGAGCTCAAACTGTGGAGCGAACTGCAGGAGGTGCTGGGTGACGACTCGGGCGTCACCGGAGTGCGTCTGCGCAACAACCAGACCGGCGCCACCGAGGACATCGCGCTGGCGGGGTGTTTCATCGCCATCGGCCACCAGCCCAACACCGCCATTTTCGAGGGCCAGTTGGAGATGAAAGATGGCTACATCGTCACCCGCGGCGGCAACGAAGGTATGGCCACGGCCACCAGCGTCCCCGGCGTGTTTGCCGCCGGAGACGTGCAGGATCATGTCTACCGCCAGGCCATCACCAGCGCGGGAACGGGGTGCATGGCGGCGCTGGATGCGCAACGCTACCTGGAAAACGCCGCGGGCTGAAACCTCCGCCCGCGGGTTCAGCCGCCTTGGCGCTTGCGCCTTGCGTTCGTGGACAGGCGTTCCGATCGGGATATAATCTTTAGTTTTTGTCCTACAAAATTTTTGAGGTGTGCCATGGCACGAGTGTGTCAAGTGACCGGGAAGAGCCCGATGGTCGGGAACAACGTGTCCCACGCGAACAACAAGACCAAACGCCGCTTCTTGCCCAATCTGCAATACCGCCGCTTCTGGGTGGAGAGCGAAAACCGCTTCGTGCGGCTGCGCGTGACCAGCGCCGGGCTGCGCACCATCGATAAAAAAGGCATCGACGTCGTGCTCGCCGAGCTGCGCGCGCGCGGCGAGATCTGAAAGCGCGGCGCTGGGCGCTGCTTTCCCCGCGCTGTCCCTCAAGACCTCTTCAAGCCCCTCAAGCCTCCCCCCAACACTGAACGGAGCCCACCATGGCAACCAAAGGCGGACGCGAAAAAATCAAGCTGGAATCCTCTGCGGGCACCGGCCATTTCTACACCACCACCAAAAACAAGCGCACCACGCCGGAAAAGATCGAAATCAAAAAATTCGATCCCGTCGCGCGCAAGCATGTGAGCTACAAAGAAGGCAAGATCAAGTAAGCCGATTCGAGTAAGCCGATCAGCCTGGCGGCGTCAGCCGCAGGCCCAGGCAACCATCCGCTGGCAAACCGCGCTGCGTGCACTGCGGTTTGCCAGCGGATTTTTTCTGCTTTCTTTATCGTTGACTGCGTCGTGCGCTGTCGGCATGGCAGGCAGCCGCGCCGCCCAGGCCATCCACGGACTCAGACCGGGGTATAACGCCGCAGCCGCAGCGACAGGTCGCGCAGCGCGGCTACGCCGCTGTCCTCGGCGCGATGGCACCAGTCCTGCAGCTTTTGCCGCAGTTGTTCGGCGTTCAGATTGGTTTGCTCCCACACCGCCTTGAGTTCGTCGCGCATGTGCAACAGCTTGCCCAGGTTGGGGCTGGCGTTGGCCGCGGCATCGACCAGCGCACGCGAACGCTCGCACAGGATTTCACGTTCGACACCGATCCAGCGCCTGGCTGCGCGCAGCACCGGCAAATGGGCCGCGGCCCCCTGCTGCGCGGCGCGGGCCAGTTCTGCTCTGAGCGTGGCTTTGATGCCCGCGGCGTAGCGCGCCATGACTTCATAGCGGTTGGCGATCACCGCCTGCAAGGTCTGCTGATCGACTTCGGCGCGCAATTCCCCCAGCCGGAACTGCGGCGGCAGTTTGCGCGGCTTGGCCAGACGCAGCCAGGACAGCAGCCGGATATAGCCCCAGCCGATGTCGAACTCCCACCACTTGACCGACAGTTTGGCCGAGGTCGGGTAGGTGTGATGGTTGTTGTGCAGTTCCTCGCCGCCGATGAGCACGCCCCAGGGAGCGATGTTGTGGCTGCGGTCGCGCGCGGAAAAATTGCGGTACCCCCACCAGTGGCCCAGGCCGTTGATCACCCCGGCGGCCCAGAACGGAATCCACACCATCTGCACCGCCCAGACGGTTGCCCCGATGGCACCGAACAGCAGCACGTCGAGGACGAGCAGCGCGCCCACGCCCTGCCAGACGTAACGCGAATACACCTTGCGCTCCAGCCAGTCGTCGGGTGTGCCGTGGCCGAATTTGGCCAGCGTCTGCGCGTTTTTCGCTTCCGCGCGGTACAACTCCGCACCGCGCAGCAGCACGGTGTCGATGCCGCGCGTCACCGGGCTGTGCGGATCGTCGGCGGTTTCGCATCTGGCATGGTGTTTGCGGTGGATCGCCACCCACTCCTTGGTCACCATCCCCGTCGTCAGCCACAGCCAGAAGCGGAAAAAGTGCGACGCGATGGGGTGCAGGTCCAGCGCGCGGTGCGCCTGTGCGCGGTGCAAAAAAATGGTCACCGAGGCAATGGTCAGGTGCGTGGTCACCAAGGCATACACCACGATTTGCCACCACGACGCCCGCAACAGGCCGTGAGCGGCCCCGTTCAACAACACATCAAACATCACAAACTTTCAAATGGAAACCCCTGCCGCCGCACGACATGTGCGGCGCGCAGCGGTCGCATTATGCGGCCGGCCGGCGCTGGCAGGGGCAGGACAAACACGAAGCCCCTGTGATTCCCGGCAGATCAGGAGGATGCCGACACCAGCGGCTCCGCCGCAGCGGCCGGCGCCACGCGGCGCTGCAGCACGGCGGCGTAAAACCCGTCCGTGCCATGACGATGCGGCAGCAGTTGCAGATCGCCCTGGTGCGTCAGGCCCGCCGCGGTCACGCCCTGCTGCGCCAGTACGCTGTCCGCGCCGACGCGTTCGAACTGCGGATGCGCGGCGAGAAACGCATCGACCACGGCGGCGTTTTCCGCGTCGAGCAGGCTGCATGTGGCGTAAACCAGCCGGCCGCCGGGCTTGAGCAGCGTGGCTGCGGCCTGCAGAATGCTGGCCTGGCGGGCGCTGAGCTCGGCGATGTCCTGCGGCTGCTGCCGCCACTTCATGTCCGGGTTGCGCCGCAGCGTGCCCAGACCCGAGCAGGGCGCGTCGACCAGCACGCGGTCGAGCTTGCCCGCCAGGCGTTTGACGCGTTCGTCACGCTCGTGGGCAATGGCCACCGGGTAGACGTTGGACAGACCGCTGCGCTGCAACCGCGGCTTGAGCTTGGCCAGGCGGTAGTCGGCAACGTCGAAGGCGTACAGCCTGCCGCTGCTGCGCATCATGGCTCCCAGCGCCAGCGTCTTGCCGCCAGCGCCGGCGCAAAAATCCGCCACCATTTCACCGCGACGCGGCGCCAGCAGCAGGGCCAGGAGCTGGCTGCCCTCGTCCTGCACCTCGACCCAGCCGTCGCGAAACAGCGCCAGCTCCTGCAGCGCGGGTTTGCCCTGCAGCCGTACCCCCCAGGGGGAGTACGGCGTGGCGTGAGCCGGCAGATTCAGCCGGCCGAAGGCGTCGAGCACCGCCTCGCGTCGCGCCTTGAGCAGGTTGACACGCAAATCCAGCGGTGCCGGACGCAGCAGCGCCTGCGCCAGTGCAGGGAATTCATCGCCGTATTGCTGCTGCAGCGCCTGCGCCAGCCAGTCGGGCAGGCTCCAGCGCACCGCGTCGCCCAGCGCCAGCGCGTCCAGCGCCAGCAGGCGCTTGCGCCACGCCAGCTGTTCCGGGGTAAACGCCGCGTGCATCGATGCGGCGTCGCCCGCCCAGCCCAGCAGCGCCAGCTTGAGCTCGGCTGCGCCGCCGAGACTGTCATCGCCTGCGGCCAGGGTTTGAAACAGGCGCAGATGCCGCAACACCTGGTACACCGTGTCGGCCAGCAGTTGCCGGTCGCCTTTGCCCAGTTGCGGCCGGGCGCGAAAGTGACGGCTGAGGACGGCGTCGGCCGCGGCGTCGAAGCGCAGCAGGTCGCGCAGCACGTCGCGCGCGGTGTAAAGCAGGTCGCGCGGCTTCATCGCTCGGACGCCGCCGGCAGGATGCGGGTGCGCATGCCGTCGACCACCACCCTGTCTTCCAGCAGCGCACGCACCACCGGCGGGTAGATGCGGTGCTCCTCGACCAGGACACGCGCGGCCAGCGCCTGCGGGGTGTCGTCGTCGTGCACTGGCACCACGGCCTGCGCCAGAATCGGGCCGTGGTCGAGCTCGTTGCTGACCAGATGCACCGTGGCTCCATGCCATTTGACGCCTTCGTGCAGCGCGCGGGCATGGGTGTGCAACCCGGTGAAAGACGGCAGCAACGACGGGTGGATGTTGACCACGCGCCCGGCGAAGCGGGCGACGAACTCGGCACCGAGAACGCGCATGAAACCGCACAGCGCGACGATGTCGCCGCCCAGCGCGTCGATGGCCGCGGCCAGCGCGAGGTCGAACGCCTCGCGGCTGGGGAATTCGCTATGCGCCACGACCTGCGCGGGCACGCCGGCGGCGCGCGCAAACTCCAAGCCGCCAGCATCGGCGCGGTTGCTGATGACGCCGCGCACCGCATGCATCCAGCCCTGCTGCTGCGCCGCGTGAAGGATGGCCTGCAGATTGCTGCCGCGGCCGGAAATGAGGACAACCAGATTTTTCATCGCCGGCAGTTTAGCCGTGCGTCTGCGCGGCGGCGACGCGCCGGGTGAATAATGTGCCGTTTGATTTCCTCTGGCCGCGATGAAATGCCCGTTTTGCCAAAGCCCTGACACCCAGGTGATCGAGACCCGCGAGGTGGAAGACGGCACCGCGCTGCGGCGCCGGCGGCGCTGCGGCCAGTGCGACAAACGCTTCACCACCTACGAACGGGCCGAAGTCAGCTTTCCCGTGGTGGTGAAAAAAGACGGCCGCCGCACCGACTACGACCGTAACAAGCTGCGCGCCTCGTTCCTGCTGGCGCTGCGCAAGCGCCCGGTCAGCGCCGAGGCCGTCGACACGGCCATCGGCCATGTCGAGCAGAAACTGCTGCAAAGCGGGGCGCGCGAGCTGCCGTCGACACAAATCGGCAACTGGGTGATGGACGAGCTGCGCCGTCTGGACAGCATTGCCTACGTGCGCTTTGCCTCGGTCTATCACAGCTTCAAGGATCTGGGGCAGTTTCTCGACGTGCTGCAGGAAGTGCAGCCCGCCAGCGCCAGACCCCGCCGCAGCAGGGGCGCATCATGACCGCCACGCCCGCCGGGTTCACCGCCGACGACCTGCGGCACATGCGCCGCGCTCTCGAACTGGCACGCAGCGCGCTGTACCGCACCAGCCCCAACCCGCGTGTGGGCTGTGTGCTCGTGCGCGACGGCGTCGTGCTCGGCGAAGGCGCGACGCAGGCCGCCGGGCAGGATCACGCCGAAGTGCAGGCGGTCAGGCAGGCCTGGGCCCGCGGCCATACGCTGCGTGGCGCCACCGCCTACGTCACCCTCGAACCCTGCGCCCATCACGGCCGCACCCCACCTTGCGCCGATCTGCTCGCCGCGCAGGGCGTGGCGCGAGTGGTCGCGGCGCTGGCCGACCCCAACCCGCTGGTCGCCGGCAAGGGCCTGCAACGGCTGCAGCAGGCCGGGGTGCAGGTGCAGACCGGGCTGTGTGCCGACGAGGCACGTGAGATCAACATCGGTTTTCTGACGCGCATGCAGCGCGGCACGCCGTGGGTGCGGCTGAAGGTGGCGGCGTCGCTCGACGGCATCACCGCGCTGCCCAACGGCGTCAGCCAGTGGATCACCGGCGAGGCCGCGCGCGCCGACGGCCACCACTGGCGCGCCCGCGCCTGCGCCGTGCTCACCGGCGTGGGGACGGTGCGCGCCGACGACCCGCAACTGACCGTGCGCGCGGTGGACACACCGCGGCAGCCGATCCGCATCGTCGTCGACAGCCGGCTGGAGCTGCCGCACCACGCCCGGCTGCTGCACGACACCGCATCGCCGCTGTGGCTGGTTCACGCCCTGCCTGCGGAGCAGGCTGCCCCACGCCTGGCCGCGCTGCGTGCCGCTGCCGCGCCCGGGCTGGAGCTCGACGCCATCGCTTTGCCGCCAGACCCCGACAAGCCCGGAAAAACCGATTTGCGCGCCCTGCTCAAGGCACTGGGCGAGCGCGGCATCAACGAGCTGCACTGTGAAGCCGGAGAAAAGCTCAACGGCTCGCTACTGCGCGCCGGCGTGGTCGACGAATTACTGCTGTATCTTGCCCCCATGCTGCTCGGCCAGGGCGCGGGGCTGGCCGCGCTCGGCCCGTTCACCCGCCTGGACGATGCGCTGCGGCTGCGCTGGCACACCATCGACCGCATCGGCGACGATGTCCGCCTGCTGCTGCGCCTGTCCTCTTCCGTACCGGAGGTTCTGCCATGTTCACCGGACTGATCACTGCCACCGCCACCCTCACCGCAGTCACCCCGCTGGGCAGCGATGCGCTGCACGGCAAGCGCGTCACCCTGCGCCTCACCGATCCAGGCTGGCTGCAGGGAGTGCAGACCGGCGACAGCATTGCCGTCAGCGGTGCCTGCATGACGGTGGCCGCGCTGCACGCCGACGGTTTCAGCTTCGACGTCTCGGCCGAGAGCCTGGCGCGTACCACCGGGCTGGATGCCACCGGCACGCTGGTCAATCTGGAGCAGTCGGTGTCGCTGGCCACCCGGCTGGGCGGCCACCTGGTCACCGGGCATGTGGACGGCGTCGGCCGGGTTCACGCATTCGAACCGGCGGGCGAATCGTGGCGGCTGGACATCGACACCCCGGCAGAGCTGGGCCGATTTTTCGCCTACAAAGGCTCGATCGCGGTCAACGGCGTGAGCCTGACCGTCAACCGGGTGCAGGATTTGCCCGACGCCTGCCGTGTGAGCATCAACCTCATCCCGCACACCCTGCAGCACACCAATCTGCACCAGCTGCGCACGGGCGCGGCGGTGAACCTCGAAGTCGATTTGATCGCGCGTTACGTCGCGCGCATGCTGCAGGCGCCACACGGGGCGGGCGATGTGTGAACTGTTCGCCTACTCCAGCCGGGTGCCTGCACGCGTGCGGTTTGCCTTTCGCGAATTCGCCCGCCACGGCGGCCCGCACGCCGCCAACCCCGACGGCTGGGGCGCGGCGTATTACGACGGCGTCGATGCGCACGTGCTGCGGGAAGCCCAGCCGGCGACGTCCAGCGCCTTCGCCGCCGTGCTGCAGCAGCACGATTTCCACAGCCCGCTGGTCATCGCGCACATCCGCCGCGCGTCGCGCGGGCCGGTGACGCTGGCCAACACCCAGCCGTTTTCGCGCGAATTGTTCGGCAGGCGGCATCTTTTTGCCCACAACGGCGACCTGCCGGATATCGACCGTGCCCTGCCGCTGGCCCCGGCGGCGCACCGCCCGATGGGCCAGACCGACTCGGAGCACGCGTTCTACGCGCTGATGCAAAGGCTGATCGCGCTGCAGGCCGGCGGCGGCCTCGACGACCTCAAACGCCGCATCGACGCCATCGCCGGTTTTGCCACCGCGCTGCGCGCGCTGGGCCCGGCGAACTTTCTCTACACCGACGGCGAGCTGCTGTTCGCCCACGCGCATCGCCGCCTCAGCCACCCGCAGCGCACCTGGGTACCCGGGCTGCACCTGCTGCAGCGCGAGGCCGCCAGCGAACACCAGGTGCGTTCGCTGGGTTTACACATCCAGGGGCATGACGACAAGGCCGCGCCTGCCCTGCTGTTGGCCAGCGTGCCGCTGACCCCCGAGGAGTGGGAGCCGGTCGCCGAAAACACCCTGCTGGTCTTGCAGCAGGGGCGCCTGCTCGCCCGCGTGCCGACGTGATGGCGCGGCCGTTTGCAAACGGAAACAGCACGGCCATGGCGGGCTGATACAGTGTGCGCTGCTCCGCGATCCATCCCCGATTTCCCCGTTCGCATGCCCCGCGCCAGATCGTCGACCGTCCCGTCCCTGCTCCTGCTGGCCTGTCTGGCGCTGTTGCCGCGAATGAGTTGGGCGCTGGGCCTGGCGGACGTCACCGGTTGGGCGCAATCCACCTGGACGGCTGCGGTCGACACCGCCAAAACCGGCAAGGACGATCTGTATTTCAGCGGCTACACCTGGCACGACCCCGGCACCTACACCGCGGCAAAGCGCGCCACGCTCAACAGCCACGCCTGGGGCATCGGCTGGGGACGGCACCGCATCAACGCCGACGGCAACGAGGACATGGTGTACGCGCTGATTTTTTCCGACTCGCACTGGAACGCCGAGCCGGTGGTCGGCTATGCCTACCAATGGATGTTCGACAACGACTCGCCGGTCGGATTCGGCCTGGGCTACACCCTGGCGCTGACCTCGCGCGCCGACATTTTCAACAACATCCCGTTTCCCATCGCGCTGCCGCTGGCCTCGATCCGTTTCGGCCGGTTCTCGCTCTACGGCACCTTCATCCCCAAGGTGAACAGCAACCTGAACAACGGCAACGTCGCGTTTTTCTTCGGCCGTTACGCCTTCTGAGCCGGCTGCGGCGCGGCGCGCCGCGCGCTTTTACAATGCCGTGTTTTGCCGCGGTGCCAGCACCATGCCTTTGTCTCCCATTCCCGACATCATCGCCGAGCTCAAGGCCGGGCGCATGGTCATCCTCGTCGACGAGGAAGACCGCGAAAACGAGGGTGACCTGGTCATCGCCGCCGAGCACATCACGCCGCAGGCGATCAATTTCATGGCCACGCACGCCCGCGGCCTGATCTGTCTGACGCTCACCGCCGAACGCTGCGCCCGCCTCGGGCTCAAACACATGGTCGAGCACAACGGTTCGCCGCACGGCACGGCGTTCACCGCGTCGATCGAGGCCGCCGAAGGCGTGACCACCGGCATTTCCGCCGCCGACCGCGCCCGCACCGTGCAGGTGGCCGTGGCGCGCAACGCGCGTGCCAGCGACATCGTCCAGCCCGGGCATGTGTTTCCGCTCATGGCCGCCGAAGGCGGGGTACTCATGCGTGCCGGGCACACCGAAGCCGGCTGCGATCTGGCGGCGCTGGCCGGTCTCGAACCCGCAGCGGTGATTTGCGAAGTGATGAACCCCGACGGCAGCATGGCGCGACTGCCCGATCTGGAGCGCTTCGCCGCCACGCACGGGCTGAAAATCGGCGCCATCGCCGACCTCATCGAATACCGCAGCCGCACCGAGTCGCTGGTGCAGCGGCTGGGCGCCCACAATCTGCAAACGCCTTTTGGCCAGATGCAGTGCGTCGCCTACACCGACCGCGCCGGCCACGGCATGCACCTGGCGCTGGTGCACGGCGACCTGGCGCAGCAGGCCACGCCGCTGGTGCGGGTGCACGAGCCGCTGTCGGTGCTCGACCTGCTCGACGCGCAGGGCCAGCGTCATTCCTGGAACCTGCCGCAGGCGCTGGCGCGCATCGCCAGCGAGCCCGCCGGGGTGGCCGTCCTGCTCAATTGCGGCGAGTCGGCGCAGCAGTTGCGCGAGCAATTCGCCCAATGGCTGCAGCCCGCAGCCGCACCGCGCAAAGCCGGTGTTGCCGCGCTGCGCGATTACGGCATCGGCGCGCAAATCCTGCGCGATCTGGGGGTCCGGCAGATGCGCCTGCTCGGCCAGCCGCGCAAAATGCCCAGCATGGCTGGTTACGGGCTGGAAATCGTCGGTTTCGAATCGGCGCAACCGGCGGCCGACAGCAGCGCAGCGCGCGCCGGCGGCGCGTGAGCAGTGAATCCAGGCGTCCCCGTGGCGCGCCCACACCTTGTCCAATCATGCAAAACGTGCAGAACCGCATTCTTTCCGAACAACTCGACGGCCGC
>Ga0067045_1029125_pt1 | contig 23573 bp, 15 predicted proteins | sample TerdegcTABiofilm_FD_59184 | JGI IMG/M metagenome (GOLD analysis project Ga0067045, IMG submission 59184) | Combined Assembly of (Gp0054472, Gp0054536) Wastewater bioreactor microbial communities from Singapore -Terephthalate degrading...
GGGCAACCCCCGCGTCGCCGACCTGGTCCTCCCTCTCTGGGGGCGGGCGGCCGCCGTGGCCGCCCTTGTGTTCCTGGTAGCAGCGGTGGTCCTGGTCTTCTACGGCCTGGGCGAAGAGACCATCCGCCACGCCCGCCTGTTTGACGCCTTGATGGTCATGGGGACGTTGGTGCTGCCGTTGGGGTCCGCGTTCCTCATCAGCATGGCAGGCTTTGACCCGCTGGATTATTCCACTAACGGGCTGCTCCACTCCGCGCTGATCATTGTGCCGATCTTCCTGGGGGCGATCATGTTAGGGCTGTGGTGGGACGCCCGGCGCTGGCCCATCATCGCCGCCATCTTCTACGCGATTTTCTTCACCCTCTACACCACCATTTTCACCAACGGCACCGGCATCGCCAGCGGCCTGGTCGGCGCCCTCGGTTACTGGATGGCCCAACAAGGCGTCCAGCGGGGCCAACAGCCCTGGTACTATTACCTGCTGACGATGTCACTTTATGAGTATCTGGTGGGACTCGGCTCTATCGGGGCAGGGATAGGGGTCATCGTCTGGCTCTTCCGGCGACCCGCCAACGGTGGCTCCCGGCCAACCGCCGAGGCCCTCACGGCAGACTCCCCAGCGCCGGCCTCTCCCGCCAATACGCCGGCCGTCCCCCACCCATCACCCGCCACTGCACTGCCCTCAGGAGACCGGCTATTCCCGTTCTTCCTGTTAGGCTGGACGGTCCTGGCGTGGATCGCTTTCTCTTATGCCGGCGAGAAGATGCCCTGGCTGACGGTGCACCTGGCGCTGCCGAGCAGTCTCCTCTCGGCCTGGGGGCTGGGCCGCCTGGTGGACAAAGTATCGTGGTCGCGGGTGCGCGAGCGCATGGGCTGGCTGGTGCCGCTGGCGCTCCCCTTCGTCGTGACCGCGTTCGTCGTGCTGACGATGTCGCTGAGCCAGCTCTTCCCGCTCCTGCGCCAGGGGGTCTCCCCGGCCGGGCTGTCGCTCACCCAATTAGAGCTGGTCGGACGCGCCCTGGGCGGGTTCCTGGCGCTCCTGGGCTTCGGCGGGCTGTTGCTTTGGGCCGCCGAGCGGGTCGGGGTGGGAACGACCCTGCGCCTGAGCGCTCTGACCGGGGCACTCGTCCTGGCCGTCTTCACCGCGCGCACCATGGTGATGCTCAACTACATCAACTACGACCTGGCGAAGGAATTCCTGGTCTATGCCCATTCCACGCCGGACGTGAAGATCGCGCTGCGCCAGATTGACGACGTCTCCTGGCGCACTACCGGCACCCCTCACGAGGTCAAGGTAGCCTACAGCGAGGACGGCTCCTGGCCCATCGGCTGGTACATGACGGCCTACCCCAACGCTTACTTCTACGGCACCAATCCCGACCCCGATACGTTGCGCAGCTGCCCGGTGGTGATCGCCGGACGCGAACAATGGAACGCCGTGGAAACCATCTTGGGCAGCCAGTATATCCATTTTGACTACAAATACCTCTGGTGGCCGATCCAGGATTACTTCAACCTGACCCCGCAACGCATCCGGTATGCGTTGACCGACCCAACGATGCGCGCCGCCCTGTTTGACATCCTCTGGGATCGGGATTATCGCAAATACGCGCTGGCCACTAACCAGACCATTGATATGAATCAATGGCCGCTGCGTAAGGAGTTCCGGCTCTACGTGCGGCAGGACCTGGCCGAGCAGACCTGGAGCTATCGCCTGGGAGCAACGGGGGTGCAGGTCAGCCAACCGGCATTGGTGGAGGCCACGTCGGCCCCTGATCCCTACGCCAGCGGGACGCGCGAGCTGCCCGTGGTCGTGAACATCGCGCTGCCGGGCGCCAGCTCTCGCGGCCTGGCCGTCGCCCCCGACGGTTCGCTCTACGTCTCCGACACCACCAACCACCGCATCTGGCACGTCAGTGCGCAAGGGGCCGTCCTGGGTTCCTGGGGCAAAGCAGGGACCGGGCCGGGCCAGTTCAACGAGCCGTGGGGCGTGGCGGTGGATCAGGATGGCAATGTTTATGTCGCCGATACCTGGAACCATCGCGTCCAGAAGTTTGATCCGCAGGGCACCTTCCTGCTGCAATGGGGGCGCAACGGGCTTTACGCCGTGGGAGATCCGGCCGGGGCGGGTGCTTTCTACGGGCCGCGCGGGATCGCCGTCGGCCCTGACGGCAACCTCTACGTGACCGATACCGGCAACAAGCGCATCCAGGTCTTCACACCAGAGGGACAGTTCGTGCGGGATTTCGGCGGGTCGGGCCGTGAATTGGGCCAGCTGGATGAGCCGGTGGGCCTCGCGGTCGGCACCGGCGGTGAGGTCTTCGTCGCCGATACCTGGAATCAGCGGGTACAGGTTTTCTCGTCCGATGGCGTCTTCCGCCGGCAGTGGCAGGTCCCGGTGTGGGCCGCCAACCCGGAGGAAAAGCCCTACATTGCCCTGGACCGCGAAGGGCGGGCCTTCGTCAGCGATCCGCTCCGCGCGCGGGTGCTGGCCTTCGTCGGCGATGGCGCCTTCCTCTGGTCGGTCGGCAAGTACGGCGAAACCGGTGACACCCTCGGTTTCCCCCAGGGTGTAGCGCTCTCGGCCAATGGGGAAACGCTCTACGTGGCCGATGCTCACAGCGGGCGCATTTTAGGCTACCAGCTCCCCTGAGCGCAGAAAGTTAAAGGCAGAGGGATTTTTATGGATCTGTTTGAGGCGTATCCCCACCTGCGCGACGTCCCGGCCTTACGCGGCCGGCGGCTGCGGCTGATTGCATTATCGGGCATCGGCTACGACGCTCAGGCCTTCTATTTTGAGCTCGCCGACGAACGGTTCTGGGCCCGCCCACCGGCCGGCGACATTTTCATCGGCGTGGGTGGGGCGCAATGCCGGCCCGATCCGGCCACACCGCCGCTGGAACAGCTGCTCTCTAATGTGCGCCGCCAGTGGCAATGCGAACTGGCCTATTTCCCGGCCGGGATCGCCTACGTTCTGGAAGAAAAGCCTTCCCAACGGGCGGCCAGCAAAAAATCACGCTCCCGCCATGGCAAGGTCGCTCCCCCCTCGCCCGCCCCGACCCTGGCAGCTTTCACGCCCTTGCCGGCCAGCCCCACCCCCTTCCTCACCATCCTGACGCCGCCATTGTTGGGCGGCGGGGATGAAGTGCCGGATGCGCTGGCTCAGGCCGTTTACCTGATCCCCTTGCCGACACCGCCGGCGAGCGGGCGAGTCCCCGGCATCCTGCGGATTGAACAGGCAGCCCTGGGCGAGTTTCTGACGCCACCGACCTGGACGTTAGAGGCCCTGCAGGGCCAGCCCTGGGCCACCCTGGAAACGGCACGCTCCCTCCCCACCGCCGCGCAGCTGCGGGCGGTGCTGGCGCTGCGCGGCCTGCAACGGCTCTGGCAAGCCGGGGTGTTCCCTTTGAAAGAAGCCGCGCATCCATGAATCGGAAAGCCAAGACCATCACACCAAGGATTTAAACGTGACCGCTAATGCTGTAACCCTGTCGCGCATCCCCTTGTTAGGATTCATCCTCTACCTGCTCTACCAGCCGCAGCCCACCTGGCGGCTGATTGCTGCGCCGTTAATCTTCATCCTCATCATCCTGGATACGGTGGACGGCATCTTAGCCCGGGCCTGGAAGGAGACCAGCTTGCTGGGCAGCGTATTAGATATCGCCGCCGACCGGGCGGTGGAATACGCCCTGTGGATCATGTTTGCGCACCTGCGACTCATCCCGGTGCTGATCCCGCTGCTGGTCGTGATCCGCGGGACCTTTGTGGATACCATCCGCTCCGTCGCCCCAACACGCGGCACCACCCCCTTTGAGATGATGCAGACGCAGCTGGGGCGCTTCCTGGTCAAATCAGCGTGGATGCGAACCGGCTACGGGATCGCCAAGGGGACGGCGTTCGTGCTGCTGGCCTGGGCGCACGGGGCCCTCACGGCCGGACAGGCCGCCGGGCCGGGACTGCACTTGGCGGCACAAATCGCCGCCTGGATCGCGCTGGTCATCTGCTTAGCGCGGGGGCTACCGGTGCTCATGGAGGCCCCGCGCGCGCTCCAGGAGCCGCCGAAACAAAACAGTTAGGGAATGTCGCGTCGCTCCGTTACAAGAGCTGCCGGCCGGCCGCGTCGTAAGCGGCCAGCGCCGCGGCCGCAGCCGGGCTGGCAGGATACTCGTCCGCCAAAAGGGTCCACACCAGCACATTGTGCCGCGAGCCGTCGGGATCGGTGATCCGCTGCCGGAGCGTGGTTTCCAACGTGTAGCCCAGTTTGCGCGGGACAGCGGCGCTGCGGACGTTGCGCGCGTCGCAGCGGATCTCCACGCGGCTCATCCGATCTATCTCAAAAGCTACCCTGGTCAAAGCGGCGGCCACCTCGGTAGCGAGCCCCTGATTGATGTAAGCGGCGTGAATCCAGTAGCCGATCTCGCGCGCCTCCTCGCCAACGCGGGTATGCAGGCCGGTGCCGCCGAGCACCTGCGTTTCGTCACGGTCCAGGATGCCGTAGGTGAAATCCTCTCCCAGGTCAAACCGGCCGCGGAAGCGCCGCAACAGGTCAATTTTAGCCTGCAGATCGGTCGGTTCCTGATCAGCCCAGGGCATCCAGGGCCGGAGATGTTCCACACTGGCATCCACCGCTGCTTTGAGCAGCGGCGCGTCGGCGGGGTTCCAGCAACGGATGACCGTGCGGGCCGTCTCCACACGGTACGCAGGACCAGGGAACGCTAATAAGTTCATTTTATCTCCCCCATAAGTCAGATTGAAACGCTGAGTTCACCGCAGCCGCAGAGATATGTTTGAATTCGCCGCAAAAAACTCACCGCAGAGAACACGGAGAGCGCAGAGTTTTTCAAGTTACTTCTCTGCAACCTCGGCGACCTCCACAGGAAATCATTTTTGAAAACTCTACGCTCTGGTATCCCCGCCCAGAAACGGCGCGCGGGCTTGTCCCCCCGCTAGCTTCTGCCAGCGGGCCGCCGCCACCACCACCTGTCCCAGGCTGATCCCACCGTCATTCGGCGGGACCTGGCGGTGCAGGAGCACCTCAAAGCCGGCCGCGCCCAACGCCCCGGCCGCCCGCTCGGTCAGCCAGCGGTTCTGGAAAACGCCGCCGGTCAGCGCGACCCGGCGCTCGCCGACCGCGCGCGCGACCGCGACCAGCGCCGCCACCAGCGCGTTGTGGAAGCGCGCCGCCATCCGGCCTGGTGTCACGCCAGTTTGCAGATCGGCAAGCACCGCCTCCACCAGGGGCCCCCAATCCAGGAGGGTCGCTGACGTTGGCGGCTGGACCTGCGCGGCGGATTGCGGATTCCGGGTTGCGTCATCCGTTCTGAGGGGCAGCGGGTAAGCGCCCGGCTCTGCCGGATCGGCGGCGAATTCCAGCGCCATCGCGGCCTGTCCCTCAAAGCTGACCCGCTGGTGCAGGCCGACGAGCGCAGCGACGCCATCAAACAAACGCCCCATGCTGGTAGTGACCGGCGCATTGACGCCGCGCCGCAGCATCCCGGCGAGCAACCGCCGCTCGGCCGGCGGGGTGGCCTGCACAGGGGCCAGCTCGTCACGCTCAAAGGCCGCATCGCCATAGAGCTCCCACAGCAACGCCAACGCGACGCGGTGCGGCTCCTTGATTGCGCTATCCCCGCCGGGCAGCCGGAAGGGACGCAGATGGGCCACCCGCTCAAAACCGGCCGCGTCCCCTAACAAGAACTCCCCGCCCCAGATCGTGCCATCCAGGCCGTAGCCGGTCCCGTCCCAGGTCGCCCCCAACGCCGGGCCGGTCACGCCGTTCTCGGCCAGGCAGGCCGCGAGATGGGCATGGTGATGCTGCACCGGAATCAGGGGGGTGGCGAAATGAGAGGCCGGGACCTCTTTGCCCCCCGGCTCCCCGGCTCCCCGGCTTTTCCCCTGTTCCAGTGCCCAGTGGGTGGAAAGGTAATCCGGGTGCAGGTCGTGCGCGATGGCGACCGGGGTGGCCTCATAGAGCCGGAGGAAATCGGCGATGACGCGCTCAAAAGCAGCCATCGCCTCCGGCGTCTCCAGGTCACCGATGTGCTGGCTGATAAAGACCTGGCGACCAACACTCAGCGCGACGGTGTTCTTCAAGTGCGCACCGACGGCCAGAATGGTCGGCAGCTCTCGCTCAACCAGCACCGGCAGCGGGGCATAGCCGCGCGCCCGCCGCAGCAGGCGTGGCTCATCGTGCAGGATCCAGGCGACGCTGTCGTCTACGTGGCGGGCGATGGGCCGGTCGTGGACCAGGAAGCATTCGGCGACGTGGCCGAGCCGCGTCAACGCCTCGCGCTCATCGGTGCAGATCGGTTCGTCGGCCAGGTTGCCGCTGGTGGCGACGACGGGAAACTCTACGGCACGCAGCAGCAAGTGATGGAGCGGCGTATAGGGCAACATCACGCCGAGGGTCGGGTTGCCGGGCGCGACGTTCGCGGCGACGGGCGCGGTGGCCCGGCGGCGCAACAATACGATTGGCGCTTCCGGGGAGGTCAACAGCGTCTCCGCCACCGGCGAGAGCTCCACCAGCGCGCCGGCCTGCTCCAGATCGCGGGCCATCAGCGCGAAGGGCTTCTCGTGGCGGGGCTTGCGCGCACGCAGGCGCTCAATCGCGGCGGCGTTGCGCGCGTCCACCATCAGGTGAAAGCCCCCCAGCCCCTTGACGGCGACGATCTGGCCGGCGCCCAGCGCTTCCGCCGCGCCGGAGAGAGCGGCGTCGCGCTCGGCCAGCACCTCACCGGCGGGGGTCCATAGTTCCAGATGCGGCCCGCAGACGGGACAGGCGTTCGGCTGGGCATGGAAACGGCGATCCGGCGGAGCTTCATACTCGTGCCGGCAGGTCGGGCAAAGGACGAAACGCCGCATGGTCGTGTTAGGACGGTCGTAGGGCAACGCCTGGATAATGGTGAAACGCGGACCGCAGTTCGTGCAGTTGGTGAAGGGGTAGCGATAGCGCCGGTCGGCCGGATTGAAGACCTCGGCGAGACACTCCGGGCAGGCGGCGATGTCGGGCAGCACCAGCACCGTCTTAGCTCCCTGCGCGTCGCTGTGGCGGATCTCAAACCGGTCATAGCCCGCCGGCGCCAACCATTCCGTCGTCAGTGAATGGATCAACGCCCGGGGCGGCTTCTCGGCCGCGACCCGCGCCACAAAGTGTTCCAGGGCGGGCCGCGGTCCTTCAACCTCAATGAAAACACCGCGGGTGTCGTTGCTGACCCAGCCGGTCAGCGCCAGTTCGGTCGCCAGGCGGTAAACAAATGGCCGGAAACCGACCCCTTGCACTGCGCCGTGCAGCTCCACACGCACGCGGGCGGCGTCTGCCGCCCGCCCCTCACCTGCCCATCGCGCTTTGTCGTCCATTGGTCCGGCACTTCCACGCCCCATTATACCAGACTTGACAGCAAGCAAGTCAAGGGATGAGGGAATTTTCAGAGCTATCGCACTTGGAAGCGGGGGCCGGCAGCCAGCCCGGCGCGGCACGCGGGAAGAAAAACGCTTCCAGGCCAAATGCAATCGCCCTTTCTTCAGGACAAAAACCCGGCTTCGTGACGAAGCCGGGTCTCAGTGCCAACTGTAGGAAGACGGCTCAGATTTTGCGCTTACCAAAATCAGCATGGATGCTATCCCAGGCATCCCGATAGCGGGCGCATTCCGGAATCGGTTCGCGCCGGCGATCCAGCTCCAGCGTGAAGCGCCAGCGGGCCAGGCTGCCCGGCGGCAGTTCTTGCAGATCGGCCTTGGGCACAATGTAAAAGGCGTTATCGTCCATGAAATAAGCTACCAGGAAGTCGCAGGATTGGTATTCGTCCTCGGTCAGGGAGAACTTGATCCGCCGGCGTGGACGCCCGACCACGTACATCCCCTGGCGCGTCTTAACCTTGACGCGAATGCGGTCGCCGTTAGCGGTGTTCAGCAAAAGCAGGCTGTAGCTGGCCTCACCCAGGTTTTGAAAGACCTGCCAGGGAGTGTTCTGGACCAGCAAGAAGAAACGTAACAAGACCTGTTTTTCACCAATCTCCGCGGTCAGCGATTGGATGTTCTGCAATAGCTTATCTTCAGGATTCAGCATGGCCTTTCACTCCTCAGCACGCGCCCTGATGGTTTGCTTCTATCTGTCATTATATACGCACTTACCCCCAACGCAACAGCACCAACGCGACCAGCAGCCGCAACAAAGCCGCCAGGGCCAAAGCCGGTCCCACGGTTAACCACTCTCCCAACCACGGGCCGAGCAAAGAGGCCAGCAGGATCGCCCCGTTGAGGGCCAGGTTGTACCAGGCGAGATGGGCCGGACGGTCATCGGCCGGCACTTTCTCCAGCAGATAATTCCCTACGGCGGCCCCCAGCAACGACCAGGCCAGGCCGCCCACCGCTGACGTGACCAGGAAGAGCTCCACCCCACGGCTTAACGCCAGCAGGGCCGGATAGCCACTCAACATGGTGGCCCCCAGGCCCACGAGCCGCTGGTTGCCCAGCCGCCGGGTCAACCGTTCCAGCTGCAGCGAGCCGATAAATACCATGACGTAGAAAAGCGCCGTGCCCAGGCTGATCTGTTGGTCGGAAAGATGTAGCTGGCCTACCTGGTACAAAGGGAACAATGACATAGGGATGTACTGGACCAGGTGAAAAGCAAAGAGTCCCGCCAATACCCGCGCAAAAGGGGTACGCAAGATATCCAGCCGGATTGACCGGGGACGGCGCGCCGAGAGGGCCGGCACCGGAGCAGAGGCGTTTTCCGGTTCCGCCAGAGGATGTACGGCCTTCAGGTAAACGCTGCTCAACAGGGCGCCCAGAAAGCCAACACCGAAGACGAGCTGGTACCCCACGGGCAGGCCCAAGGTCGTCAAGACATACCCCGAGACGAGCGAGGTAATGATAAAGATCACGGCTGAGAGGGCATTGCGCACCCCGGCGACACGCCCTCGCCATTCATGGGGGACAGCACCGGCAAAAAGGGCGTTGAAGCCAATGGTCAGGGCCGTCGCCGGGATACTCCCCAACAACGTCAGGCCCACCAGCGCCCAGATCTGGGCCTGCGCTCCCAGGAAAAAAGGGAGCAGCGCCCACAGGAGGTAGCCGGACCGCTGCACCAGCGAAGTCCAGAAAACGGCCTTATCCACCGGACGCTTCTCCAACCACCGGCCGGCCGGCAGTGTGAGCAACAGGTTAACTACGGCCGGGCCAGCGTTGAACAGGCCCAGCTGGAAAGCGGTCGCCCCCAGCCGGGCCGCATAGACGGTGACAAAATTCAGCGCGCTACCGGCCAGCACACTGTACCCGGCTATATCCAGGTATAAATTTTTGAAGTTGGCGCGATGTTCAGCCGGGACCGGCTGGCCAGAACGACCGACGAGCAGAAATTTGATGCCACGCATACAGGTTCCTCGCCAAACAAACACCCGGTAGGGTGCTACCATACCGGGTGTCTCGGTTAACCGAAATTATATCACACTCAAGGGGTGAGAGGAACCGTCGGAGTGGGCGTCGGGGTAGGCGACGGTGTGGGAGTCGCGGTAGGTGATGGCGGCGGCGTATCCGTAGGTGGTGGCGTCCATGTCGGCGTGGGGGCGCTCACCGGCGGCGTTGAGGTCGGCGTCGGCACGCTGAGGGTCGGGGTAGCCGTCGGTGACGGCAGGGGCGTCACCGTCGGCGTGACCAGGTCCCCCACCCGATCTATCCAGACCTGGGCCAGCGCACCGCCGGTCCCCTCAAAGTATTCCACCACGACCGTATGGTTGCCGGCCACCAGCGGCAGGTCCACCACATAGGTCCGATCGCCGCTGCTGGTGTGCCACTCGCTGAGGTACAGGGTATTATCCACGTAGAGCCGGATACCGTCGTCGGCCCGCGCCGAGAAACGATAGACACCTGCCCCCAGGGCCAGGGTGCGGCTCCAGCGTACCGAGAAGTTGTCCGACGGCAGGCCACTGGCCGGCTCCTTCGTGCCCCACACGAAATCTATCTTGGGATCGTTGCGGACCAGCACCGGATTGCCGCTCAGATTGGGGTTGGACCAGTATTCGCCTTTCCAGTCCGGGTAGGTGGGCTGGGCCACTTTCTCCCACCAGACCCGCAGGCGGGCATTCCCCTTCTTCTCGTAATAATCCACCTGCACGGTGTGCGTGCCCACACTGAGCGACAGATCAGTCACTACCTCACGGGGCGAACCATCGCGCCACTCATCAATGATCGGCTGGTTATCCACCCAGAGCCGCGCCCCGTCATCTACCAGTATGTGGAAACGGTAGGTTGCGGCCTCAAAAGTCGCCGCACGGGTCCAGCGAGCGGAGAAGTTATCCGCCGGCAGCACCGGGTCGGGTGCTTCCTGCCCCCAGGTGAAATCCAACGCCGTGTCGTTGCGGATCAGCACGGGGCCGCCCGCCTGACTGGAGTTCGGCCAGAACTCGCCGCGCCAATCGGGGTAAGTCGCGCCCTTTTCCCACCAAACACGGACGGCCGCCACATCACTGGCCTCATAGTAATCTATCTGGATCAGATGGTAGCCAGCCGCCAGCCGGTAATCTACCACCATCTCGCGCAAGGTACCGTCGCGCCACTCGTTGACCAGCAACGCGCCATCCACCCACAACCGCACCCCATCGTCGGCCTGCACATGGAAGCGATACAGCGCCGCGTCAAAGGGCAACGTCCGGGTCCAGCGCACAGAGAACTGGTCGGCCGGCAAACCGGAGGCCGGACTGTTGCGCCCCCAGTTGAAATCAACGGCCACGTCATTACGCACTAACACCGGCGCGCCGCTGAGTGCAGCCTGGTTAAAATATTCACCGCGCCATTGGGGGAAATCGCCTAAACGCTCCCACCAGACCTGCAGGGCAGCACGCCCCAGGTTTTCGTAGTACTCCACACGCAGGGAATGCGTGCCAGCAGTCAGAGCCTGATCCACCGCGTAGACCACACCGGCGGCGTTATGCCATTGATCTATGACCAGTTGCCCATCCACCCAGAGCCGCACGCCGTCGTCGCTCAGCGCGTAGAAGCGGTAAGTCCCGGCCGAGAAGTTGAGCGACCGCGTCCAGCGGGCAGAGAAAAGATCCACCGGCAATTCCGCGGCCGGACCGCCCTCCCCCCAATTGAAGCTGAGCTCGGCATCGTCCCGCACCAGTGCCGGCGCGCCGGTCAGGTCACGGTTGGCGTAATACTCACCTCGCCACCCCACAATCACCGACGGAACCGTGGGAGTCGGCGTAGCCGTGGGCAAAGTGGAAGACGGGGTAGCGGTGGCGGTCAGTGTCGCCGTCGGCCCGGCGGCCGCGAGCCGGAAAAGCGCTTGCGCGCGCTGCGCCGTCGTCGGCGACCAGGCCACCACCGCGGCTTCGGGCAGCCCGGTCAGCGCCGGATCGGTGGGGAAGGCAAAGGCGGCGGCGAAGCTGCCATCCTCCTTGACCACCGCGCTCGTCAAGGCTGCCTGAGGCGCCCCCGTGGCCTTGGGGGCACTCACCCCGACAAAGACGGTTTCGCCCGGTTGCCACCGCCGTCCAATGGCGGTGACCAGGGTGCCCGGGCCGCCTTCGGCCGGCAAGACGGTTAATGTCGGACCGGTACCCGGCGTAGGATTGGGGCCAGGGATCCAGCCACTGCTGCGCAAGGCAAAGACCGCCAACACGACAGCCACCAGGATCAGCACAAGGATCACCCCACCCCCCAGCAACAACAACCAGGGAAAGCCTCCTGGCGGCGTCGGGCTGGTCAATTCCTCCTCTTCCTCACCTAATAGTTCAATTTCGTTTTCATCTTCCATGTCTCCCCTCCTCTAAAAGCGTGTCGCAGCCTGTGGCGTCTCTACTATGGGTGATGTATGATAGATAATCTGTAAACACTCCTATCATACCATAAAAATAACTGTTATGGGGGCGTTAAAATGGCAGTGATAAAAAGAAAGAAATGCCGCCTACCCACCAGATTTGCAAGCCGGAGACTCGTTTTGCACCTTGCCCCTGGCCCGTTCAAGGGTATAATAAAAGCGCACAAGAATTCATGCACGGGCTGAGGGTTGACTTTCTACCTGCTCAAACCCTCATCGGGGACCAAAGCCAGAAATAGCGAGGTAACAAGTATGGAACTGCCACCCGGATTGCTACATACGATTGCTCAAACCCGGCTGTTTACCGACGCCCAGACTTACACCATCCTCAGTGTCCCGTTGACTCAGACCACGGAAGCGCTGCGTTTTTTGGTGCAACTGGACGAACCTTTCTCGGCCCTGGTGCGCGACAAAGACGAAGTGACCGTAGTGCTGCCCCGTGCGATCTGGGATGAGGCCCGGCCGGCCCTGGATGCTATCGCCGAATCCGGTGACTACCGGCTCATCACCTTTGATCTGCCGCTGGACCTGGGACTGGTGGGCTACCTGGCGACGCTGACCTCCGTGGTGGCCGAACAAGGTGTCAGTGTCTTCCCTGTTTCCGCCTTTGCGCGCGATCACATCCTCGTACCGGTAGACGATTTTGACCGGGCCTGGGAGGCCTTGCGCGCCTTCATCCGCGCCTGCCGGACAAAGGAAGCTGCTGAAAAAGCCTGAGCCACGGAGCCAAGCGTGAGTAGTGTCCTCTTCCTCATCGGCAAAACGCTGGGTAAGTACCAGGTCGTTGAACATTTGGGCCACGGCGGCATGGCCGAGGTGTACAAGGCTCAACATGAACGCCTGGACCGCATGGTCGCGCTCAAAGTCCTCCATCCTTTCCTGGCAGAAGACGAAGGCTTCATCACCCGCTTTGAGCGCGAGGCTCGCATCGTCGCCACCCTGCGGCACCCCAACATCGTCCAGGTCTTTGACTTTGACCACAGCCAGGAGTTGGACCTCTACTATATGGTCATGGAGTACATTGAGGGGTCAACCCTCAAAGCACGCCTGACCGAGGGGCCGCTGCCGCCGGATGAAGCTACCCGAATTGTGGCCGCCATTGCTGATGCGCTGGATTACGCGCATCGCCGCGGGATGATCCACCGCGACATCAAACCGGCTAACATCATGTTCACCGCCGATGGGCAACCCGTCTTGACCGATTTCGGGATCGCGCGCATCATCAGCCTATCAGGGTTGACCGCCAGCGGGGCCATGGTCGGAACCCCCGCCTACATGGCCCCGGAGGTAGGGCTGGGGCAGCCGAGCACCCCGGCCTCTGACATCTACTCGCTGGGGGTCGTCCTGTACCAGCTGATCACGGGGCGGCTGCCCTTTGAAAGCGACAGTCCCATGGGACTGGTGATGCAGCATATCAACGATCCGGTCCCACCCCCCTCACGTTTTGCCCCCAAGCTGCCGGGTCCGTTGGAAGCGATTATCCTCAAAACGTTGGCTAAACGGCCCGAAGGCCGCTATGCCAGCGCCAGCGCGCTCGCCTTGGAGTTGCGTAACGCGATGCGACTGGAGTCGCCGGCCGTCACAACGACGACGGTTTCCATGCCCACCGTCGGTCAGGAAGCGGCCGCTCCCCCTACCCCGCCCACGCCGACGACGCCGGTGGTCAAAAGCACCGCCCAGGCCGGCCTGGCCGCCGAAGGGGAGCCGCTGCTGCGCACCTGGCCGCCCCGTTCAGCCAGTGAAGCCACCCCGGCAACGCCTCGCCTTGAAGAAGAGAAGAAACCGGCCACCCCCGCGCCCCGGCCGGCGCGCCGCCGTCTGGGCTGGCTCCGTACGTTGGTAATTTTGTCGGCATTGGCGCTGGTAGCCCTCTTGGGTTGGCAACGCTGGGGTGACACACTCACCAGTTTATTAAGGGGCACCATGATTTTAACCTCGGTTCCCCCGGCGGAAGGCTTCACCCCGACGCCAACTCCCAGGACCGAAAGACCTGCCGGTACCCTCACCCCGGCTCCAGAGACCGCCTTGCCGGCCACGGTAGCGCTCCCCACCGTCCCTTGCACGTTCCGCGGCGCGGCCGAACGGATCTACACCACCCCCAGCAGTAAAGAGGTCGCTCCAGGGACTCAATTGATCGCCTACCTCACGTTGCGCAACACCGGCGAATGTGCCTGGCCGGCCGAGACCCAGCTGGCCTTTGCCACTGGCGAGCCGCTGAACGCGCCGGACAGCCTGCCGGTGGAACCACTGGCGCCGGGCAGCCTGATGCAGGTCGTGTTGCCCCTGCGCGCCCCGGCCGCGGTCGGCGTTTACACTTCCACGTGGGAGATCCGGTTACCCAACGGGGAAGCGGTGGGACCGCCGATTGTCCTCCAGATTGTGGTGAGCAACCTGCCGACTGCCACGCCCAACACGGTCAAGACGACGCCTCAGCCGACCACTACGCCGCTTCCCCCCCTGACCCTGGCCGCGCCCGCCCTGTTGGACTGGCAGGACGACCCGACCCAGGGAACATGGTCGGCCCGCTTAGTAGTGCAGCCCAGCGGCGGCACAGGCCAGTACCGCAGCTATCGGGGCGCCATTCACGCCGGGACCGAGCTCCAGCAGGGCATTGTGGAGATCCGGGGCACGCGCTGCCAGGAGGTCCCGCTCACGCTCTGGGTAGTCTCCGGCGAGCAAGTCGCGAGCTGGGATGGCCTGATCCCCTACCCCGCACCCGAGCGTTGTACCCCCTGACGAGGCCTCATGGTCGCCGTACCGGCCGCTCAACAAGAGGAGCAATGGACCGCCGAGCGGATTGCCATGGTGGAGTTGATCCGCTCCCGGGGCGTGCGGGATGTTGCCGTGCTCCAAGCGATGGCGCGAGTTCCGCGCCATCGTTTTGTTCCTGAGGACGTCCAACGTCACGCCTATGGGGATTATCCACTGCCCATCGGCCACCGGCAAACCATCTCGCAGCCCTACATTGTCGCCCTGATGACCGAGGCCCTGGCACTCAAACCGGGAGATAAGGTGCTGGAGCTGGGCACCGGCTCGGGCTACCAAACCGCCATTTTGGCCGAAATGGGCATGGAAGTTTATTCCATAGAGATCATTGCCGCGCTCCATGCGGGCGCGCTGGCGCGGCTGACCGAGCTGGGATACACTACCGTCCATCTGCGCTTGGGCGACGGCCACCAGGGTTGGGCTGAACAGGCCCCTTATGTCGGCATCATCGCCACGGCCGCGCCGCTGGCAGTCCCGCCCGCGCTGTTAGAGCAACTGGCGCAGGGGGGGCGTCTGGTCATCCCGGTAGGGGTCAGCGGCGATTACCAGACCTTGTGGAAAATCGTCAAAACCGGGGAGCATTTCCAGTACCAGGATTTAGGGGGTGTGGCCTTCGTGCCGCTGGTCCCCGGCTCGCCGTGGAGCGGATAACCCCGCAGGGCACAGCTCAGCCGGGCCAGCCGCGACCGGCGCATCACAGGTCTAACCGCATCTCCACCCGCCGGAAAGTCTCCAGAAAGTGAAAACTCTGCATGGCGGGCCAATGGGGATCATCGGCAGGCAGGTTCTCCATTTTGGTATCCAGCAGCGGATGTTGCGTGTAAAGCGCGTGCAGTAACGCCCGTCCGACCTCAAAGGGATCGCCGGCTTCAGTCTGCAACACCATCCGGCCCAGCTGGAAGATCGTATTTTGGTAAACAATCCACCCTTGCCCGCCGTTTTCCAGTTCCACCATCAAACCGGCCATGTAGCCGGCCTTGTAGAGCGAAGGGGCCTCATCCAGCCATGAAGGAATGCTGCGCCGTTGGGCCAGCAGTTCCAGTGCTGTGGATGAAGGCAACAGGCGGGCCAGGTAAGGCGGCACCTCCACGCGGGGGGGACCAGGGGGGCGCCGGACTACCAATAGCTCACGGACTTCCACAAAGCCCAGCTTAAGAAAGAGCCGATAGGCCGGCTCGTTGTGCTGAATGACTTCCAGAATGATATGGTCAGCCCGCAAGCGGCAGGAATGACCGATCAGGTAGCGCATGAGCATCTCACCGGTCCCCCGGCGGCGGGTGGTGGGCAACACGCCCAGCCGGGTGATCCAGGTGTAGCCAGGACGGACACCCAACATGGCCAGCCCCAACATCTCCCCATCGGCCATGGCGACCCCGGAGAGATCCAGGTCCACGTCATAAATGTGGATATACTCGCGCAAGCGCGCCACGTTCATCGGCATGGGCACGATGTAATCAATGCGCGTCTGGTTGTAAGCCTCCGTCAACTGTTCCAGCGTGAACCGGCTGGCAGGGAGCAAGGTCACGGCCTCATCGGCCGGCGGGTAGAAATCAAGACAGGGGGAACCAGCAAGTAGAGGGATCAAAATGACAATTCCTCATCAGACTTTCTTACAGCGTTTTAGTTTCAACGATTACGGTTCACTTTTTACGCTAATCCACTTGCCACGCCTACTTGCCACTTGAGTCTCTAAAGAAAGAGGTCACCTGGAGAGCAAAATCTTTGACATTAATGGGTTTAGAGATAAAACCAGCACAACCGTAGGCCTCGGCCATCTGGCGAGCGGTATCGGGCGGCCAGGCGGTCACCACCACCACCGGCACATCGGTGAGCTCCGGCAACATTTTGATCAAAGCGGCCACCGTCTGCCCATCTAAATCGGGGAGTCCCATGTCCAGCAGGATTAAGTCCGGCCTTTCTTGCATCGCCATTTGCAGGCCGACGTTGGCCTCTGTCGCATGGAGCATACGATATCCCAAAATTTCCAGTAAGCGGATAATCAAACGGGCATCGTAGGGGTTATCTTCCATCAAGAGAATAGTTTTCATGCCCTATCCTTCGTCAAGTGAAAAAGCCAAGAGGTCAGGTTCGCCCACAAAGGTCCAGCCATCCACGCGGTAACTGGGGTTCACTGAGGTGGCGCCAGGTAGAATCCTACCTTGGCCAATAATTCCATGGCCTGGACCGGTTTGGACAGGTAATCATCGCAGCCAGCGGCCAGAAAACGTTCCCGGTCCCCCACCATGGCCGAAGCGGTCAACGCAATGACCAATGTCTGGCGCAGGTCGGGGTCGCCCTTAATGCGCGAAACCACCTCAATCCCGTCCATGCCCGGTAACCCAATATCCAACAAGACCAGAGCCGGCCGGAGCTCACGCACCATGGTCAAACCGGTCGGCCCATCTTCAGCCTCATAGAGTACATAGCCGCGCGACGAGAGGATTTTACGGACCAATCGGCGGTTATGGTAATTATCTTCGATATACAAAATGTTATCGTCTGGCATGAAGCCTACTCCGACAATAAATTTTCCACATAGGTCAACAGGTGGCTGCGGTCCAGGGTTGTCTTGTCCCAGACCGATTCCACCTGCGCCCCGAGCTGCCCCCGCGCCTCCGGGGTGAGTTCCTTGCTCGTGATGACGATCACCGGAATGTTCCGGCTCTGCTCATGAGTTCGCAAGGCCGCCAGCAGTTGCTCGCCGCTCATATCCGGCAGCAACAAATCCAGCAGGATCAAATCGGGCAGCGTCTGCTCAACCAACTCCAACGCCTCTTTGCCGGAATAAGCCTCCAACACCTCAAACCGCTGGCGGGACTCCAGCAACCGTCGCATGAGCCGCGACTCCCATACATTATCCTCAACTACCAGAATATGCAAACGGCGGGTCCGGCCAAAAGCAGCCACCGGTCGCTCCTCGGCCGGATGAGGTGAGGTCAGGTGTTGGAAGGCAGCGTCGTCGTCGCCCAGCAATTCGGAAACATGCCGGACCAGTTCACGCCCGCTAAAGCTGCCCTTCTGCCAGACCGAATCGCTATAATCCCTCAAATAATCGGCCTCCTCCGACGTCAAGGTCTTGGCCGAAATGACAATCACGGGAATATCCCGGGTGCGCTCATCGGCCTTGAGCGCTGAAAGCACCGCCATCCCGTCCATGTCCGGCAGGGTGAGGTCCAGCACGACCAGGCCGGGCCGGCGCTGGCGCACGAGGTCAATTCCATCCACCCCCGTATAGGCTTCCAAGACGCGGTAGTTTTTGTAGCTTTGCAAGAGCCGGCGGATCAGCCGATTATCATGCGGATTGTCGTCAATCACCACCAACGTGGTGATCTGTTCATCCAGCTGCTCCAGGGCCGCCGCCAACCCCTCTACGGGACGGCGGCCGGCCGGAGCCGGGGGCGCTTCCAGGCTAACAAAGTAGCGATCCTCCAAAGCATGTTTTTCGGCGCTGAAGGTATGACCGGAGCAGTTAATCACGACCCGTTCCCCAGGCCGAATGTGGCCCAGCGCCAGCAGCTTGTCCAGGCCGGCAAAGGCCACACTGGCCGCCGGCTCCATGGAGAACCCCTCCAGGCGCGCAATCCGGCGCATCGTGCGAAAAGCGTCGCCATCGCTGACCGCCACCATCGCCCCGCCGTACTGATCCACCATCCGCTTCAGCAGCGAATACGAGAAACCGGGGTTACCGGTCGCCAACACGGTGATGAGGCTATCCGGTTGCACCGGCGTCGCTTTATCCAGCCCCTGTTCCCAGGCGCGGACCATTGGCGCACAACCTTCGGTTTGCACGATCCCCAGGTGGGGAACGCGGTCGGTCAAGCCGGCGGCGCGCAGCTCTATGAAGCCCTTGAGCACTCCCAGCGGGCCAATCCCGCCGGAGACAGCCTGAATGTACCAGTCGGGGGCCTGCCAGCCCAGCTGCTCGGCAATCTCAAAGGCGATCGTCTTCATACTTTCCTTGCACGGGATCGCCTTCGCCCCACCATCCATCAGGAGATGATGGCGGGCGGCAAAATCGGCCGCGATTTCTTTAGCCTGATCGTAGGTGCCGGTGATTTTGACGACCTCGGCCCCGTAGAGCGCCAGTTCACGCATTTTCTCCACCGGCACGCTGCTGGTGAGAAAAACCCACAGTTTGATGCCCGCGCGGGCACAGTAAGCGGCATAAGCCGCTGCCGCATTGCCGGTCGAGGCCAGCACTAACTCCTTGATCCCCTGAGTGCGCAGGGCGGTGACGGCGACCGAGGCTTGCCGGTCCTTGAAAGAGCCGGTCGGCTGCTGGCGTTCGTCCTTGATCCAGAGTTCCCCGTGGCCGCTTTCGCGCTCCAATCCCTCCGCGCGGGTCAACGGCGTCCACCCCTCCCCCAGCGAGAGCACAGCAATGTCATCGGGAAAGGGCAGCAGCTCGGCGTAACGCCAGAGCGTCGTGGCCCGCTGCTTGACCAGGGCCGGCCAGTCGGCCGGCAAGGCCGCGCAGTCATAGACGGCATCCAGCCAGGGGCTGCCACAAGCAGCACACTTGGTGATGAAGGGATTGGCAGCCATCAGCTGACCACATTCCAGGCACCGCACCGCAGTTAAAAGTGTGCTCATTGATTATACCTCGTGGCGTCACTCTCTTTTGGGACGATTGCTTGCCTGCCCCGAAAAACCCGGCCCTGAACACGCAGCAGGCGCGGAGGTTTAATTTAAACAACAACCAACAACCAATCTCTGCGTATTCAGCGCGCTCGGCGATAAAAAGGCTCTTGCAGCAAAATCAGCTCATGTCGTGCGCCGGCAACGACCTTAACGCTGCAACGCACTTCCGGTGGCCCCTACCCACGTTATTCTTCGCCACCGGAAGTGCGCCGCCCCCCAACAACCAGCGTCCACCGCCCCTATTCCGCGTAACCCGGCTTGAGGCCCAACACCTCATAGGCCCGGATCGGCGTCGTGATCCCTTTGCCGTACAAGGGTAACACTTCCCTGGCCTCGGCAACCGCTGTAACCGCCTCGTAAGTCGGGCTATCCACCAGAACCTGACCGGCTTCAGCGTTTTCCTGCAACCGCTTGGCCAGATTGGGAATATGGCCGATCACGGTATAATCCATAAACTGATCCGATCCAATGTTGCCTACCACGGCTTCGCCGGTGCTGATCCCCACCCCCAGGCCCAGCTCTCGCATCAGCGGGCGTTCCCGGCAAAGTTGGGCGAAGCGCTGTTGCATGACGCAGGCCGTAATCACTGCCTGTTGGGCACCATTGACCAGGATCAGCGGGGCCCCGTAGACCGCCATAATGGCGTCCCCCAGATATTTATCCAACATGCCGTGATGCTCAAAGACGACCGGCGTCAACCGGTTGAAGACGTAATTGAGCATCTCAATGACCTCGCCCGCTTCACGGGTCTCCGAAAAGTGGGTGAAGCCCCGAATATCGGCAAAGAGCACACTGACCGTGCAGCTCCGTCCTCCCAGTTGCAGGTTCTGTTCGGGATTGCTGAGGATCTCCAGGGCGACGTCGCGGGAGACGTACCGCGTCAGCACCCGCTCCAGCAGCGCGTTTTTGACCTGCAGTTCGTCAGTCAGCTGCTTGATCCGCAGCAACGAGCGGACCCGGGCCAACAGCTCCACAGCGTTGAACGGCTTGACCAGAAAGTCGTCGGCGCCGGCCTCCAGGCCCCGGACCTTGTCCTCCATTTCCCGGAGCGCGGTCAACATCAGGACGGGGATGGCCCGGCTCTCCGGCGCACTCCGCAGAGCGCGGGCCACCTCATAACCATCCAATCCCGGCATCATCACATCCAGCACCACCAGGTCAGGCAGATTCTGGTGGACCATCTCCAACGCCTGCAACCCATCGGACGCCGTGAGCACGACATAGCCCTGCCGGGAAAGCAACGATTCCAGCAACCGGATGTTGCGTTCGTTATCGTCCACTACCAGGACCTGGGCATGTCCATCTGGGTTGGGCATAATTTGTCCGTATCCCTCATCCTGAGGTTATCCGGCACCGCCCTCAGGATCCGCCGGGTCAGTTTGGATGGGCAAACGGACCGTAAAGACGCTCCCCTTACCCAACTCACTGCTCACTTCAATGGAGCCGCCGTGCATCTCCACCAGATAGCGGGTGATCGCCAGCCCCAGTCCCGTCCCCTCGGCGCGCCGCTTGCTGGAACCGTCTACCTGCCGGAACTTCTCAAAGATCTGCTCCAGCTGATTAGCCGGGATGCCGATGCCGCTGTCGGCGACTTCAATGCAGACCCACGGATCGCTGCGGTAGGCGCGGACCTGGACGTAGCCATGTTCGGTGAACTTCATGGCGTTGCTGATCAGGTTGTTGAGCACCTGGTTGAGCCGGATACGGTCGGCATGGAGCAGCGGCAAGTCCGGTTCCGATGAGATTCGCAACTCCACCGCCTCGGTCCGCTGGTACTTGCGGAGCAACCCGGTGCCGCTGGATTTCACCTCATCCAGCAGCTGGTCTACTTCTACCTCTTCCATCTTGAGCACCATGCGGCCGGCCTCAATCTTGGCCAGATCCAACACATCGTTGATCATGCTGAGCAGGTGCTGCCCGTTCTCATGGATAGCCTTGACATCCTCCAGCGTATCCCCTTCCAGCTCACCATCAATGCCCATGAGCAGCACTTCGGCGTAACCGATGATGGAGTTGAGCGGCGTTCGCAGCTCATGGCTCATGTTGGCCAGGAACTCGCTCTTTAGCCGGTCCAACTCGCGGAACCGCTCGGCCACGTGCTGAAGTTCCTCTACGTAGCCGGCATTCTGGAAGGCGGTCGCGATCTGACCGGCCAGGGTGCGGAAGACGTCCAGCTCAGCCGGGCCGAAGCGAGCCGGTTCGTCGTCCTGCACATCAAAGACGCCCAGTACCCGGTCGCCGTATATGGCCGGCACCGCCACTTCCGACCGGGTAAGTGGAAGCAGCGGGTTCGGCAGGTGATCGGGAGACTTGGTGACATCGTCCACCACGACAACTTCCTTGGTGCGGGCCGCCCGGGCCACCAGACTCCGTTCCGTGTTGAGCGGGATGCGGTGCCCCCGGGCCACCATGACGCGGCCGGGCTCGCCGTATCCGGCTTGCAGCACTAACTCCTGGGCCTCCTCGTCTACCACGTACACCTGGACGTGGTAGATGTCAAACCGCTCTTTGATCAAGGAGACTACCCGGCTGAACAGGGCCTGCGGATCCAGGATAGAAGCGACCTGAGTGGAGATATCCGCCGCCGTGCGCAACTGAGCCGTCAGCCGGGCGCGCTCCTCCTCGGCCCGTTTGCGGGCGGTGATGTCGCGGATGATGGAGACAAAGCCGCTGGGCGCGCCCGTGGCGTCACGCAGCAGCGCCGCGTTCATTTCCGCCTCAAACTCACTCCCGTCGCGGCGTACCATCCGGTACTCGGCCGTCTGGCTGGTGCCGGTCTCCAGAGCCCGCCGGACACTCTCGGCAGCTCTGGACCAGAAGGGGCGGGTAAAGAGCTGCATGGAGCTGCGACCCAACAGGTCGTCGCGGCCACTGTAGCCATAGAGCCGCAGCGTCGCTTCGTTCAAGTCCTCAATCTTGCCCATCATGTTGGTGACGGTGATCCCTTCGGTCATCGCGTCAAACATGGCCCGGATCTTCTCCGCCGCCTCACGTTGAGCCGCTTCCGCCTGGCGCTGCTGCTCAAAGAGCCGGGCACTCTGGAAGGCGTTGGCGATCTGACCGGCCAGAGTCCGGTAGACATCCAGGTCCGATTCGGTGAAGTAGTCCGCCTGATCGGATTGGACGTCAAAGACGCCCAAGAGCCGATCCCCGATCATGGCCGGCACCGCCACCTCAGCCCGTGTATCGGGCAGCAGCAGGTTCGGCATGAAGTCCGGGTCCTGCGTCACATCGTTGGCCAGCGCGATCTGCCGGGTGCGAGCCGCCCGGGCTACCAGGCTTTGTTCCTGATCCAGGGTGATCTTGAAGCCCTGCTGCCGCATGATCCGTCCTACCTGGCCATAGCCGGCTCGCAGCACCAGCTCTTGGCGGGCCTCGTCCATGACATAGAAGTGGACATGGTAGAGATCAAACCGCTCTTTCAGCAGCGGGATCACCTCGTCAAGCAGCTCATCGGTATCCAGAATGGCACCGACCTGCGCGGAGATCTCGGCCGCGGTGCTCAGCTGGGTGACAAACCGTTCCCGCTGCGCCTCCGCCCGTTTGCGTTCGGTGAGGTCAATCCCCGCGCCAACCAGGTAGACCTGGTCGCCCACCGCCAGCCGTGTCCCGGTCAGGAGATAGGGAACCTGGCGGCCCTCCTTGCTCAAAAGACGCGCTTCCGCCTCTGCATAGCCGGTGGTAAACACCTCATTCATACGGGCGACGATCAGGGCGCGATCCTGCTCGGCAATGGTGTCCAGGACCTTCACCTGGGACATCTCGGCCGGGGTGTATCCCAACATCTCTGCATAGCGGCGGTTCCAGCGCACCAGGGAACCAGCCTGATCATAAAGGTAGAAGATGACCGGCAAACTGTTGATCAGAGCGTTAGAGAAGTCGCGTTCGCCTGCCACCGCCGCTTCCGCCTGCTTGCGCTCCGTGATATCGCGCACGTTAGCGAGTACCATGTCGCGCCCGCCCAACGTGACCCGGCGCAAGAAAACCTCAGCGTCAAAGGTCGTACCATCGTGAGGACGTTTGGCTTTCCATTCAAAGAGCTGCGGATGGCCGGCCATCGCCTGCTGCCAGAGAACACCCAGCTGGTCCAATGGATTGTCCGGGCTGGAGTAATCGTCGGCGATGGAGAGCCGAGTGGCCTCCTCCCGGCTAACGCCGTACATCTCCAGGATTTTGTCGTTCACGTCCACGATGGCCCCCTCCGCTGTGTGCAGGAAAATGCCATCGTAAACGCTGTTAAAGACTGTACGTAAGAGCAGTTCCGACCGCTGAATTCTCTCTTCCGCCTGCTTGCGCTCGGTGATGTCGCGGACCAGAGCGAGGGCCTGATCGGTGCCGACGCGGCTCA
>Ga0067045_1029128_pt1 | contig 23562 bp, 20 predicted proteins | sample TerdegcTABiofilm_FD_59184 | JGI IMG/M metagenome (GOLD analysis project Ga0067045, IMG submission 59184) | Combined Assembly of (Gp0054472, Gp0054536) Wastewater bioreactor microbial communities from Singapore -Terephthalate degrading...
TACCAGAGCCAGTTGCCATCCAAAAGCTCATTCGGTTGATAAAATAGGCAAAAGGAATTTTTGAATCGGTTACGGGATAATCCTTGTCATATTCCAAAAGGTATTTTGCCGTTTTTTTGCCTTCCTGCCTTCTCAGGTCGTAGTCAAAATTTTCTTCTAAACCATTCAGTTTATAGTGTTCAAATAAAGCTATTTTATTGGTTTGTTTTTCTTTGAAATACAAATACAAAGCTTTTAAAGCGTAGCGAAGCGCATCCTGTTGAAAATCAAAAAGCGTTTTATCTTTTGAAAATCGGCCAAAATCAAACCCTTGCCACTTCGCCGGCAAGTTCCCAAAAGAAATATCATCTACAATGTTTTGCAAATAAAGTTTCATATTACCACCAAATTAAAAGTTTAATAAGTTTATAATCCAAATCTTTGGTCTTGATTTTTGTTCCGTCTTCACCCCGTGAGATAATTTTTCAATCTGTTTTTAATATATCTTTTACCCCAGGCTGATTTAAGGTATTTTTCTCGTTGATAGCCGTCAGTCTGATTTAGGCAAAATTCATAATAAATTAACTTCACTGGTAATCTGTTTTTAGTTGAATAAACTTCTCCATTAAGATGTTCTTGAATTCTTCTATCAAGGTCATTTGTGCATCCAGTATAAAATTTATTATCTTTCTTGCTTTGTAAAACATAAACATAGTATTTCATATATTAAGCTATCTCACGGGGTAAATTACCACCATATAAGCGGCTTAATTAACTTATAATCTATGTTTTTTATATCAATAGGACTATCCATTCCTTCTAACCATACCTTATCTGCTTCGATTCTTTTAATCCATTTCCCGGTAAGGTTAGACAAGGTTTCGGCAATGTCTATGTTTGGGTAGAGTTTAGATAAGTCTACTTTTACTTTATTGTTCTCATAATCAATCTCCAGTGCTTTGAGCATCTTTTCGTCTTTCATAAAGACATATTCTTGATAAGAGCTTCTACCCTCCACTGTAAATAAGTCTCCATCTTCGTATTTACAATTTGCTAGTGTTTCCTCGTACTGTTCAAGTTCGTAGTATTTGAAAAATCCGCCGCCTTGCCAGTTTAGGTCTTTACTCAAATGCGGATCGCGTTTTTTATTAACCGCAGTAAAAGACTTGTCGCCTGAAACAACAATTTTCATTCTTCCAAGAATTCCTAATTTCTTTTCTTTTTCATCAAACCAAAATTCATTGAAGTAATCACTAAATTCAACTCCAACCCACTTTCTTTGCAATTTCTGAGCAACTGAAATCGTTGTTCCTGAACCACAAAAATAATCAAGTACAAAATCATTCTTTTCCGTTGTTGATTGAATAACCCGTCTTAATAAGTTTTCTGGTTTTTGAGTTCTAAAACCCAAACTTTCGCTAGTTCTTAATTCGGATTGCATAAAGGAATAAATATCATTCCAAACATCGCCGATAGGGAATATCTTTTCTTCAATATCGATTTTTTCCAAATTAAGATTGCCTCTTGAGTCATATTTCTCAATAAAGAAATCGTAATCCTCTATTTTTTGTGGAGCGGACTTCTTAGGCTTAGAAATAAGATCAAGCCATCCGATGTTTAGCTCGGTTAAATTGCGATTGGGCTTCCACAATTTCAGAAATTTGAAATTGTCATCTATTGCACATTGAAATAGAGAATCGTGCTGTCGAACATATTTGTCCCCAAAACTTTTATAGCTAAAAAGTCCTGCTTCTTCGTCTTTCGTAGCGTTGGTATTCCAAATTATTTCTGAACATTGCGGAAACAAATTCTGTAAAAGTATCCTTCCAAGGTGGTTCGCGTTCCAATCGAGCTGAACAAAAATATTCCCTGATTTTTTTAAGAAATTTTTTACAATTTCAAGTCTATTGTTTATTAACGATAGCCAACTGCTATCCTGAAAACGGTCAACATAATCAAAATCATCCCCTGTATTAAACGGTGGATCTATATAAATTGTCTGCACTTTTTCCTTAAACTTTGGCAAAATGGTATTTAATGCTTGATAATTTTCACTTTTTATCAGCCAGCCGTCTAAAGATTTATCCAAATCATCAAACTGGCTTAAAATCTCAAGTTCTAAATCCTTGAAATACTTTGTATCAATGGGAAGATGCTCATATTTTTTGGCTAAATGTTTACCGGTTAAATAATTTTCAAAAACATTCATTACTTTAAAGTTTTCATCAATAATGCCTAATTCCTGCCATTCTTTAATCTGATCTTTAATGCTGTTGTGTTTAAGTATTTTTTCAATAAGTTCTTTATCTTTAATCCTATCCAGCGTAATTACATAATTTGAATTTTTAACAAACTTTGGCTTGTTCCAAATTTTTACCAGTTCATCTTCAAACTGTGAAATAAAGTCAATAATTTTAAAAGCAATGTCTTTTAGAATTTGCAGCTGATTAACTCTATCTGCACTCCATTCTTTTGCCCCTTCCCAAAAATACTGATAACTCCAGAGCTTAAATTGTTCCTGTAAAAATGCTTTAGCGTTTTTATTAATAAAGAAATCTACCTCACTTTGCTTTTCAAAAACTCTAAAGGCGCGGTCTAATTGTTCTTCGGTGATAGAGATACCTTTTTTCTTTATGGCTTTTAGTATCTCGTCCTGCTTTGTCTTCGTACCTCTTTCAGAATATTGGACATCAAAAACAATCGTCCCATCTTCACTGATATTGTTTAATGCAAAAATAAGAGTTCTTTTTTCATTAGCTTTTTTGGTTTCTATCTTTGAAGCGTCAAAGTAAAACTTAAGTCCGCCTGCCCCGTTGGAAGCTTGCTTTCCTTCGGGGTCAAATTCAACAGGTAAACTTCTAAAAATCCTATCAGTTTTAACATAGTAAAGCATCTGTGTTTTCCAAAAGAGAATAACATCTTTTTCATCGGTATAAACCTTTTCGTAGATATTATTATGAAAAGGTGTTGAATTGAAATAGATTGAGCCGCTCTCGGTAAAATAGCGGCTAAAAAAGGAATAGAGCTTGTCAAAAAGTTCATCTCTAAAGGAAGGATATTTTTTTAATGCTTTGTCTATATCAGATTTGAGCGATTCTTCAATCTTGCGGTAGTAATTTGACTTTATTCTCATCAAATTAACAAACCCGCCCTCGCCTTCAATCTTGGCTCCGATAAAAACATCTTGTAATACCTTATAAAATTTTTGTTCTTTAGTCATACTTTAGACTCCCTTTAATAGCTCATCTACTGTAACACTTAATGCTTTCGCTATTTTAGCAACGGCTTGCACAGATGGCTGTTTTATTACACCAGTTTCAATTTTAGTTATCGAAGTATAGGTAATATCAGCAAGACGAGCAAGCTTATCTTGAGTAAGTTTTCTTTTTTGCCTAAACCTTTTTATATTTTCGCCTAACATAATTCACCTTGAATATATTTCCTTATTATGCTATCATCATTAAGAAACCATATTCAACCATTTATTATTATACAATAAAATAATTCCTTTTTAAACTAAATTCTGCCCGTCTCTTTATATGGGGCGGGCGTGGGTGAGGGCACGCCCGCCCCAAGAATTGCTGCTTGAAAAAATTGCGTTTTTCTCTCTCTCCTCCCTTTGAGGGGAGGGGAATAAAAAGGGGTGGGTCTTAAAAGCCCTCTGCAAGAGTCGCCGAGCCCTCCTGGGAGGGCGTTCCGCCGAAGGCGGACGGCGAAAGGGAGGGCATAAAGCGAGCCCCAATATCCCTTGTAAGCGAGCGCTACATATTCGGCCACTCTGCCCGACAGGAATTTTTATTTCATCGCTTAAGGGCTGAGGCGGACGAGTAACGCCTTAAATTACTTGTTAAAGAGCGAGGACGCAGACTCAGTCGAAGGCGGGACTGGCCGAATGAGATTACTTGTTATTATAAAAATAAGTTCGAACTTTGTTTAAAAGGCACCGCCAATTAGAAAGTTAGTCGTCGAAGGCGACCGACTTACTAATTGGCGGAGAGGGCGGGATTTGAACCCGCGAGACAGGGGCTACCTGCCTACTCGATTTCGAGTCGAGCGCCTTCAACCGGACTCAGCCACCTCTCCTTTTTAACTCTTTGTTAGATAGTTAGTTGGTTACCTGGTTAACTAGTTGAGGAATGAAAAGAATAATGAAAAATTAATATTAAATTAATTAACTAACTAATCAAGTAACTAGCTAAACTTGGAAATTAACGTCTTTCTTGAAAAAATTTTTGCAAAAGCAAACCACATTCTTCTTTTAAAATTCCACCTACTACTTCTATCTGATGATTAAATCTCTTATCCTGGACAAGGTTTATTATGCTACCGGCAGCCCCGGCTTTTAAGTCATAAGCCCCAAAAACTAATCTCTTAATTCTAGCTTGGAGCATAGCGTAGGCACACATCGGGCAAGGCTCTAAAGTAACAAATAATTCCGTATCTTCTAAATGCCAGCTTCCTAAATATTGGGCAGCTTTTTGCAGGGCTAACATTTCTGCATGAGCGGTAGGATCCGGTAATTCTTCTTTCTGGTTATAAGCTCGGGCAATAATCTTATTCTGATAAACTATTACCGCTCCCACAGGTACTTCCTTCTGTAGATAAGCAACTTCTGCCTCTTTAAGAGCTTCCCGCATTAATTGAATAAATTTATCATTATTTAAAGGCATAGCTAAAGGGAGATTTAAAGATAGTGATAATATCTGGTGCGCCTGGAGGGATTCGAACCCCCAGTCTACTGATCCGTAGTCAGTTGCTTTATCCAATTGAGCTACAGGCGCACGACTAAAAGCAAGATTCCCTTTTGATTTTATTATAATTTATTTTCTTAGTCAAATAAATAATGTATAGGACAAATTCTAAACTATCATTCCTTAAATCTAAAAGAATAAGCTGCTTACTTGCTCAGTAGCTAAGAAACCATAGTTATATTGAAAAGTAAGGTTAATTTTGTTATATTAATAAGAAAACCACGAACTACTTCCTTTAAAAAGAAGAAAAAGGATATTTCATGCCAGAGCTAATACCAGAACTAAAGGGCAAAAGAATTACAGTGATGGGACTGGGTTTAAACCAGGGTGGCCTGGGAGTGACTCGTTTCTTAGCCAAAAAGGGAGCTAAAATCCTGGTCACGGATTTAAAATCATCTGAAGAACTTAAATCCTCCCTCAGCCAGTTAAACAATTTTAAAATTGAATATGTCCTGGGTCAACATCGAGAGGAAGATTTTATTCATACGGACATGGTAATTCAAAATCCCGCCGTCCCTCATCATTCAAAATACCTAAAAATAGCAAAAAAACATGGAGTACCTATAGAAACTGATTTAGGATTATTCTTAAAATTCTGCCCTTCTCAAAAGATCATCGGTATTGGTGGAACCAAAGGAAAAAGCACTGTGACTCAGCTTATCTACCATATCTTTAAAGAAGCCAATGAAGATGCCATCCTGGCGGGCAATATCGGAGTTTCCGTATTAGACGCTTTAGAAAGGATAAATCCTTTTACCTGGGTAATTTTAGAAATTTCCACCTGGCAGATGGAAGGAATAAGAAAATACATTTTTCAACCTCAGATCGCCGTCTTAACCAATATCTATCCTGATCATTTAGACCGCTACCTTGATTTTAAAAAATATGCTCGGGCAGAAAAATTAATCTTTAAAAATCTACAATCAAAAAATTATTTAGTAACCAATTTCGATAACCCAGAAACTTACCAAGCCAAAGCTGAAACCAAGGCGAAAGTATATTGGTTTAGCACAAAAAAAGAAGTAGTTCCAGGCAGTTATCTCCAGGGAGATGATTTAATTTTTCACTCAGGGAAAGAAAAGATTACTTTTGCCAAAATTTCTGATATCTCCCTTCCTGGAATACATAACTTAGAAAATATTCTGGCAGCCAGCACTGTGGGTTTTATCCATCATATCTCTCCGGAAATTATTCAAAAAGCCATCAGAAGTTTTTCTGGAATTCCACATCGATTGGAATTAGTTAGAGAGTTAAATAAGATTAAATTTTATAATGACACCTGTGCCACCACTCCTGAGGCGACCATGTACGCCTTACAATCTTTTCCCCAGCAAAATATTATATTAATCCTGGGAGGAAAAGATAAGGAATTGAACTATGAAGATTTAGTGAAATTTATCAGCAAACATAAACGGATCAAACAGGTTATTCTCTTACAACATCCCGCCTATGATGCCTCAGAGAAAATACTTACTATCTCCCGGAAATATCTCGCTTCCCAAAAAATTTTCTCAGTTTCAGAACTCAAGGCAGGAGTAGAAAGAACCCTGCAAAAGGCTCAATCTGGTGATCTAATTATTCTTTCTCCAGCAGCAGCCAGTTTTGGGATGTTCAGAAATGAATTTGACCGGGGTGAACAATTCATTAAAATCGTAAAAAGCCTATCCCTATAAAATAATTGTTCTTCCGCTTATCCATTAAAAAACAATTTTTCTGGCACTCTCTAACTATTGACCCATTAGAATAAGGGTACCTTAGATATGCCCATAAGATTGAGGATTATAATTATTAGAGGTTGATGCAGCAAGTAAATCAATAAAGAATACTGCCCTAAAAAACATAAGAATTTTACCGGTGGAAAGGAAGAAAAATCTTTAAGATGAAATTGGCGATTATAACCCGGATAAAGTAAATTTCCACAAAATATCCCGATTAAAACAACTCCAAACCAGGGTAAGAGGGGGAAATAATCGAGAGTATAAAAATGAGGTGGTCTAAATCCCAACCAAAGCAACCAGGTAAAATCCACTACTACATTCTTTGAATATATTCCCATCAGGATACATAATAACCCAAGAGGTAAATTCCAAAAGTGTATTTTCAAAAAAGGATAAGCTAAAATAATAGAAATTCCGATGAGATGAAGTATACCGAAAACAATATAACCTTCTCTTAAAAAAAACCAGGTAACCAGTGTAATCATCAAGCCCCAGGAAAAAATTTTAAGACCTCTTTGGAAATATTTTAAAAATAGGCCTGTCCTCTTTTCCTGATTTACCCGGAAAAAACTTATACTCAATGAAACTCCCACTAAAAAAATAAAGGTAATGGCAGTTACCCGAGCAAAATACATCCAGAAACCTGAATAAACCTGAATAGGATAATGGCCAAAATAATGTAAACTATAAAGCAAATGATAGGTTACCATCATAATGATGGCTATCCCTCGTAAAAAGTCTATTTCCCAGAACCTCTCTTTTAACTTCTCGCCCATAAAATATGCCCTTATCTTTCTTTTTACTGGGTAAAGTATTCCCAGGATAAGTAAAATCTATTACCATACTGAAAAATCAAAACTTTGAAATTTACGAGAAATAATTCTAAAAAATTAGAATAATAGAATGGGTAAACTAAATCTTGCTATTATTCTATTAATTCTAGAGCAAGCTCTATCATCTGATTAAAAGATTTTTCCCTCTCTTCGGAAGAAGTCTCTTCTTTGGTAACCAAACTATCAGATACCGTTAAAATAGATAGAGCTCTTACCTTAAATTTGGCAGCTAAAGTATATAAGGCAGCTGTCTCCATCTCTACAGCCAGTATTCCATAACTGGCCCAGTGTTTCCAGGATTCTGGTTCATCAGGATAAAAACTATCCGTAGTTAGCACACTCCCCACCTTTACTGAAATGCCTTTTTCAGAAGCAACCTTATCAGCCTTTTTTAAAAGTTGGAAATTAGCAGTAGGGGCGTAATCCATACCCTGAAAACGTATTTTATTAATATTCGAATCCGTGGAGGCACTCATCGCCAGGATAATATCTCTAATTTTTATTTCAGGCTGCATTGCTCCACAGCTTCCGATACGAATAAAATTTTTTGCCTGATATTGATTAATTAACTCATGTACATATATGGAAATGGAAGGTATTCCCATCCCGGTTCCCTGAATAGAGACTCTCTTTCCTTTATATATTCCCGTATACCCATACATACTTCGAACCTGATTATAACAAATACTATCCGTTAAAAAATTATCAGCAATATATTTAGCCCTTAATGGATCCCCCGGTAATAATACAGTTGAGGCAATTTGACCTACTTCAGCACCAATATGTATACTCATAACCTCTTCCCCTCCTCAAAATAGATTAAAACAGGAAATCAGAAAATACTGATCTAATTATAATATTCAATGTAGTAAAAAACTATATTCTACAGTGATTATAGTAATTATCTCTTGTATTATCGTTATCGCTCATATTAAGGCACCATCCAGTCTAATCGGACAAAAATACTAAAAAAACTTAACTAATCTTCTGCTCTTTAAATCTTATAATACAGTTTTCGATATACTGCCGGAATTTTCTTCGGTTTACTTTATCATGTCTGGCATCATAAGTGACATAATCTTTAAGATAAGGAGAGCTTTTGGCAAAAATAACGAAGGAACCTCTAAAATAGCGGGATACCAACCTGGCTGAACTGGAAAGTAAAATTCTATTCCCCTTCTCATCATAACCCAGATATCCTTTTTCCCATATTTCTTTATCTGTATAGCGACCTGGCTCAATCTCGGTTAATTTTTCCTTACTTAAAGAAGGGTCAAGATCAGGAGTAATCGGTTTCAAAGGCAAGGTTTCCAAACGAAAATAAGCCCACTTTAGATTACCGGGAAAATAATTAAATTCCAGTAATTTAGGTTTGATAATCCTGATGGAATGTGGAGTATGAATTTCCAAGCATCCTGCTTCAAAAGATTTTCTTGCATCTACAATATCGTGACCACCTCCAGTAGGAAATAGCACATGTACCAAATTTTCCACTGAACCTAACTTTTTGAGAATTGAAATTATACTAGAAAGATCCTCCCAAAGGCAATTGTTTGGGATAACCAGGGGGAATAACTCTCCGATGGTCTTCTCCCAAACAACTAAATTTTCTGTCTCGAAGTCACCTCTACTTAATTCCATAATTTCTCCTTTCTTTTAAAAAATTTTATTTTTCATATAAATATACAAAAATTGCCCCTCCCTATTCAAGGTTGAGGCAATTTTAGAATTTTTAATGGACTATCGTTATAAAATAATCTTTTATTTTTCTTTACATTTCTTATCGGGTGCAATAGCTTAACCCTCGAGATTGATAAATAGGTTACCTGAAAATCCCTTCAACTTTTTTTCTCATCCCTTTATCGGGAAAAAAACTAAAAGAGGTATGAACAATTTTTATGCCCTATCGAATAAATACTTTTTCACTTAAATAACCATCATCTATTATACTGCTCTTAAAATCTGATAAGCTTCCTCTTCTCTATTCGCAACCCTGGCCAGGGTCTCAGCAATCTTTTCTTTATTCTGTTGTTTAGCTGCCCGACAAATCTCTATAATCAAATTCCCCGATTCATAAAATATATCTGCAACTTCTTGCCATTCTTTTCGATTATACTTTCCCCCAACTCTTTTAAAACCTGCGATTTCCAGAATCTCATTCCATCACTTCTTTCCAGAGTGTCATTCAGCTGGGGAGGAGTAGTGGCATAAATAATCAGGTGTTCAAAAGAACTTTTATCGTCCCAGTTAAATATTTCCTGGACTAATTTTCTCATTGCTGGTATACCAAAGAGTTTAACTGGAGGATTAAGCATCTTCTCAGCTCTAAACTTTAAACCTCTCCAGGCTATCTCCCATTCAGAAGGTAAATCCTCGGGTAATTCAAAAGTCCTGATGGTATTTTTCTTACTCATCCCAGGAACATTCACCGATAAAGCTTTTTCCAGATCACCATAAGAGACTATTTCCACTCTTTCCCTACTACAATCCTGGATATAAACTTCTTGTTGTCCATCATCATATCCGACTATTAAAATATAATGAATTGGAATATGTCTGCGGTAATATATTTCAGAATAATAAGGGAGATAATACATATCCAGCGCACCAGCTACTACGGGTTGCTGTTGTTCAATAGATTCTTTAATCTTAATAAGGGTATTTTTAAAACTTTTGTTTTCGCTAATGATTTCTTTAAAACCGATAATGGATCCTAAGTCTCTGATTAAATATTTAGTATTGGCGCCCCAGTAAACCTGATGTGGTGGATTAGTATTTTTAAATTTAAGGTAGGTAAATTCCCCCATCCCGCCGAGTATCGGAAGTAGATAGTCTATATACTTCCTGCCTTTCCATTCCAAAATATCTTCCAGTCCATTACTAAAACAGGTTGATTTCACTACTCGACGGGGAAGATTTAACTTCTTCATATTATAAATTTCCCATACTTTACCCTGGTCATAGGTAACTTACATTTTAATAATACCAGATATTTTCACTGTAGGCAAGGAAAAAATAAAAGCTTTCTGAAATAGTTTTATAAAGAGGGACAAAACCCTGAAATCTATTCTTGGTTAAAGTTTAAAGAAGAGGTTAAAAAAATCTTTAATTGGCGGAGAGAGAGGGATTCGAACCCTCGGTGCAGGCTTTCACCCGCACAATTGCTTAGCAGGCAACCACCTTCGGCCTCTCGGTCATCTCTCCGTTTTTCAGTATAGCATAAACCTTTTTTTGAGGCAAGAAAGTGAAATAAAAATAAATTACCAATTTACCCAGATAGTCTATATCTTTTCTTGCCTTACTTACCCCTTGCGATAAAGATGAAAATATTATAGAATAGCAAAGCGAAATAAATGATGAAGAAGCAATAAAGGAGACCAGGTTAGGTGAAGCACTATCAATATGAGGTAATTGTAGTGGGTGGTGGGCATGCTGGTTGTGAAGCTGCCTTAGCTGCTGCTCGCCGGGGAGCAAAAACCTTACTCCTTACTTCCAACTTAGACAATATCGCTTTAATGCCCTGCAACCCTTCCATTGGAGGCCCTGGTAAAGGACATGTGGCTCGAGAAATTGATGCGCTGGGAGGAGAAATGGCGAAAAATACTGATAAAGCCACCCTTCATATAAGAATGTTAAATACCAGTAAAGGACCTGCTATGTGGGCTCTCCGGGCTCAGGTGGATAAAAAAATATATACCCAAGAAATGATTCGAGTACTCCGAAACCAGTCCCAGCTAGATCTAATCCAGGAAATGGTAACTAGATTAATAGTAAAAAACTTTAGGGTGGAAGGAGTGGTGGTACGAAATAATTTAGAGTTCTTAGCCCCAGTAGTTATTCTTACTACGGGAACCTTTTTAAACGGAAAGATTTATATCGGGCAGACCAGTTATTCGGCCGGAAGGGCAGGAGAAATTGCTTCTTTCGATTTAGCAGAAAACTTAAAAGAATTAGGATTTAAGATGGGTAGATTAAATACCAGTACCCCACCCAGGATAGATAAGAAGACAGTCAACTTTCAGTTCCTGGAAAAACAGGATAGTGCTGATATTCCTTTAGCCTTTTCTTTTGAAAATGAGGGTAAAATTTATAAAGAATTTTCTGTCTATCTTACCAGAACTAACCAGAAAACTCATCAATTAATTAAAGATAACCTTCATCGGGTACCTCTTTTTGATGGCACTATCCAGAGCGCTGCTATCCGATACTGTCCTTCCATAGAAGATAAAATTATAAGATTCCCCCAAAAAGAATCTCATCCATTATTTTTGGAACCTGAAGGAAGAGATAACGAGGAAATATATCTGCAGGGATTCTTTACCAGCCTTCCTGCAGATGTTCAATGTCAAGCTCTACATACCATTGAAGGTCTAGAAAACTGTAAGATCATTCGTTATGGATATGCCATTGAATATGATATAGTTTATCCATATCAATTAAAACACTCTTTGGAGACAAAAATGATTAAAGGTCTGTTCCTGGCTGGACAAATTAATGGAACCTCTGGCTATGAAGAAGCAGCTGAGCAGGGTCTGATAGCAGGCATAAACGCTGTACAACTTCTTTCCCATAAATCACCTCTAATTTTAGATCGTTCGGAAGCTTATATTGCAGTAGAAATCGACGATTTAGTTACTAAGGGTGTTACTGAACCCTATCGCTTAAGAACTGGCTTAGCGGAGTATAGATTATTATTAAGACAAGACAATGCTGACTTAAGGCTCACTCCCTATGGTTATAAATTAGGATTAATTTCTGAACCGAGATATCAAAAATTTTTAAAGAAAAAAGCAGCTATTGAAGAAGAAAAAAGGAGGTTAAAAGAAACGAAAATTTATCCTACTGAAGAGATAAATAATCTTTTAATCAATAAACTAAATACCTCTCCTCTTTCTAAATCTACCAACCTTGCTTCTCTTCTGGCTCGTCCTGAAATTAGCTACTCACAAATAGCTTTTCTTGATTCTAGTAGACCGGAACTACCTTTGGAAGTAATCGAACAGGTGGAAATTCAAATTAAATACGCTGGCTATATTCAGCGTCAGGAAATTCAAGTAAAAAAATTCAAAAAATTAGAAAATTTTAAAATTCCCCCGAATATTGATTATTCTAAATTGCATGGCATCTCTCACGAAGGTAAAGAAAGGTTTTCCGAAATACAACCTACCTCCCTGGGACAAGCCAAAAGAATACCGGGTATAACTCCTGCTGATATTACTGCATTAATGATTCACTTAGAAAAAATAAGAAGACAAAAAAATAAAATCCCCCCACCAAAATAATTATTTCTCCAAATCCAATATTTTTTTTGCAGCATTAAGAGTATTCTGCATCAACATTACATTGGTAATGGGACCAACGCCTCCCGGCACTGGAGTAATCACCGAAGCCTTCTTTAAAACTTCTTCATAATCCACATCTCCCACCAGTTTGCCCTCTACTTCATTCGTACCTACATCTATAACTACCGCTCCTTCTTTAACCATATCTTGTTTAATTATTTTAGGTATTCCTACTGCCACGATCAATATATCTGCCTGATAAGTATAATACCCTAAATCGTGAGTCCGAGAATGACAAACGGTAAGAGTAGCATTGGCATATTTTTCTTTGAGTAGGAGTATAAGGGTCATGGGTTTGCCTACAATACTACTTCTGCCTACTATAACGGTATGTTTGCCTTCCACTAGAATATTTTCTCTCTTCATCAATTCATATACCGCCAGAGGAGTACAGGGTAAAAATTCTGGCTCACCAAGAGCCAACCTTCCCATATTAATGGGATTAAAGCAATCAACATCTTTCGAAGGATTCACCGCCTCCTGTATCCTTTGCTGATCAATATGTGGGGGAAGAGGTACCTGAACTATAATTCCACTAATGCTAGAATCCTGATTCAAGTTATTAATAAGCTCAAGGACTTCTTTCTCGCTGGTCGACTCTGGAAGGTTATATTTTTCAAAAGCAATCGATACTTTCTCGCAAGCTTTTCCAATCATCTTGACATAAAACATCGAAGCAGGATCTTCGCCAACCATAATTACCCCAAGCTTGGGGGCTAAGCTATTTTTCTGGATAAAATCCTCCACCTGCATTTTTAACGAATCATTAATCTCTTGGGCAATCTTTTTACCATCAATAATCTTAGCTACCATAAATATTTCTCCTTTTTTGTTTTAAATTAAATATTTTTTCATTCTAAAAATGCCGTTAAAAAATATCTCCAGGAACAGTCCAGTTTTAATAAGGCAAGCTCTCTGTCCTAACTTTCTTAAAATAAATTAAAATCCAAACAGACTGCTCTCTAACCTTCAATTTTTAAAGATATTATTGCATCCATCTAAAAAATTTTAAATCAAAAAATAAACAGCCTATGTTTATACATAGACTGGTATAATGCTTCAAAAATTTTAATAAAAATTCTAGTACCCTGCATTTTTCCTCTGGACGCGGTTGATGATACTTTTATTAACTGCTTCTTTAATCATAAATCTTACTTTATTACTCTCTAAATTGCTCGCTGCTACAATTTCACTCTCTAGTATCTTCCTAGCTCTTTCATATAAATTCTTTTCGGTAGCAGATAGCTTATCTACCATATTTAAATAGATGTAGTTTTTTACTACCTGGGCAACTTTTAAAATATCGCCACTGCTCAACAATTCCGACTGAGTCTTAATCCGGTTTTTATAATTCCCCTCAATGTTATTATCTACCTTATCCGCTAATACATTTAAAACTTCCTTTACCCTATCAGGAGGAATAATATTCCTTAATCCTATTTCTTTTGCTTTCTGTACCGGTATCATTAAAGTCATTCCGTTGTTTACTAACTCTAAGATATAATATTTCTGTTTCCTGCCTAAGAAAAATTTATCTTCTATTTTCTTAATATCTCCCACCCCAAATACTGGATGAGAAACTTTTTCGCCAACTTTAAACATCTTCCCCGGATTATTAATTAATCCATTTCTCACTTCCTCTCGCCTTCTAAATAAAGGAAATAATAACCGCTGAATATTTAAAAATTTTTGCCTATAAATATTATGCTTTTTAGTTATGGCCAATCGATTAGGTGATAAATATAATAAAGGCTTTCTGATGAATTAAATAAAATAATTGTGATAATTTTATTTTATCATTATTTAAGACATAATTCAAACTGTTGCCTCTCCTGGTTATCTTTTTACTCCAGTACCTTAACTATTTGTGCTTGGGAACAATTCTTTCATTTAAATAAATAAATTAATCTTTTTCTAAATAAAGATAGTTTCAATACCAATAAAAAACAATATTTCAAGATTATTTAATAATAAGAGAACCCAAAAACTTTTTCCCCAGCAAAAGAGTTTAAGCAAGATGAGTAGGAAGTAAACAATTTTTCAAGTTTTAACCGGTTAGTTAAACAGATTCCAGGAAACCTGTGGTTAAGAACTGCATTACTTCAAGTAAGATAAAGGATTAAGGGGCTTACCGCTGGATCTAATTTCAAAATGGAGGTGGGGACCAGTAGCATTTCCGCTTCTACCTACTTTAGCAATAATACTACCCTTTTCAACATATTGACCCTTTTTTACTAAGTTTACCGAATTATGAGCGTATACCGTAGAATATCCATTATCATGATTTAAAATTATTATATTACCATAACCTCGCATATAACCAGAAAAACCTACTATTCCCTTCTCTGCAGCTATAATATTAGTCCCCAATGCAGCACCAATATCAATTCCTGAATGGAATTCCTGTCTCCCGCCGATAGTTCTTATTCCATAAGTGGAAGTGATTCTTCCCCTTACTGGCCAGAGGAAATCAATTACCTTACTTCTGGCCCCCGATACCTGAGGAATTAATAATCTCTGCCCTACTGAAATCTTTGAAGAATTCGAAAGATGATTAGCAGAAACAATAGTATCTAACTTCACATTATAGTCACGGGCGATACTCCAGAGACTATCTCCTTTTTTTACATAATAAATTATATCTTCAGTTTTGGATTCCTGATTATACCCTTCTGCTTGAGCAATATCCAGATTACTAATCGGTATCTTCAGAACTTGACCAATAGACAAATTAGATATTTCAGTCAAATTGTTGGCAGAAATTATCAAGTTCATCTTAACATCAAATTTCTTGGAAATACTCCATAAGGTATCTCCTTTTATTACTTTATAATTAATAATAGTGGATTCTTGCTCTTTCGGGTTGTATTCTGCCCCACCAGTAGCGGGAATTTCTAATTTCTGACCCACATTCAAAATATTTTGATTGTTGAGGTTGTTTATATCAGCAATTAAATTAGGAGATACCCCGTATTTTCTACTGATACTCCATAAACTGTCTCCCGGTTGTACTACATAAATAATGGGGGAGATATCCTCTTCTTGTGAAGCGGTTTTATCCTCTAAAATATTTTTCTGCTTATTCTGTTCTGGTTGGGCGCTAAAAGACGGGGAGGTAGATATCTTTAATTTCTGTCCTATAGAAATTGAATCGGGATCAATAAGATTGTTAAGCATAATAAGAGACTCTATTTTTAGATTATAATACTGAGCAATACTCCATAAAGTTTCGCCCTTCTTTACAATATGAAAGAGGTAATCTTGACTGGTGGAGGGAGGCGGTAAGGTATAGTTTGGTATTTTAATAACTTGTCCTATAGGTAGGATGCTTTCTTCTTTAAGATTATTTATCTGCAAAATTTGTGGAAGAGAAATGTTGTAACGATGGGCAATATTCCATAAGGTATCGCCTTTTTGAACTTGATAAGTAAGAAATTCATCATTTCCAGAAGAAGTGAAATAAAAGGCTAAAAACAAGGCAACAGCAATTAATAAAAATATCTCTTTCTTGTAGCGAGAATATTTTCCTTCACAGTCCATTAAGTGAAACGCTCCTTAATTAGATTAGGCTACCAATCTGTATCTCTCTTGGAAAAAAATTTAAACCTTAATTAAAATTTAAGTAAAAAATATCCCCTCTTACATCAACATCTCTGGATAATCTCTTTTTTAGAGCGCCTGAATGGTTCGGCTTGAAAAATTTGATTTAATTGTTACTTTGACTTTTTTAAAGGAAAGAATATTTGTATTTTTTTATTTTTAAATAATTATTAAAAACCTATAATAATTTAAAAATTTTTATTTCTTTCGCTATCTTTTTTTAAAAAATGATCAATGTCTTCCTTGTTAAACCGCCAAATTCTTCCAATTTTAATGGCGGGAATTTTATGCTTTCTTGCCCACTGGTAAACAGTTAGAGGTTTCACCTGCAAATACTTAGCTACTTGTTTAGCAGTTAAATAATCTTCCATGGCTCTACTCCTTGACCTAGGTCATAAAATTTATCTGCTAATATATTATTAGTTTTTCATAATTTTGTCAATTTTTATATATTTTTTTTCGGAAGATATATAAAATAACCATTTGCTTTCGTTATTCAGTATTATTGGCCGGATTTAGAGGTTTTTTAATTATTTTTCTCCTTGTCTTGATGTAAAATATCACCCAGTTCTTTAGCCAGACGATAAGGTTTGGTTAAAATTCTGATCGGGATTGATTTTAAAAATTGGGACAAATCTCCTTTGATTTCCTCGGTCAGACGATGGGGCTTGGTTAATACTCGATCTATAAAATCAGCAGTATATACTTCTACTAATTTTTCCCGACTTATTTTTATTTCATTTTTACAAATATTGCATTTAATAAACTCTAAATACTCGCCTTTATAGACAATGGTATGTTCCGTTTCTTTATTACAATGAAGACAGAAAAGTAATGTTTTTAATTTAGTAGTCAATTTTTTAGAGGTTTAATAAATTTAAACCAATTCTCCTTTTTTAATTTTCTTATCAGACAGTTTTTAACCAAGAATAAATTTTAATCTCTGATACATTAGATACGATTTCATTACCTTTTTAATGTGCTCTCTGGTTTCAGAATAGGGAATATCTTCAATAAAATTATCCTTATCGGACCAATCATACTCATTAAGCCATTTACTGGTTATACCAGGACCAGCATTGTATCCAGAGATTATTAAGATTTGATTATTCTGGAATTTTTCCTGCAAATATTTAATATACCAGCAACCTAGATTAATATTTATTTCCGGGGAAAATAACATTTCCTCTGAAAAATTCTTCCATTCTAATTTCTTAGCAATCTCCTCTCCAGTGGAAAAGATTATCTGCATTAATCCCTTTGCTCCAGCTACTGATTCATTCCCGGGATTAAATCTACTCTCCTCCCTGATCATAGCTAAAACAAGCAAGGGGTCAATTTGATATTTCAAGGCGTATTCGGTAATTATTTCTTCAAAATATACAGGATAAAGCTTTCTCCATAATTCCAAAGGTACTTCATCTAATAGTTGGTTGTTGGTCAAGTAGTTAAAAATAATCTCTGTAAAGTTTAAAGAAGTGTAGTAATCTTGACTTTTTTGATAAACCTCACTTAGTTTGAATAATAAAAAGATATTCCCCGAATGATAAGTTAATGCTTTTTTTAATTCAAGGATAGATTCTCGGTAAAAAGTAATTTCCTCAAACAGCTCTGCTTTCAATAATGATAATCTGGCTTTTTCTTCTATATTACCATATTTTTTTAAAAAATCCTCTAAACTTATAAAATTTTCCTTCTGGGTAACTAAAAAAGGCCAGAGATAAGCAAAAGTGCCTTTTAATTCAAGTACTCTTTCTGTATAATAACTGACCGGATACTCCCGAAAAAGTCTCTTAAAAATCACCTCGGCTTCCTCTTCTAAACCCATATTCTCTAACACCTTACCTCTCCAGAATAAGGCATCATCTCCGAACTGACTACGGGGATAATTTTCTGATAATTTCTCATAATAAATTAAGGCTTCAGAATTATTACCCTCTCGAGTATACAGACGAGCCAAACTCCTTAAGGAATTAGCCGCTTCATCAGTATTTGGGTATTTTTCTACTAGCTCTTTCCATAAAGAAATGCCCTTCGTTCTTTCCCCCAATCTAAAATATGATTCTACCAATCTAAGATAAGCCTGGCGGACATAATATCCTTCCCCATACTCATCGATAATGTTTTTATATCTATCAATGGCTTTATGAATCTCTCCCCTTGCCAGTAAAGAATTAGCAGCAAAATAATTTGTTTTGATAACCAGTTCCTGGTTAGAGGGGAATAATCTAATAACTTCCTCACATAGGCTAAAGGCCTCTATATATTTTGCTTGGTAATATAAACTCCTTACCCTCTTATAATAAACTTCTCCTATATCGGTAGCCCCTGGGAAAGATTTAATAATCTCCGTCAGTAAATCACCTGCTTGTTCGTACTTCCGATATTTAAATAATATATCTGCACATTTTACCATTACTGTATAAGGAACTTTGATCTCTTTTGCACTCTCTTGCAGTTCAAAAAAATATCTCACTAATAGTTCTTCTGGTTCTGAGTTTCTTTTCCAGGGATATCCCTTATCCAGGATTTCATATAGACTATTAAGAGCGGCAAGAAAATTTTTTTTCTGCCAGTATAAGCGAGAAAGTTCTAGTAATACTCCAGCTTTAAATTGACCATCTTGAGAACTTTCCAGTGAATTTTTAAAATAAACCAGGGCAGAATCAATCTCTTTTAATTCAAGATAAAGGGAGGCAATTTGGTAATAAACCTCGGGGAGAATCAAACTTTCAGGGTAAGCAGTTATTATTTTCTTAAAAACCTCGATAGATTCTGGAATATCTCCTCTTAAACGGTAAGTATCTGCAAGATAAAAGATAGAATAATCAGTCAAGATAGGATCTTTTTCTACTAAACTATGGTAAACTTCAATAGCCTTATCTAAATCTCCCATCTTTTTATATCCTTCACCCAGTAAAAATTGGGCTTTGAGATAAAGAGTTAGATTTAGTTTAGAATATTTGATCTCAGACAACAAAGAAATGGTTTGGGATAGATCACCTTTTCTAAAAAACTCCAGCCCCCTTTGATAAATATCTAACTCTATTTCAATGTCTTTAGAAGAATCCGAATTTTTTTCTAAAAGTTGGGAAAGATAAAGTATTTTTAACTGGTTAGATTCAATTTCCGTTAATTCATCATTTGTAGCTAGAACTTCAAATTTTCCGAATAAACTAATTATTAACACCATCAGCAAAATTATGTATTTAATCTTTAGATTTATCTTTAACTCTACCAACTTTTTACTACTGAAATACTTTCCCCCATTGAAATTACTGCCTCTTCAAAGGAGAAAAAATTTTTTCATTTACTCTTTTTTTAGTAAATTTATCAACCCTGACTTATCCTCGACAATCTAAAAGAGTGCTTTTTTATTTCTTTTTAATTGCCTTTAATTTCGGAATTTAAAGCTTTATTATTAAAAAGCTTAAGGCAGGCATCCACTACTTTCGCATCAAAAAAAATATTCTTATTCCGGGAAATTTCCTCTATTGCTTTATTAATACTAAGAGCGGGGCGATAAGATCTTAATGAGGTCATTGCTTCAATAACATTTGCCACAGCCAAGATTTTTGCTTCTATACAGATTTCCTTATCCTTTAAACCCCTGGGATATCCTGAACCATTCACCCTTTCCTGATGTTGGTAAATAATCTCCGCAATAGGCCAAGGAAATTTTACCTTTTTTAAGATATCATAACCAATTTTGGGATAATTTCTAACTAAATTAAATTCGACATCCACCAATTGTGAAGGTTTAATGATGATTTCAGTAGGCACATTAATCTTTCCAATATCATGAATTAGAGCCGCAATTCTAAGTCCATCAATTTGCCTTGGGGATAGTTTCATTTCCCGGGCTATAGCTACCGCAAGCTTGGCCACTCTTTGCTGATGGCCTATAGAGTAAGGATCTTTTAATTCCAGTAGTTTGGAAATTGCTTTAGCCAGATCTTCAATAAGCCTTTTTTGTTGGTTATAATTTTCAACAAGTTTTTTCTCTAATTCTGATATCTTTTTCTGCATCTTGGGTAGATCTCTCTTTTGTGGCCTCCCCATTTTTTCCGCCTCATTCATGTGAAAAAATTAACCCTCCTTAAAAAGTTTATATTAATTTATCTCATATTATAGCTAACAATCCTTATATTAATTTCTAAATTCAATAAACTATAAACTTAGAAAGTATCTTATCAATGTATTGAAATATTTTATCCTCATATTTTCAGGAATCATTAATTATTTTAAAAATATCATCATAGAGATTACCAAAAAGTTATTTCCTTATCTCTTTAACCATAAGGGGTTCTACATGGATAGTAGTTTCAATATTCTTCTTTTCCTTTATCTTTTTTTCTAACCTTTCAGCTATTTCATGAGCTTTATCCAGTCTATAATCTCCTGGCAATCTAATATGAAAAGTCAACTCCCGGTTATCACCATATTTGTGCAGGTGAAGGTGATGTAATTTTACATTTTGAGATAATTGGTCAGCTACAATTTTCCTGATCTCTTCTTTAAAATCATCAGAGGGTTCTTCTCCAATCAAAATACTAATTGACTCTTTTAAAATGATATAGGTAGTATAAAAAATAATAAAGGAAACCATTAAGCCTAGGATACTATCTATCCACCAAAAATATTTTCCCACAAAAATTCCTAATAAAATAATAAAAGAAACCAGAGCATCACTTCTATGATGCCAGCCATCGGCTATAAGAGAACGAGAGCTTATTTTCTTTCCCGCTCGGATTGAAAATTGCGCCAGAGCTTCCTTTGCTATAACCGAAACAACAAATAAGAAAATAGCTAAACTTCCAAAAACAGCAGATTGACGAAGGATAAACTTTTCTATGGAGTCAATTAAAAACTTAACTCCTACCACTGCTAATAATGTACCTATAATTACTGAACTAACCACCTCTGCCTGACCATGACCATAAGGATGTTCTTTATCTGCGGGTTTAGAAGAAATCTTGAAACCCAAAATTACCACTAGCGAGGTAAGGGAATCCGAAAGAGTATGCCAGGAATCAGCAATAATAGCAATAGAAAAGGTCTTCAATCCAACCCAATATTTAAATCCAAATAAAAGGGTATTCACTATAACGGAGATAATCCCTTCTAAGTATCCCAGATAAATTTTATACTTTTCAGTATTATGTTCTTTTAAGTTTTCCTTCATTATAAACCTTTCTCAGTAAATGAAGATTAATTATCTTATCTTTAATAAATCGACATACTTTTTAGTTTCTACCTGATAGAATTCTTTAATTTTCTCTAAAATGGCTTCTTCCCATTTTCTTTCTTTTATTATATTCCCTAACACATATATATCCAGAGTGGAAACCTCATTAATTTTGTTAATCTTTTTTAAAACATCTTCTAGCTGTTTCCAGGCATCACTATTCTTGGTAGGTAAAGATACTCTCTTTTTTTCGGAGATTTTAAGTTTATGATCACTTCCTCTAATTACTTCCAGCCCCTCCTGGGCAGCATAGGTCAAGATTACCTTCTTCAACTCTTCTAATTCTTCTTCTATTTTTTTAATCTTTTCATTATATTCTCTCTTTTTTGAATCAAGATCTACAAAAGCATTAACCAGTTTAACACCATCATCTTTTAAAAACTCATTAGGGGTTAATCTCTCTACTTTATCTTCATGCTTTTTCAGCGAGCATAAATCGGTATAGGAACACCAGGCACAAAAATTACTCTCCTTGGGTAAAAATTCTTCCTCCTTTTCAATCTTCTCTATTAAGGAAATAAGATCAGTCTTTAAGAGCTCCAGTTCAACAGCAGAACGAGTAGAAATTATTTCCACATCAAAAACAACATAATGCCAGACTAGATTCACTTTTTTCACATCGTTCCAGAGATTTTGTAAGCCCAATTGATAGAGAGCTAATTGTCTATCTTGATCCATTTGTTTCTGATCAGGTAAAAAATTAGAAGTCTTATAATCATGAATCTCATAAGTACCATCGGCTAACTGATCAATTCGATCGATATAACCTTGAATTAAATATTTTTGATTTCCCTCTAAGTCAATATCTACTCTTCTTTCAGTTGCTAGTATTCTGCTCTTGTTGAAAGGATAATATCTCCGGTAATAATCTTCAATACATTTTCTTCCCAGATTTTTATAATCATCTATTGTTCTTTCTTTTTTTACAATAAAGATGTTTTGATGATAGTTTTTATTCCAGAGGTCCTCATAATAATTAATCAATTCTTCCAGGGAGATTAATCGAAATTTCAATTCCTGATATAATCTCTCCATCACCTCATGAAAACGTGAACCCAAAAAAGCCCCTATGCTCTCTTCCTCACGCTTAATCTTATCAATATAATTGAATTTATATTTGAGAGGACAATTCTCAAAGGTATCCAGTCGAGAATAAGAATAGTAAGTCATAAATAAAATCTCCTCATTTTCACCTTATTTTCAGGCGAATTCAGTGCAGTACTCTTTCAAATGTTTATTCTGATTTAGTTGGACCAAGCAATACCCTCTAACCATTCTGTGCGATAAAATACTGTAAGAAGCAGTATCAAAATGAATTTTCCAGAAATAGGGAGAGCCGATATTAATACAAGCTGCAATAAGAGGTTTCAATACCGCCCGATGAGAAACCAGGGCCAAAACCTCTCCAGAATATTGGCTAACTAGATTATCCAAACAATGCTTAGCCCTTATTTGAACATCATAGAGAGTCTCCATACCTTTTAATTTTAGCTTTTCTGGATTGTTTAACCAGAGTTCCCATTCTTGAGGATATAACTGAGCAATCTCTTGCATCAGACGCCCTTCCCAGCTTCCCAGTTCTATATTATTTAATCCTTCCTCTATCCTGACTTCTAAATCATGTTCACGGGCAATTATTTCTGCCGTCTGCTTAGCTCTTAGTAGGGGACTGGTAAAAACATACCTGACAGGAAAACTCTTTAATTCCCGAGCTAAATCTCGAGCTTGGTCTAAGCCCCTCTCGTTTAAGGGAAAATCTGATCTTCCCCTGAACATCCCCTTGATATTCCCCTCACATTCTCCGTGTCTGATTAAAATTATGGTTGTCTCTTTTAATCTTTCCAATATTCCTTCCTCCTTTTCCTAAAATGTAAAAAAAAGTGCCAGGCACCTTTTTTTACATTTTCCCTCTCCATTCTCTAAAAAACTGTTTTAGAAAAAGATTTAAAAAGCGATGCCTTCTTTTTGCCATCTTCTTTCCTAAAGGAGTATACATCATATCTTTAATCTTCAGTAATTTTTCGTAGAAATGATTAAGAGAAGGAGCGGTACTGGTTTTATACTCTTCTTGGGTAATCTTTTTGTTTGGTT
>Ga0067045_1029129_pt1 | contig 23558 bp, 22 predicted proteins | sample TerdegcTABiofilm_FD_59184 | JGI IMG/M metagenome (GOLD analysis project Ga0067045, IMG submission 59184) | Combined Assembly of (Gp0054472, Gp0054536) Wastewater bioreactor microbial communities from Singapore -Terephthalate degrading...
CCGGCGACGAGGTCGAGGTCATCGTGCTGGGCGTGGACCAGGACAAGAAGCGCATCAGCCTCGGCATGAAGCAGATCCGCCCCAACCCCTGGGACGTGGTGGCCGAGAAGTACCCCGAGGGCACCATCCTTGAGGGCAGCATCAAGAACATCACCGAGTTCGGCGTGTTCATCGGCATCGAGGAAGGCATCGACGGCCTGATCCACGTGTCCGACATCTCCTGGACCAAGAAGATCCGCCACCCCTCGGAAGTGTACAAGGTGGGCGACACGATCCAGGCCAAGGTCCTCACCGTGGACAAGGAGAACGAGAAGTTCACGCTCGGCGTGAAGCAGCTCTCCGAGGATCCCTGGAGCCTGGTGCCGTCCAAGTACCCGGTGGGCTCCATGGTCAAGGGCGCGGTCACCAACATCACCGACTTCGGTCTGTTCGTGGAAGTGGAGGAAGGCATCGAAGGCCTGGTCCACGTCTCCGAGATCAGCCGCAAGAAGGTCAAGAGCCCCTCCGAAATCTACAAGGAGGGCGACGTGATCGAGGCCAAGGTCATCCATGTGAGCGCGGACGAGCGCCGTCTGGGCCTCTCCGTCAAGCAGCTCAAGGATGAGGAGGAGCGCAAGAAGCCCAAGAACTTCAGCACCGCCGGCCCTGAGACCGGCAGCACCCTGGGCGACCTCCTGCGCCAGAAGCTCGAAGACGCGTCCAGCGAGAACGCAGCGGATGGAGAGAACGAATAGGGAAGGCTTCTCCCAGAAGCACCCCTTCCTCTTCGGCTCTTTGTTGATCATCACGGCCGTGGCCCTCATCCTGGGGGCCATGGCCGCTTCTCGTTTGGCGGGCAAGAAGATCAAGCCCCTGTCCCAGCCCGGCCTGGGCGTCTGCCGCCTGAGCGGGATCATCCTGGAGTCCAGGGCCGTGGTGGACTGGCTCAAGGAGCTGCGCCAGGACGACTCGGTCAAGGGCGTGCTCCTGCGCGTGGACTCCCCGGGCGGGGCCATCGGCCCCTCGCAGGAGATCTTCCAGGCCGTGCGTGAGCTGGCCAAGGCCAAGCCCGTGGTCTCCTCCTTCGGCTCGGTGGCCGCCTCGGGCGGCTACTACGCGGCCGCGCCATCCACACTCATCGTGGCCAATCCCGGCTCGCTCACGGCCAGCATCGGCGTGCTCGTGGAGTACCTGGACGTGCAGCAGCTCATGGAGAAGTGGGGCATCCGCCAGGAGCTCCTGGCCAGCGGCAAGAACAAGGGCGCGGGCTCGCCGTTCAAGACGCTCACCCCGGAGCAGCGCGCCCAGATCATGGGCCTGATCATGGACCTGCACGAACAGTTCGTGGGCGACGTGGCCGAGTCCCGGCACATGACCCGCGACGCGGTGCAGGCCCTGGCCGACGGCCGCGCCCTCACCGGACGCCAGGCCCTGGACGCCGGACTGGTGGACCGCCTGGGCGGGGAGGAGGAGGCCCTGGCCGCGCTGCAGGGCCTCTGCGGGCTCAGCGAGGAGGCGCCGCTCAAGGAGGGTCCGCCGGACAAACGCGACTACCTGGAGCGCCTGCTGGACGCCGTGGTCCGCTTCCAGCCTGAGGGCCAGTGGAGCCTGCCGCGCTTTCTCTTCCGTTTTCCCTGATCAGAATTCCAGGACGCCCGCGCTTTCGGCCTCCCAGCCCGAGGCCGCCCATTCCAGGTCGAACTTGATCTGGGCCTTGCGCCGCGCCGCATCCGCGTCAGAGGCCTCCTCGTCGTACTTGAACATGCGCTCTTCCCCGCCCGCCTCGCCCTTGCGCACGGCCTGGATGAAGACCTTGAAGTGCTTCATGGCTCAGAGCCCCTGGGCCTTTTCGATCCACTTGTTCACCGTGGGCGCGCTGTAGCCCGCGAAGAGGTCCAGCAAAGCCGCGGGCTGCCCGGCCGAGAGGAGCATGCCGCGGTGCGGAGCCATGACGAAGCCCTGGGCCACGGCCGTGTCCAGGAAGGCGTTGAGCTGGGCGTAGTAGCCCTCCACGTCCAGCAGGCCGCAGGGCTTCTTGTGGAAGCCGAGCTGGGCCCAGGTCAGGATCTCGCAGAGCTCCTCCAGGGTGCCCAGGCCGCCGGGCAGGGCGATGAAGGCGTCCGAGAGCTCGGCCATCATGGCCTTGCGTTCGTGCATGGAGCCCACCACGTGCAGGTCCGTGAGCCCGGGGTGGGCGATTTCTTTGCGCCGCAGGCTTTCCGGGATCACGCCGATGACCTCGCCGCCTGCGGCCAGCGCCGCGTCGGCCAGCTCGCGCATGAGGCCCACGTTGGACCCGCCATAGACCGTGGTCAGGCCGCGACGGGCCAGCTCGCGGCCCAGGGACCGGGCCGCCTCGGCATAGACCGGCTTTGTGCCGGGATTGGAACCCAGGAACACGCAGACGCGTTTCATGCCTTGCTCCGGATGCGCAGGTTGAGAAGTTCCACAAAGAGCGAGAAGGCCATGGCGAAATAGATGTAGCCGCGGTCGATGTGCCGGCCCAGGCCCTCGGCCACCAGGAACACGCCCACCAGCAGGAGGAAGGCGAAGGCCAGCATCTGCACCGTGGGATGGCGGTTCACGAAACGGCCTACGGGGCCGGAGAAGAAGAGCATGACGGCCACGGCCACGACGATGGCCGCCACCATGATGCGCACGTCCTGGGCCATGCCCACGGCCGTGATCACCGAATCCAGAGAAAAGACGATGTCCAGGAGGGCGATCTGGGCCACGGCCGCCAGGAGCGAGCCCGCTGTGCGCGTGGGCTCCTCGGGCGAGGCGTGCTCCTCGATCTTGCCGTGCATCTCCAGGGTGGCCTTGCCGATGAGGAAGAGCCCGCCCAGCAGGAGCACCAGATCCCGGCCCGAGACCGCATGCTCGAAGACCGAGAAGAGCGGCGCGGTGAGCCGCATGATCCAGGAGATGCCCAGGAGCAGAAGGATGCGCGTGAGCATGGCCAGACCCAGGCCCAGGCGGCGGGCCGTGTCGCGCACGCTCGCGGGCAGGCGGCCCGCGATGACCACCACGAAGACGATGTTGTCGATGCCCAGCACCACTTCCAGGGCGGTGAGGGTGAGCAGGGCCACGAGGTTTTCCAGGCTGAACAGGTCCATGGCCGCCTCAGCCCGGGTGGGCCCTGGTTTCCCGCTGGAACTGGAGCAGGTCCAGGTCCGGCGGCGTGAGGCCGAAGCGCGGCAGCAGGCCGTGCACCTGGCCGCGGTGATGGGCTTGGTGCTGGAAGAAATGGGCCAGGAGCAGGGTCGCGGGCTCGGCGCAGGCCGTGCCCGAGGTGGTGCTGAAGGCCAGGATCTGCTCCAGGAAGGCCGGGGACAGGGCATAGGCAAAGGCGATGATTCGGGCGTCCTCGGCCTCGCGGGCCTCGCGCAGCGCCGCGAAGTCCGTGTAGGCTAGGCCGGAGACCGAGGTCGGGGCCTGGCCCTGGCCCGTGAAGCGGTGGAGCCAGACGCGGTCGGCCAGGAGCAGGTGGTTCAGGATGCCCAGGACGGAGCCGAAGTCCACGCCCTGGTCCTCGGCCAGCTGCTGCGGGGAGAGGCCCGCGGCTGCCTCGTACAGCCGGTCGTTGGCCCAGCGGTTGTGGCGGGCCTGGGTGACGCACAGGGTCTTCATGGGACGTTCAGATTCCGAGCCCCTGGCGGATGGCCGCGAAGTCCAGGCGCCGGGCCACCAGGTCCGCGCCCTGGCGGATCTTGATGGCGTCGCGCAGCTTGTGCCGGGAGAGGATGTTCTCCATCTTCTTGGCCACGGAGTAGGTGTCCTCGCGGACCATGATGATGGGCGTCTCCAGGACCTCGGAGCGGGTCAGGATGATGTCGTTGGGATAGAGGTTGCCGGTGAGCACCAGGCAGGGACAGTCGCCCTCCAGGGCCACCAGCTGCACGTCCGAGCGGTCGCCGCCCACGATGACCGCGGAGTTCTTGCTGCGGCGGAAGTGGGTCATGAAGTTCTCCACCTGCATGGTGCCGATAAGAAAGTTCTCCACCACCCGCTCGGCCTTGTTGTGGGCCGAGATGATCTTGCCGCCCAGGCGCTCGGCCAGGTCCGCCACCTTGATGGCGCCCATGAGCGGGTCCCGGGGGATGATGCCCAGGACCGGGATGCCGCGGCTGTTCAGGAAGGGGGCGATGAGCCCTTCCACCTCCTCCATGAAGGCCGGGGGGATGTCGTTCAGCACCACGCCCAGGAGCAGGTCGCCCAGGGCCTCCTTGAGCACCACCAGGTAGTCGTAGTGGAGCTCCTTCTGGAAGCGGTCGATGAGGATGGCCCTGACGCCCAGCTGCTTGACCACGGACACGCCGTCCGTGCAGCAGTACTTGCCCGAGTACATGGAGCCCGAGCCGCCCACCAGGGTCAGGTCGCGGTTCTGGCTCAGGCTCTTGTAGGCCGCGGCGATGTCGCCCAGGAGGTTGCCGCAATGGCTGGAGAAGGCCTTGACCTTGAAGTCGTGGGTCACCACCACGGGGGTCACCAGGGCCGGGTCCTGGGACAGGCCCAGCACGTCCTGCACGAAGAAGGCGTCCTCGTCCCCGAGTTTGCCGTCCTTCTCCAGGGGCATGGCGCCCACGGGCTTCATGTAGCCCACGTTGAGCCCCTCCTTCTGGAAGCGCAGGCCCAGGCCCATGATGATCATGTTCTTGCCGGAATAGCCGGAGGTGGAGCCGATGTAGAGTCCGGGCATGGTGCTTCTCCCGGGGTCAGGCGACGGCGATCTTCACGTCCACCGCCACCGCGCCCTCTTCGTTGACCAGGATGGGGTTGAGTTCGATTTCCGCGATCTCCGGGAAGTCCACGGCGATCTGCGACACGGTGAGCAGGATGTCCTCCAGGGCGCGCAGGGCCACGGGTTTCTGGCCGCGCACCCCGCGCAGGAGCGGAAAGGTCTTCACCTCGCGGATCATCTCCTGGGCGTCGCCCACGGTGAGCGGGGCCAGTCGGTGGGACACGTCGCGCAGGACCTCGGAATAGGGCCCGGCCAGGCCGAAGGTCATGAGCGGGCCGAACTGCTGGTCGCGGCGCATCCAGAGGGCCGTGGCCCGCGAGCCGCGGGGGGCCATGGCCTGCACCATGCAGCCGCTGACGTGCACGTCCTCGCGGGTGCGGGCCAAGTGGGCGGTGAGCTCGTGGAAGGCCCGGCGCACGGCCGCGGCGTCGGCCAGGTCCAGGGCCACGGCCCCGGCTTCGGCCTTGCGCGCGAGATGCGGCGAGGCCACCTTGAGGGCCACGGGGAAGCCGATGCGCTTGGCGATCTTGGCCGCCTCGTCGCTGGTGCGCGCGAATTTCGTCTCGGGCACGGGCAGCTCGTAGGCCAGGGCCAGGCTCATGGCCTGGGTCTCGGAGAGATCCGAGAGGCCCGTGGCCCGGGCGGCCTGGAGGATGGTCTCCGCACGGCCCTTGTCCCGGCGGAAGCAGACCTCCACGGGATAGCTGCGGTGCTGCCAAGTGTGGAAGTTGTACATGGCCTCCATGGCCCGGATGGCGGGCTCGGGAAAGCCGTAGCAGGGCACGCCCGCCGCCAGCAGGATGTCGCGGCCCGGGCCGATGCGCAGTCCGCCCATGAAGCAGGCGAAGACCGGCTTGCCGCGGTCCGCGGAAACCTCCACCACGGCCCGGGCCGTGTCCTCGATCTGTACCGAGGCCGTGGGTGAGAGGAGCACGAGCACGGCGTGCACCAGTTCGTCGTCCAGCACCGCGTCCAGGGTCTGGCGGTAGCGTTCGGCCGGGGCGTCGCCGATGATGTCGATGGGGTTGTACAGCGAGGCGAAGGGCGGCAGGAACGAGCGCAGCCGCTCCAGGGTGGCGGGGCTGGGCCGCGTCAGGTGCAGCCGGGAGTTTTCGCAGGCGTCCGCGGCCAGGATGCCGGGGCCGCCGGAGTTGGTGACCACGGCCAGGTTGGGCCCCTGGGGCAGGGGCTGGGTGGAGAAGGCCCGGGCCAGGTCGAAGAGGCTCTCCACGTCCCGGGGCTGGAGGATGCCGGCCTGGCGGAAGGCCGCCTCGTAGGCCGGGGGCGAGCCGGCTACGGAGCCGGTGTGGCTGGAGGCCGCCCGCGCGCCCGCGGGCGTGGCCCCGGCCTTGATCATGATCACGGGTTTTTCGGCCGTGACCCGCTGGGCCACGGTGAGCAGGTCGCGGCCGTTCTCCACGCTCTCGCAATAGCCCAGGATGACGCTGGTGTCCGGGTCCTGGCCCAGGGCCTCCAGCACGTGGGCCTCGGAGAGCACGGCCTTGTTGCCCAGGCTCACGAACTTGGAGAAGCCCAGGTCTTCGCCCAGGGCCCAGTCCAGGATGGCCGCGCAGAGCGCGCCGGACTGGGAGAAGAAGCCGATGCTGCCCGCGGGCGGACAGGCCCGGGCGAAGCTGGCGTTGAGCCCGAATGGCGCGTTCATCAGGCCCAGGCAGTTGGGCCCCAGCAGGGCGATGCCGAACTGCCGGGCCGTGGCCGCCAGATCCTCCTCCAGGCGCCAGCCGTCCTTGCCGGTCTCCTTGAAGCCCGAGGCCACCACGATGGCCGCGCCCAGGCCCTTGCGGCCCAGGATTTCCAGGGCGGGGCGGGCCTGTTCGCGGGGCAGGCAGATCACGGCCAGGTCCGGGGACTGGGGCGCATCGTCCAGGCGGGACAGGACGGGCAGGCCGAGGATTTCCCCCCCGGCCGGGTTGACGGGCAGGATTTTCCCCGTGTACCCCGAGGTGACGAGATTTTTGAGGACCGTGTGCCCGACCTTGCCGGGGTGGCGGGAAGCGCCCACGACCACCACGGTGCGGGGTTCGAACAGGGACCGCAAAGGGGCTTCGGAATGCATTTCGACCCGGCGGAGCGCTCAATGGATGAGGTTTTCGAACAACTTCAGGATCGTATCCATCATCGATTCCGGCAAGTCAAGCTCCTCCAGGAGGCCGTGACCCACAGCTCTTACGCCAACGAGCGCGAGGAGCCCACGGCCGACAACGAGCGGCTGGAATTCCTGGGGGACGCGGTGCTGGAGCTCTGCGTGTCCGAGGAGTGCTTCCGGCGCTACCCGGACGCGGACGAGGGGCGGCTGACCAAGATCCGGGCCAAGCTGGTCAAGGAGAAGAGTCTGGCCCGCCTGGCCCGCGACCTGAGCCTGGACGCCTGCCTGCGCCTGGGCCGGGGCGAGGAGGCCCAGGGCGGCCGGGGCCGCGAGTCGCTTCTGGCCGACAGCATGGAGGCCCTGTTCGGGGCGGTGTTCCTGGACGCCGGGTTCGAGGCGGCCCGAACCTGCATCCTGGGCGTGTTTGCGGAGAAATGGCCCGAGGACGCGGAGTTCGCCGATCCCAAGGACTACAAGAGCCGGCTTCAGGAGATCACCCAGCGCCTGCACAAGGAGCGGCCGCACTACACCCTGTCCGGCACCACGGGGCCGGAGCACGAGAAGGTCTTCGAGGTCACCCTGCGCCTGCCGGACGGGGCGCAGTTCCTGGCCACGGGCGGCAGCCTGAAGAAGGCGGAGCAGGCCGCGGCCCAGGCGGCCCTGCGGCGGTTGGGGGACCAGGACGCGGATTAGGCCGCGGACGAAGGCCGCGCAGAGATGCAGGAAAAAACGCCCCGGGTGCGGGAACCCGGGGCGTTTTTTTCGCGCTGTCGCGGGACAGGATCAGCCGCTGATGAGCTGGAGGGCCATCTGCGGCAGGGAGTTGGCCTGGGCCAGCATGGCCACGGCGGCCTGGGTCAGGATCTGCTGGCGGGTGAACTCGGTCATCTCCGTGGCCACGTCCACATCCGAGATGCGGGATTCCGCGGCCTGGAGGTTTTCCGCCTGGATGCTCAGGTTGGTGATGGTGTTCTCCAGCCTGTTCTGCATGGAGCCCAGGTTGGCGCGGATCTTGTCCTTGGAAATGATGGCCTGGTTGATGGCGGCCAGGGCGGCCTGGGCCAGGGCCTGGGTGGAGATGGCCTTGCCCGCGTTGGCCTCCGCGGAGTTGGCCGCGAATCCGCCCTTGGCCGCGGCCGCGTGGCCGAGACCCAGGGACGAGGCCGAAGCCGAGCCGATGGAGATGTAGTAGTAGTCCTCGGCCGAGTCGTTGCCGGTGCCGAAGTGGATCTTCAGCGGGCCCGTGGAGTCGAGGCCGTTGCCATTGTGCTCGCTGCTGGCGCCGGACAGGTTGCCGTTGAGCAGGTAGATGCCGTTGAAGTCGGTGGCGGCGGCGATTCGGCTGATTTCCGAAGCCATGGCCTGGTATTCGGAGTCGATGATCAGGCGCTGGTCGGAGTTGTAGGTGCCGGTGGCGGCCTGGAGGGCGAGTTCTTTCATGCGGATGAGCTTCTCGTCCACCACCTGGAGCGCGCCGTCCGCCGTCTGGATCAGGGAGATGGCGTCGTTGGCGTTGCGCACGCCCTGCTGCAGGGAGCTGATGTCCGCGCGCATGAGCTCGCGGATGGCCAGGCCTGCGGCGTCGTCCGCCGCGGTGCCCACACGCAGGCCCGAGGACAGCCGGCGCGTAGACACGCTCAACTGGCCGTAAGCCTGGTTCAGGTTCCTGGCGGCGTTCATCGCCATCAGGTTGTGGTTGATGACCAGGGACATGGGGAAACCTCCTTGTTGGGGCTGCAATTCCTTTGCAGGCCATCAAGCAATGCCGATGCCAAAGATAAATATTCAAATGATAACATATCTTTATATAAATAAATAAAGTCTAGAGATTGACCGAAAGCCCGGGAGCGGCAGGATTTTCCCAGGCGCGGGCGTCAGGGAACCGTCAAATTATTCCGATGGTTGGAGGAAAAAATCCGGGCGGAAAGAAGCAAGGACCCGCAACGGTGGGTCAGGCCGTTGCGGGTCCTTCGTCGGGTTCCCGCCGCCGGGCGCTCCGGCCCGGCGGCGATCAGGACACAGGGGTCTTCAGGAGGCCTAGCGCTTCATGGCGATGACTTCGCCGAGCAGGGAGTCGGCCGTGGTGATCACCTTGGTGTTGGCCTGGAAGCCGCGCTGCGAGGTGATCATGTTCACGAACTCCGTGGCCATGTCCACGTTGGACAGCTCCAGGGAGTTGCCGTCCACCGAGCCTTTGCCCGTGGAGCCCGCCTCGCCGGTGAGGGCCGGGCCCGAGTCCAGGGTCTCGGAGAAGAGGTTGCCGCCCTCCCGGCGCAGGCCCCACTGGTTGTTGAAGGTGGCCAGGGTCAGGGAATAGAGTTCCAGGGTCTGGCCGTTGGAGTACTGGCCCGAGAGGATGCCGTCGCGGCTCACCGAGACGTTCAGGAGCACGCCGGCCGTGTAGCCGTCCTGGCTCTGGAACAGGGTGGAGGAGCCGCCGGTGTCGTAGCTCTGGGTGGACAGGGCGCTGATGGCCGGGTTCTTGGCCGTGGGCAGCCTGCTCACGTTGGTGATGTTGTTGCCTACCGCCGCGGCGTTGGTGGGCAGGGCGCCGGAGTTGGCCCAGCCGCGGGTGATGGCGCCGCCGCCGTTGCTGGTGAGGTCCGTGTTGCGCAGGCCGAAGTTCACCTCGATGGGCAGGGCGTTGACCCCGTCGTCCAGGCTGGCGTTGGACTGGGCCAGGAAGTTCGGGGTGAACACCGGGTAGCCGCCCGTGGAGAAGGTGGCCAGCGTCCAGGCCGAGAGGTTCTTCACGTTGCCGCCCGCATCGCTTTTCAGGGTGAAGGCGCTCTGCCCCACCAGCTGGCCGGAGCGGAAGGTCATGGTGCCGATCATCATCACGCCGGCCGCCGAGGTCTCGTTGATGTGCGCGCCGTTGAAGATGCGCCCGTCCTCCGAGGGTTCGCAGGTGACCATGTACTCCCAGACCGAGTAGCCGCCCGCGTCGGAGAGCGTGACCTGGTCGTAGTACACGGTCAGGGTGTGGGCCGTGCCGATCTGGTCATAGACCTTGATGGAGGAGGAGTAGGCGTAGAGTCCCTCGTCCAGAGGCGTGGCCCTGGTGCTGTTCCAGTTCTCGAACATGGCGAAGTAGGGGTTGTAGTCGGAGTTCGAGTTGCTCACCGCGGTGGGGTCCAGGTTGGTGACCACGGTGATGTTGCTCGTGACCTTGGGCGGGGACTGGAAGTTCTCCAGCCGGATATCCGTGGGCACGCCCACGATGCGGCCGCCGGTGTTGTTGGTGTTGGTCTGCTGCGAGGCGGCCGAGGCTTTCTGCTGCTCGATGGCCCAGCCCTGGAGCACGTAGCCGTGCGGGTCCACCAGGTAGCCGTCCGAGTCGAAGCGGAAGTTGCCCGCCCGGGTGTAGTACTGCATCTCCTCGCCCTTGACCTTGACCACGAAGAATCCGTTGCCGCTGATGGCCATGTCCGTGGATTCCGAGGTGGTGGAGAAGGCGCCCTGGCTGAAATCGTTGAAGATGGCCGCCACGCGCACGCCGCGGCCGATCTGGGCGATGCCCGAGGACGTGGGATAGTCCTGGCACATGACATCCTCGAAGTCCATGCGCGCGCCTTTGTAGCCGACCGTGTTCACGTTGGCCAGGTTGTTGCTGATGACGGTCAGCTGCTCGCTGTGGACCGAGAGGCCGGAGATGCCGGCGTACATTGAGGAGCTCAAACCCATGACAGACCTCCTTATGATCCTGAAAGCCGGGCGGCAGTGCCCGGCGGAACCCGCTTGTTAGCTGTCGGAATCGTCGCCCGCGGCAGTGGGGCTGACGATCTCCGTCACGTTCTTGTAGTTCACCGTGCGGCCGTCATCGAGGGTCAGGTACAGCTCGCCGCCGGAGCTGACCACGCCGGAGACCACGCCCGAGACCTCGGTCTGGATGAGCACGGTCTTGCCGTCCGCGTCCTCGCCGAGCATGCTCACGGAGTAGGTGCCGTCGGGCACGGCCGTGCCGCTGGAGTTGGTGCCGTCCCAGTCGAACTGGTAGGTGCCCGCCTGGCGCGAACCCAGGGTCTCGGAGTACACGATGTTGCCTTCGGAATCGTAGATGTTCACCTGGATGCCGCTGACCGCCTCGCCCATGCCGTAGTAGATGGAGCTGACCGAGTCGCCGTCCTTGGTCACGGTGTAGCCCTGAGCCTTGACGCTCTTGCCGATGAAGTTGGTGGCCGAGTAGATGTCCTGGTTGTCCGAGGCCTCCACCAGACTGTTGATGCCCGAGTTGATGTTGGTCAGCTGCTCGAGCATGGAATACTGGGTGAGCTGGTTGACCATCTGGGTGTCGTCCATGGGATTGGTCGGATCCTGGTGCGTCAGCTGGGCCACCAGGATGGTCAGGAAGTCCTCCTGGTCCAGCTTCGAGTTGGCCTTGGCGCTGTTGCTGGCGGCCTGGAGCTCTTCGGCCTGTCCCAGAAGGTAGCTGGCGCTGCTGTAGTAATCGCTGCTCATGTCGATCCCCCTAGGCCACGAGGTGCAGCCCGGATTCGTTCTGCGTGGCCTGCTGCTGCGCCAGGACAGCGTCCTGGCCCGGGCCGGCGTCCTCGCCGTTCATGATCCGCCAGCGCATCTTCATGGCGGCCATGGCCTCCTGCTGCTCGCGGGCCTGGTTGTGGTTCTCCTGGCCGAGCCAGGCCTCCTGGCCCGTGTTGCCGGACAGCCCGGTCTGCACTTCCATGCGCGCCACCTTGAGGCCCTGGGCCTCCAGGGACTGGCGCAGGGAGTCCAGGTTGGCCGTGAGCATCTTGCCGGTTTCCTGGTTCTCGGCGCGGATGACCGCGTGCACTTCCTTGTTCTTCACCTGGAGGATCACCGAGAGGGCGCCCAGGTTCTCGGGCTTGAGCTGGAGCGTGAGCTGGGTCCGGCCCTGGCCCTGGTTGGAGAGCACGGCGTTCTGGAGCTGGGTCATGGCGGCCCGGGTCAGGTTGGCGTTCTTGGCCGCCTCGGCCGCGTTGGTGCTGTTCAGGGTCTGGGCCGTGTCGAACAGGGCGAAGCCCTGAGCCTTGGCGCCGTCCGCGCGCGGAGTGGTCACGGCGTTGGCCTCGGCGCTCAGCTTGCCGAAAAATTCGCTCCAGGCGTCCTTGGAGGCGGCGTCGCCGCTGCCCGCGTCGAGCTTCATCTCGGCGTGCTCCGTGGCCTGGGCCGCGATGACCTCGGCCTTGGCGGCCGGGCGCTTGGCGTTCTGGAGATCCAGGCTCTCGCCCTGGGGGACCGCGGCCTTCATTTCCTGGGGCTGCTGCTTCACGGCCACGTCCGCGTTCTCGGCCTTGGCCTGCTGCTGCTTGGCCTGGGCCTGGGTCTGCTGCTGATCCTTGCGCTCCACGGCCTTGGCCGGGGTGGTGCGCTGGTTCGCGGCGTTGTCCTTGATATCCTTGGCCGCGCCGGAGTTGGCCTGGAGCAGGAACTTCTGGGTCTGGGCCTCGTGGTCCACCGGGGCCCAGATTTCGTCGCGGCTGGCGGACTTCTTCAGGGTGTCGCCCACGAGCTTGACCAGCTTGAAGTCCTTGACCGCCTGATTCTGGGCCTGCTGGGAGGCCTCGCCCTTGAACTGGGACAGGAGCTGGAGCACGTTCTTGGCCAGGGAGCCGGCGGCGGCCACCTGGGACGCGGCCTGGGACAGGGCGCTGGAGATGCCGGACTGCTTGCCTTCCTGCTGACCCGAGGCCCGCATGGCCACGGTGAGGAAGGAGGTCAGCTCGCGCTCGGTGAGGGTCAGGCTGCGGTCCTGGGGCAGGCTGGCCAGGGCGTTCTGCACGCTGGCCAGCACCGTGGCCGCCTGACCCTGGGACAGGGCCTTGATCTGGTTCTTGGCCTGGGCGGGCGAGAAGCCGAGCTTCTGGAAGAAGGACTGGAGCTCCTGGTTCTCGCTGACCGAAATCTTGGTGCCGCTGTTGGCGCCCCGCATCCTCTCGGAAAGGTTGCGCACGAACTGTCCCCAGGTCAGGCCCTCGTCCGAGGAGATCTGGGACTCGATCTGGTTGATCTCGTGCTGGGAGAGGCCGTAGCCCTGGAGACCAGCGCGCATGGACTCCAGGTCCTCGCGGCTCATCTTCATGTTCTGGTTGTCGATCTCCACACGATGGTCGCGGGCGGCCTTGAAGTCTTCGGGGTTCAGATCCGCGGTGCGGCCGGATTCCGCGGCCGCGGCGGTGAGGGACTCCAGGGTGGGCGAGGAGCCCGTGTCCTCGTCGCGCCGCAGCTGGTTGCGCCATTCGCGCCGCAGGTCCTGCACGCTGGCCTCGGCCTCGGCGCTCTCCTGGGTCAGGGCCAGGGCGCTGGCATCGGCGTTCTCGGACCGGCCTTCGCTGTGGGGCGACAGGGAGGAATAGATGTTCATGAAGTCCGCGAAGGACGTGGATTGCGTGGAATTGGCGTAGGTCGTGGAGAGGTCCCCGGCCACGGAGGACGAGCCGAAGGCGTTCTTGCTGTACCGGCTGCTCTGGCTGGCGCTGGCCTGGGTGAGGGAACGGGGAATAATCTGCATGGCTTTTCCTCTGGACGGCCATCATTCAAAACCCGTTCCACATTTGTGCGTGTGTTATTTCAATGAGATAAAGGTGCTGTTCCTGCCGGGCGGGCGGTATTTTTTTCCCGGCTCAGGCCTGAGCCTGGACCAGGGCGTCCAGCCAGGCCACGGCCTCGGCCCAGGCCTGCGGGGAGAAATCGTGGTTCTGGAGCAGGGGCAGGAGAAAGCCGGTGAGCGGCCGGAGCAGGAGCGGGGCTTCGGCCCAGAAGGAGTCCTCCAGGCCGCCGCGGCGCAGTCCCTGACGCAGGCTGCGGCTCAGGCCGGGCAGGCGGGCGGAAAAGGCCCGGGCCAGGCCGGGCTGGGCCTGGCGCAGGCCCTCCCAGGCCGCGCGGGGCTCGCTCTCGGACCAGAGTCCCAGACGCCAGCCGAAGAAGGCGGCCCAGAAGCGGGAGAGAAGCCGGTGCGCGCCCGGGGTCCGGGCGTCCAGGCGGGCCAGGCTGTAGAGCCCGGCCGGGCCGCGGCCCGAACGGAGCAGGGCCAGGCCGGGAGGGGTCAGGCCCTGGAGCCGGTCATCCGCTCCCTGGAGCATGGCCTGGACCAGGAAGGCCGTGCGCTTGGCCGCGTAGGGCCGGTGGCAGAGCAGGCTGCCGCGGGTGCAGGACCAGCAGCCCAGGGCGCAGCTGGCCGTGGGCCGCAGCACCAGATGCCCGGCGGGATAGGGGCCGGTCTCCCAGGGGTTCACGTTGCCCATGGAGAGGTTGAGCACGCGCAGGCCGGTCCAGGCGGCCAGGTGCATGGGGCCGGTGTCCGGCGTCACCAGCACCTGCAGGGTCTGGCCGATGGCCGCCAGCTCGCCCAGGCCCAGCTTGCCGCAGAGGTTGAGCACCGGCCCGCCGAAGGCCCTGGCCACCTCCTGGCCCAGGGGCCGTTCCGCGGGACCGCCCAAAAGCGCCGGGCGCAGGCCGCGGTCCAGCAGGGCGCGCACCAGCTCGGCCCAGAAACGGGCCGCGGGCCGCTTGGCCGTCTCGCTGGCGCCCAGGAACAGGCCCACCTTGACCTGCTCCGGGGTCAGGCGGCGCGGCGGGTCGAAACGGGTCTCGCGCAGCTCGGCCAGGGGGATCACGTCCAGGGCGTTCAGGTCGGCCCAGTGGAAGCGGTTGTAGCGGTTGTTCTGCACCAGGCTCTGGCGGTAGAGCTGCCAGCGGCCGCGCACCCGGCGGCAACCGTCCTCCACCACGGGGCCGAGCTTCTCCCCGGCCCGCACCTTGCCCGCCAGTTCCGCGGCCCGGGGCTGCACGCTCAGGTTGAGCACCAGGCTGAACTCCTGCCGCAGGACCACGTCCGCCCCGGACCAGGGAAAATACACGACCCGCGGCGAGAGCGGCATGAGCGGCCGGAAGAAGCGCTCCTCGGCCACCACCCAGATGGGACGGCCCGGGTAGGTGCGCTGGAGCCAGAGGAAGAGCGGAAAGGACAGGATGAGGTCGCCCATGCGCTGCATCTGGAGGACCAGGATGGGCTTCACGGGCGGCCCCCGAAGGTCTGGGCCATGCGCGCCAGGAGCGCGGCCAGCCGGTGGCCGTAGGTGTGCTCGGCCAGCACGCGCCTGCGCCCGGCCGCGGCCAGGCGCTCGCGGCCGCCGGGATCGTCCAGCCAGCGCTGCACGGCCTGGGGCGCCTCCTCGGGCGAGGCATAGACCGCCACCTCCACCCCGGGCTCGAACAGCTCCTCCATCTGGCGGCGCTGGTCCGTGAGCAGGAAGGCCCCGGCCGCGGGCACGTCGAAGACCCGCTGGTTCACCGCGCCCTTCATCTGGAGGCTCGTGCAGTTGAAGTTGATCGCCGAGCGCGGGTAGAAGCCCGGCAGCTCGTCGTAGTAGGCCAGCTCCGGATGCCGCCGCCAGCCCTCGGCGGGCAGCAGCTCGCGCCAGCCCGGGTCCCCGGCGATGAGCGGGGCGAAGGGCAGGAGCCCGCGCACGCAGGCCAGGCGGTAACGCAGGGTGGAGAGCCAGGTGACGCAGGTCTCGAAGGCCAGCATGCGCGTGGGCGAGCCCAGGCCCAGGAACAGGGGCCAGAGTTCGGGGCGCTCGCGGTTCAGGAAGCGGGCCACCGAGGTCTCGCTGCTGGGGCCGAAGGCCGCTGCCAGCTCCTCCAGGCGGTCGCGCAGTTCCGGCGGCGGGTCGGCCGCGGCCAAGCGTCCGGCCACCTTGGCCACCATGGAGTTGCCCACAAAGGAAACCCGCGCGTTCCACTCCTCGCGGCCGGGCGCGCCGGGCCGGAAACGCTCCGGGTCCGCGCCCAGGGGCAGCCACGCCACGTGGGGGAAGCCCAGGCGGCGCAGGGCCTCCACGTTGTCCGCGTCCCAGGTGAAGAGGAGCGTGCGTTCCTGGTAGCGCGGGGGATAGAGCGGCAGGATGAGGAAGGGGTTGTCCACGAACCAGGAGGCCAGGGGCAGACCGGACCCGGCCAGAAGCTCCAGGAGCACGCCCTCGCGGTCCACGCCCAGGTGGTTCACGGTGAGCACGAAGTCGGGCCGGAACCGGGCCACGGCCTCGCGCACCCGGGCCACGAACGCCTCGCGGTCCATCTCCTTGCCGCCCAGATTCAGGAGAAAATACGGCGTGCCCTGCCGGGCGAGGGCGGCTTCCACCTCACCCATAAGGAAATAGAGGCTGGTCAGGAGCAGGACCCGGGGCTGAACCATGGGAAGCATGTAGCGTCACGGGCCGGGAAAGTCCACGCGGACGGTCCAGGAATCCCGCATATCTGCGGGGAAAATCGGCGGCGGACCTTGACACGTTACAATTTTTAAAATTATATACGGCAGGTATTACGATTTTATCAATAGTAGCACTAGGGGGTGTTTTTCAAATGACCGGAGGAACTTGCAACGTGTTTTGAGCTAAGGAGGAGTGATCATGCTGGAAATGGAAAAAGTCCTCATGAAGGGAACGGCCCCCAAGAATGCCGATCCCAACGCGTTCTCCATGGTCCAGGTGGACGCGGAGAAGTGCCAGGCCTGCGGCACCTGCGACGAGGTCTGCCCCACCGGAGCCATCCAGGCCTTCGGCAAGGACGACAAACGCAAGGTCCTGGACCCCGCGGTGTGCATCAACTGCGGCCAGTGCCTGGTGAACTGCCCCTACGGCGCCATCTATGAGGAAGTGTCCTTTGTGGAGGACGTGTTCAAGGCGCTCAAGGATCCGGACACCGTGGTGGTGTCCATGCCCGCCCCGGCGGTGCGCTACGGCCTGGGCGAGGCCTTCGGCATGCCGGCCGGCACCTACGTGGGCGGCAAGATGCACGCGGCCCTGCGCAAACTGGGCTTCGACCATGTCTGGGACAACGAGTACACGGCCGACCTGACGATCATGGAAGAGGGCACCGAGCTCATCAACCGCATCGCCAAGCCCGACCACCATTACCCGCTGCCCCAGTTCACGTCCTGCTGCCCGGGCTGGGTCAAGTTCGTGGAAAGTTTCTATCCCGAGCTGCTGCCGAACATGTCCACCTGCAAGTCGCCCATCGGCATGCTGGGCCCGCTGGCCAAGACCTACGGCGCCCAGCAGGTCAAGGCCAATCCGGCCAAGGTCTATACGGTTTCGATCATGCCCTGCATCGCCAAGAAGTACGAGGGCCTGCGCCCCGAGCTGGCGGCCAGCGGCTACCGCGACATCGACGCCACCATCACCACCCGTGAACTGGCCTACATGATCAAGAAGGCCGGCATCGACTTCGCCAAGCTCAAGGACGAGGCCCCGGAGCCGGTCCTGGGCGAGTCCACCGGCGCGGCCACCATCTTCGCCACCAGCGGCGGCGTGATGGAGGCGGCCCTGCGCTTGGCCTACGAGGTGCTCTCCGGCGACAAGCTGAAGGACCCGGACATCAAGGCCGTGCGTGCCCACGAGGGCATCAAGACCGCCAGCGTGAACGTGCCCAAGTTCGGCGAGGTGCGCGTGGCCGTGGCCAGCGGCCTGCAGAACGCGGCCAAGCTCTGCGAGGAAGTCAAGGCGGGCAAGTCCCCCTACCACTTCATCGAGATCATGACCTGTCCCGGCGGCTGCGTGAACGGCGGCGGTCAGCCTCTGGACCCGAACGTCCGCGTGGCCCAGGGCGGCTCCCGGCTGTTCGCGGAACTGAAGACCCGCTTCGGCGGCAAGAAAGCCTAGACAGGAGGTGCATATGAACAAGGCTTACGACTTCACCCGGCGCAACTTCCTCAAGTTCGCCGGCGCCGCCACGGCCATGGCTCTGGTGGGCGTGAACTTCGCCAAGGAGGCCGCGGCCGCGGCCATGGACTTCGTGGGCAAGCGCCAGTCCTCGGTGTACAGCACCGACGCCAACGCCAAGGTCTATAAGCTGCGCAAGTCCCAGGACAATCCCATGATCCAGAAGATCTACGCCAAGGACGGCTTCCTGGCCGACGGCCCCTGCGGGCACAAGTCCCACGAGCTGCTGCACACGCATTACTTCGACCGCAGCGCCAACGTGAAGGCCGCCCGGGCCAAGGGCATCAAGCTGAAGGTCTAGCTCCCCGCGAGAGAAACACCTCCGTGCGGCCAGAGGGAAGGGTTGGTCTGAACCGACGGCTGCATTTTCCGCCCGCGCCCGCGTCAACGCGACAGGGCGCTTTTCGCCTCCTGCAGATACTCCTTGATCTCGGCCTTCTGGAAGGCCACCACGGGCGGCAGGTCCTGGCCCCGGTCCAGATACGCGCCGAAGGCCTGGAAGGCGTCCAGGGCGCGTTGTCTGGCCGCCGGGTCGCCGTCTTGCTCGAAGCGGCCGCGCCAAGCCTTGCCCAGGTTGAAGAGGGCCAGGGGGTAGCCGTTGATGGCCAGGGCGGCCTCATACTCCTGGATGGCGCGGTACGGGTCGCCCTTGCGGGCATAGGCCACGCCCAGATCGTTGTGGGCCTCGGCCGCGTCCGCCGTGCCCTCGCAGCAGGCCACGACCCTGGAGTAGTTGGCGATGGCCCCGTCCAGGTTGCCCATGGCCAGGAAGCGCTCGCCGCGCTGGATGAGCACGCGGGGCAACTCCTGTGCCGGGGCCGGGGAACACGGCAGGAGGAACAGGAGCAGGGCCCAGGGCAGAAGGCATCGGTGCAGGGACATGGGGCGGTCCACCTTGTTCGGGTTCTTGACAGTAACACGAATAACATATTCTTATGCATTTCTTCGATGCATGCAACTGAAATGTTTTGCCAGCACACCTCGTCCGGGATGGCAGCCTGGAAAAAATGCGCTTGAACCGTGCGAAGCTGTTGACGGAATTCCCAACAGCGGGTACAGGTCTGGTGACACGATTTAATAAATAGTAACACGAATAGGGTGGGCGACCGGGAGGACCGGCGTCGCGGGGCAGGCCATGGAACAGCAGAACGCGGCACAGCGTCTCGGCATCGTGGGCATCATCATCAGCGACCGCAGATCCTCGGCCAAGAAGGTCAACGAGATCCTGGGCCGCTACGGCGATTCCATCGTGGCCCGCACCGGGCTCTTCTACGCGGGCCGCGGCGTGCACATCATCTCCGTGTTCGTCGACCTCTCCACCAACGACCTTGGGGCGCTCACGGGAAAGCTTGGCATGGTGCCGGGTGTGCAGGTAAAATCCTTCCTATTCTGAAGGCGGTCATGAAACGGCGCATCCTGGCTTTTCTTCTTCTGGTCTGCGCGGCCGCGGCGGCCTGGGCTGAGGAACAGCCCGGGAACTACGAACTGAAGGACGGGGTGCTCGAATTGAATATCCACGGCCCGGGCACGGTGACCACCACCACCCGCGCCGTGCCCGCGCTGGTGAGCCAGACCCCGGGCGGGGTGGAGGTCTTCGAGGCCGGACAGATCGAGGAAGTCCAGCCCGTGAACATCTCGGACGTGGCCGCCCGGGCCCCGGGCGTGGACGTGTCCGCGGATTCGCCCTGGGGCGCGGACGTGAACATCCGCGGCCTGTCCCGCGACTCTGTGGTCTTCCTCATCGACGGCTGCCGGGTGAACACCACCACGGACATCAACGGCCGCTTCGGCCTGGTGAACCCCGAGGACGTGGAGCGCATCGAGATCCTGAAGGGCCCGGTGAGCACGCTCTACGGCTCGGGCTCCATCGGCGGCGTGGTCAACGTCATCACCAAGAAGGGGCATTTCACCGCGGAATCCCCGGAGTGGCACGGGGGCACGGCCCTGTCCACGGGCTCCAACCCCGTGGGCGCGGGCACCTACGGCGACCTGTCCTACAATTCGCCCAACCTCTGGGTCTATGGCTCCGGGGCCTGGCGCGAGTTCCACAGCTATTTCGACGGCGGCGGCGACAAGACGCCCAACAGCCAGTACAGCGACTTCTACGGCAAGACCGCCACGGGATTCCGCTGGGGGAACGGGGACGTGACCGAACTCCAGTTCCAGCGCGTGGAGGGCGACGAAATCGGCGTGCCCGGCGGATCGAGCCCGCCCCTGCCCGCATCCTCGGCAGCCGAGCTGACCCTGGCCTCCAACGACCGGACCCTGGCCCAGGCCGTGCACACCGTGAAGCCCGAGGACTCCCCGCTCCGGGAGTCCCGCATGGAGGTGTATTACCAGCTCATCACCCGCAACCCGCGCATCAACCAGGTCACGGGTGCGGTGGTCAAGCCCTCGGCGGATCACGAGACCGTGGGCGGCAAGTGGACCAACGTGTTCGGCCTGGGCGGCCACACCCTCACGGCCGGGGCCGATGTCTGGAACTGGTACATGACTTCCAACCGCGACCGCTACAACGCGGCCGGCAAGCTCATCGGCTCGGACAAGCCCACGCCGGACGCGGACCAGTTCTCCGGCGGCCTGTTCCTGGAGGACGACTGGAAGCTGGCCCCGCGCTGGATCCTGAACCTGGGCGGCCGCGGGGATTGGGTGAGCATCAGCAACAATTCCAACCGCACCGTGACCCCGGCTGTGGCCGCGGGCTCGCGCGAGGACTTCAGCTGGGGCGGGCACGCGGGCCTGACCTTCAAGGCCACGGAGCAGTGGAGCCTGACCAGCCTGGCCGCGGCCAGCTACCGCACGCCCAACATCCTGGAGTTGTTCAAGAACATCAGTCTGCCCGGCGGCATCACGGAACTGGGCGACCCGGACCTGGACCCCGAACACTCGTTCTTCTTCGAGCAGGGCCTGCACTACACCTCGGACCACCTGCGGACCACCACCTCGGTCTTCGCCAACTTCGTGGACGACCTCATCGAGAGCCAGTACGTGAACGCCACCACCTACCAGATGGCCAACGTGGGCAAGGCCGAGATCTACGGGGCCGAGCAGTCCGTGGAATGGGACTTCATGCGGGACTGGACCGCCTACGGCAACATCGCCTGGGCCCAGGGCGAAGACGTGAAGCATGGCGACAAGCTGCGCAGCGTGGCTCCGCTCAACGGCCTGGCGGGCGTGCGCAACCACCTGACCCCGCAGCTCTGGTGGGAGCTGGAATGCGTGTGGGCCGCGGCCAAGGACGACGCGCCCGCGGGCGCGCTGGACACCGACGCCTGGGAAACGGTGAACGCCCGCATCGGGTACGACTTCTACGTGGACAAGGTGAAGAACCAGTTCGTGCTCTCGGGCGACAACCTCTTCAACGAGGTGTACAACAACTACCTGGCCAATTCGCGCGGGCTGGTGGTGCGCGAGCCCGGGGCCGCGGTCACGGCGGTCTGGCGCATGCAGTTCTAGGAAAAGTCGGCGGAATCCAGCAGGATGGTCACCGGCCCCCAGTTCACGAAATCCAGGAGCATGTCCGCGCCGAAGGCGCCCGTGGCCAGGGTCCCCGGGACCATGGGGCCGAGGTCGCGGACCAGGGCCTCGTAGAGCGTGCGTGCCGCGTCCGGCGGGGCCGCGTCCGAGAACGAGGGCCTGCGGCCCCGGCGGCAGTCGGCGTAGAGCGTGAACTGGGAGACCACGAGCAGGTCCCCGGCCGTGTCCCGCAGGCTCAGGTTGAGCTTGCCCGCGTCATCCGGGAACACGCGCAGGTCCAGGACCTTGTTCAGGAGCGCTGGCCAGGCCCTGGTCTGCGGCAGGCCCAAACCGTCGTCCGTCCCGAACCCGGCCAGCACGAGCAGGCCCCGGCCGATCTCGCCGAGCGTCTTGCCTTCGCTTTCCACCCTGGCCCGGGTCACGCGCTGGAGCAGGAGCCGCACCTAATCCTCGCTGTATTCGGCCCGCGAGGAGTCCTTTTCCGACACGGCCACGAAGACCACGCGCACGGGCTCCTGGCGCAGGAGCGCGGCCACCTCCCGGTAGATGTGCCGGGCCAGGTTCTCGCTGGAGGGGTTCTGCGCGTCAAAGGGCGGGACCTCGTTCAAATGCCGGTGGTCCAGGGCGTCCAGCACCTGGTTCAGGGCCTGCTTGAGGACCTTGAAGTCCACGAGGATTTCCGTGTCCGGAGTGAGCCGGTCGCCCTCCACGCAGAGCTCCACCCCGAAGTTGTGGCCGTGCATGTTCTCGCACTTGCCGCAGTAGTTGCGCAGCTGGTGCGAGGAGCTGAAGGACGAGGTCACGCTCAAACGCCATCTGGCCATGTGCGCCTCACGAGAGTTCGAAGTCCTGGGACTGGGGCTTGTCCTGGGGCTGGGCTTTATTTGGGGCCGCGGGCCGGGGCCGGGCCAGGGCGTCCAGGAGCTTGTTGGCGAGCCGGGCCTCGTCCAGGATGTCCTCCAGGAGCCGGTTGGCGCGGTTGGTGTTGCGCCAGATGATCAAGGGAGCGATGGTGATGCAGACGAGCACCGCCATGAGCACGGCCCAGGCCAGGAAACCGATGCCGGCGAGATATTCCATGACCGCCTCCTACTGAGCGGCCGCCAGCGGGCCGCGCCACTTGTCGATCTGCTTCCAGAACTCCGGGGTCGGATTCACGCTGTACTGGGGCGAGAGCTTGAGGGTGCAGACGCTGTCCTTCAGGTCCACGCTCAGGTACACCGGGGAGCCGCCCTTGTAGCGGGCCAGCAGGCCCTTGAGCTGGTCCAGGTACTCGTCGCGGCAGAGCTCGGCCGGGATCTGGAGCGGCACGGGCTCGGTGTTTCCGGCCACGGCCGCGGACAGCAGCGTCACGCTCTCGGCCAGGACCTTGGCCTGGCGCGGGCCTTCCTCGCTCTGGCCCGGCTCCTCGCGCACGTCGATGCGGCCCGTGACGAGCAGGGGCTGGTCCTGGGCGATGAGCTCGCGCGCGGGCAGATAGACGTTGGGCAACAGCGTGACCTCGCCCGTGGCCGTGAGGTCCTCGGCGTTGACGAAGGCCATCTTGTCGCCCTTCTTGGTCACGTACTCCTTCACCGCGGTGAAGAGCAGGGCCAGGCGCACCTCCGTGCCGTTGGCCATCTCCCGGCACTCGTCCAGGGTGTTCAGCCGCAGCCGGGGCAGCTCGTGCCGCCAGGCCAGGAGCGGGTGGCTGGAGAGGAAGAAGCCCAGGGCCTCTTTTTCCAGGCGCAGCTTTTCCTCATCGGGCCATTCCTCGGCCGCGAACTCCTCCACCGTGACGTTCAGGCTGTTGGCGGCCTGGCCGCTTGAGCCGAGCATGTCCAGCATGGAGAGCATGCCGCTTTGCTTTTCCTTGGCCTGGCGCTGGCCCAGGGCGTGGGCCTTGTCCAGCCCGGCCAGGAGCCCGGCCCGGGAGCGGCCGAAGCAGTCCATGGCCCCGGCCTTGATGAGGTATTCCAGCATGCGCTTGGTCACACGCCGCAGGTTCACCCGGCAGCAGAGGTCCACCAGGTCGCGGTAGGGGCCGTTCTGGTCGCGCTCCTCCACGATTTCGTTGACCGCCTCCTCGCCCACGTTCTTGATGCCCGAGAGCCCGAAGACCACGGCCCCGTCGCGCACCGAGAAGCGCGGGCGGCCCACGTTGATGTCCGGCGGCAGGACCTTCACGTCCATGTCGCGGCAGGCGTTGATGTACTTGAAGACCTTGTCCGTGTCCGCCAGTTCCGAGCTGATGAGCGCGGCCATGAACTCCACGGGGAAGTGGGCCTTCAGGTACGCGGTGTAGTAGGAGATGAGGGCGTAGGCTGCGGAGTGGGACTTGTTGAAGCCGTACTCCGCGAACTTTTCCATGAGGTCGAAGATCTCGTTGGCGGTCTTGTCCGGGATGGAGTTTTCGCGCGCGCCCTCCAGGAAGCGCTTGCGCTGCTTGGCCATCTCCTCGGCGTTCTTCTTGCCCATGGCCCGGCGCAGGAGGTCGGCCGCGCCCAGGGAGTAGTTGGCGATGACCCGGGCCGTGCTCATGACCTGTTCCTGGTAGACGATGACGCCGTAGGTG
>Ga0067045_1029127_pt1 | contig 23554 bp, 24 predicted proteins | sample TerdegcTABiofilm_FD_59184 | JGI IMG/M metagenome (GOLD analysis project Ga0067045, IMG submission 59184) | Combined Assembly of (Gp0054472, Gp0054536) Wastewater bioreactor microbial communities from Singapore -Terephthalate degrading...
TTTAGAAGTTGTAAGTATAACAACTGGGATTCTTCTCAAATCTTTGTCGGATTTAATTATTTCTAAAACTTCTCTACCATTTTTCTTTGGTAGGTTTAAATCTAGTAAAATAATATCCGGTCTTGTAGCATTTGCGAATTTATCCTCTCGAAAAAGATATTTCAATGCCTCCAAGCCATCAACTGCTACATTTATATTATTTCTAATTTTGCCTTCCTTTAACGCTTCAATGGTGAGTCTTGCATCACCAGGATTATCTTCAACTAATAATATTTCTATCGGTCTACTATACTTTTGTTCATCCATCTAATGCCTCCCTTTTAGGTATTGAAAAATAAAATATTGTACCTTTACCAACTTCAGACTCAAGCCAAATTGATCCGCCGTGTCTTTCTACTATTTTCTTGCATACTGCAAGACCTATTCCTGTTCCCGGATACTTATCTCTTGTATGTAGTCTCTGAAATATCATGAAAATTCTATCATAGTATTCCTTTTCTATTCCTATTCCATTATCTGAAACTGAAAAAATATAGTTTCCATTTTTTTCTTTGCAGTCTATGGATATTTTTGGTGGATTTTTATTTTTGAATTTAATTGCATTTCCAATCAGATTTTGGAACAGTTGAATCATTTGAGTATCATCTGCCATTATAACGGGCATAGGTCCAATAGAGATTTCTACTTTATTTTCCTCTAGTGCAATTTGTAAATTTTGAAGTACTTTTTTTAGTATATCGCTGATATTAGTTTTTGCAAATTCTTTTCCTTTTGTTCCGACTCGAGAATAAGCCAACAAATCATTAATTAAAGCTTTCATTCTAGCGGAACCTTCTACGGCATAAGAAATGAAATCATTAGCATCTTGATCAAGTTTATTTTTATATCTTCTTTCTAGCAGCTGAACATAACTGCTAATCATTCTAAGAGGCTCTTGAAGATCGTGAGACGCAATATAAGCAAATTCCTCAAGTTCTTTATTGCTTTTTTCTAATGCTTCGGTTCTTTCTTTCAATAATTTTTCTATTTTTTTTCTTTCACTTGTATCACGAATTATTCCTACTGCATTCCATTTATCTTTGATTTTTATAGCTGATAAAGACAATTCAATTGGAAATTCTTCACCATTTTTTCTCAAAGCGGTAAGATCAAGAGTTTTCCCTATAGCATTTCCTTCTCCTGTGGCTTTGAATTTTTCCATTGCTGAAAAATGATTTACATGATATTTTTCCGGTGCAAGTAACTTATGAAGGTTCTTCCCCAACACCTCCCCTTCAGAATAATGAAAAATATTTTCAGCAGAGTTATTCCAATAAATAATGTTTCCATCGTTATCTATTAAGATAATAGCATCTTGTGCAGAATTACATATAGCTTTGAATTTTTGTTCAGAGTCTATCAATTCCCTGTGCAGTCTAATATTATCGGTAATATCATTCCCAACGGATAGAATATACAAAACATTTCCAATATCATCAAATATTGGTTTATTTGTCCAATGAATCCATACTCTTTCCCCATTTTTCTTTATATTTTCATTAATGTTTATCCCATATTTGTCTAAATCCTTAAGTATTTCAGAGGCCAGATTTTCCAATTTTCTCCCAGTTGAATCGTATTTTGGAACAATAGTTTCATCCCATCTTTTTCCAATTAATTCACTTAATGAATATCCAAAAAAATCAAGGCCGTATTTATTCATAGATATAATTTTACCATCGTGGTCAAATTTGGCAATTATACTATTAACATTCTCTACTAATTCGTAGTAATTTTTATCCAAAGATTTAATATTCCTCTCTAATCTAGATGATGTTAAAATAATAAAAAGAGAAACAAAAATAAACATTGAGCTTCTGAATAAATCATTAGGAATAGAGCTACTTAGATTAAAAAATATATTAAAAGTAAATAAAAATAAAGAAAGAAAAAATGGAACAATGATTCCTTTCTTTTTCCACCAGAATGCAGATAATGAAATTGGAACATAGTAAAATTGAGTAAAAACAACATCAATTTTTATTAGAATTTTGAATAAGTAAGTTACTATAATACTTATCAATATTAAAGAAAATATAATTAAAGTTTTAGTATTAATATCATATTTAATTATTTTTTTCATAAATAGCACTTCATTATTATGCGTTATTAAGATTTATACAAAATTTTAAAGAAGAATATATAAATATTTCTGAAATAATTGCGATTTTCTTAAATATATTTGAGATAATTTTATACATATAAAAATTAAGGTTTTTAAGAATATTTTGTGTGGTATCTGGTAATTATTTCGCTTCATAGTTTTCTACCTCCTTTTCTAGAAGTTCCATGAAGTTTCCCAATAATACAGGCTCGAGCTTCTGCCAGAATGCCTGTTCTGGAGTTTCAAGATTGTCCCAGTCAAGGCTCATCTGCCTAGGTATAAAGACAGTTGTTTTTGAGAGCCTCGATATCTGCTGCACGCGTCTCTGAGGTATTTAAACTAAGAGGCAACTATTCTTTTGGGAAATTTGTAATTTGTTACTCTAAGCACAATTGCCTTAAGATTTTTATCTTTACCCTTCATGCCATTTAAGGCAAAAGATGAATTAAAACTTGGCCAAATAATTTGGAGGATAACACAAAATAATTTTATGAATTTAGTTATATTTATAAACAAGTTGAATTTTGGAATCTCAGAGATATATGCATATACTTTTAGTTATAGGCCTCGGTGGATTCATTGGAGCTATATTACGTTATTTAGTAAGCGGATGGGTACAAAATGGATTCTTCTCATTTCCTGCTGGGACTCTATGCGTTAATGTAGTTGGAAGTTTCTTTTTGAGTACAATATTATACCTTTCAGAGAATAAGGGATTCTTTAGCGAAGAAACAAGAATATTCCTTACCATAGGCATATTAGGCGCTTTCACCACTATGTCAACTTTTAGTTATGAATCATTTAGATTACTTGAAAATAAAGAAACTTTATATTTATCAATTAATATAATAGCTACTGTATTACTAACTTTATTTGCAGTAATGTTGGGGAAGATTTTTGTTTTATCCTTGTGGAGGTCTTGATATGAAAAAAGAATCTGATGCAATTCTCCTAAGAATTTTTATTGGTGAATCTGATAGATATGAAGGTAAGCCTTTACACAAATATTTAATTGAAATGTTTAGGAGAGAAGGTCTTTCTGGTGCTACTGTTTTAAGAGGAATAGAAGGCTTTGGTAAAACTAGTAAAATGCAAACTATGTCAATATTAAGATTATCGACAGATTTACCGATTATAGTAGAAGTTGTAGATTTAGCTGAAAGAATTGAAAAAATAAAACCTAAACTTGACGAAATTATTAAACAGGGATTAATAACTCAGGAGAAAGTAAAGATAATCCTGTACGAAGGTACAAAAAATGATAAGTAAAATACCTTCAATTAAATTTAAAACTGAAAGTTATTCATCTTAATTATATTAAGAAAAAGTTCTTGTTCAGGGAGCTAAGATGGTAAAGAAAAAAAAAGTCCCAATATCCTTTTGGGAAGAACAACTTGCAAAAGAAAAATCAGAAGGCACAGATCCTGAGAAAGTTAAATTCATAAGGAATGTACTTATTTCTGAATATAATTCTCTCTACGAAAAATATCTTGATAAAGGAAATTATAAAAAAACTAACGAGGTTAATGATAAAATTCATGAGCTAAAAAAAGAAATTGATGTAAGCTCAAAAGAAGACGTAGTTTGGTTATTTAAAAAAAAAGCTCTAGATTATCTACAAAATTCTTCTTATGATGAAGCCATATCTTATTTTAAAATAGCTCTAGATAAATCATTAAATATCCCTTCTATTAAACCTGAAGAGATTAAAAATATTAAAGAAAGTTTAAAAAAGGCCCTACTAGAGAAAGCTAATTCATTTGTTATCCAAAATAAGTATGATGATGCAATATTATCCTACAAAAAAATTTTGGATTTTTGTATAGAGAATAGTGGAAAAAATTCTGAAGATACTTTACATGCATTGGATAATCTAATTAATTGTTACAATCTAAAAGGAGATTATTACGCAAATAGAGGACGTTATGAAGAATCTATTTCTACTTATGAAAAAGCCATCGAAGTAAATACTCAATCAAATCTTATTGAATCAAAAGAGCTTATTAATTCCAAGAAAAATATACTCAAAATTCAGACTTTAATCGCATTTAAGTATTTAGATAAAGGCTTGTATGATCAATCTATTTCTTCTCTCAAAAAAATTTTGGACTCGGTCATAGATACATACGGTTTTGATTCAAGTGAGTTTATTGACGCAAAAAATAATCTAGTTAGGACATATAATGCTAAAGGAAAGAATTTTTTTGATAAAAGCCGTTATGATGATGCTATAGTAACATATGAAAAATCCTTGGATATTTCTAAAGACAAAGGAGTGTCTAGTACATACATTAACGACGCAATTGACGGGATTATAAAATCTTATTACCAAAAATCTTGCGCCTATGAAGAATATGGAAAATATGAAGATGCAATTACAAATCTTGAAAAAGCACTAGAAGTGGCTAAAATATATAATATAAATAAAATAAGAACTAATTATGTAGCTGATAAAATATTCTCAATTTTAAAGGACCAATATATCTATTATTCAAAAGAGTACAACTCTCAAAAAATGAATGAAATTCTTAATAGGGCACTAAACCTTATCCGAGAAGGACATTCCTCAGTCAATTTCGATGAAAATACTATAAGGTCTTATTTTGAAAGATTCAAAAAAGAAAGATCAGAACAAAGTGAAAAGAAGTCATATGAAAAAGATCAAGAAAAAACAAAAGAACATAGAAAAGAAAGACATGAAAAGTCTAAGAACATATTAGATGAGATTTCAATCAAAGAACTACTTATAAAATTTGAATTAGAAGATAACGGAAATGTTACAAAAGATAGTATAAAAGAACAGTATAGATACTGGGTAGACCTTCTTCATCCGGATAAAAATCTAAATAAAAGTGATGCGACAAGAAAAAAAGCTGAAGAAAAGTTAAAAGAAATTAATACTATCTACAAGAAACTGATTGAATACTTCCCTTAAGATTGCTAACAATTAATTTTTTCTAATATTTTAATTAAGACATTAATACATGAATTTCTATCAGTTGCAATACATGGAACAATTTCTATATTCTTTGGGATATTTAAATTCTCTCTAATATATTCATTGTCAAATGCACCGAAAAGATCCTGCTTATTGGCAGCAATTATATAGGGGACATCTGATTTTTCTTTAAAAAACTTTAATATGTCTTTGGCTAATGATAAGTCTCTTTGAGTGCTGTCAATCATTACTACGAATCCAATCATATTTTTTGATAGGATTTCCCACATAAAATCAAATCTGTCTTGACCGGGAGTTCCAAATAGATATACTATCATATCATTGTCTAAAGTAACTCTGCCGAAATCCATGACCACAGTTGTAGTATGCTTATCCAAAGTTTTTTCCTTACCAAGTATCTGCTCAGTTTCAACAACTTTAATATCACTAAGATTTTTAACAAGCTCTGTTTTTCCACTATTAAAAGGGCCTGTTATTATTATCTTAGGATATTTCATTAGATCACTTTGGCAATCTCCTCGGCAGCTCTTTTCATATCAAGAAATACTAGCCCCAATTTTGCATCTTTTTTAGCTAAAGCAGTCAATACAGCTTCTTCTCCAGCCCCCATCAGTAATATATACCCATTTTGTCCTTTAACAAATACCTCTTCTAGACTACCTTTCATAAGTTCTTTTGAGGTTCTCTCGCCTAGTGAAAGCATAGCGGCCGACATAGCAGCTACACGATCTTCTTCTACATCTTTGGGTAACGCACTGGCAATTACTAGTCCATCTGTCGAAACTACAGCTGATGCCTCTATATCTGGGGAAGTACCCCCTAGATTCTTCAACAATTCAGTTAATTTCTCTATTCTACTAGCCATTAGCTCACCTTATTATCAATCTTTAAATTTTTCAAATGATACTAAACAGGGGGCATCCTTATTAAAATCAAATTTATACATGTATTTTAATGATTCTCCTTCCTTATTATATTCCATTGCACCAAGTAAAGTAATTGCTCTAAGACATGCTATTTCTTTTCCTTCGGCAATTAGTTTCGAACAATGAGATTTGTAAGGGCATTGAATTGCTTTAAAAGTAAAATTGTTATCATCCCCTGCCATTTCAAAATCAGCACTATTAATAAATTCAGCCTTGACAAGTGCATCAATAAACATTTTTGCCGTATTATAAGGGCTAAGACCTTTTTGAAAATTCATGCCTAGGTCATTCCATGACTCAATAAATGGCTTAATAGCTATAGTTCCCCATCTTCTGTAAAATAACTTTGGTTTGTCAAAGAATATATTTGCAGTATTTTCAACACCGTATAGCCAAGCATTCATTATAGTACTTGTATATTTCAATTTCACATTAATATCCATATAATACACCTTTGAGAATTTCGCAATTAATAGACAAATTACTATAAAAATTAGGATATTTAAAGTTTTCCTTAAATAAAATTACAAATATATTAAAAATTTTAGAATGAAAAAATGATTAATCTATTAGAAAAAATGATTAAATTTCAAATAGGAAATAATTTATTTCAATGCATGAAACTTGCATGAATCAATGCATTTCCTGCATCTTATACATTCCATTTGGGACACAGCTCCCTTAGTTATAGCATCAGTTTCGCATACTCTATCACATATTTTACAGTTTTTGCAACTGTCATTTGATTTGATTTTATATATAGAGAATCTTGAAAATATGGCAAGAACAGCACCATAGGGACAAATATATCTACAAAAGGGCCTAGATATAAATACTGATGCAATCGATACAACTGCGACTGAGACAATACCATATAAAGTCCAATTAAGAGAGAATAGATAGGAGAATGGTTCTATCCTTTGAAAAACTGGGGATTTGGTATACCATGCAATTACAGGTATTGACAAAGCAAGGAAATATTTTAAATTCTTTAGTATTTTATCTAAATTAGTTGGTATTGAGAATTTTGGTAACTTAGTACCTAACCAAGATAAGAATTGTTGCCAAGCACCTATTGGACATGCATAGCCACAGAATATTCTTCCGAAAACAATCGAGAATAATACTGGTAAAATAAATAATAATGACCAATAAAGATAATTACCTTTTATTGCGCCGACAGCAAACAAAGCTAGCTGTTGTAATGACCCAGCAACACAGATACATCCACCTCGTATGAATCCCAAATAAATCATAGATATACCTAACGTAAAATATCTAATCTCTTTTCTTCTAAGCTTAAAAAAGTATATTACTCCAAGAACCATCAAGGCAAAAGTAGCTATAACATCTTCCTTTAATACTTTTTCAAGCCCATTTCCAGATTCATTTTCAAGCTTTTGCTCAGCATTGACAACAATATTATTGCCATAACTAGTTTTGTATTTATCTATAAACAGGGCTTCAGCTGCTTCTTTGACCATGCTATTTGTAATCCCAAATGATCTTAGATCTTCTATTCTAGTTTTTGGAGATACATTAATTCTTAAATACTTCATCAAGTCTCTACTGTCTATAGAATATGCATTTGCAACTTCTTCAATTGTCATTATTTTAATTTGACTGCCTTTGATCTCAGGAAAATTTATTTCGGTAGATGGAGAAGATTGATTTTGAGTATTCCCCGGTGCTGGTTCTGACTTATCACAAATTTTATTGTTATTTGTATCAATATATCTCCCGCATTCACCAGGATAAACACAACTTGAATTTGTTTCACCGAACGGGCAGTCATCCCATGAATAAACAGAAGAAAGGCTAAATATGCTAAGTAGTAATAGGGTAAATATTAATATTGAACTTTTATGGATATAATCACCTGACCTGGATAATTATTATAATGTTTAAAAGCATATTCCAGATTTATTCCCAAATTAATCCATATTTTAAAGGATAAAATATGAACGAATTAAATATAATAAATAATAATTAAAATGATTATTTTGATTATAATAATAACCGATAAAAAAAATATCTGAATTATTATTTACATAAATGCTTAAATAATGAATAAAGAAAGATGACTTGGCAGATTTATGAAAGAAAAATTATTATTCTCTACAGTAGTTATAGTAGTAGTTTTACTAGCATCGTATATTTCGATATTGCCTCCTAAAGGAGCAGATACAATAGAATTCGAAACTATTGCAAAGGGACAGTATTCTGGTATTTCGGAGAGAGGTACATATATAATAAATACAGACGAAGAATGGAAAGAATTCTTAAATAAATTTTTAACAAACAATATTAATTCAGAAATAGAAAATTTTAGATTTCAAGAAGGAAGACAGACAATTATAGCTATAACAATGTATGAAAATATAACTACGGGATATGATATAGAAATAAGGGAAGTATATGAATTCCCAAAGTATGTAAAACTAGATGTCATCCAGCAAATACCCTGTGCAGGTTGTATTCTTGAAGAAAAGGTCACAAGACCTTATCACATAATTTCTATTCCCAAAACTACAAAGGAAATTCGCCGTTAATTTTTTAAATGTTTTTTATATACTTAAAACCAATACGTGTTTGATAGGAGAAATTATTTTTTAGAATAGTTAAAAAATTTAAAAGGTGAGAATATGGCGAATATAAAACAACCTATGGGGATCCAGCCCGAAGGATCCCAGAGATATACTGGAAAAGATGCACTTAGAATGAATATTATGGCTGGAAAAATAGTTGCCGAAATAATAAAGACTACATTAGGCCCAAGAGGAATGGATAAGATGCTTGTGGAATATAATGGAGACGTAATGATAACTAATGACGGTGCAACTATTCTAAATAAGATTGACATATCTCATCCAGCAGCTAAAATGATTGTTGAAGTTGCAAGAACTCAAGATCAAGAAGTAGGGGATGGAACTACCACTGCTGTAGTTTTGGCGGGAGAATTATTAAAAAAAGCAGAAGGGTTACTTGATCAGGAAGTTCATGTATCTACAATAACAAATGGTTATAGTATTGCATCAGAAAAAGCCATTGAAACACTAAAGGAATTAGGAGAAAAAATAACTATTGATAATGAAAAAATTCTTTTAGAGATTGCAAAAACATCTATGACAGGCAAAGCTGCAGAAAAATCCATTGAAAAATTAGCTAAAATTGCAGTTGATGCTGTAAAAATTGCTACAATTAAAGAGAATGGAATTAATTCAATTTCTAAGGAGGATATAAAAATAACAGTTAAAGAGGGTGGAGGATTAGAAGATTCCGCTATAATCAATGGGATTCTAGTAGACGAAAATAGAGCCTCTGACTCGATGCCTCAGAAAATAAAAAATGCAAAAATAGCCATACTTACTAGTGCAATAGAAGTCAAAAAAACAGGTATTGATGCAAAAATAAGAATTACCTCACCTGAAAATGTACAAGCATTTATAGATCAAGAAGAATTCATGTTGAAAAGAATGGTAGATAGGATTACTAACGCTGGAGCAAACGTATTAATATGTCAAAAATCAATAGACGAAACCGCACTTCACTTACTTTCAAAAGCCGGGGTGTATGCGTTAAAAAGTGTAAGTGAAAAGGAGATAAAGAAAATATCAAAAGTCACCGGTGCTAGAATAGTTAATATGGCTCTTGATCTTGAACCCAGTGATTTGGGGAAGGCAGAATTAGTTGAAGAGAGAAAAGTCAGTGACGAATATATGACTTTTATTGAAGGTTGCCAAGACCCTAAAGCTGCAAGCATATTAGTTAGAGGTGGAACTAAACAGTTTGTTGAAACCGTCGAAAGAGCACTTGATGATGCAATAGGAGTATTAATTGCTGTTATTCGGGAAGGAGTTATCTGCACCGGGGCGGGTTCAACTGAAATGGAGATTGCAAAAAGATTGTCTACTTTTGCAAACACTTTGAAGGGAAGAGAACAACTTGCAGTTAAGGCATTTGCTGAAGCTTTAGAAGGTGTACCAAAAGCAATTGCAGAGAATTCTGGCCTTGATATGATAGATGTGCTTGTAAATTTAAGAGCTGCACATAACAAGGATAATGGCAAGAGTATGGGAATAAACGTCAAAAATGGGAAAATAGAAGACATGTTTAAGGTGGGAGTAGTTGAACCTCTTAAATTAAAAGAACAAGCAATAAAAAGTGCTTGTGAATCTGTAGTAATGATTCTTAGAATTGATGACGTGCTTGCCGGAAGAGAACTAGCTAAATCTGAAGCAAATAAGGGAATGACAAAAGCAGCTCAGGATATGGCATAAATTTATTTTTATTTTTTAATACCAAATTTTAAATATATTATAGCTTACTAAAAATTGTGATAATTGCAGTTTCAGATTTACATATAGGATTAAAAGAGTTTGATAAAGAAACCTTTATCGAATTTTTAGACTATATTTACAATCTATTTTCAAAAAATAATAAAATAAATAATCATTTTGTACTAGTAGGGGATATATTAGAATTTTCAATGAGAGATCCTGTAAAAGTCATATTAGAAAACGAAGATCTTCTTAAAAAAATAAAAGAGATAGAAAATATTTCTAACGTTTATTATATATTTGGGAATCATGATATTGTTATGCAAGACTTATCAAATAATAATCCCAATTTTCCTTTTAGAGTTTTCAAGCAATTAACATTGAAAGAAGGCAAATCAATCTATTTTTTTACACATGGATATGAACTTGATGTGTTGACTAGCATTAATAAAGATATTGAATTATATGAAGAGTTTTTTAAAAAATCTTGTTACGAAGGAGAACTAAAAGGATCAATTAAAGATTTTCTGTGGAAGATTGGCAAATTCTTTAGAGATGTCGAACAACTTCCAATCCCCCTAATAGAGGATATGCAAGACAAACTTGCTAAAAGCCCTGGATTTAGGCTTACTGTTGGAAAGGTGGAAAGATTATCTATATCTCCTTTTCTTAATATTTTTATTCCTTTTAGCTCTAATGCAAAGTTTATTTTTGGACATACGCATAGACCTTTTATTACTAAGGATAATAGAGTCATTAATCTTGGAAGTTGGAGAAAAGACGAATCCCGCCATAATATTTTTTTAAAAATAGATAAAGATCAATTAGACTTATTTGAATATTCAAGAGAAAAAATAGAAGCTTTAAAGAAAGTAGATAAAAGTGATTTATAGACTTATTTGAATAAATTTTGATAAAGGGGTAAGATTCCTAAATGAGTTTTCTATATAATTTAATGAAACAATTAATTATGTATTAAAGTTAAAAAATAGTTTGTTAATCCTATTAATATTCGGTAAAACTTATATACTAGTTAAGGAAAAATTAAACAATGTCTTGTTAAACTAAGTTAAATTTGGTTTAAAGGACAATTAATAAAGGAGGTTTGAAAATGGAAAGAGAATACTGGGGCAGTAAAATGGGTTTCTGGCTTGCTGCTGCAGGATCAGCTATTGGGCTTGGAAATATATGGCGTTTTCCATATTTAACAGGTGCTAATGGTGGAGCGGCATTTGTCTTGATATATGTATTAATTGCATTTACAATAGGTTTTTCAGTTATGCTCGCCGAATTTGTGATTGGTAGGTCGACTAAGCTGAATCCTGTAGGCGCATTTCAGAAACTTAAGGGTGGCCCGTGGCAAATTGTTGGATGGATGGGAGTAGCAGCAGGATTTATTATCCTCTCGTACTACTCAGTCATAGGGGGATGGACAATAAAATACATACTAAGTTCATTTACCGGCTTAATATCTCCAAATACTGATGCAACAAATTATTTCCTAAACTTCATAGGAAATGGACCACAAGCAATACTATACCATGCCATATTTATGGCTATAACTATATATGTTGTGTATAGAGGTGTTGGAAAAGGTATAGAAGATACTTGCAAGATACTAATGCCAGCGCTATTTTTAATCTTAGTAATACTAATTATAAGAGCGGTCACCTTACCAGGTGCTTTTGCAGGAGTAGAGTTCTATCTAAAGCCTGATTTCTCAAAAATAACTGGACAGACATTATTAGCTGCTTTAGGCCAAGCATTCTTTTCACTATCTCTTGGGATGGGTGCAATGATTACCTATGGAAGCTACTTAGGCTCTAAGAAAGCATCTTTACCACAATCAGCAGCAACTGTTACACTGCTTGATACATCGGCTGCATTTCTAGCCGGATTTGTAATATTCCCTACAGTATTTGCATTTGGAGTTGAACCTGGAGCAGGTCCAGGACTTACTTTCATTACATTGCCAAAAGTATTTGCAATGATGCCTGGTGGAGCAATATGGTCTGCATTGTTCTTCTTATTACTATGCGTAGCCGCAATAACATCAGCTATATCTTTACTAGAAGTAGTTGTTGCTTATATGATTGACAATCTAAAATGGCCCCGACACAAAGCTTCTTTGATTATCGGTGGAGCAATATTCTTACTAGGTATACCTTCAGCCTTGTCAAACGGTGCTGTTCCAATAAACGTATTCGGTATGGCATTCTTAGATGCTATGGATTACCTAGCTTCGAATATATTATTGCCTCTAGGCGGTATGCTAATTGCACTATTCGTGGGATGGGTTATACTAGGCACTGCAAAGAAAGAAACAACTACTGAGGGAGAATTCAAATTCCAGCCAGTATGGATTTGGATTTGCAAAGTTATAGCCCCATTAGTAATATTCATAATATTCCTAAATAAAATTGGAATTATATGAAAAAATTTTTATTTTTTATTTAATTTTTTTATTATAATATCCGCAGGTAAGTTATGTCAGAACTATTATATATGGATAATTCTTACCTAAAAGAATTTGATGCAAGAATTACTTCAGTTAAATCAAAATATATTTTGCTCGATAAGACAGCTTTTTACCCAAATAGTGGTGGAGTTGAATATGACACGGGTAAAATTATCAGAAAAAGTGATGGAAAAGAATTCAAAGTTATCTATGTAGGAAAATTTGAGGGAGAAGTAAGCCATGAAGTTGATACAGAAGGACTAAATCAGGGTGACGAAGTACATGGTATCCTAGATTGGGAAAGAAGATATGAGTTAATGAGATATCACACAGCTGCACACCTTATTTCTGGAGTTTTTAATAGAAACTAGAATCTATTAATTACTGGAAATCAACTAACTACTGAAAAAGGTAGGATAGACCTAAATCTTGAAAAATTTGATATAGAGTTTATCAAAAGAATAATCGATGAAGCAAATTCTTTGATAGAAAAAAATTATCCAGTAGATATTTACTATAAGTCTATAGAAGAAGCTAAGGAAGATCCTTCCCTTTTCAAATTGGCTATGGATTTTCCTCATGATGTCAAGGATCTAAGAATTGTCGAAATAAAAGGAGTTGATGCACAAGCCGATGGTGGATGCCATGTAAAAAGTCTAAAAGAAATAGGTAAAATTGAATTTCTTGAAGCAGTTAATAAGGGAAAGAATAATAGAAGAATTTATTTCTCAATTACAGATAAATAACTTAATAAATTAATTATTTAGTTTCATTCCATGGAAAAGGATTATTGGGCAATAATTATTTCAGCAATTATTTTTGGTCTAATAATCCCCGGCGGACAATTCTTCTTTAATTTGGGTTTTTCATTATATGAGGTCTCAACTTACTCATTATTATTTATATTTGTTCTCACCATACCGTTCTTACTATTTAAAAGATCAATTCCATTTACAAAAAGTAATATTGTTTTTTATCTAGTATACGGATTGATAGGTGCATTGTTACAATTAACACAATTTGGAGGAATGATTTTTGGAACTCCAGTTGCCATTGTGGCAATTCTTATCTACACACAGCCAATTTGGACGACTATATTTGGCAAAATATTCTTGAATGAGAAAATAACTAAAAACAAAACTATAGCCGTATTAATAGCCTTCTTAGGAACATTTATCATTATCTCCCCTTGGAAAATTACTAATATTGGAAATATAACTGGAACTATATTGGCTTTATTTGCTGGAATTTTTCTATCTTTATGGGTTATTTTAGCTCGTAAAACTGCAATTAACAAAGAGCATTATATAAATACTTTATCAGCTTATTCCTTGTTTTCTTTATTATGGCTATTGGCTTTTTTTCCAATTTTAAATAGATTGATTGAGAATTATTTGGTAATAAGGCTATCTTTTGATTTTCCAAGGATATATTTGGTATATTTTCTTATTTTTTCTTTTATAGCTGCTTTCTTACCTAATTCATTATTTTACAAGGGGATAAAAAAAGTTGAGGCGTCTGAAGCAGGCATCATTCTTCTTTTAGAACCAGTTGTTGCATCAATAATTGGGTTTCTTATTTTCAGCCAATATTTAAATTCTGCCATTTTCTTCGGCGGAGGATTAATAATTATCTCAAATTATCTGGCTATCAAAGATAGGTAAATTACAATATATTTAAATAAATATAAGTTAAGCAATAATTATGGAAAAGTGTAAATCTTTGGATATTGATTCTGATTTAACTTGTGAGTTGATTGAAAAGTCTTACAACTATGGGATAGATACCTTTGGAATAGCCAATCTTGAATATCTACGAGAATATGAAACTTATCCCATAGATCTTCTTGATAATTATTGTAGAGGAGTCAGTATAGGATTAAAAATTCCTAATGAAGTCCTTAATAGACTTCCTGAAAGTCGAGCCATTTATGCAAAGCATTATGTGATGATAAATGATAGATTAGATTTTATTGCATATGAACTTTCGAAATTCTTAGAATCAAAAAAATATAAAGCATTTCCAATACCTGCTTCTAAAGTCCTTAAAGATTTTAAATGGAGGAGTTTTATTTCTCATAGAGCTATTGCAAGAACTGCTGGAGTAGGATGGATCGGCAAATCGTTAAATTTGATAACAAAAGAGTATGGTCCCCGAATACGTTTTGCATCAATATTAACAGATGCACCATTAGAAACTGGAAAACCACTTGAAAATAAATGTGGAGATTGTCAAAAATGTATCGATAGTTGTATTGTTGGTGCAATTAAAGATTACGAATTTAAGGATTATCCCAAAGATAGAAACTATTCAATTGATATGGAAAAATGTGTTTCAAAACTTCAAGAATTCTCAAAAGATCCTGATATCGGAGTAATGGTTTGTGGAATTTGCCTTAAAGTTTGCCCTTGGGGAAAAAATTAATAAACGTATAGATAAATAATTTTTATGTTACTTTTATATAAGAATGGTGCGATTTATGAATGATGAAAGTAAATCTAAAGAGGAATTGATTGAAGAACTTAATCAATTAAGAAGTAATTATGATTGCTATAAATTTCTATTTGATAACGCACCTCTAAGTTATGTATCTATTGATGAAAATGGAAAAATCATAAAAGTAAATAAAACTTGGATTGAATTTTTTGGATATCAAGCAGATAACTTTTCTGGGTATCCTTTTGAAAATTTTATTGTTCCTGAATGCATTGAGGACTTTAGAAATTTTCTTACTTTCTTCAAAGAAGAAGGTCTAGCAAGTGATGTAGAATTTGAAATGTTGAAAAAAGATGGTTCAAGGGTATTAGTTTCAATTAACGGTAAAATTGTTTATGATACTAAAGGGAAATTCAAGAAAGGACATTTGATAATTAGAGATATCAAAGAAAGGAAGAAAGTTATCGAAGCAATAACTGCAAGTAGACAAAGATTATACTCTCTTTTAGAAGAATTACCGGCTTATGTTTGTGTTTATGGTCCTGATCTTTCTATTAAGTTTGTAAATAGGTATCTTAGAGAGAATTTTGACCTAGCAGATGGAAAAAGCTGTTACAAAATCTTTCACGGACATAAAGATAAGAATCAAGAGCCATGCATATCCTGTCCAGTGACAAATGTATTTAAAACAAAAAAAATTGAAATAAGTGAAAGAACGCAAATAAATGGCAAAACATATCAAATTTATGATTTCCCATTCATAGATTATGATGGTTCATTACTTACAGTTGAAATGGGAATTGATATAACTGAAAGAAAGAAAACTCAAGAAGAACTTCAAGAAAGTGAAAGTAAATTAAAAGGCATATTTGCAGCAGCCCCAATAGGAATTGGCCTTTTAAGAAACATGAAAATTGAATGGTGTAATCAAAGAATGTGCCATATGACAGGTTATGAATATAACAATCTAATTAATAGTGATACAAGAATTTTTTATAATAACGATAAAGAATATAATCGTATTGAAGATTTATTCAAATCAAATTCAAATCAATCTAGTCCGATAGACATTGAAACCAAGTGGAAAAGAAAAGATGGAACTTTTTTTGATTGTCATTTAAGAAGCAGTCCTCTAAACCCCTTAGATCATAATAAAGGATATATTATAACAATAACAGACATAACAGATAGAAAGAAAGCCCAATTACAACTTGAAGAGAATATTCAGTATATCGCATTCTTGATTGACCACATAAGAAATCCTTTATCAATCATTAGTGGCTATGCTGAACTGAAAATTAAAGACGAGAAAATGCACAATAGAATTCTAAACCAAGTTGATAAAATTGAAGACCTTATTCAAGGGCTAGATAAAGGTTGGATAGATACCGAAGACACAAAGCAATTCCTCAAAAGTTTTATGTAAAATTATAATAACTGTAATATATAGAATAAAAAAAATAATTTTGATATATTGTTTTATTAATCCATTAAGAATATAGCAGCAGCAACTACAGTTGTCCATTTACCACATGGATCTCCTTTTGTGGCTATGGCAATACTTTCACTGTCAATAATTTTTCCACTTGCTTTGTATATTTCATTTCTTTCATCCCATGCATTATCGGGATTAAAATCAATGCCTAGAGTCGTGGCTAACATCGTTGCAGCAAGATCTTCAGCATAGTCACCTGAAAACTTTTCATCCTGCCCAAACATGTGGACTTCGCTTAAATATCCATAATTACCCTTTTCTGCTGGTACTGCAAGTCCAACTGCTGCAGATAGTTGTCTATTTGGCTCGTCTGTTGCGTTTCGTGCCATTACACAAAAAGTAATTTGGCCTGCTTTTAAACATTTTAATCCTTCTTCCTTTTCAATTATATCGCAGTACGGAGGAAGAATACTTGAAACATTAACAAGATTACATTTTTCAATTCCAGCTTCTCTAAGTGCAAGCTCAAAGGACTGAAGTTGGTCCTTATGAACTCCTTTCCCTTTAACAAAGAATACCTTTTTGGGCACCATGGTTTAAAACATTAATATAGGTATTTAAGCGTTTTGGACTGCATTTGACTGCTAGATGGGGTTTTGGTCAAATAAAATATAATTTAAATGAAAATGATTTCTTATATATTAATAAAAAATATAAAAAAGTAATATTATAGTTCTAAATCCCAAATAAAGACATAATAAGTATTTAAAGCAATAAAAAAAGATGAATTTACCTTTTAAGAATAAATAAAATTAATAATAAATTTTTCTAAAACCTTATAAATATTTAATAATCATTTATATTATGTTCCCAATCGCTGATGAAAATTTCTCCACTGAAAGACCATATGTAACTTATGGATTGATAATTACGAACATATTGATTTATACCATCAATTATTTCACAGGAGATTCATTAAATAATTTATTTGCTTTTGTTCCAGAAAATTTTCTTTTGGGTATAGAACCTTGGACAATTATTACTCATCAATTTATGCACGGCGGTTGGGCTCATCTTCTTGGTAATATGTGGTTTCTTATAATATTTGGAGACAATATTGAAGCTACTCTTGGAAAGACTAAATATATTATTTTCTATCTCTTTTGCGGAATAATTGCCGCATTATCCCATATGGCATTTAATATGGAATCAGTTGTTCCGACTGTAGGTGCATCAGGTGCCATATCTGGTATACTTGGAGCTTATATAGTATTATACCCAAAAAATAAGATTAGTACACTAATACCATTTGGGTTTGTAAGAATATACAAAGTGGAGGCCTTATATTACCTTATCATATGGTTTGTTCTCCAACTAGTATTTAGCATAGGCGACTCTAATGGGGGAATAGCCTATATGGCACATTTAGGTGGATTTTTAGGAGGAGTAGTTTTAATAAAACTTTTTGGTGGGAAAAAGAAGAAAGCTATAAGAGATTCTCTTTATACATGGGAGAACCGTTATGATAAAGCTTAGAGATTCAATAGAAGGGGAAGAATCATTTGAATCACTTTTGATCAAGAGGAGGTCTGTAAGAAGTTTTAATCCGAAACAAATAACCTTCCAACAGCTTTCCAATATTCTTTTTGCATCTTATGGAACAATAAATAATGGTCCGCATAAAACTGTACCCTCTGCCGGTGCGCTATATCCACTGTCTATATATGTAATAGTTGGAAAAGAATCCATTGATAATTTAAATAATGGAATATATAGATATTTACCAATTACAAATAGTATAGAAATTATAAAGGAAGGGGATGTAAGAAGAAGAATTGCTATAGGTTGCCTAGGCCAAGCTTTTATTTCTAAGGCTCCAATTATAATTATTATTGCAGCTAATTTTGAGAGAATGAAATACAAATATGGGAACCGAGGAATTAGATATGCTCTTATTGAAGCAGGTCACTCTTGTCAAAATATAGAATTAGCCACATTATCATTAGGTCTTGTTTCCTGCCCTGTCGGAGCATTTACAGATAGTGAAATAGTGAAAACACTTGGATTGTCTGATTATGAAATCCCAGTATATGTTATTCCTATAGGAAACGAGGATAAATAAGAAAAAATATAAAAATACTACTTATTTCTAAAAAAGGTATCTAATCCTACTTCAACAATTATAGCCAAAACAATAATACAGATGCTAACAAGAGCCGTCAAAGCTATATCATTTTGGACGCCGTATAATGGATTTGTTCTTTTGAGGTATATTCCTAATAAAGCCCATATTGCTACAAGGCTATAGGCTACATCTTTTCTAGTTATAATCATTAAGAGAGTGATAACTAAAGCAGCTATAATTACGAACATTGTCCAGAATACTTCACTAATTCCGAATCCGTCCCATTTAATTGTAACTAATAAAGCAGTAATATTTGCAATTGTGGCAACAGTTATCCATCCGAGATAAACGCTTATTGGAATTTGAACAAACATTCTTTCCTTTCTTGATGTAATCTCTTTACCTATACCAAGATTTAAATATAATTTTAAAAGAGAGAACAAAAGAATTAACATAATTATCAAAGACAAAAATATCTGTTGATAGTGCCATGCAAAGATCCATGACATGTTTGCTAGACCTGCTAAGAAAAAATAGTAAGAAGTCTTTTTTAGAAATGGCATTTCAATTTTATCTTTTTTGAATAGATCTCTTGCTTGGTAGATTCCAAAGAGCACTAACAAGATAAATATTATCCCCCAAATAGAGAATGTCAATCCAATAGGTACAAAAAGATTGGGTATTGCATCAGAGAGTTCACCTGTATTTTTTCCATTTATTGGCAAGGCGTTAGCAAGATAATTAACAAAAAGAGTCCCTATTACTGCAATTATATTCAATATTTGAAACATTTGTTTATTATTTGAATTTATCATGATATTATTTAAAATTAAGAAAGATATAAAGTTTTCTAATTTATATTAATCAAAAAATGATTTGTTTAAATCTGCACTATTGCTATAACCTCTTTTTTCCCAGTAACCCCCATATTCTTTATTACTAGATACTTCTATTTTAGTAATCCATTTAATCCATTTATAACCCCATTTGTCTTCAGCAACTAAAATAAAAGGATATCCCGTACTAGGAGTAAGAGTTATGTCATTTATTTTGTACCCTAATAGGATATTTTTATCAAGAATATACTCTAAAGGAAGAGAAGTAGAATAACCATCATACGCATAAAATATGATGGTATTGGCTTTTGGGTCTAACCCTGCTTCATCAAGAACATCTTTTAATAGAATTCCTTCCCAAAGATTTTTAGATTTCCATCCCTCAACACAATTAATTTGAACTACTTTTTTGTATTTTTGATGAGCTAATACTTCATCGTAGGTATATTTCCTCGGATTGTTAACTAGCCCAGACAGCTCAAGCCTATAAGACTTAATATCGATATTTTGAGGTCCTTTAATAGAAACGTCTCTTAATTCGATGAAAGAAGAAAGGTTTTCCCCATTATATTGTCTAATCTCAACTGATTGGAGTTCATTAACTCTTTCCGATACACACCCTGCAAATAGTATGAGAACAGAAATTACAAACAAGGTAAATCTCTTATTTAACATTAATCCTCCAGCTAACAAATGTTTATTTTTTATTTATAAAAATCTATTTCGTATAATATAAAACATGAATCAAGTAAGTATATAGTTTTTATTTCAATTAAGGAATATTTTTTATTTTTTATATTTAAATTGTCAAGAAATTAACATTAATCTTATATATCTTCTATTGCACTTTAATAAAGGGGTTTTAATGAATATTATTAATGGTGGGGTCACAAAGGTCAAAGGTATCAAAGGTCAGGGCATTCATGCTGGTTTTAAAAAAGAAAAATTAGACTTCATGATTATTTATTCTGAAACTATTTGCAATGCAGCTGGTGTATTCACCAAAAATAAGGCTGCTGCAGCTCCTGTAATTATTGACCGTGAGTTTTTATCAGATGGAAAAGCTCAAGCGATAGTATGCAATAGTGGATTTGCTAATGCTTGCACGGGCAAAGAGGGAATTGATAATGCCTTATTAACGGCTGAACTAGTATCAAATAAATTAGGTATAAAGAAAGAAAATTGTCTAGTTTTCTCTACAGGCGTAATAGGAATACCTTTACCAATGGAAATAATGAAGAGTGCAATTGAAAAAACTATACCACAATTAGAGAGTACTACTAAGGCTTCGGAAAATATAGCAACTGCAATACTAACCACAGACCTTGTTAAAAAAGAAATAACAATAGAAAACGATGGTTATATTATATCTGGGATAACTAAGGGTAGTGGGATGATACACCCAAATATGGCTACAATGTTGTGTTATATTCTTACTGATGCAGAAGTTCCTTCGGACATATTAAAAGAATCATTAGTATCTTCGGTTAACAAATCATTCAATAGAATCTCTGTTGATGGAGATACTAGTACTAACGATTCTGTTGTTATTCTGGCAAATGGTCTTTCAAATATTAAAATAGATTCTAGTAAAAAAATTGAAAGCTTCAAGAAGGCTTTGGACTTTGTTTGTATAGAACTTGCTAAAAAAATTGCAAGAGACGGAGAAGGTGCTACAAAACTAATCGAATGTGAGTGTAATGGTGCAAAAACTCAGGAGGATGCAGATATAGCTTCAAAAGCCGTTATATCTTCAAGTCTAGTGAAATCAGCAATTTTTGGAGAAGATCCAAACTGGGGCAGGATTGTAGCTGCTGTAGGATATTCAGGTGCAGAAATGGATCTTGAAAAAATAGAAGTAAAATTAGGAGAGATTACAATTGTGAAGAATGGAAAAGGTGCAGGAGTGCCTAAAGAGGAAGCAAGGAAAGAATTACAAAAAGAGAATATTAAGATAACAATAAATATGAACATAGGAAAGTATTCTTCAAGAGCATGGGGTTGCGACCTTTCCTATGATTATGTTAAAATTAATGCAGAATACCATACATAAGGTGAAATAAATGAATTTAGAAGAAGCAAAAAATCTTGAGAATAATTATGTTTTTAATACATATGGAAGATTCCCCCTTGTTGTAGAAAAAGGTGAAGGATGCTATATTACTTCCACAGAAGGAAAAAAATACTTAGATTTCTTAGCAGGCATAGCAGTAAATTCACTTGGACACAGCCACCCAAGGGTTGTGAAAGCTATCACTGAACAAGCAAAAAAAGCTATTCACGTCAGTAATTTTTACCATATACCATCCCAGTACCTTTTAGGCAAAAAATTATGTGAGATCTCTGGATTGGAAAGAGCATTTTTTTGCAATAGTGGTGCGGAAGCAAATGAAGGGGCAATCAAACTTGCTAGAAGATACCAATCACAAAAAGGCAAAGATGAGATAATATACTTCTCTCATTCGTTTCATGGTAGGACAATTACAACTTTAATGGCGACAGATAAAGATAAATACAGAGTTGGATTCGGGCCTTTTCCTCCTGGGTTTATTAAAGCTGAATTTAATGATGTAAATGATGTTTTGGAAAAAGTAACAAACAAAACAGCGGCTTTTATTGTTGAGCCTGTCCAAGGAGAAGGCGGCATTAATATTTCTTCAAAGGAATTTATTAAAACACTTTCAGATCTAAGGGACGACAAAGGAGTATTACTTATTTTTGATGAAGTTCAGTGTGGTATCGGAAGAACGGGTAAATGGTTTGCATTCCAGCATTATGATGTTCAACCAGATATTATAACATTGGCTAAAGCACTTGGTGGTGGAATACCTATTGGCTCCATTGTGGCAAAGAAGGAAATATCTGATGTACTAAAGCCAGGAGACCATGGAACTACATTTGGTGGAAATCCTTTAGCAACTACAGTGGCTCTTACAGTTTTAGATACTATTGAATCAGAGAATCTAATTGAAAATGCAAATAACATGGGTAAATACCTTCTAAAAGAATTAGCTTTTATGAAAGAATATCCAAAAGTAAAAGACATAAGAGGTATTGGACTAATGGTAGGAATTGAATTTGAAGATCTATGCAGTGATTTTGTAAAGAATTGCTTCGATAACAACTTATTAATAAATTGCACTAGGGACAAAGTAATAAGACTAGTTCCACCATTAATTGTAACAAAAAAAGAGATAGATGAAGCTATTTCAATAATGAAAAAATCAAAGATATAATTACCCTTGGATTTCTAAAATAGTCGCTGCGATATCCCCTTTATTTTTTGTTAGAATAGCTTTTGCTTTTTCTTTATCTGCTCCAGTTTGAGCTATTACTAAGTCTATATCTTCTTCAGTTATTTTGATCTCTACATCCTTTGATTCTTCTTTGTAATTGCCCGCTAACTGATAAGTTTTTTGTCCCATCATTGTAGTTTCTGTAACTTGAGGATTTTCAAAGATTAACTTTTTATCTTTAGTAAAAATGATGACTTTTTCTGCAGGAATATCTTTAGTTGAAACACCCATTTGTTTCATCATTTTCTGCATTTTTCTTTGATCTATCTTGGGATACATAATTTCACCTAAGAAAAATAAAAAAAAGAAAATTATAAAGTTTACGATTATATTTTTTTCTTTCTTCTTGACATTAAATAATAGGCAAAAGCTGATCCACTTAATACTGCAGGTAGTTCAAATCCAGGGACTCCTTTTATTGGAGATTGGAGCTCTGCAGATTTAACTGTGGTATACAAGACATCCTGTCCTGTATCGCCTTTATTGTCAGTGACTGTCAATGTCACTTTGTATGTCCCAGGATTTGCATACTGGTGCAATGGCTCTGCATCGTTTGATGATGTGCCGTCTCCAAAGTCCCATTTGTATGCCACGATGGTTCCATCTTCATCGATAGACTTTGTACCGTCAAAGTGAATTGCTTCCCCTACTTTTGCCTCA
>Ga0067045_1029126_pt1 | contig 23553 bp, 23 predicted proteins | sample TerdegcTABiofilm_FD_59184 | JGI IMG/M metagenome (GOLD analysis project Ga0067045, IMG submission 59184) | Combined Assembly of (Gp0054472, Gp0054536) Wastewater bioreactor microbial communities from Singapore -Terephthalate degrading...
CAAACACCGGTCGAGTTTGAGTACAATTGGATCAGGCAGAATATGTCTGTGGAGATTAAATAAAATCACCCTATTTTGTGTCCAGTTTTTGGGGTTCAGTACAGTTCAATGTTGTTAAGTTTCAATCATTTCGATATAGTCTTGTGTACTTGAATCTTTGGGGGACACGCCTAGATAGAGCAATAAAGCTGCAATTTTCCTTGATTTTTCCTGGGCATCTTTTTGACTCCATGTGCGAGACTTGATCTCTAAAAATAATCCCAGAGGTGGTTTGTTTATACGGTCAATGTTAATAAAAAATTCTTCTCCTTGAAATTCTACAAGAAAACGCTCACGGTCCTTTTCAATATCAACCTCCTTCGTTGGCTTAAAATACTCTCGGTAGAATCTTAAGCTCTGGGTGGCAGGTGCCAGGTAGCGGCTACGCGACAATAATACATCTTGAGGATATTGAAATTCACGAGAAGGCTGAATAAGGGTGAGTCTCGAACGAACATTTGAGATTGTCCCATCCTCTTCGACAAAATGGTCCTCGCGATAACGTAGCCGATCGGGATCGTCATCAAAACTGAAGTAAGTATCATATTCTAAGTAATGACGTTTGCGAATGATTTTGATATCAGGGCTGATGAGTTTTTCTATTATTTTTTGTGAATCCTGAATCACTACCTTTGCTTGAACTTCAAAGCTTTCCTCCTGGCTGGCACCCCCAATCGCGATTAATTTAGAAATTACAGATTTTTCTCTTTTTACGATGAATTGGTCAATTTTGTGTGCATAATTCTTACTTTGCTGGATTAATTGTTTTTCGTCGATACCTATTAATTCCCGATTTTGCATAAGCCACTTACCATTTACCATAACATCGGTAACATCGGAAGATTTTGATGCATAGACAATTTGTGCGTAAGGCGCAAATTTTGAATGGGTAAATTGTGGTGAGTTGTGAATGGTATTTAGGTCTATTAGGATAAGATCGGCACGTTTACCCACCTCAATAGAACCAATGATATCACCAAGATGAATAGCCTGAGCTCCTAAACGTGTTGCCATTTCCAACGTCTTTTGAGCTGGCACTGCAGTTGGATCGCCACTGGATCCCTTAGCTAGGAAAGAAGCTAAACGCATTTCCTCAAAAAAATCATAGTCATTATTGGATGCAACACCATCTGTACCTATGCCTACATTAACCCCTAATTCAAGCATTCGTTTGATTGGTGCGATCCCTGATGCTAATTTCAGGTTGGAAGAAGGATTATGGGCAACACCCACATTTGAATGTTGCAGAGAACGTATTTCTCCCTCATCTACAAATACACAATGAGCGGCGAACACTTTCGCGTCAAATATGCCATGTTTTTTCATATAAGGGACGACTGGCATTCCGGTTTCTTTTCGTAGGTTTTCCACTTCATCTGATGTTTCTGCGATATGCGTGTGAATGGGAATATCGTATTCAAGGGCTAGTTCTTTAACAGCGTATAAAATCTCCGGTGGACAAGAATAAACTGCATGTGGTGCAACCGAAGGGACGATAAGAGGGTGTCCTTTCCACTTCTTGGCAAATTTGCGGGTTGCTTCAAGTGATTCTTCATACGATTGAGCATCGGGTGATGGATATTTCAATACAGTTTGTGAACAGATCGCGCGTAGCCCAATTTCTGCTACAGTTTCAGCGACAGTCTCTTCAAAATAATACATATCAGCAAAACACGTGACCCCACTACGAATGAGTTCGGCACAACCAATTTGTGTTCCTAGACGGACAAATTCAGGTGTAACAAATTCTCGCTCAACTGGCATCATATACCCTAAAAGCCAGACATCAAGGCGTAGGTCATCTGCAAGTCCACGCAGGAGTGTCATCGGAATATGCGTGTGGGTGTTTATTAATCCTGGTAAGAGGATTTTTCCACCACAATCTATTACATTTTTGGATGAATAATCATTCGTAATGATGTTTTTATCTCCAACTGCTACAATTGAGTCACCCTCGATAACTACTGCACCTTCATGAAAAACATGAAACTCAGCATCCATAGTGAGCACAGATGCATTTTTTAAAACACATATATTGTTATTCATAGTAATTTCCTTTTATACCAGATTAATTCTTAAAAAGTTAAGGACCACATTATTTGCCCATTCGACAAGAAGGTCGGGATGACCACTAAAGAAATGAGCCTGTTGTTTTTGTCCAAGTGAGTTGATTAGTATGATTTCTAATATTTTTTTTCCCTCATCTAATTTTAATTGTAATAGTGCTACGTTCGGGTGATTACAAATATTGTGGATGTGATTAAATTTGAAGGTATTATTCTGAATGATTACATCGAAATAATCCGAATCTAATTGATCTCTAAATTCCTTGATAAAAGGAAAAGTTGTCATAGTTGAAACGAGTAATTTGTGATGACCTTCTTTAATATTTCTAATAACGATATCGCTAAGGTTTATTTCACCAACACCATAAATATGTTCGCCTAATTTTTCATTTATCTGATTTATGATCGGACCGAGTAATTTTTCTGCTTCGTTTGAATTCTTTGCTTTAACTGTAAGACGAATATCCACCTGGCCTGGGTGAGCCGATAATCCGACCGTTGGATTAGATTGTATTTCTAGGTCACTAATTAAAGCATCAATCTTTGATTCACCTATTCCAGCTGTGTGAATTACTTTGCTATAAATAATTTGATCAAGTGGATAAAATCGATTAAGCAATGGAATCACGCCTTGTTTAAATAAGAATTGCATTTCTTTAGGCACACCAGGTAGGCAAATAATAAGATGGCGGTTTATAAATAGATAAAATCCGGGTGCAGTTCCAACGGGATTTTTAATTGCGGTAGCACCTTTAGGGAGTAAGGCTTGTCGACGATTGTTATCACTAGCAATTCTATTCATCTGTTTGAAACGAGCCTTAATTTGAGACCATAACTTTGGTTTAAATTGAAGCTCTAGGTTAAATGCTTGAGCTACAGCTTGACGTGTTAGGTCGTTCTCTGTGGGACCTAATCCTCCAGTGGTAAGAATAACTTCAGCCCGATCGAATGATTCGATAAGTGCAGATCGTATCCGTTCAATGTTATCCCCAACAATAGTTGTTCGGTATATATCTATACCTAAATTCTTTAATTCCCGTGCCAAGAATTGGGTATTACAATCAATAATCTCACCCAATAATAATTCGGTTCCGATAGTGAGTATCTCAGCAGAAAGCATTAATTTCAGTGCGGTACAATGAAAATTAATTACATTTGAATGAGTGTAGCATAAAAATACATATGTTTGAAGGAAAACGTAAAATTCTGATATGTTATGTATCCATTGGATCAGGGCATTTGATAGCTGCACGTTCAATTGCGAAAGCGATCAAAGAATACAATCCTGATGTTAAAGTATTGATGACAGATATTTTCCAGAATAGTGGTCGTTACCCCATACTTCAGGAATTAGCCGCATTGATACCCAATACCCTTTTTCCAAATTTATACAATATTATATGGAAAAAAGGTTTACTTATATGGTTGTATGAATTCATGTGTGCTTATAGTCCGATGGCAATCTCTGTGAGGAAAAAAGTTGTTGATTACAATCCAGATTTAGTGATATGTACACATTCTTTCCCCTGTTCGGTAATATCAAGATATAAAATAAATAATCCTAAAATAATTTTATTTGCAGTACCTACTGATCAGTTTGTTCATCCATATTGGCCAATAAAAAATGTGGATGTGTTTATCGCTCCCAATGAATCAGCTAAGAAACAATTGATTGAGCGTGGAGTTAAATTTTCCAAGATATTCATAATGGGTATTCCAATTTCTATTGATCCGAGAGGTATCAGAAAAAATCAAGTATCCGGTTTGAAATTCAAGATATTAGTTCTTGCTGGTAGTTACCGGTTAGGACCTTATCTTACTATCCAAAAGCGTGTAAAAGATTTGATATATTATCTATCAGAAAACCCTACGAAGAATATAAGTTGGCAATTTGTATTTGGTAAAAATAGAAGGTTGTATGACCTGGCAAAAAATTTGTTAAAGAATTGTGGGAATATCAAGATAATTGGTTTTTCAAACAAGGTTCCACAATTAATTGCAAATTCCCATGCGGTGGCTACGAAACCTGGAGGATTGACTGTTGCAGAATCAGTAGCTTTGGGTAAACCCCTCTTACTACTTTCAAGGGGAGCTGGACAGGAAAGGGCAAATACTGAGTATGTTTTATCTGCCCAGCTAGGTATTCTATTGGATAATCGGCAAAAAATTATCGAATTCATTAAAAGGATTGATGAAAATCCTAATGCATTTAAAGATGAAATTAAGACATCGAGAATTCAATTTTTAGATTCCTCGTTGCGTATAGCCAGATTGACATTAAAATATTTGGATGAATACAAAAACTAAAGGTAAATGGGGAGAGGAGAAAGCTGTTCTATTTTTGATAGGCAAGGGATTAAAAATTATTGATAGAAATCATCGCACTTCATATGGTGAATTAGATATCATCGCTAAGGATAGCGATCAGGTTATATTTATTGAAGTAAAAATGCGTTCCAGTAATTTCCTCGGTTATCCAGAAAATGCTATAGATCAGAGAAAAAAAGAACATTTGATGAATTCGGCTGAAGAATATCTTAACGATCATCCCGAATTAGGTGAGAATTGGCGCATTGATGTATTATCCATTGAAGGAAGTCCTAAAAAGCCCAAAATACAAATCAGGTGGTTTAAAAATGCAATATCCAGTTGTTAAACCGCTTGTTGTCATTGTTGGGCCTACCGGCGTGGGTAAAACCAGTTCGGCAATAAAAATCGCTCAGACTTTAGAAGGAGAAATTATCTCAGCAGATTCTCGTTGTTTTTACAAGGGAATGGATATTGGTACAGCCAAGCCGTCTTTTCAAGAACGGACATTGGTTCCCCATTTCATGATTGATATTGCTAATCCTGATGAACAAATTAGTCTAGCAATATTTAAAAAAATGGTTCTAAAAATAATTAACAATATTCACCGAAGAAACCATCTCCCTTTATTGGTTGGTGGAACTGGTCAATATATTCATGCAATTATTAAGAATTGGAATATACCAACTCAAGAGCCAGACTTGAAATTTCGAAAAGTATTGGAAGATTGGGCTATGGAAATTGGATGTTTTGAGATACATAAAAAATTATCTTTGATTGATCCGGAAGCAGCGGCAGTTATTGATCCAAGTAATCTTCGTAGAAATATTCGGGCGTTAGAAGTGAGCTTAAAAACAGGGAGAAAATTCTCATCACTACGTAAATCTGGAGTTGTGAATTTTAATATTAAAATAGTGGGGCTAACACTTCCCAGAAAACAGCTTTTTGCAATAATTGATCAACGCATTGAAAGAATGATCCAAGATGGATGGATTGAAGAGGTCGAGGGCTTGCTTAAAAAATATTCAACAGATCTTCCAGTGTTTTCAGCCATCGGGTATCATGAAATCATCAGTTTTCTCAAGGGTGAAATAACCTTGGAGGATGCAATCATGCTTATGAAAAGAAGAACTAGACAGTATGTGCGTCGACAAGCAAATTGGTTTAAAGCAAACGACCCTCAGGTCCGATGGTTTGATATCCAAACTACACCAGTGCAGAAAATTTGTGAATTTATACTATCTAGCAATAATTGGTTGATGAATATATAGGTGCCAGAATGAGTAAAGTAAGGATTTGGCATAGTAAGTATGATGTTCATGTCCCAAAATCTTTAATATATCCCCACATTACCTTAATCGATTTACTTGAAAATTCGGCTTTAAAATTTCCGGGAAAATCATGTTGCCTATACAACGGGCACGATTACAGTTATCGAGTAATCAATTCCATTACTACTCACCTAGCGAAAGTATTAATTCATTTGGGGTTACAGGTTGGTGATCGGGTTTGTGTTATTTTCCCGAATAGCCCATTGTTTATCATTTCATATTTTGCCACATTAAAAGCGGGTGGTATTGTAGTGGCAATCAATCCACGCTACACTGGATACGAAATTGAGGAAATGATTAGAACCTCCCAGGCTAAATGGTTGATTTGTTTACAGGAGTTGGGAGATGTCATTATCTCTGTTGCCAGAAAGTGTAAAGTTCGTGCAATTATATTTGCAAACCAGTCAAAACAAATTGATTTAATGAATATTAGTCAAATAAGCAAATGCAAGATAATCAAGAGTGACGATTTGGGAATTTATGAATTGAATCACTTAATGAATTCCAAAACTCCAGATGTGTGTTTACCAGATATTGATTTTAATTCACCTGCCATTTTCCAATATACAGGTGGCACAACTGGTACCCCTAAAGCTGCGGTCGGGTTACATCGTAATTTAGTTGCCAACACACAACAATTCATTACTTGGTGTGATTTGCATGAAGGTCAAGAGACAATCATGACTGCTATTCCTCTCTATCATGTTTATGGGATGGTGCTAGCCATGTGTATGGGAATAGCCCTCGGAGCCCGATTATTGTTGATATCTGATCCACGAGATATTGATGAGATTCTTTCTCAAATTCAATATTATCGACCTACCTTTTTTCCTGGAGTTCCAAGTATGTATTATGCCATTACACAATATCCAAGTGTAAAAAATGGAGATTTTCCACTAAATTCGATAAGAGCTTGTATATCTGGTTCTTCGCCATTACATGCGGAGGTTAAACACCAGTTTGAAAAATTAACTGGTGGAAGGTTAATGGAAGGGTATGGATTATCTGAGGCGCCGACTGCAACGCATTGTAATCCTTTGTATGGTGTAAATAAAACGGGATCGATTGGTTTGCCATTACCGGATGTAGATTGTCGTATTGTAGATTTAGATGATGGTACTCAAAATGTTGGTGTTGGGGATATAGGTGAATTGATTATTAAGGGGCCTCAAGTGATGAAAGGCTACTTTAATATGCCAGAGGAGGACAAGATTACTTTACGGAAAGGATGGCTTTTTACCGGTGATGTGGTGCGAATGGACAAAGAAGGTTATTTTTATATAATAGATCGAAAAAAATCCTTAATTAAGGTGGGAGGTCTTCAGGTATGGCCAAATGAGGTTGAAAAAATAATTTGTGAGCATCCAGCAGTGGCTGATGCAGGGGTTGCTGGAGTACCTGATAAGATTAGAGGTGAAAAGGTGATTGCCTGGTTGATGCTCAATCCAAATCAGATGGTAAATCAGGATGAAATTCAAAAATGGTGTAAGAAAAAATTAGCCCCATATAAAATTCCTTCTGAAATAATTGTTGTGAATCAATTACCGCGTACGCCTGTAGGTAAAATTCTCAAGCGTGTACTGATTTCAGATTACCTAGAGCAAAAGCCAAACTGAATATTAACTAATACAATATATCTTTATGTTAATGAAGGAATAGGAATTCCTCTGTTCTTGGGTTTGGGGGGAGGAAAAATTAACTCAAATTCCTCGCGTGTCATGGTTTCATTTTCTAGTAATTTATTGGCAACTTCATCTAACTTTTTTCGGAATTTGGTCAGTATTTTTTTTGCCTGGCTGTAGGATTCATTAACCAATTTTTGTACTTCTTTGTCAATCTTTTCAGCAACTGCTTCAGAATAATCTCGTTGTTCGCCAATCTCTCGACCTAGGAAAACCAGTTCATCTTTTTGGCCGTATACCATGGGACCCATTTCACTGCTCATGCCCAGTCGGGTAACCATTTTTCGGGCAAGTTTGGTGACATTTTCAAGGTCATTGGCTGCGCCAGAGGTGATATCGTTAAAGACAATTTCTTCACTTGCTCGTCCACCAAGCAATCCAACCATTTCGGCAATTAACTTCTTCTTTGACATCAAAGTGATATCTTCCTCAGGGAGAGCAATTGTGTAACCTGCTGCCATACCGCGTGAAATAATAGAAATCTTTTGTACCTGGTCGGCTTCTGGTAAGGAAGCAATCACAATTGCATGCCCTGCTTCATGGTATGCAATTATTCGTTTTTCCTCAGCGCTTATGAGTCGGCTTTTTCTCTCAGGACCTGCGATGACGCGTTCAACTGCTTCTTCCATTTCTGAACGAGAAATTACTTTTTTATTTCTCCTTGCTGCCAAAATAGCTGCTTCGTTAACCAAATTTTCAATATCCGCACCAACAAATCCTGGTGTGGCTTTGGCTAATGTCGCTAGATCTACATCCTGGTCAAGCGGTTTACCACGGACATGAACTTTTAGTATTTCTTCACGTCCGCGGACATCAGGACGGTCGAGAACTACCCGGCGATCAAATCTACCTGGACGTAAAAGTGCCGGGTCGAGTATATCAGGGCGGTTGGTTGCTGCCATAATAATGACATGTGTATCGGTGTCAAAACCATCCATTTCTACAAGCATCTGATTCAAAGTTTGCTCTCGTTCATCATGGCTACCACCCAACCCGGCTCCTCTATGTCGACCAACAGCATCAATTTCATCGATGAAGACAATGCAGGGAGAATTTTTTTTCGCTTGGTCGAACATATCACGAACACGACTGGCTCCGACACCTACAAACATTTCAACAAACTCTGAACCCGAAATGGAAAAGAAAGGTACTCCAGCTTCACCCGAAACGGCTTTTGCCAATAATGTTTTTCCCCCACCTGGAGGACCAACTAATAACACACCTTTTGGGATACGAGCACCTAGGGTGACAAACTTTTGCGGTTCTTTGAGAAATTCTACTACTTCTTGTAGTTCTTCTTTTGCTTCATCTACACCAGCCACATCGGCAAACGTTACCTTCGGTTGATCGCCTTGTACCATACGGGCACGCGATTTACCAAATGAAATTGCTGCATTGTTGGTTCCCTGAGCTTGTCGAAATATCATGTAGAAAGCTGCAGCGACAAATACAAATGGGAGTATATACCCTAAAAATGTTAATAGATTAACCCAGGGACCAGGACGTTTGATCTCAATTGTAATTTTAGATGCATCTAAATCTTCTGCAGTTACGCCATATTGAATTAATTGTTCAATTAATGTCGAGCCGCTCTCCTTGGTAGATGTTCTTTCGGCACCACTATCTCTCAGAGTGATGGTTAAAGTATTTTCATCTTCAATGATCTTTGCTACATTATTTTTCTTAATCTCGTTTACTACTTGGTTAATTGTTAGTGAACCTTGTTGGGAATTACGATTAACGTTAAGAAACACCATCGCTATGATGGCAATAAATATTAGCAGATAAACAAAATTAGATTGACTGCTAGGTTTCAATCTTTCCTCCAAATTGTTTCTTTTTAACTTTACTTTAGGATTATACCAATCAAACTATTAATTTATTATTAATAAGGTGGTTTACATCAAAAAATTAAGAAATTTCTAATAATTTATGAATCCATATAATTTTTGGTCGGTATACTATAATTTCTATTCTTTTACCCTGGTTACATATTCTCCAGTACGGGTGTCTATCCTAATTAAATCTCCTTCTTCAATAAAATTCGGTACATTTAATGCATATCCCGTTTCGGTAATAACTCTTTTTGTTACTCCCGTTGCTGTATCTCCTTTTACGGCAACCTCAGCTTTGATAACTTTTAAATCAACTGTAGTTGGTAACTCTGCATCAATAGGCTTATTCTTATAAGTGGTAAGTTTAACCTCGACACCTTCTTTTAAAAATTCTACAGAATCTCCAAGAATATCTTTCTGTAAAGTTGGTTGTTCAAATGTTTGCATGTCCATAAAGTGAAGTATTTCTCCATCTGCATATAAGAACTGAACGGTATGATAATCCAGACGCACATCCTGGACTCTTTCTCCAGAGTTGAAGGTACGTTCTATTATGGTTCCTGTATTCAAATTACGTGCCTTGATTCGTATGGTAGCATTACCACGGCCAGGTTTATTGAAGTTATATTCAAGTACCTTATAAAGTTCATCGTTTAATTCAAAGGTAACACCTTTACGTAGATCATTTACATCAATCATAATATCCTCATAATATTTTGAAATTAACCGTCCTATTATATTCCCGCCATTTCTCTTTCAGCAAGGTCATTAAAATATTAAGCAGGGAGGATTATCCCTGCTTTATTATTTATTAGTACATGTACGAATCGATTTTTCTAGATTTCCGGTTCAATTATCCCATAATTTCCATCACGTCGGCGATATAGTACATTAATCGCTTGAGATTTGACGTTGAAGAATATGAAAAAATCTTCATGACTTAATAGATTCATTTGTTCAATAGCTTCTAATTCATCCATGGGTATCAGTTTAAATCGTTTGCGTCTGACAATAGGTGAGGTGGTCTCTTGATTTTCAATGTCCGTACTTTTCTGTGTAACAGTTGCTAATGTAGGTTTAAAACTCGATAAACTTCGGTAACGTTTACCTTTATAACGCTCAATCTGCCTCTCAATCTTATTCACCACTAAATCAACCGAGGAATATAGATCATCAGAGCGTTCTTCAGCCCGCAAGATAAAGCCACGACCACGAAGAGTAATCTGAGAGATGTACCTTTCTTTTGCGTTTCGTGCAGTTTTCGAATAGGATAAATCGACACGAATATCTTCGATTTCTTTAAGGAAATGATCAAGTTTGCCTGTTTTTTTATGGACGTAATTCTTTATTGCATCAGTAAGTTCTAAATTTTTTGTAAATATTTCAACTTTTAAATTCATCTCATACCTCCAAAAAATTATTATTGTCCTTCACTGTATCATCGTATCATCTGATCGTCCCCAATTTTTACTGCACGAGCAAGGGTTAATCCAAATACCATTGCTACATTAGCTTGGATTAGAGCATCGGCGCAAGCTTCAATGGTGGCAGTGGTTGTGGCAACATCATCTATTACGAGAATTGTTAAATCACTTACTTTGAAGGGGTCTGCTGAGAAAGCTGTGCGCATATTCTCACGTCTTTCAGATAAATTCAATCCTACTTGAGACCTGGTGTCTTTTAATCTTCTTAATGCTTTTTTATCATAAGGTACACCAACAACTTGCGCAAAAGGGCGAGCCAAAATATCAGCTTGGTTATAACCGCGTTCTGTTAATCTCTTTTTATGCAAAGGAACAGGTACAATAAGATCAACCTGCCAACCTAGTTTTATATATATTTGTGCTAAAAAAGGTGCAAAAAAATCACCTAGTGAAAGGTTTCGTTGATATTTCAAGGAATGAATGATTTCTCGCATTGGTCCTGCAAATATTCCTAAAGAGCGTACCATATTAAAAGAATGATTTGACTTTTGGCATTGCTTACATTTCCCCTTTGTGTTTTGTGGATTACCACAAATGGTGCAACAATGATTGTTAATCCAACGGATATCGTCTAAGCATTTCTTGCATATTCTTTCACCTAATTCACCACATACACAGCAGAAAGGTGGAAAAATCCAATCGATGACTTGCCAGATTTTATGATTTATTGAGTAATCGATTGTTCTTATCTTATCACCTCACTACAAGAGAGCAACAATCATATAAACCAATTCAGCTTTTCCTTGCCCCAATATATTTAAACATTTTTCAAGAATTCTTCAATATAATTCTTGATAGCAGGTCCAAATAATTTAACCAACAGCATGATTACCAGGATAACAATGATGATGATAAGTAGATACTCCAGAAGACCTCTTGGTTCAGAATTTGGTGTGAATGACATCTAGAGGTTATCCTTTCTTTTTCGTCTTTTTACTAATCATTATATGAAAAACCATTTAATTTTCAAGTCTGTAGAAACATCTTGCTGATAAATTCGTAATAATAATGGTGAAAATATACTTTGTAATTCAGAATATAATAACGATGAATATAAAATGGAGGAATAAGATATGAGTGACTATTTAGGACGAGTGAGTGAGGAACAGGATTTTTTCAAAAAAATCCTCAATAAAATCCCGGGTTTTAATGGATATGTCGAAAGACAAACAAGACGTACTGCTGATAAATTATTGCGCGATACGATTGCAGATCGTTTTGAAGGATTATGGCAAAGGATTTCAAATCTGCAGCGTGAAATAATTTCAACGAAAGGTGTTGAAGAGATAGGTGATTTAGAAGTTGCATCAATTAAGTTACGGCAATTTATCGATCGAATCCGGACAGCTTCTTATGGATATACTGGTTTTTTTGATGCAATCAAAGTCAATACAGATGAGTTGAATGCGATTTATCAATATGATTTAACGTTTCTTGATCTTGAGGATAACATCAAAGGATCAATTGATAAGATTGAATCAACCCTTGATGCCGAACATTTACCTGAGGTGGTGAAAAATTTAGTTACATTAAGCCAGCAATGCATCGATACATTCGAAAAACGAAAAGAAGTGATTTTACAAAGTGCTGGTGAGGGGATTCCACCAGAAAATAATTAAAAAAAAATGCAAAAGGAGTAATAATATGGCAAGAGTATTTGATGTTGTTGAATACCCCAGTGAAATGCCCGATGAGTTAGTTCATCGTTTTCCTGAGGAAGGGATTGCAGATCTGAGATTTGGCACTCAGGTGATTGTACGTGAATCACAGCGAGCGGTTTTCTTCCGTGACGGTCATGCTTTGGATGTGCTTGGTCCTGGTAGACATACTATTTCAACTGCTAATGTTCCATTGCTCACTGATTTGCTAGGCAAGCTATTTGATAATCGCACGCCTTTCACAGCAGAGGTTTATTTTGTATCGGTGAAGGAATTTGCTGATCGCAAATGGGGAACACCACAACCTATTATCGTTCGTAACCCAGGTATGGGATTGGGTGTCGCTCTCCTTCAAGGATTTGGCACTTATAGTTTCCAAATTAAAGATCCGCAGCAATTCGTTTCCCAGATAGTAGGGGCGCAGGGTATCTATCGAACTGCAGATATCGAGAATCGTCTTAGAGTGATGCTACTTTCGAAATTGCAGGATCTGTTGGGAGAAACTACTGTGAAGAAATCTGTTGTGGAATTAATTGCTTTGACCGATGAGTTGAGCGCTAGTGTTCGTGCTAAAGCGCAGGATGATTTCACCGCTATTGGTCTGACATTAAAATCTTTCTATGTGGGAAATCTCAAGCCCTCTGATAAATCTGTTGAGGAACTACGTCAGATGGGTATGTTAGATACCGAGACATATACACGACTACAAGCTGCAGATGCCTTACGTGATGCCGCCCAAAATCCAAGTGGAGGTGCAGGATTGACAGCTGGGATTGGTGCAGGTGTCGGGTTGGGTGGTGTAATTACGGATTCCTTAAAGGGTATGACCGGTGTAACTTCAGGTGGTGTTGAGAGTTCATCGATACCCAATGTTATGACACCTTCTGAAGCCGCTAAAGTGCTTAAAGTATCTGAAGAGGATGTTATAAAAGCAATTGAAGATAAATCCCTCAAAGCAAAAAAGATAGGTGGAGCATATCGTATTAGCAAAGAGTCCTTGGAAGAATTTCTTAAAGGTTAAGAAAGTTCATCTCTAGAAACTGCCCGGTGAAAACCCGGGCAGTTTTATTTCTAGGTGATATAATTTATATTATCAGTGAAGTTTCACCCGAATTATGAAATTGCATGAATATCAAGCAAAGCAGATTTTTTCAAAATTCGGGATACCAATTCCTAGGGGGATGTTGGCAAATAATTCTGACCATGCTAAGCAAATTGCTGAAGAGTTAAATTGCCCGGTTGTACTTAAGGCTCAAGTGCAAATTGGTGGTAGGGGAAAAGCAGGTGGTATTAGGTTGGCAAAGAGTCCTAAAGAAGCAGAAATGCTAGCAACCCAGATTCTCGGAATGAATATCCACGGTTTTTCAGTAAAAAAAATATTGGTGGAAGAGGCGATTAATATTTCGCAAGAACTATATTTAGCAATTGCCATAGACCGTTCTGTAAATTCGGCAGTTATGATCGTTTCAGATTCTGGCGGTGTAGATATAGAAAAAACTGCTCAAGTTTCTCCTGAGAAGGTGACGCAAATTTATATTGATTCCTTGCTGGGGTTAAGAGAATTTCAAATTAGGAACGCAGCACTTTCTATCGATTTGTCACGTCTCTGTTGGCAAAAATTTATAGAAATCGCATTATCTGTTTGGCATGTTTTTACCGATTGTGATGCCAGTTTGGTAGAGATAAATCCGCTGGTTATTACATCTCAAAACCAGGAATTTGTATCATTGGATGGGAAATTGATCATCGATGATAATGCATTATTTAGACATTCAGATCTAGCAGAATTACGCGATCTTGAAATAGAGCCAGCTGGAGAAATTGAAGCACGTAAGTATGGATTAAATTACATACAGATGGATGGGAATATTGGTTGTTTGGTTAATGGCGCGGGTTTGGCTATGGCAACAATGGATATGATCAAAATGAGTGGAGGAGAACCAGCAAATTTTTTAGATATTGGAGGTGGGGCTAGTGCTGAAAAGGTAGGAGCTGCATTACGCATTATATTAAGTGATGTAAACGTACGTGCCATTCTAGTCAATATTTTTGGTGGAATTACTCGTTGCGATGAAGTAGCAAAAGGAATAATCAATGTAATAAAAGATATGGACTTGAAGATCCCTATGGTTGTCCGGTTTAGAGGAAATAGAGCGGATCTAGCTTTAAAAATACTATCTAATGCTCATATGGAAACAGCAGTTTCTTTTCGAGAAGCAGCTGAGAAGGTGGTTGCCCTAACGAGAAAAAAGTGATATGGGTATATTATTAAATCAGGAGACAAAAGTTGTTGTACAGGGGATTACAGGTAATGAAGGATTATTTCATACTGAGCGCATGTTGGAATGTGGTACTCGAATAGTTGCCGGTGTTTCTCCAGGGCATGGTGGTGAATGGGTTTTGAGAGGGAAAGTACCAGTGTTTGATAATGTCCAATTTGCGAAAGAATCAACAGGGATAAATACATCTGTAATTTTTGTTCCAGCACGTTCCGCAACTGATGCTATATATGAATCTATCGAGGCGAAAATTTCTTTAGTTGTGATTGTCACCGAGGGTATTCCAATTCAGGATTTATTAAAAATTAAATCTTATTTGAAAAATCGCGAAACTTTATTAATTGGACCCAATAGCCCAGGTTTGCTATCACCAAATGTTGCAAATGTTGGCATAATTCCACATGGATTATGTAAGTTAGGTCAGGTAGGGGTGGTTTCTCGTTCCGGCACACTCACTTATGAAGTACTTTCGATACTAAATATGCATGATATGGGAATCTCGACCTGTGTGGGTATTGGTGGTGACCCCATTCACGGTTTAGGTTTTATTGAGATTCTACAAATGTTTGAAGCAGATAATCTTACCGATAAAATCGTTCTAGTTGGTGAAATTGGGGGGCGGGAGGAGGAGATCGCCGCTGAATACATATTTAAGAACTTAACAAAACCCGTAGTGGCATTTATTGCTGGTATTACCGCCCCGCGAGGGAGACGCATGGGGCATGCGGGAGCAATTATTGAGAATGATGCAGGAACAGCTGAAAATAAAATTACTGCTCTTAGAGATATTGGGGTAAAAGTAGCAAATTACCCTGAAGAAATTCCTGATTTGTTGAAATAAGTAGATGTAAAAAAATCAGATTACTTCTGGTGTTCTTCTATATATTTTACCGCATCCGCTACTGTCTGAATTTTTCTTGCATCTTCATCAGAGATTTCTAAATTGAATTTCTCACATAATCCATCAATAAGAAAAAATTGATCCATTGAATCTGCTTTCAGGTCCTCAATGAAACGAGTTTCAGGAGTAATATCCTTAGCATCAATTTTCATTACCTCAACAATTACATCCTTAACACCTTTTAATGCGTCATTCATGAATTATCCTCCGTGTATTTTAGGATACAATCACAATTATAGTATTAAACACATTACTCTTGATAATTATGCCACACACAAAAAAAATCTCTTCCCGTAAGAATGATCATATTCGCATCACATTAGAAAAAGATGTGGTTTCTCGGCGATCTAATGGATTGGAAAGGTATTATTTTCACCATTGTGCCCTTCCAGATTTGGACTTCAATGAAGTTGATACGGGTGTCATTTTCTTAAATAAGCACTTGAAAATTCCGTTGCTCATCTCTTCATTAACTGGTGGAACCTCTCAAGCGTTGAAATTGAACCAGGTCTTGGCAAGTGCTGCACAAAATCATGGTATTGCTATGGGAGTAGGATCTCAACGGATTGGAATTGAAAATCCCAGACTAATGCATACTTTTAAGGTTCGTCAATTTGCTCCAGATATTCTACTTTTTGCTAATCTTGGTGCTATTCAATTGAATTATTCTTATGGAATAGAACACTGTCAGAAGGTAGTCGATGCGTTAGAGGCAGATGCATTAATATTGCATTTAAACCCGTTACAAGAAGTATTGCAAAATGGAGGAAACACAAATTTTAAAGGTCTACTATTGAAAATTGAAAAGATATGCCGGACTCTTACTGTTCCAATCATTGTAAAGGAAGTTGGTTGGGGAATTTCTGCCGAGGTTGCTACCCAACTTTCTTCTGCTGGGGTTGCTGCAATCGATGTTGCAGGAGCAGGGGGTACAAGTTGGTCAGAAGTTGAAAAATATCGAAGTGATGATGAAACAATGCAAAGAATTGCAGAAAGTTTTAGAGATTGGGGGATTGATACCGCAACTTCTATTAAATTGGTGCGAACAACCCTGCCCCGAATGGCTATCATTGCATCAGGTGGAATAACCAATGGCATTGAAATTGCAAAATGTATTGCATTGGGTGCATCAATAGCAGGCATAGGTAGAAGATTTATTCAGGCAGCCAGTCAATCAACTGATGCAGTAGATGGTTTAATCAAAGAAATTAAAATGCAATTAAAAATTTGCATGTTTGTAGTTGGAGCTAAGGACATTTTAGGTTTGAAAAAAATTCAGCTATATGAACAATAATCCCGTCTTATGAATTTGCAAGAGTTTACTTTAGTTTTTCTTCCAAAAGTGGAAAAAATCATTAAGTACGTGGTTGATTGGAATATTGCTGATAATGTGCCGGAATTAAGGAATATCTTTTATTATCACTTAAACCTAGATGGACCAAAAGAATTAAAGGGTAAACGGGTTCGCCCTTTATTGCTCCTCCTTACCAATTTTGCTTGTGGAGGGGAGTTAGAAAAAGCTTTACCCGCTGCTGCTGCTGTGGAATTACTCCATAATTTCTCTCTAATTCATGATGATGTGGAAGATCAGAGCAAAATTCGTAGGGGGCAACCATCGGTTTGGGCGAAGTGGGGAATGGCTCAAGCCATTAATTCAGGTGATGCTATGTTTGCATCTGTTTTTAAGACGATTTTTGAGCTGATTCGGAATTTTGATTCGGAAATCACATTAAGAGCCAGTGATATTTTAGCTAATACCTGCCTTCGCTTGGTAGAAGGTCAGTTCCTGGATATTGCGAATCAGGGGAAAATCTCAATTACAGTTGATGATTATTGGTCGATGATTGGGGGGAAGACTGCGGCGTTAATAGGTTGTTGTACTAAATTGGGGGCTCTTCTCGCAGGTGTCAGCCAGCAACAAGAAGAATCCCTCTATCAGTTCGGTTATTATTTTGGGCTGCTTTTTCAAGTTCAAGATGATTTGTTGGGGATTTGGGGGGATGAGAATAAAATGGGGAAATCTCATCAAAGTGATTTGATAAATAGAAAGATGACCTTACCTGTAATATATGGTCTTCAGTTAAGTCCTAGGTTTGCAAAAAAATGGTCTCGCGGTGTCATTAAATCAGAGGAAATCAGAATTCTTGCAGAATGCCTTCGAGAAGATGGAGTTGTCGAGCGTGTGCAAGAAGATTTAAGATGGATTGATGAACAAATAGAGAAAAACTTGACTCTTTCCAAATGCCCCAATAGGGAAGGATTAAGTATGATATACGAACTTATTATTGCAACAAAGCAAAGAGAAAGATAAAATTTGTGATATTAATATTTAACCTGTTGAGGTAAACATATGTTTTATGATGAAGAACCTATTTATGTCGCTGCTGATTTAATAAAAGATAAAGAGATTGATTGCGACGAGATTGAGATATCTGTTAGAAGAATATTAAGTGCAATTGGTGAAGATCCACAACGTGAAGGTTTAGTCAATACTCCAAAGCGTGTCGCGAAATCATATGGGGAATTATTAGAAGGATATCGCATTGATCCTATAAAGTTAGTAAACAATGCAACATTTACAGTGGACTATGATGATATGGTGATTGTTCGTGATATCGAATTTTACTCATTATGTGAACATCATATGCTTCCATTTATTGGACGGGCACATGTTGCTTATCTACCTCTTGGAAAAGTAATTGGTCTATCAAAAATCCCGCGTATTGTCGATATGTTTGCGCGTAGGTTACAGGTACAAGAAAGGATGACTCGACAAATTGCTGATTTTCTAAATGAACTTTTGCATCCACGAGGAGTTGCGGTGGTCGTCGAAGCGGTTCATCTATGTTCTATGATTCGTGGGGTGCGCAAACATGATTCGCGTATGACTACATCATCAATGCTAGGTGCGTTCCGTAATCGCGAGGCCACCCGAATGGAATTTTTGGATAACATCTCACGTGGAGCAAATCCCCTGCATTTTTAGTTTATTAATTTGAGACGGGTATTGCAGGGGATGTATCTCGAATATCATTGGCAATTTCGAGAAGTGTTTTGTTTTGTTCAGGATGGCGTAAATTTGGATATATCTCTGCCATGGGTAGAGCAATAAAATTTAACTCCCAAAGATTATGATCAATAATTTCATCGTCAAAAATGATGATATCAAGGTCAATTGTTCGTGGTGCATATTTATCCGACAAACGTTTTCTTCCTAATTGTTTTTCAATTTCTGCTAAGCATTTACTTTTTAAATCTGATTTTGATAGATGCGTTTTTATCTCTACTGCCTGATTGAGGAAATCGGGACCGATCGTCCCTGATGCTTGAGTTTTCCAGATTCGTGATGCATTAAGTACGTGACAGCATTCTTTTAACTTCTCAATAGCAAAATGGATATTTTGTTGCGGGTTGATGTTTGAACCGAGTAAAAGATATCCCTTATGAATTTTCACCTTATTTGTGTTTCCGGACGATCTCAATACCCACTGATTTGGAAAACCTTACTGCACCTGGTTTTTCTACTCTTACACGAGCTTTAACTACTCCTGACATATCCAAACAAATTTTAGCAATATCCTCAGCCAGGGCTTCCACTGTGTAACGGTTGGTCTTTTCCACATGGTTAAGGATGGCTTTAGCAACATCTCGGTAATTAACGCAATCCTCAATTAAATCAGTTTGAGCACCCTTGTTGATATCAATATAAAGTATCACATTGACAATTATGTCCTGGGGTTGTGAACGTTCTTTTTCAGTAATACCTAAGATGCCTCTTACTAATAAATCCTTAATAAAAATTCTATCCATATAACTCCAAGAAAATTAAATCAGGTGTCGTCCGCCATCTAAGTGAATGATTTCTCCAGTAATATATGCCGGTCCATCTAATAAAAATAACAGGGTTTGCCCCACTTCATCCAGAGTTGCCCATCGAGCAGCTGGCACCTGATTGATTACCATGTCCTCATCGCCGCCATCAGCAGGTGGAAGGATGGCACCCAGAGCCAACCCATTTACTTGGATATTTGGAGCAAGTGCAACAGCCATGGCTTTCGTTAAGGCAGATAAGGCAGCTTTGCTAATTGTATAAGGGAAATGATCTCGTCCTGGACGAAGTGCTCGCCAATCTAAAATATTTACTATTTTCCCCTCTTGTTCCCCAATATTTTTTGCTACTAATTGTGATAGTAAAAAAGGTACAGTTAAATTGATATCCATATGTCGTTGCCAATCAATTAATTTTGTATCCCGAAACTTGATTGGATCAAAAATTGCAGCACTGTTTACTAATCCATAGATCTTGATATTTTTAATCGAGCTATCGATTTCTTCAATTGCTTGTTGTGGATGATAAAAATCTGCGGTTATGATATGGCATCTAACCCCAAGTTTTTCAATTTCTAGGGCTGTTTCTTCTGCTTCCCTCATTGAATGTCCGTGGTGTAAGATGATATTCCCGCCTGCCTGGGCAATGGATAAGGCAAAAAAACGACCCAATCTTCTGGCAGCACCTGTTATAAGGATAGTTTTGTTTTGTAGGGACATGATATTTAATTTTAAACTAGAAATATATTATAAGGCTTGAAAAAAGTGTATGCATATTTTCATTTAACGCTTTAATGAAGTCATTTCAATAGGGATGATAGAATATTGTCAAAAAATTGAGGTGACATGTGAATACATCCCAAGATCTCGTTCAGCGTTCTGTTAATACTATTCGTTTTCTTTCTGCTGATGGTGTTCAACAGGCCAATTCGGGTCATCCGGGTTTGCCCATGGGGGCTGCAGCTATGGCCTATGCGCTATGGATGCGCCATTTACGTATTAATCCCCAAAATCCATATTGGTTTGATCGTGACCGCTTCGTACTATCTGGGGGTCATGGTTCAATGCTACTTTATAGTTTGCTCCATCTCACCGGTTTTAATTTACCTTTAGAAGAACTAAAACATTTTAGGCAATGGGGTAGCCTCACTCCAGGTCATCCTGAGGTTGGATTAACACCAGGAATTGAAACAACCACTGGTCCATTAGGTCAGGGTTTGACAAACGCAGTCGGTATGGCAATTGCTGAGGCTCACTTGGCAGCAGAATTTAATCAGCCAAATTGCAAGGTTATAAACCATTCTACGTACTGTATTGTAGGAGATGGCGATCTTATGGAAGGTATTGCTTCTGAAGCGGCTTCTTATGCAGGACATCTGAAATTAAATAAGTTAATTGTTTTATATGATGACAATCGCATTTCGATTGATGGCTCTACCGAATTGGCATTTAGTGAAGACCGTGCAGCACGTTTTCTCTCCTATGGTTGGCAGGTGATAAACGTGGCAGATGGGAATGATGTAGAGGAAGTGGACTTGGCGATCTCCAAAGCCAAGGAGAGTCTTATTCCATCATTAATAATCTGCCGAACGCACATTGGCTTTGGATTACCTACCAAACAGGATACTGAAAAAGCTCATGGAGAACCACCAGGTCTTGAGGAATTGAAAGCAGCAAAAAATAACTTGGGATGGCCATCAGAACCGATGTTTTACATCCCAGAAGATGTCTTAAGCCATTTCCGTGAAAAGCAGGCAAAGGGTGTGGAGCTCGAGATGGAATGGCAGCAAAAAATGGACCAGTATAAATCTCAATATCCAAAACTATATGCAGAGCTAATCAGAAGGATGAAGGGAGAACTCCCTGAGGGGTGGGATACGGATCTACCACAATTCCCCGATGATGCCAAGGGTTTAGCAACTAGAGCATCATCAGGTAAAGTGATGAATATCTTCGCTGCAAAAATTCCCGAATTGGTGGGAGGTTCAGCAGATTTAACACCATCAACAAAAACCTGGTTGGATGGTAGCCCGGCATTTCAAGCTGATTCACCTTCAGGGCGAAATTTTCATTTTGGAGTACGTGAGCATGCAATGGGTGGAATTGTGAATGGTTTGGCTTTGCATGGTGGCTTGATTCCATTTGGTGCAACTTTCCTGGTCTTTTCAGATTACATGCGTGGGGCTCTTCGCATTTCTGCACTTTCACATATTCCCAGTATTTGGGTATTTACTCATGATAGTATCGGTTTGGGTGAGGATGGACCTACTCATCAACCAGTGGAACAATTGGCAGCCTTACGCGCAATTCCTAATATGGTAGTGATCCGTCCAGCAGATGCCAATGAGGTATGCGAGGCATGGAGGGTAGCTATTCAACGCCGAGATGGACCGACAGCCTTGGTACTCACACGTCAGAACGTACCCACTTTGAATCGAAAAACGGTCGCACCAGCAAAAGGATTAATTAAGGGTGCTTATGTACTTAAAGATTTTGGTTCTAAAAAACCAGAAATGATATTAATTGCGTCTGGTTCGGAGGTATTTCTAATATTGAAAGCTGCTGAAGAATTATCCTTAGAGGGTCATCATATTCGAGTTGTGTCGTTTCCATGTTGGGAGTTATTTACTGCACAAGGTGTGGATTATCAAGAAAACGTATTACCTTCTACTATTAAAAAACGCCTTGCGGTTGAAGCAGGTTTGCCAATGGGTTGGGAGAGGTGGGTAGGGGATGGAGGTAAAGTGATTGGAATGAATCGTTTTGGAGCATCCGCACCAGCAGAAGTACTTTTTACAAAATTTGGATTTACAGTAGAAAATGTAATTAAAGAAGCAAGAAAACTATTGGGATAGGTATAAATTGCCTGATTAATTATTTCATTATCAACTATTAATATTTAAACAGCCAATAATTAATTTTGTATTGCTAAGGCAATTGCACCCAGAACCCCGGAATAATTTCCCAATTTCGGGGGAACGATGTATAGATCATTCATTGTGTTGATGGCTGGTAATTGGATATAGCCATTGAGGATATTAATTACTTCTTGGCGGATGAGAGAAAAGAGTTGTTTTTGTTTCATCACTCCACCACCAAGAACGATTCGCTCGGGTGAAATTGCACAGATTAAATTCGTGATACCTAATGCAATGTAGTGCGCCTCTAGTCTCCACGCTGGGTGATTCAAAGGTAATTTTTCGGCGGACTTCCCCCAGCGTTTATGGATTGCTGGTCCGCTGGCTAAACCTTCCCAGCAATCATTGTGAAATGGGCAGCATCCAGGAAAGGGGTCTTTTTGGGTGTCATGAGGAATTCTCATGTGCCCCATTTCTGTATGCATGAGGCCATGTATAGGTTTATTATTGGTGAATGCCCCTCCACCAATTCCTGTCCCAATAGTAATATAGAGTAGGTCATTAATATCTGTACCTGCCCCCCATATTTTTTCACCCAGTAAAGCTGCATTAACATCAGTATCAATGAAAACAGGTACTTTTATTCTATCCTTCAAGACATTCAATATTGGAGTATTTGCCCAACTATGTTTTGGGGTTGAGGTGATGTAACCATATGTAGGGGATAGGGTATTTAGATCAAGAGGGCCGAAACATCCCACTCCAACAGCTTTTAGAGTAGAATTTTCGATCAGTGGATTCTTGGTGAAAAAATTAATGACCGCTGATAGTGTTTCTTTGGGTGTGCTTGTTGGAATAATGGTTTCGTTTATGATATGGGCTGATTCATCGGCTACTACACAGACAAATTTTGTTCCCCCCGCTTCTATTCCACCATACAGTGATTTCATTGATAAATCCTCCTACTCATCATAGTACAATTTACAGACTATTCATATACTTATTGAAGTAAATATTAATTGAATGAAAAAACATAGTATTGATTATCTTTGTTGAGTGTTTAATAATTTGAAAAATCTCTGATAAGGAAAGCCCATGGATATTTTTAAAAAATGTAATAACTATACAATAGCAAGAGAGGCGATGGAGAAGGGATTCTATCCTTATTTTATTCCCTTAAATGAAAATGAGGGGACGGAAGTGGAATACAAAGGAAAGCGTTTAATAATGTGCGGTTCTAATAATTATTTGGGGCTTACTACACATCCTAGAGTTAAGGAAGCAG
>Ga0067045_1029131_pt1 | contig 23550 bp, 23 predicted proteins | sample TerdegcTABiofilm_FD_59184 | JGI IMG/M metagenome (GOLD analysis project Ga0067045, IMG submission 59184) | Combined Assembly of (Gp0054472, Gp0054536) Wastewater bioreactor microbial communities from Singapore -Terephthalate degrading...
CCGAAGGGAGAGGGGACTTGCAACCGCCCGGAATGACAGAGCCCTCTCCCTCTGGGAGAGGGTGGGGTGAGGGCTCCATGGGCAGTATCCTCCCTCACCGTACCACTTTTTCTGCTGTTGCCCGAGTTTTGAGACAGTTTCAGACGCCCATCCCACCGATGTGCGCACCTCCCATAAATGTTCTCGGCACATGGGAAGCGGCAAGAACTTTTGGCCTCGGGTATAAGCGGGCGAGACGCCCTATTCTGCCGGATTCTTATCGTGGGATGGTCACCCCGGAACATTTCCCCCTATTCTTTGGTCCCTACGGCAAGGATACTGTCACACCAGTCAACGCGAAACTCGTGGCACACCGTACGAATCACCCAACGTTTGAGCGGATTCGAGGTGAGGGGGAACTTGTTATACCGTGCCATCGAGTCGACGCCGAACCCAGCGCTTCTTAAAAGACTGTAGAGGTCGTTTGCGGGCCAGGCAGTAATGTGGGTGCAATCTCGCTGCCTTACAGGGTGCGCAGTATTCGGTACGGTTGCCAGTATTCGGCCGCCTCGGGAGAGTCTCCGAAAAGCCGCGCTCACCATGGCAAAGGCCGCGTCCACGGTAAGGTGCTCCAGGACCTGATTGGCCATGATGAGATCGAAATGGACGTTTTCAGGAACATCGTCAAACGAGCGAAAATCGAAGGTTCCATCGGGATCGGTGTCCATGGAAAAATACGAGCGGGAAACGCGGGTCACCGCATTCTGAAACGGTTTGTGGGCACCAGCGCCCACATCCAGAACACGAGTGTCTGGTTCCAGCAATCGCTGAAGCTCGGCTTGGATGGAGCTGATCGGCAAGTCGTGTATAGAGCCGAATCGCCGGTGACATTCGCTCCTCCACTGCATGAGGCGGGACCAGGATAGCTGAGATGAATCCATCATGGTCGCTGTTCCCTCCATCTTGTGAGCTCGGAGCAATAGCCGCGGGGAAATCCCGGCCTTGCCGGTGCCGTGATATCTTTGCTGACCATGTACGCCTCACCTCCCGATTTGTACCTTTTGTATCACTGTTCGCCTTTGACTTGGAAACAAGGGAGAACGACGTAATAGATGCGTCGATAAGTACAATGAGTCACGGGAGCAAACATGAGCGTATCGCCTGGTTCAAGAAGCTCAAGCAGATTTCTCGTGAGCTGAGGCTCGAAGAGCTCAATCGAATATTTCCCAAGCAGTGATTGAATTGCGGTCGACTTCACTCACTCGACCGGGTGCGGCTGGTGTCCGTAAGACGTAGCTGCAATGAGTCCAGGGACGGAGCTCGAACGGTGTCGAGGATTCGATCTAGCCGTTCGGTGATGTGCTCCAGGTTGTGGGCCAAATCTTCAGCAGATGGCCCCAGCTTGCCCTCTGCCCTGTCGAGCCACTGCTCCGTGCGATCGAGCAGGCCCGCCAGTCCCACCAATTCGGCGCGTAAATTCTCCTTGTCAGGCCCTGCAGAAGTGAGGATCGACTTTCCCAGGTGCACAGCACCTCGGATAGCCTCTGTCACTCTGTCATAGAGCTCACCGGTTCTTCCGCCCGCGGCAATGGCGGCCACTGAATCCATCAGCAAACGTTTGCGGAGCTCAAAGCCGGTGCGAGCGATCTTCTTAACGACCGCGGCATCCTCGTGTTCCAGTCGGGGAATTACCCGCGCATATTCATCAGCGAGTGTTCGTAGCTCTTCGAATTCTGACGTCGGGGAGAAGTGACAGAGAGGCTGAAAGCGTTTGCGCTTGATCAATGACCCTATCGCCATGGCGCCGAAGCCCGTCGCGGCCAGCACTAGTCCGGTCAGCCCGCCGGTCAAGAGAGCAGCCGCCAGAGCCACAGCACCAATTGCCAGACCGGGATTCCATACGGTGCTCATCCAGGAATCGAGAGATTGATCCCCACGTATACGTCCCGGGGCCTTGTACGCGTTCAGGTAAGCGAGCGTGCGTCGGGCAGAATCTTCGTCCACACTCCGCAGGAGCACCACGGGTCCGGATTTCAGCCTTGCGTCGGCCTCGACAGGATCGATTCCCGGATACCAATTCTTCAACCCGTCGATGACCCGAGCCCGAATCTGCTCGGAAGGAATATCTTCCAGCTCCACAGCGAGAGCCCCCTGTGCAGAGATCGCGGGGGAAAGTGCGCCGCATTCCGGACAGAAGGGATAGTCGAGTACCGGGTGGGGACCACCCGACGTGCATTCCGAGTACTGCATGGTCTGTCAGTCCAGGGCCCGGCCTGAGAGATCCGCGGTCAAGTCCTCGATCGGCTCTGTAATGCCTAGACCCTGGGCAAGACGTCGAAGCTCCGCAAGCTCATCGGGCGAGATTTCGCCGTCGGCTCGGGCTACCAGCACACACACCCGAAGAAAAGCCTTCCTCAGAAACATGGTATCCAGACTGTACGTCAGCTCCTCTTGGGAGAAGGGTATCTGAGAGAGCTTCTCCAGTTCCAGCTCCGCATTTCCTTCTTTGAGAAACGTCTCGATGAGCTCCCGTTCGCGATCGGTGACTCCGTCGATCCCTGCCAGGTAATAGAGTCCGTGGGCCATGGCTCGGACCTGATCGGGTCGCAATTCTTCTTCCGTGTTGCGTCGAATAATCATGATTTGCTCCAGACCTCTGCCCATGAATGCGAGGCCTCATCCACTTATCGTTTCTTCCCCGGCGCTGTCACCGCAAAATCCTTGCCCACATGGAGCTCCATCTGGGTGGCGCTCCGCCATCTCTTGTCCGGCTCCTTTTCAAGGCACTTGAGAATCATGGCATCCAACCAGGAGGGGACGGTATACTTGTGGACTTTGGGAGGGACAGCAAACGTCCTCAAGTGAGCAAAACTGTATTCCTCCGGGTCCGAAGCTCTGAACGGCGGTAGCCCTGTGGTCAACCTGTACAGGACGGCACCCATTGCGTAAATGTCGGCCAGAAAAGGATTCACCGAACGGCTATCCAGTACGAAGGTTTCCGGTGCCATGCCCGCGAAATCAATGCCAGGCTCTTCCCATAGACGCCGCTTGTGGCCACGGACCTCAACCAGAGCCCGCCAAACACCGCACCCTTCGAGCTTGACGGTTTGCGTTTCCTCATCAAAGAAGAAGCGGGATAGCTTGAGGTTGCCGTGAGCGAGTCGGCGGATCTGCCCGTCCGAACCTCGGTGCAGGTGAGAGTAACCGAGGGCATTGAGCATTTGCGGCAGGACGACCTCGATCAGCTCGAGGGATATCCCGTCAGGCTCCCGCTGAGCCAGAGTTTCTAGGGTGGACGGCACATATTCGTATAGAAGAGCCGGATTGGTCCCAATAGATGCGGTGCCAAGAATCTTCAGTATGTTTACGTCGTTCATCGCCTTCTGAACAATAACTGTGTTATGGATCACTTCCTTCAATTGGCTTGCCGGCAGGAGGTCGGGATTGAAGACCTTGACAGCGATGATCGGAACTCCGGGCAGAGCCTCTGCCCTGAACATGGTCGACTGAGGGCCCGCAGTGATAATGCTGTGCACCCTATACTCGTGGCCTGCGAGACCGTCTGGAGCTCCCTCGAGAAATGACACCGAATCCAGGGTCGCACCCAGCATTTGGTGGAATGCTGAAGGGACTTCCTCGGGTGTCTCCTCAGCGATCTCGTCGGCTGGGAGCGACACCAATTGATCGGATAGCTCTTCGGCTGCCTCCTGAGTGTCAGGAAGGCTCGGCTCCTCGGCTCGTTCGACCGTTGCGGCCTGCCCCACTCTCACCGGAGCTTCCAGACTGTGGCCACACGCTGGGCACTCTTGAAACGGAATCGGTTGGATGTGGCTGCACACTGGGCAATGATACAGGGATTTCAGAAAGTCTCTCTCCTGCCGCGCTTCGTGCTCCTGGATCTTTCTATTTCGGTCGAAATACTCGTCCTTGGTTATCCGACCTTCCTGGATGAGCTTCTTCACAATGACAACGAGCTCTTTGGCCGCCAGCCCGTGCCTGGAGAGCAAATCCTTATCGGGGACTCCATTGCAGTAGTCCCGGACAAACGCGTCCACGTTCAAGCGTATTGCCATAAATTCCTCAGCAGCAGGTGCCACGAATTCCCCCGGAATAACGGGAGCCCGAGCACCGTGTCGGCAATTGATCCATCCGGATGCCGCCTCGCCGACGACTTCTCACAATACAAGCCCGTACCCGCAGACAATCACTGCCAGAATTGGATCGCCCTATTCGGCTGGCTGCAAGGACCGACGGGGGTGCTCCGGCACATCTTGCCCCGGGACATGTCCGGCCTCTTGGGGAGGAACAGGCGGAGGGGCTCTATTTCGAGAGACCGCTCTTCGCATCCTCCGCGAGAGTCTCCGATCCCTCCATAAGCTGCCGTGCCCTGGGCCTCAAGCTTACGAGCACAGGAGCTGAAAAGTGCACCACCAGGGGTTGCCCCATACGCCTGCCGTACCATCTGAGACCCCGATTTCGAATCGGACACCAATTCTGGTAATGACCATCGAACCACTGACAACTAGAGGAAAACAGCGTCCTCCAAATACTGACCATCCGATTTGAGCACGATTCAATGGCCTCGAAGCTGACGCTCCCACCATTCCAGATCCGCGTGCACAAGATCCGAAGAGTCGTTTGCCGCAAGTATTTCTTGAATCCAAGCGAGAGACGTGTCGACCGGATATTGGTAGATCTGATCCCAGACTTCCCGCGCCGCCAATCCCAACAGGAGAACCGTAGCCACTGCGTCGGCAAAGTCCTCGGGGATATCTCGCGGTATGTGAAGACGACGTCCTGGCTCCATCCGGCTTGTATCCGTTTCCGCTGGAGAAATCCCGGCGAAACTCGAGATTACGCACCAGCCTCCTAGGGGCCTTCTACAGGCCTGAAAAAAAACCCCACGATGACGCCTACCACTCCAACAAAGAACCCGATCCAGAAGGACCACTGCCAGTATTGACAGATGGACAGCCAACTCTCTGGAGAGATGCTGCCAGCCTGCACGATAGAGTTGACGAGTGCTGATTCCATGACCACTTCCTCACGGAAAGAAATAGTGCTACTGTCTCAAACGGATAGCGAAAGAATTCTATCACTGTTGCCGTTCGGGCTGCTCCCGAACGATAGTGGCTGTATACGCATAGATCTGCGCGGTAGGACTCTTCCACCCGTCCCACGCCAGACCTGCCTTGTCCCGAGCGCAGTGGCCCAAGAATTCCTCCAGGGACCACCCGGTCTCAATGGCCACCTGCGGTAAGAATGTCCCCATGCGTCCTTGGTCCTCAATCACTATGCCGTCGCGACCGAGCTTGATTTCCTCAAGAGGATCGGTAACGCGACGCATGGGCGAGAGCACCGAGATCTCGATTTCCAGCTCGGAAGTTTCCTGGGGTTTGATGGGCGCGTCGGCAAACCGTGGATCCTCGGTGGCCGACGCGATGGCCATTTCCCGAGCCGTCTTCCAAAGCGGTTGGTCCGACTGGAATCTTCCTATGCATCCCCTAAGCTTACCGTTGGTCTTGAGCGTCACGAAGCAGCCGGCCTTTACCTGTAACTCCGCGTTATTGCTCGGAGTGAAGGCTACCCATTCTCCGTTCACCGCCGCATTCACTGCGGACCGGGCTAAAGAGAGCAACTCTCTCCGCGCCTGATCGCCGAAGCTGAGAGCCAGAGGCTGCTGAATCCGAGACGGCGGATTCTCGGGGGCGCTCTCGAAAACGATTGCTCCATACCCCACCACTCGCTTGTTATCTCCGACAGCCATGCCGGAGTGAGAGTAGCCTACGACTTTCGCGGCCCGGACTCCCAGCGCCGCTCTTGTGCGCAGGAAGCACAGAGTAGCATCGATCCCGCACATGGTGCAACTCAGGCCCGGATAGGCCGCCTTGAGGAGCCTGACATTCTCCGATTGCAGCGTGTCAGGGCTCAGCGAAGCAACCGCTCTCAAGATCGCTCGATCCGACACCTCAGCAACTTCAGCAGAAGGAAAGTGGGACAGGTCCGAAGATATGACAACGAGCGTTCTAGGATCGCCTGCCATTTTGAGGAGACCTCGGGCAACGATTTCCTGATCGAGTGGATCTGAGCTCCCTGTCACGACCGGCACTATTTTGAAGGGCTTCCCTCGCGCCGCAACGACTAGGTATGGAAGTTGCGTCTCAAGGGAATGCTCCATGGCATGCGCGAGGTCGTTCAGCTCGATCCTATCGCTGCTCTCCACGAGCTCTCGAACGGCCTCCTTGTCCACGGGGATCAGCCCTAGCGGGGTCTCCCACGCTTCGGCAGAGCTCACCGCCGCTGCTTTTGTCTTGACCCTGTGGCTTGGTCCGATCAGGACGACCCGGTCGTACCGAAATGCGTCGCCTTCAATCTGCTTGTATGCCGCGGCCATGGTCCGGCCGCAGTAGACGTATCCCGCGTGAGGTGCAAGTACTGCTTTGATTGACAGGGAGAATTGCTCGCGGGAAGCCTCCTGCAGGGATTTCCGAACAAATTCTTCGAGCGCCACCTTGTCGGCCGGATAGAAGGCTCCTGCTACAGCAGGCGGCCTTACTTTTCGATCCTGAGAGCCTCCCGATTTTTCCTCCGCGACCGCTAGTAAAGGGAGCTGGCAAGAAAAGACCAACGCGACAATGACAGCAAGGATTTTGGTACGCCGTTTCATCGGCAACTCTCTCGTTCCTGGCTTCGCGTGACGGATGTTGATGGCAGCCCCACGCCAGAGCGATCGACCGGGCGTCCCGGCGACCCCGAATGGCAGGACCGGTATGTTTCCGGTCACGCTTCGGCAGAGCACTGACCCGTCGGAGCCACTCCACTAACCTTCTTCGCAAAGAGTGCTGGTTTTCGCGAAAGCAGCGATTCCCGGCCGTGGAAAGCCAATCGCAATGCAGGCGTCAACGGGATCATTCCAAGCATGAGAAGGAAATCCCGTCTGCTCCAGCTTGCCCAGCAGATCGCCAGTAGCTGCCCCGCTGCAGGAGCAGAATCGAACGCTGCTACTGCAGCACTTGTCTTATCCTGTGTCACGGAAACCCCATAATCCTGGAACTTTACGACCGCAGGTTGGGCACGCATCGTTCAAAAGATGATTTTCGAGCACGGAAAAACCCATCCGCCTGATCAACAACGTTCCGTCGGAGGGGCAAAATGTGCTCTCCCCCTCAGTCCCCAACACATTCCCAACGTACACGTATTGCAATCCTATTTCAAGCGCTACCTGTCGGGCTCTCATGAGGGTATCCATTGGTGTGGGGGGCAGATTACGCACCTTGTACATGGGATAGAAACGACTGAAATGGAGCGGTGTTTCCGGTCCGAGATATGCGAGGATCCACTTACACATGCGCCGGATCATGTCCAGGTCGTCATTAAAGGTGGGGATGACAAGGTTCGTTATTTCGAGCCACACCCCCCGCTCTTTCATGGTAATCATGCCGTCGAGCACAGGTCTCAAGCTCGCTTCACATAATTCCCGGTAAAACGCGTCGCTGAACCCTTTCAGATCTGTATTGGAGGCATCCACTACGTCGCACAGACGCTCCAGGGGCTCCCTGTTGATATAGCCCGCGGTAACAGTCACGTTGAGCAACCCAGCCTGCCGAGCCAGCGCGGCAGTGTCAAGCACGTATTCATAAAAGACCACCGGCTCCGTGTACGTATACGCGATGGATCGGCACTTCTGTGACGTTGCGCTTTCCACAACTCTGTGTGGAGACAAGGGGACGTTGCGAATATCTTCAGGCGCGGCCTGCGAAATGGTCCAGTTCTGGCAGAATTTGCAATGAAGATTGCATCCCGCGGTAGCCAGGGAAAAGATTCTGGACCCCGGCATCACGTGAAAGAGTGGTTTCTTCTCGATCGGGTCCACGTGCACAGCGCACGGCCTGCCGTAGGTGACCGCCCGCAGCTCGCCGTCAATGACAATTCTGACCTTGCAATCACCGCTCTGTCCTTCCCTTATCCGACAATTCTTGGGACAGAGCTCACAGAGGAAGACGTCCGATCTAGGCATCTTGCGCCGCGCATTCCGGTCGCGCCATTGGCGCGGCCTTATCTCCTTGTTGCTGTCGCGCCGGCCGAGCAGTACGTGCACTATTGGACACTATATGGTCAATCGCTATAATTTGTCGAGTGCAAAGGAAACCGGCCCGACGGGGAGGAACGTTCTATCTTCACTGTGAGTGAGGCAAATGGAGGGCAGCCATGACCGCTAGGACCCTTCGGAGAATTTTCGCTTCAGCTCTCATCTTTCAGGTGCTCCTGGGAGGTGCGGCTCCTTACCTAAGCAGGGCGCAGGATCCTGGCGACGTGCCGGATCTGCAAGCCTGTATGAATCATTGCAGGGGAAAATACCGCTTCAACTTGCTCGATTCACGGGCCGCAGCCTACTACGAATGCATTCGTAAGTGCGAACAGGATTACTGGCGCGAGCTCGACGCACGGGTAGGCTCGGAGAGGCGATCGCAGTAAAGCTCCAGTCAGCGTATGGGGAAAGCGTGAACCGGTCAACCGGTGCCGGCAGCCAAATGCTTGATGCCCAGGCTTCCGCGCAGGCTGTCCATATCATCCTGCCCGGTAAGCTTGAGGAAGGCTTTTTCCAGGTTCCCTCCCGTGGTGGTGATTGTCTGCTTGATGTTTTCGGGGGTGTCGGAAGCGATAATCCTTCCCCTATGGATGATAGCGATGCGTGTGCAGATCTCTTCGGCAACGGCCAAGGTGTGAGTGGAAAGAAACACCGCCATCCCATAGCTCTGTGCCATTTCAGAAAAGAGGTCTTTCACGAGGCGAACCCCTCGGGGGTCGAGCCCCACCATTGGCTCGTCGATGATGAAGATCTTTGGCCTGTGCAGTAATGCCGAGCTGATGATCAAGCGCTGTTTCATCCCGTGAGAATAACCTTCCACGAGCTCGTCTTTCCAGTCCAGCAACTCGAAGAGCTCCAGGTACCACATTCCGCGTCGCTTGAGCTCCGAAGCATCCACCCCATAAATCCCAGCAGTGAACTCGAGGAATTCCCACCCCGTCAGTTTCTCATAGAGATATGGTCTGTCTGGAACAAAACCCATCACCGCTTTGGCCGCTTCGGGTTCTTTCAGTAGATCGTGACCCGCGAGGAGTATGGCACCTGTGTCGGGCTTCATGAGACCGGCAATCATCCGAATGGTCGTTGTCTTTCCTGCCCCGTTCGGACCGAGGAATCCCATGACCTCTCCGGGAGGAACGTGCAAGCTTATATGGTCTACTGCAAGCGTTTTGTTAAATCGTTTCGACAGATTTTCGATGTGGATCATGGTGAGCCTATAACCTCTTCAAACAGCCATGCCCTCCAGCGTTCCGCATAAGACGGGCGATCGGGCAACCTGGTATTCTGATTCAGTGCGTGACACATTTCGCGCCTGAAAACGAAACGGTATCAATCAGCCAGAGCTTTTCGATTTCGCTTCCAGAACCTTCAGTCTCAATCGTCCAAGGAACGACAACACATTCACATGCTTTTCCACGTCACCGTACAGGAGAGTCACGTGGGTGGGACCGGCGGGGATCTGGTTCATGAGAGGATCTCCGGAAAACCATCTCTCTCCCGCCCAATAGGTTACCCATGCATGGTAGTAGAAGCCATCTCCCGAGTGGACGAGTCCGACTGCGATCTGCGTGGGCAGACCCACTGCTCGTGCAAGAGCGGCCGCCAAGACTGCATGCTCGTTGCAGTCTCCCTGGCGCTTGACTAGCACTGTATGCGCGTCGGGAACTGCCGGGGTGGGTACCTTTTTCAAGTTGTCATGGACCCAAGTATTTATGAGTCGCGCCGCCTTTACGGGGTCCTTTTCTGCTCCCACTATCTGTCGTGCGGTCTCCACGACCTGCGGGTGATCGCTTCGAATGAACACGGAGGGCGCGAGATATCGCTCCATTCGGCTGTCGGTGCAAGGCAGCGCGTACGTGGCTTCGGGAATTTCTTCGCGAGAGATTGTGAGCTCGGATTTCGCAAATTTCTGTCTAAAGTTGTCAGACGGAATGTCCCACTCGGTTCCTCCAATGACCTTCATTCGGAGAAGCTCAAGCTCGGAATCCGCCGGCAAGGTTCCTTCCAGGTGAACGGTGGTGAGAGAAACCAGTTCCGGGAGCTCTTTCGTTCCGCGCACGTTGGCGGCTATCTCGCCCCGGTCGGATCTGATGACAGTGATCCCGAGAGGCAATCGTCCCTTGAGGAGTCGCCCCTCGTCATCGATCCACATGACAAGATCGGCGCTTCTGTAGCTCGCTCTCACCCTCCAGGCGGATTGCGTCTTGCCACTTATAAGAAGGTCCGACCGTTCGAGTACCTTGATCACTGCGTCGGTTTTCTGGCCCTCCATAGGATCGAAAATGGGGATTTGGATCTCCTGCCCCACCTCAAGCCCCGTCAGAGGCATAGGCAGGCCCAGAGATCGTGAAATGCGAGGGGCCTGCTTAATCTTAAGCCTTCTCACTCCTCCGCCCTGTTGCCGTGGAATCTCGAGGACAAGCTCTCTCCCTTCCATCCTGCCCTTTTGCTCGAAGGAGATAATCCCTGATGACACCTTGAGACGAAACGAGATAAGTCGAAAGCCCTCGTCCACTTGAGATTCGCTCAGAATGCGCAACGGCTTGATCTGACCCTGAATATTGAATGAGAGATGCAGGTCGTCCCGCAGAGTCCAGTGAGAACCTGTTCGAAATTGTCGAGATCGCCCGAATCCCGAGTACGATCCTCCCATACGGATCAAGAACCAATCATCAGTTTCCGCGGCCTCAAAGCGGACGGTATCGCTCAGCTCCTCCGGGTGCGTTGAATATCGGTCCCAGAGCAGGGATCCGAAAAGAACAAGGAAAACCGCAACAGTAGCTGCAGTTATCGGCACATTGAAAGCCGTTGAGCTTCGTCGGAAAATCCGCTTCATCGACCTGACATGCCTTCTTTCATGCGAGCCCGAAGCTTTTCCAAGAGTCTCTCGTTGTTGCCGAGTGCTTCCCTGGCCTGCTCATTCGTAAGACCCGCTCCCATGAGGACCTGCAAAGCGCGATCTCGAGTGATCAAGTTGTCCGGTGTGTGGGTGTCCGTATCAATGACGAGGGTCGCACCGTTCTCCACTGCCAAACGTCCGACATGACCATTGGTGAGGCTGTGGCCGTTGCGTGAGGTGATCTCCAGGCAGATCCCGTTTTTCGCGGCCGACTTGACTTCTTCCAGGGTGATGAACCCGGGATGAGCCAGAATGTCGGCCCCAGATTCAATGCCTGCCCTATTTGTTCCGGGCGCAACAGGTTCGACGGGAGATTCTCCGTGGATTATAACGAGCACTGCCCCCAGGCTCCTGGCCTGAGAAACAAGGCCGGGAATTTGCCCGGGTGGCGCGTGGGTAATCTCTGCGCCCGGAATGACGAGGACATCCTGGAATCGATTGAGGTCTGAAGCCACTTTTACAATTCTGGGCACAACGAAATCCAAGTTCGACCCGTCCACATGGTCCGCCAGGCCGATAGCCCTGTACCCGATAACCTGGGCACGGCGAACGAGCTCACTCGGATTGAGAACACCGTCGCTGAAAAGGGTGTGGGTGTGAAAATCTATCAACAGTCACCTCCAGCGGCTGGTTTCCGTTGCGGCAGGAAACGGTCTACACTGCCAACAGCCCGCTGCACGTCTGATGCCAGAGAGATTATACCTGAAAAGGACCATGGCGCAACCTGGCAAGGCCGAATGGGCCTTCCAGTGCCGCATCTCCTGCGGAAATGAAGGCGAAAAGGCACCGTGCAGGTCTTCGACAAACCATCACATGAGAAAAAGTGCTTTGCACGGCATAGCCTTTATTCTAATATCAGCATCGGAAGAGTTGGTCTCGTCCGCGGATCGGTTACTCTCAGCCGGCCCCGAGGGAATCGCCTCTGTACGGGACTAGACCCTCTGAGAAATGCACGTGAGCTCCTGATCAGCGATGGGGAATTATGGAAAAGAAAGAGGCTCGGATCAAGTGTAGTGGCTGCGGCGCTTCATACAAGCTTAAGATCCCGGTGACGGAGAAGCCGGTGAACTTCAAGTGCAAGAAGTGTGGCAAGGTGCTCAAGCTGAAAGTTAAGTCCTCGCTTCCCGGCGAGACAAAGCCCGCGCCCAGAGGGGATGATGCCTTCGTGCTAGAAACCAGTCAGTTGCCGGATTCTCGAGACTATTATGACCGGCCGGCACCACCACCGAAGACCGCGTCGTTCGTGGAAGGGCATGAATTTGTCCAGGCGGCCGGAGTGCGCCGGCCTCGGGAGGCGGACCGACAGTGGATGGTTCTTGATGAAGAGCTCATCAAGGGGCCTTTCACGAAGAGTGAAGTGATTCGGATGATCAAGGCGAAAGACATTTCGCCGGAAAGCCCCATTCGTATGGGCGAGCGCCCATGGCTCAAGGCCTCCGAGCTTCCCGATTTCCGGGAGCATTTCCCCTTGGGAGGAAAAAAAGGGGCCGCTGTCCTGGATACCATTTCGTTGCTCGAAGGGGAGGAGCCACGGGAAGAAGGGAAGCCAAGCGCAAGTTTCATCAAGGACCTCCCTACGGTGCTCTCCTACCCCACGACCAATCCCATACCTGTGGCGATTTTCGCAGGCATTGCCTTTGTGGGCTCAACGTCACTCTCGCTCGACGTGCTCATAGGGCTTCCCCTCAGCGTTATCCTTTGGATACTCCTGTACGGATACCTCGCGGGAGTGATGAATTTGAGCACGATCTCGGCGAGTGAGCCGCCTCCCGCGTGGAATTTTGGGAACGTGAAGGAGATGCTGGGGGCAGGGTTGGGCGTATTCTTGGTTTTCCTCGTGTACTCCATTGTTCCTGTCCTACTCATGATCCTGGCAGCCGCCTATTTCTTTCAGAATGGTGAAGATGCTCTCGGATATGTCTTCACTGCGGGCACGGTCGTGGTTTTCGCAGGGACCTTGCTTCTTATACCTGCCTGCCTTCTCAACCTTCGGGCCTCGGGAAAGATGGCAGTAGCCCTGCATCCGGGCAAGTCCCTCGACCTGATCAAGAAGGTTGGGCGACCATACCTGATGCTCGCCATCATATCCATTGGCTTGGGATTGGCGTGTTTCTTTGTAGTGTACGGCGGATTCTTCCTCTCTCTGGTCGTAGATTTCGGCTTCATTTTCTCCGGTCTGCTGATAGCCGCGGTGCTCGCATATATCCACTTTGTCTGGTTTCACCTACTGGGTATGTTTGCAGGAGAGAACAAGCAAGTTCTTGCTTGAACCTGAACTGGAGGTCTGAAGCGTGATGGCAACAGGGGTGAACCGGGATGGGATGCATGGGCGGCCTTGTGTGATGAGCATTGTAGTTCTCGCTGTGGTGCTGCACCTTTTCTGGCCCATTCATTGCCAAGCTGTCGAAGCCTTCGATTTGGTTTCGGGTGTCCTGGATTCCCCTCAGTTCAAGGGCAAGGATTCCATCACGAAATTGCAGACTGCCGCTGATTTGTTGCGCTCTAACCGTTTGAAGCAATCGGACATGATTTTTGCCGTGCTCGACTGGGCGGATCAATACCTGCGGGAGCCGTCAGATCCGATCGAGCGACTCAAGCGATGGTCCCTTCTTGCCAACGACGAGAAGTTGAGCCATCTCAAGATACCGCGAGATTTTTTCAACCGAATTCTTGTGGCCGATTATCTCGTTAACAATACGCCATATCTAAAAGTGAGCCCGGAGAAGCGCCTGGAGATCTTGAAAAAGCTCTCGGACAGGAACCTGGTGGACTGGTCAGTGGCCCTCAGTTACGCCCGTCTTTACGCGGGAGCCGTGCTTTCCGGGGCCAAGAGCTTCCAGAATCGGCCGCCTGTCGAGGCATTGGCCTTGCTCAAGAAACTTGCTGACGAACGGTTGATCGGGTGGCATTACCGCGTGCCTGCGGAAGCCACAATCGTTGCGGAAATGCTTGCGTTGGACAAGAGCTTCCAGAAGGCAACCCCACTTGATTATCTGATGAAGCTGAGAGATCTGGAACGCCAGGATCTGATCGCCGCCGTTAACAGGAAGGAGCTGGAAAAGCTGCCTGTTTGGCGTCTTCTTGTGAGCGATCCCTCGTTTCTCAAGGCCGATTCCGATACCAAGAGAGCCCGACTTGCAAAGCTCAAGGAGGACGGCCTCATTACGGCCTTTACCCATTCCGACCTTCAAGGTATTTTTCGACCTATGCCTCCCTCACCCTCTATTCAGAACGTGCCTGTTCCGCTTCCTCAAACCTCACCGCGACAGGTCAATTGATTGATCGAGGACAACGTGATAGGGGACGTGCATAGGCTCCCCCGACGCCGTCGAGTGGCGGAGGCAAGACCCCTCATTGTCGTGAAAGGATTGTGCAGTGTGTGGAATAGCGGGTTTTCTGAGCAACGACCAGTGGATGACGGATCCCGATACCTCTTGGTTGGACACGGTTCTCGACGAAATCCAGGAAGCTATCCGGGACGAACAGCGCTGGGAGAAATTTGAACGCCCCCTTGAGAGCCTCGTGGATCATTACGATGACCTGATGTCCTTTGGGTTCCATCTGCAATTGGTTCGAGGAACAGAGCTGCTCCGCAAGGTGAAGAAGTTGGCGGAGCTCCTGGAAGTGGCTCTGAACAAGGTTGAGAGATTTGCGGGTGAAAAGGGGATGTCGGAACCCGTCGAGCACGTCATGGATCAGATTCGCGATCACGCATGGCAATTGCGAGAAGAAGTCCTCGGCAATGCCGACAGGGCTCAGAGATTGGTCGCGGCAAGCCCCCGCTCTGATGGTTCCAAGCGCTCCCGGCGGTACGTGGCATGGGCTATTCAGCAGGTCATCGAGAATCTGGATCGTCTCGAGGTTAGGGGCCGCGATTCAGCCGGGATTGCAGTCCAATGTCTGCTCTCCGAAGCTAGCGGCGAGATCCTTGACGGCCCCCCGCATTCCTCGAAGGTCGAACGTGAGGTACAGAGGGATTTTGCTCGAACGAGCCTCGCGGATGGCCGTACGGTTGTCACTTTCGTATACAAGGTTGCCAATCTGGTGGGTCGTCTTGGGGACAATACGGCTGCTTTGACTCGAGCGATCATCGAGGACCAGGCCTTGTGGCTGGCTGCGGGCATCACGAAGCATGTGAGCGTGATCGCTCACACCCGCTGGGCTTCCAACGGAATCATCAGTCTGCCGAACTGTCACCCCACCAATGGGTTCCTCAGGGGCAAAGACCATGTCCACACTCGCGACGACATCGTAGCCCAGTTCATACTCAATGGGGACGTCGACAACTATGCTGACCTGGTGGAAGAATATGTACGCGGCAAGGGCTACGAAATCGAACCCGCGATCACCACGGACGCAAAAATCCTTCCCGTGTTTTACAGACTCGGCACGAACCCGAACGATTCTGCGGAGGACCGCTTTGCAGCGCTGATGAATGCATGCCAAGGCTCGCTGGCAATTGTCATGCAACATCCCCTGCACCCGCTGTCCCTGATTCTCGGGCAGAAGGGGAGCGGACAGAGCCTGTTTGTCGGCAGCGTGAAGGATGGATTCATCCTAGCCTCCGAAGTCTATGGATTGGCATCGCGCACCAGACGCTCCTTTGCATTATCCGGAACGGAGAAAGGAGGCACCGAGCTTGTGCTTTCTGGCTCAAACAATAATCCAGCCACCCTCCATGGTCGTTACTTGGAAGACGGCTCTCCTTTCGTTATGGAGCCCGAGCCCATATACATCCATTCCCGAGACATCTTCCGAGGGGGGTACGACTATTACTTTGAGAAAGAGATTCATCAGTCAGCCTCGAGCGTTCGGAAGACCATCAAGGGCAAGTACCTAAAACAACAAGGGAAGATCGTCTTCGATCTCCAAGGGGCTGGCCCGTACGCGAGGCTTCTGAGTAGATTCCGCGATCCAAGCTTGCCGCCTGTTCGTCGAATCATAGTCATGGGGCAGGGCACTGCCTCTGTGGCCGCGGATGGGGTTGCGCATCTGATCCGTCTGGCAGTCTCCAGGTCGAAGATCGAGGTTGTGTCGTGCAAGGCCTCCGAAATGTCGGGTTTCCTGTCCGCGGATCCTCTGGACGACACGCTCGTGATAGCCATCTCCCAGAGCGGCACTACCACAGACACGAATCGGACCGTAGATGTGGCAGGTTCAAAGGGGGCCTGGATTCATGCCATCGTCAATCGGAGGAATTCCCCCCTGGTAAGCAAGGCCAATTCACACACGTATACCAGCGACGGTCGCGACGTGGAGATGGCAGTAGCGTCCACGAAAGCGTTCTATTCCCAAATAGCAGCCGGGAAGCTCATTGCTCTGCTTCTTGCCGCGGAGATGAAAACGCTCAGTGAACAGGAGATCTTGGAAGACATTGAGGACCTGGAACGACTTCCGTCAGACATCGAATGGGTGCTGAATCAGAGGGACTCCATTCGAGAATGTGCGGAAGCTTACGGCCCTTCGAGCAGGAACTGGGCCGTGGTCGGAAACGGCCCGAACAAAATCGCTGCGGACGAGATTCGAATAAAGCTGAGCGAGCTCTGCTACAAGTCCATCCCGTGCGATTTCACCGAGGACAAGAAACATATAGATCTGTCAACGGAGCCGCTCACCATAGTGGTGGCAAACGATCTTCCGGACCAGATTGTCCAGGACACGACCAAGGAGGTGGCGATTTTCAAGGCCCACAACGGCAAGCCAATTGTACTGTGTACACGGGGGGAAAAACGGTTCAACCCGTATGCCGAACGGGTGCTGGAATTGCCGTTTACGGGCGGAGGACTCGGATTCGTCCTTGCCACCATTGCTGGTCACCTGTGGGGCTTTTATGCTGCCAAGGCCATAGATGCGGGAGCGGAGAAGCTCCGGCGGGTAAGAGCTGAAATGGCCGCGGCTCTCGAACGCGATGGGCTGGTGGAAGCGTCTCGGTTGGAGCGGGCTCTTTCAAGCACGGTAGAAGAGCTTGCATCAGGAAGCATGAACGCAGCCCTTTCTGCTTCTACTGCCGCTTCGTTGGCCGTCTTTGCGGCCAGGCTCCGCTCAGCAGGGGAGACCGAGTTGCGTCGGGTGCTAGAAGATGGTATGGCAGTCCTCAATTCGGCAGTGGAGGACGCCACCCGACCAATCGACACCATTCGGCATCAGGCGAAAACTGTCACTGTGGGAATCTCGCGACCCCAGGAGATTCTTCCTGCTGTGTTCGCTACTGCCCTGGAAAAGCTAATGGTTTCACCCGCTCGTCTCAGGGAGAGTGACAGGAGACTCCTGCGTGCCGTGTCACCTCTGGTAACAGATGTGGTCGGAGGCATGCTCTACAAGGTGGTGAGAACGATCCGCGGGGGCCTGGTGGCTGTGACGAAGGAGGCCCCGCCCATCCAGGTCGAACGTCGCTTCGGGATCAGCGAAGGAAGACCGTCTCGATACGATACTGCATCTTCAGCAGGCGGAAGCAAGCGCACAGCTTTGAGGTTGGAGCGCACGGTATGGAGTCCAGGACATTCGGGCATGGAGAGCCTTGTGGTAATCCCCCTGTTCGAAGATGGGAAGCATCAGTGTGATGGGTTGGTTCTCTTGCATCTCCACTTTGCTGATCAAGCATCGCTCGATCAGAAATTGGGCGTCCTCAACGCAATGGGGACCAGATATCACGAGCTTGTTGAGCGGCTGGAAGAATTGTCGGGGTCAACGGATTTGCGGGATTTCCTCAGTCGGATATCTCCGCGCGACCTTATGCTCTTGCCAATAGACGGTTTGGTCCTCTCGAACATATGAGGGTGAGGCAATTGCGGCGACAGGTGGTGGCGGGGGCTGTTCCCGACTTACCGTGGGGCCTCTCTGCAGCGATTGTTCGATGCTGCTTCCGAAGGCAGGAGTGCTATTGGGTAGAATTTCGCGTGGCGAGTGTGGCATAATCGCAGGGCATAGCCGGTCATCTGAAACGTCATCTATGAAAGGTCAGGAGCATGCGCGTCGGAGTTATTGGTACCGGATACGTGGGATTGGTCACAGGAGCGTGTTTCGCCGAGATGGGAAATGACGTGACCCTCATGGACATAGACGAGGGCAAGATCAAGGCCCTGAGCAATGGATTGGTTCCCATCTACGAGCCGGGTCTCGACCAGATGATAGCTCGGAATGTCTCGGAAAAGCGGTTGACCTTCACTACGGATCTTCAGGAAACGGTGGAGAACGCACTTATCAACTTCATCGCAGTGGGCACCCCGCCGGACGAGAACGGCAACGCGGATCTCAGCCAAGTCTTTTCAGTTGCAGAGAGTATCGGCCATGCGATCAATACGTACAAGATCATCGTGACCAAGAGCACTGTACCCGTGGGGACGACCCATCGGATCCGTGAGATTATTGGAAGGATTACCCGACACCCCTTTGACGTGGCTTCCAATCCTGAGTTCCTCAAGGAAGGAAATGCAATCGACGACTGCATGAAACCGGACCGAGTCGTTATCGGAGCGGACGACGTGAGGGTAGCGGAAATACTCAAGGAGCTGTACAGCCCGTTTGTCCGGACCGGCAAGCCAATCCTTGTGATGGATATCCCGTCCGCGGAGATGACCAAGTATGCTGCGAACGGGATTCTGGCCACGAAAATTTCCTTTGTGAACGAGCTGTCCCGGCTGTGCGAAAAGGTGGGCGCAGACATCGAGATGGTTCGGAGCGGCGTGGGCTCCGACCCGAGAATTGGCCCCCAATTTCTCTTCGCCGGTATCGGGTACGGCGGCTCCTGTTTCCCCAAGGACGTAGACGCACTGACGAGAACCGGATCGGAACATGGGGTGAGACTGCGTATCCTCGAATCCGTGCAGGAAGTAAACCGCACGCAGAGAAAGCACTTTTGTAACAAGATTCTGGAGCACTACGGCGACAGCTCTATCAAAGGACGACTGTTCGCTCTTTGGGGACTGAGCTTCAAGCCCAGGACAGACGATATCCGCGAGGCGCCGGCATTGGACGTCATACGCTTTCTGCTGGAGAAGGGCTCCCGCGTGAGAGCATTCGACCCTGTTGCCATGGAAAGTGCCGGAAAGATCCTCGGTGACGCCATCGAATACGCTCCAGGAAACTACGAGTGCTGTGAAGGCGCGGATGCCCTGATCGTCGTCACCGAATGGAATGAATTTCGCCATCCGGATTTCGATAAGATCAGGGAGCTCCTCGTGGAACCCGTTATATTCGACGGCCGAAACCTCTACCGCCCGGAACGAATGGCTCAGTGCGGATTCACGTACTACAGCGTCGGCCGCGGGGACGTTGTTCAGACAAACCTCCGTGCCGTCTGCGCGGACCTTGCGAGCGGGTAGCAAGACTCCCGGCTGTTCGAGAATCGTTTATGCGCGCACCCTGGTGATCCCCTTGCGCGTCCGATGAGTCGTCAGGCGACATCAGCCCTATTTCCGTTCTGTCGCGATGTGAGATGAGCTGCGAAGGCATTCCTGAGATTACGCGATCACGCACTTGAACGCGCATTGCAGCAATGCGGTTTCCTTCTGCGGAGTGTTTCCTATGGCAACACGAGCGTTTAACACCAGAGAGCTTATCCAGGACTTGCGATCCGGAATCGGTTCGGCGCTGCTGATGAAGAAGTATGAGCTCTCTAGCCAGGAATTCGCCGTGCTTCTTAAGAAGCTGGTGGACGCCCGGCTCATAGAGCTCTCGGAGGCCCAGGCGCTGGTGACACAAGTCTTGCAGTATGGATTCGAGTGCCCGGAATGCGGCACCAAGGATCCCAGGCAGCTCGACAGTTGCCCCAAGTGCGGCGCCTTTGTGGCCATCATCGAATCCGAAGAGGGTGAGGACGTTGAGACGTCGGTGATCATCGAAGTGATGAAAGAGCCCCCTCCCGCTGAGGAACCTGAAGAGGTGGCCCTGTTTCGAGGTGACTTGGAGCGCACGGGGCGGTATCAAGCCGGTGGCGTTCGCGACCAGGCCAGGCTCAAGTGGAAATTCCCCACCGGCGGTTGGGTCTCCTCCTCCCCGGTGATCTATCATTCCAAGGTCTTTTTCGGTAGTTGGGACGGAAACATGTACGCTGTGGATGCCGAGACGGGGAAGGAGCGGTGGAGATTCTCCGCTGCCGGGGCAGTGTCATCGTCACCCGCAGCAGCACACGGGCTGGTTTGCTTCGGCACTTCTAATGGATGCTTCTTCGCTGTACGGGCAAACGACGGGAAAGAAGTGTGGCACTTCGAGGCCGAAGGGCCCCTCTCGTCTTCTGCGGCCATGGCAGGCCAGTCCATTTACGTGGGTGTTTCGGATGGACACGTGCTGGCCCTTGACGCTGGCTCAGGACGGCCGAAATGGCGGTTCAAAACAGGCGGTCTCGTGTCCTCCTCTCCGGCCCTCACCGGTCGGGTCCTTTGCGTCGGGAGCTACGACGGATTCCTCTATGCCCTCGATGCCGTGTACGGCCGCCAGCTCTGGCGATATCAAACAGGTTCGCCGATTTCGGGATCCCCCGCCATCTCAGAGCGGCTGGTCACCTTCGGGAACTGGAACGGCACGGTGTTTGCCGTGGACGTTCATACAGGCCACGAGAAATGGAGGTTTGCTTCTGCTTCAAGAATCAATTGTTCTCCTGCCATGGGGTACGGGAATGTGTATCTTGGAAACGGGAATGGAAGATTCTTGGCTCTGGACTTAAGTGCAGGGAAAATTATCTGGGAGCTCGAGACAAAAGGCCCAATCCAATCTTCTGCGGCTCTCGCCAACGGCCGGGTTTATGTTGGCGGAGGAGACCGTTTTCTTCACATATTGGATGCCCGTACTGGCAGAGTGCTCGGAAAATTCGGGACAGGTGGTGCGGTTAACTCCTCTCCGGTGCTCAAGGGGAATACAGTCTATTTCGGCAGTGACGATACCAACCTGTATGCTGTTACCTGACAGCAGGGACCGACGCGAGAAAGACGCCAGTGATGCGATACGCGGATTTTGTTTCCCAGATAGCCTTCCGTTTTATCCAAGTGGACGATCGTTTGCCTTTCCCGGAAGAATTCTACATCAAGCGCCTCCACCGGATAATTCGCAAGGGACGTACGGGAATCGCAGAAAGAATGGGAGCTGCGCTCGAGTTCTGGAACACGCGTTTCCCGGAAGACGATCGACCCATGAAGGAGAGCCTCCGGGACATTTGTCACATTCCCCGTATGTCGACGCTGGCTATCGGTGGCATGATCAATCGAGCAGTCCGTGAGATGGCAGACGGTGAATCCTTTGTGAACGTGGGGGTATGGCATGGATTCACGTTTCTGTCCGGGATTGTGGGCAACCCCAACAAGCGATGCGTCGCGGTTGACAACTTTTCCCAGTTTGGGGGACCGAAAAGGGAATTCCAGTCCAGGTTCGAAAGACTGCGAAGCGATCGACATCTCTTTTACGACATGGATTGCTTCGAGTATTTCGCTCACATCCACGAGGGGGAAATAGGTTTCTACATCTACGATGGAGAGCACAGCTACAAAAATCAATTGGAGGGATTGCAAGCGGCTGAACCGTTTTTTTCGCCTCATTGCCTGATCCTTGTTGACGACACCAACTGGCCGGAGCCGAGAGCCGCCACTATGGATTTCATGGCTGGCAGCAACCATCGATATGAAATTCTGCTGGACATGACCACGCGCCACAACTGCCATCCAACGGTGTGGAACGGGGTTATGATACTTCAGCGGCAGTCTCGGTGATCTGAATGTTCACGTGAGGTAACCATGACCCTACACGATGTCACCCTCACCCTGGAAGAGGGCATGCTCACATTTCCAGGTGATCCTCCGTTCGAGATTGGCTCCGTGCTCCTGGTGGACGAAGGAGACAAATTCAATATTTCTCGCATATGCTTGGGGTCGCACACGGGAACCCACGTGGACCCCCCTTCCCATTATCTCCCGGGAGGAACGACGGTAGACGAGATCCCCCTGGAAGTCCTGGTCGGGCCCGGTGTGGTACTGGATATGCGAGGAAAGAGATTCATTGACAGGCAGGCCCTCGAAGCGTGCGATCTGACTGGCTACGCCCGCGTCCTGCTGAAGACCGACAACGGTCCCAGGCTTCTCGACAAGACCTTTCGGAAGGACTACGTTCACCTTACGGAGGACGGAGCCCGGTGTCTCGTGGAACGCGGCGTCCTGCTGGTTGGGATAGATTACCTTTCCATAGAGAAATATGAGAACTCGGGTGCACCTGTTCACCATATTCTCCTCTCCGCCGGAATCCTGGTGGTGGAAGGGCTCAACCTGCTGGACATCCCCTCGGGCCCTTGTGAAGTGTATTGTCTACCGCTGAAGGTCCGTAACGGCGATGGGGCGCCTGCTCGAGTTCTCGTGCGCGTGTAGCGCAACGGGGTTTCTGCTCGCCTGCGTGTTCGGCTACAGGAATGGGGGCAAGCGGATCACGGACGATCGAGACAAGGAAACTGGAACGCGTGCGACCAGTACCCTCCGGCCGTCCCAGGTGCCTGGAGGCCATGCCCGGGATTGACGGGGGAAGCATCCATGATCTCCTTGAATATAGAGGATCTCAAGTCCGTATTCGGTTTGCTTGAAGAAGGCGTAGTAATTTCCGTTTAAGTGAAGCGTACTGGCGAAACGCAGGCGCTCCAAGAAATTCGTCCCAGAAATCCCCCCACGGGGCGGATTTCAAACCCGCCCTTTTTTCAGCATCCTCCGCCGAGCCGCCGCACTTGAACGTATGCTGCTGCGGTGCCCCGGGATCGTAGCGAAACAGTATCAGAAGGTGTCTCGTGGATCGAAATCCTTTCCCAAAGCTGCTGGAGGCCTCATGTCCAGGCAGTCCAGTACCCTCTTTATCGTAGGGTGGCGCTCGGCAGAATCGCGTATCCACGCGAATCGACCCAGATTCACTGCAAGCAAGGTCAGGATCATCATGGGAAATGGGGCAGTCAAGGCCATCTTTTACAGTTCTTGGCGTTTTTTGGGGGTCGAGAGCGGCTATGTTGTTGAAATGACGAGGGCGGTCTTCTTCCGAAGCCGAAACCATGGTGCCACGTCATTGACAACTAGTGCTTGCCATACCAACTCTGACAGCTTGCTCAGGACTTAGAGCGCGGACCAGAGAACGCAGGGCTGGACCCCGAGGTCTGGACAGCGCCCTTGGCTGCACGCGTGGTGAACAACCTGTTCGGGATCAGATACCATCCTGATGACATGCGAAAGATTCTTCGGCGCCTGGGCTTCACTGTTCAGTTGCCAATAAGAGAGCTATCTCGTGCAGATCCGGCCGATCAGTCGCATTGGCTGACCGAAGAGCTTGCCGTCTTAAAAAAAAGTCGAGACGGATCCAAGGCACCGGAAGGTCTGATATGTCGATGACCCCTGTGGGAGGTTCGCGGCCTTGTGGGACGGGCGTCTGAAAGTGCCTCAAGAGCCGGTTGTCCATGATCATCGTGCCACGCCTCCTCACCCTGCTCCTCTCTCTCAAAGTGCATAGGCGTTAAGTTAGAAGTGGAACGGCCAATTGTTCGTCATTCCGGCGAAAGCCGGAATCCAGTCCTTCCAATATGTTATGGACCCCGGCTTTCGCCGGGGTGACGGGGTCCTTGTTAAGTCAACGG
>Ga0067045_1029130_pt1 | contig 23547 bp, 23 predicted proteins | sample TerdegcTABiofilm_FD_59184 | JGI IMG/M metagenome (GOLD analysis project Ga0067045, IMG submission 59184) | Combined Assembly of (Gp0054472, Gp0054536) Wastewater bioreactor microbial communities from Singapore -Terephthalate degrading...
CCCGCCATTTTGACGGCTTCATGCACGATCAGCACTTTGCCGGTCTTGATCACCGATTCCAGAATCGGCTCATCATCCAGCGGGCGCAGCGTGCGCGGGTCAATGATTTCAACCTCGATGCCTTCCTGCGCCAGTTTCTCGGCGGCTTGCAAGGCGCGCTGCACCATGATCGAAGTCGCCACAATGGTCAGGTCTTTGCCGGGACGTACCACATGGCTTTTGCTGAGCGGCACGCGGTACATCTCTTCCGGCACAGGGCCCTTGATCTTGTAAAGCAGTTTGTGTTCGACAAAAATGACCGGGTTATCATCTTCGATGGAGGAAATCAGCAATCCTTTGGCATCGTAAGGAGTGCTGGGCATGACCACTTTCAGCCCCGGCACATGCACAAACCAGTTTTCCAGACTTTCGGAATGCTGCGCCGCCGCGCCGGTGCCGGAACCGCCTGGCATGCGCAGCACAAACGGCACTTTGGCTTTGCCGCCGAACATGAAGCGGATCTTGGCTGCCTGAAGCACCAGCTGTTCCATGCTGAGCGTGACAAAATCCATGAATTGAATCTCGCCGACCGGGCGGAAACCGGTCAGCGCCGCGCCGATGCACGCCCCGGCAATGCCGGCCTCCGAAATGGGCGTGTCCATTACACGCTCCTCGCCAAACTGCTGAATCAGCCCGGCGGTGGCGCCAAACGCCCCGCCGTACACGCCAATATCCTCGCCGATGAGGAAGACGGTTTCATCCTCACTCATCTTTTGAAAGAGGGCTTCGCGGATGGCTTCGACGTAGGTAATTTCACGCATAAACTCCCTCCAGAATGGTGCTGAGATCGGGTTCCGGGCTGGCGTTGGCAAATTCGACGGCATCTTCGATAACGGCTTGCGCTTTTTTGACAATTTCCTCGTACTCGGCTTCGCTCATATCCAGCAAATGGGCAAGCCGGTGAATCGGATCGCGCGCCTGCCATTCTTTGACCTCATCGCGGGTGCGGTAGGCCTGGCGATCGCTCTTGGAATGCCCCTTCCAGCGGTAGGTCAGCGCTTCTACCAGCGTCGGCCCTTCTCCGCTGCGCGCCCGTTCGCCGGCGGTGCGCACCGCGTCATACACCGCCAGCACATCGTTGCCGTCCACGGTCACGCCGGGAATACCGTAAGCAGACGCGCGCTGGCTGATGTAACGGATGTTGAAGGCTTTTTGAACCGGCATGGACATGGCGTACTGGTTGTTTTCGCACAGGTAGATGACCGGCAAATCCCAGATACTGGCCATATTCAGCGATTCGTGAAACGCGCCTTCGTTGGCAGCTCCGTCCCCGAAGATGGTCAGGCAGACCTGCCGGGTTTTGCGTTTACGGATGCTCAAGCCGACCCCGACCGAAATGGGAATGCCGCCGCCGACGATGCCGTTGGCGCCGAGGTTGTTCATCTCCACGTTGGCGATGTGCATCGAACCGCCCCGCCCGCGGCAGTAGCCGGTTTCTTTGCCCAAAAACTCGGCCATCATCAGGCGCACATCACTGCCCCATGCCAGGCAGTGCCCGTGTCCGCGGTGATGGTTGAGCAGGTAATCGCCATCCTGCATGGCTGCGGAAGCACCTACGGCAACCGCTTCCTGCCCGATGGAAAGATGCATGGTACCGTGCACCAGCCCGCGCGCAAACAGGTCTTCGGCTTTTTCTTCAAAGGCGCGGATGATATTCATTTGCAGAACCCACTCCCGCAGGCGGGGTTCTCCCAATTCTTCGATCAGCCGCTGGTGATTCGGCTGATAAATTTCCGTTTCCACCAGAGAAGTCCATTCCATAATTACTTTGCCTTTTCTCCTTCGATGTATTTCTGAATGCGCAGTGCAGCAATTTCATCGGTCACGAGATGATTAATGAAGCCTGCCCGGCTGGCTGCCAGGATGGGCAGCGCTTTGGACTGCCCCCCTGCCACCCCGATCCGCACCGGAATGCCGCGCAGCGTATCGGCATCCACACCGACAATGCAGCGGGTCAGCGGGGTATCAATCAGGTTGCCCTGAATGTCAATGTGAATGGCGCACACATCCCCCACTGCGCCGGCCTCACGCAGGGATTCCAGCTGGCGGTAATCGAGATAACCGGCGCGCAGCAGGCTGGCATATTCAAAATCCACCGTGCCAACCCCCACCAGCGCCAGGTCAATTTGCGCGAATTGATGAATGACCCGTTGAATATGAGGGGCGTTCAACAAAGCCGTACGGGTCTTTTCGCTGTCCACAATCAACGGCAGGGGCATGGTCGCATACTGACCGCCGAGCAGCCGCGCCAGACGACGCGCCAGCTCCGGCCCGTCAATATCCGGGTTAGGGGTACCCAGCGAGCCGATCATCTGCACCACCCGCAATCCCTCCAGGCTTTGGGTGCGCACCGCGTTGACCGTTTCGAAAAGGGCAGTGCCCCACGAAGTGCCGATGGTGATGTGTTCGTGCAGGTGTTCTTCCAGCATCAAAGCGGCCATGGCGCCCAGGCGGCGCAGCATTTCGGTGTGGGTCAATGCCCCGCGCTGTAAAACGCGCACTTCTTTCAGGCGCAGCGCGTCCTGCAAATAGATTTCCAGCTCGCGCACACGCTGCAGGGGGTAGTGAATGCGAATCTCCACGATGTTGTTTTCGCGCGCCTCGCTGATCATGCGCGAAATCATCGAACGCGAATAACCGACCTTTTGAGCGATCTGGCTCTGGGTCAGGTTTTGCTCGTAGTACATTTCGGCAATCCGGGCAAGCAGTTCAATACGCTGCGTTTCCATGGGTTCGGGCAGGTTGAAAATGGGATTGAGATTAATGTACAAAATTCGCGCACAAAATTCAATACATTTGTGAATATTTTTCACAATTGTGAATGAAGATAACGGACGGAAAAGTTGTGAACAACAACGCCGATCGGATCAATTGATTAGCCGTCAAATCGGGATGATTATTCCATCAGATATATGCGAAAATTGCAAAAGAATATTTATGCAATTTTGTATTATTATTCAAGTTCTATTGACTTATGCAACATGAATTTGTAGAGTATCTTTGGAATAAATAAATTAATTTTGAATAAATATCCCTTATCTTCCGAAAATTATTATGAAAATTTCTTCCCTGAACATAAGCCCCCAATTGATACGTGAACTTGAATTGAAGTCCGTTCATTATAGAAAAACCATTCTTTCAATGATCAAACATGCCAATTCGGGCCACACGGGCGGTTCTCTTTCTTGTGTGGATATATTAAATGTGCTTTACAATTGCGTGTTGACAGTTAATCCGCTTAATCCCACCGATCCAAACAGAGATCGCTACATCCATTCCAAAGGTCATTCGGTTGAGGCATTATATGTTGTCCTGGCCGATCTCGGTTTTTTGCCTATTGATGAGCTACACACTTTTGAGAAATATGGATCACGCCTAATCGGTCATCCGACTCGTAAGGTTCCGGGAATCGAACAAAACACAGGCGCTTTAGGGCATGGGCTTTCAACCGCCGTGGGAATGGCACTGGCAGCAAAGAAGAACAAGCAAAATTATCGCGTTTTTACACTTCTCGGAGATGGTGAGTTAACCGAAGGTTCTGTCTGGGAAGCTTGCATGAGCGCTTCTCATTACCAACTCGACAATCTGATTGTCATTGTCGACCGCAATGGATTTCAAATTACCGGTCCCACCGAAGAGGTGATGGGCCTGGAGCCTTTAGAAGAAAAATTTAAATCCTTCGGATTTAACGTGCGCAGCGTCAATGGGAATCATATACCGGATCTGTTACAAACCCTAAAACAACTGCCATTTGAAGCCGGTAAACCAAGTTTAATTCTTGCCCTCACGGTTAAGGGTAAAGGGGTAAGTTTTATGGAAAATAACGCCTCGTGGCATCATCGTGTGCCTAACGATCAAGAATTTAATCAAGCGATAGCAGAATTGGAGCAAATTGAACACCAATTAATGGAGATTGCTTCACAATGAACAAACTGGAGTTAGGTAAGCCCAACCAGGATGTTGTGGCTGAAACAATCTTAAAGCTGGCCCATCTGGAAGCAGACCTAATAGTGGTAACAGGTGACTCGCGTGGTTCAGCTAAAATGACCGAATTTGGTAAAGTGTTTCCAGAAAAGCTCATCGAAGTGGGTATAGCCGAACAGAACCTGGTCGGTGTTGCGGCTGGTTTGGCCTCAGCGGGAAAGAAAGTTTTTGCATTCTCTCCGGCCTGTTTTCTCACCGCACGGGCATTGGAGCAAATCAAAAATGATGTGGCTTATTCCGATCAACCCGTGCGGCTGATTGGAATTAGTGCCGGTGTATCCTACGGTGCGTTGGGAAGTACCCATCACTCAATCCATGACCTCGCAGTGTTACAGGCAATTCATAACATTGATATCGTTGTGCCAGCCGATAATTTTGAAACAGAACAAGCAATTCTTTCAATTGTAGAATATAATCGGCCCATTTACCTTCGTTTCGGTAAACGACCGGTATATCATGTACATCAATCCAATGTTTCTTTCAACATTGGAAAAGCTATCCCCATCTATGAAGGCAGTGATATTACTTTCCTTGCAATCGGGGAGGCAGTAGCACCCGCGGTATTTGCATGCAACTTGATTAGGGAGCAAGGATTATCCTGCGGAGTAGTGAGTTACCATACACTTCGCCCCTTCGACGTGCAAACCCTTCTTGATACAGCAACGGCTTCCAAAGCACTCATTACTGTTGAAGAACACAGTATTTTTGGTGGGTTAGGCAGCACCGTGGCTTCCATTCTTTTGGAAGCTGGTATAGCACGTCTCTTCAAAAGAGTGGGAATTCCAGACGAATATATGATTACCGGAAGTCAGGCGGAAATCTTCAGCCACTACGGGATTACTCCTCAAGGCTTAGCCCAAACTGCCCTGAGTTTGCTGGAGAATCATTTACATTCCTTCATGTCAATTTCCCCGCCTCTTGGTAAAAAGGTAGAACCAGATTCACCTTCCCACTGATGAGAAACCCTGCAGGTCTTCCGCAATCTCCCCTAATTACCCAAAATCTCCTGTTTGAAATTCGGTTACAGCAATGAAAGATCAACTCATTCTTGCCATTGATCAGGGAACCACCAACACCAAAGCCATTCTGCTTAACCAGCGCGGCGAAATTGTTGCACATGCCACTCATTCACCTAAAATTTTCTATCCCATACCCGGTTGGGTTGAACAAGACCCCCTTGATCTGTGGAACACTACGTTAAATGCAATTTGTGATTGTATTAAGAATGCCTCAGGCGAAATTGCAGCCATAGCTATTACTAATCAACGCGAAACAACTCTGGCATGGGATCGAAAGAGTGGCATTCCATTAGGCAAAGCAGTAGTATGGCAATGCCGGCGATCGACCTCATTTTGCAACCAGCTCATTGGAGCAGGGCTTGAATCTTTTATCCGTGAACGCACGGGTTTAACCATTGACCCGATGTTCTCTGGTGGCAAGATGCGCTGGTTGTTAGATAACATTCCCGACGGAAACGCCCGCGCCAAATCTGGAGAGATTTGTCTGGGAACAGTGGATAGCTGGATTTTATGGAATCTGAGCGGCGGTCGAGCCTTTTTCTGTGATTATACGAATGCCTCACGCACTCAGTTATTCAATTTGCACACTCTCGATTGGGATGATAGCCTGCTAGAAATTTTTGGCATCCCACGAGAAGCCTTGCCCCAGCTAACTCCCTCTGGACAGGTTGTTGGTATTACTGTGAACAACGGAAATATTCCGGCAGGCATTCCAGTCGCTGCGCTCATCGGCGATTCTCATGCCGCACTTTTTGGTCACGCCGAATTTCAGGTTGGTTCAATTAAAGCGACCTACGGTACTGGTACTTCGCTAATGACCCCCCTAAATCAAGTTCACATTTCAAAAAAGGGAATCTCCACGACAATTGCCTGGTCACATAGCGGAATAACCCTTTATGCTCTGGAAGGAAATATCTATGCCACTGGAGCAGCGGTAAACTGGGTTGCTCAATTGTTGGGGAAAAAAGATGCCAGCGAAGTAGAAGTTTTAGCCAGAGAGACCAACAGCAACGATGGTGTTTATCTCGTTCCTGCCTTTGTAGGCCTTGGGGCACCCTATTGGAAATCTGAGGCTCGTGGATTGATTTGTGGCCTGACCCGCGGCGCGGGTCCCGCCCATATTGCCAGAGCAGCCCTGGAATCAATAGCCTATCAAGTACGGGATGTATTCGACCTGATAGCTCAAGATGTTGGACACCCTTTGGTACAGTTACTGGCAGATGGTGGTGGTAGCCGCAATAATTGGCTGATGCAATTTCAAGCCGACATCCTGAATAAACCGCTGATTCGCAACCTCTCTTCCGATGTTTCCGCAATCGGCGCCGCATATTTGGCCGGTATTGCCGTGGGACTGTGGCAATCAGAAGCAGATATCCAAAAACTGCCTCGCAGTCAGGAACAGTTTTTACCTCAAATGCCTTCCAGCCAGCGAGAAGATTTGTATCAAGGCTGGAAAGATGCAATTCAACGTACGTTACTTTGAACTCTCAGTTTGGGAAGGTTACCCTATGAAGAAACCTTGGATTATTACATTGACCATTTTCATCTTTTTCGGGGCAGGGTATTTTCTCTGGCCTTTAGCTTTCACCGTCGTTCCGATTGAAAAAGTGGACGAATTAATACAAAGTGAGTCTTTCGATGCAATTTCATATGTAGACGGTTTCTGGTCAAGCAGAATAATCCCCACTCTTACTGAAAAAGCAGTGGACCTTTCTGTAATTCTCAATAAATTCGAAGTGGATCCTGATGGCAAAGCACCCAAGGAAAAACTCACCCCGATAGCCAAAGAGTTTGGGTTGATTACTGTAGGAGAAGCACATGTCTATGCTGTGAAGGGTATTGGCGAAGTTATTTCTGTTGATACCAGTAAAAGTATTGGGACAGTTGAAATCAAGTTAGAAGGTTACGAAGGTCCCATCCGCGTTTTATTATTTATTGGTCCTCGCATTCCAAGTGACGAAACCTCGGTGCGCGATGTGGTGGGATTTATAAGTTTCGGAGATTTCAAAGATCAGACCCAATACGGCAAAGTCGCTTCTGAAATTAATAAAAGGGTGGTTGGTGAGATATTACAACCGATTGATAAAGAAAACTTAATGGGTAAAAAGGTTGAGTTTTATGGAGCATATACTATCCGGACCTTCAATTTGATCACTATTGACCTAAGTCAGGTAAGTATTGTTCCCGTATTTCTTGAAATCAAGTGAGAATGGATTTCTACGATGAATCTGATAGACCCAACTCCGTTACCCGAATTTCTTCCGCCTAGGAATCCTGAGCCTCAACAGATTGTCCTGCGTGCCGATAATATAACAAAAGTTTTTCCCGGTACTTTGGCTTTGGATAAAGTAACATTTAATGTTTATGGAGGAAAAGTTAATGTTCTGGTAGGGGAGAATGGTGCCGGTAAATCGACGCTGATGAAGATACTGGCAGGAGCAGAACAACCAACCTCGGGGCGGATTTTGTTGGACGGAAAGGAAATTCGCCTACGCACCCCATTGGATGCTACTCGTCACGGAATTGGGATTATTTATCAGGAACTTAATTTATGCCCCAATTTAAGTGTTATGGATAATATCTTTTTGGCACGCGAGATTCGCAAACAGGGGGTAATTGATAAGAAATCCGAGCGAGAAACCGTTATCAATTTGATGAAACGTCTGGAACATTCTATTGATCCGGACGCACTGGTCAGTGATTTGCGCATCGGTCAGCAGCAAATCATTGAAATTGCCAAAGCATTGACACAGGAGGTGCGCGTTCTAATTATGGATGAGCCCACATCGGCTCTCAGTGCTGCCGAGGTGGAAGTTTTATTTCGTGTAATCGAGGAGCTGAAATTTCAGGGTGTTTCTATTGTCTATATCTCACACAAGCTTGAAGAACTATTACAAATCGGCGATTTTATAACTGTGCTAAGGGATGGTCACGTGGTTGCTCACGAACCAATTGCAGACATTGATGTTCCTTGGATTATTGAACAAATGGTCGGTCGAAGTCTGGCCAGCGTCTTTTCACACGAAGACCATAAAAGTGGAGATACACTTCTGCGGGTTGAAAACTTGACTTTACCCCGTAAGGGAGGGGGTTACTTGCTCAACCATATATCATTTGATTTACGAGCGGGAGAAATTTTAGGCTTTTATGGTCTTATGGGGGCAGGCCGATCAGATATGGCCGACTGTTTGGCCGGACGCCGACCAGAAGCCAGCGGACAGATTTATTTATGTGGTCAAGAATTAAAAGGCAATTCTGTTTCTGAACGGTTGGCTGCAGGAATTGTCCTAATACCCGAGGATCGCCAGCGGGATGGATTGATTCCACCCCTTTCAGTGGATCACAACATGCTGTTAGCCAGTTTGCAAAAATATGTGAATAAAGTTTTCCTTTTACGAAAAAGTGAAGAAAAAGCAGTGCTTGATATGATCCGCGATCTCTCAATCCGTGTAGCCAGCCCTACCCAACCGATTACCTCTTTAAGCGGTGGCAATCAGCAAAAGGTGGTTTTTGCCAAGGGCTTATTAACTGAACCAAAGGTTTTGTTATTGGATGAACCCACCCGAGGAATTGATGTTGGAGCAAAATCGGAAATTTTTGAAATTGTGAATCGACTAGCCAAGCAAGGTTATGGGATCATTTTTATTTCCTCTGAACTCAAGGAAATTATGGCTATCTCAGATCGCATTATCGTGATGTCTAAGGGATTAATAACCGGTGAATTTAGTCGCGATGAAGCCACCGAAGAGAAATTGGTTTCGGCTTCATTCATTGGGCACTCGTTAAATGATACAAAGAATGGAAACAATCACCATAAATAGAAGGGAAGATTTGATGAACACAGCGAAGGTTTCTTCTGCCCAACACCCTCGTCGAATTGGTCGAACAGATATCCTCCAATTTATTCTATATGGTCGAGCCTTTATTGCCCTGATTCTGGTGGTGTTGATTTTTTCGATACTTTCTCCTCAGTTTCTTAGCACACAAAATATGGTCATCATGTCAAAACATGTGGCTCAAAATGCTCTCTTGGCAATTGGGATGACCTTCGTAATTCTAACTGCTGGTATTGATCTGTCAGTTGGATCAATCGTCGGTTTGACTGCCATGATTGCTGGTGGGTTAATCAACGAAGGGATACGGCTTGATTTTCTTGGAGCGGTTGTCTATCCGCATACCTGGACCATTATTCTAATATCTCTGATGGCAGGTACATTGATGGGGGCAATTAATGGAATTGTGATCACTCGTTTTCGGGTTGCGCCATTTATTGCCACTTTGGGGATGCTCTACGTAGCTCGTGGATTTGCTGGTTTGCGTAATAATGGTTATACCTTTGCAAACATTGTGGGACGGCCAGAATTTGGAAACACTGGCTTTGAACGTCTCGGCGCCGGTGATTTCCTCGGCATCAGTTATTCCATTTGGATCATGGCAACTTTTGCACTGGTTGCCTGGTTGGTTACCAAACGATTACCTTTCGGTCGCCATGTCTACGCCATTGGGGGTAACGAACGGGCAGCCGAACTATCTGGCGTGCGGGTAAATCCAACAAAAGTAGCCGTGTACATGATTAGCGGCTTCTGTTCTGCTATGGTAGGTTTAATTATAGCTTCCGAACTGGTTGCAGCCCACCCAGCTACAGGTGAAAGCTATGAATTAAACGCCATTGCAGCGGTCGTTTTAGGAGGTACCTCGTTGGCAGGCGGACGTGGCGGCATTGGCGGTACGATTATTGGTGCTTTTGTCATCGGCATTTTAGGTGATGGGTTGGTTATGTTGGGAGTTTCGTCATTCTGGCAGAAGGTTATCAAAGGCGCAGTTATTGTCCTGGCCGTAATCATTGACCAGGCCCAAGCTCGCATGCAAGAACGAATTGCGCTGCAGAAACAACAAGAATTGAGCAGTACCCTGCCAAACGAAACTAATGCTTAAAATTTCCAATGAAAAAGGAGGTGAATAAAAAAAATAAATTCGTTCTCACACGTAAATCTTCATCAATAAATAACTCAAACCAAAAAATCCGAGGAGGAAGAAATGACAACAAAAGTCTTCAAAATGATTGGAATTTTGCTTGTGTTGGTGGTGCTTATCAGCGCCTGCGCTCCAGCTCAACAGCCAACCCAAGCTCCAGCTCCTACCAAAGCAGCTGACCAGCAACAACCTACGAACCCCCCAGCACAGCAGGCAGAAGCGCAACCTGCTGGAAAAAAGCTTATTTGCGTGATTGTCCCGCCGGTTGAAAATCCTTTCTTCGGGGCAATGCAAGAGATTGCTGCCAAAAAGGCAGAAGAGCTTGGATATGACACCCTTAAACTCGTTCATGATGACGATGCTAACAAACAAATGCAGCTAATTGAAAGCTGCATTGCTAAATATGCAGCCGCAATCATTCTCGATAATGCGGGAGCAGATGCCACTGTTGCTGCAGTCCAGAAAGCCAAAGATGCGGGTATCCCTTCTTTCCTGGTCGATCGCGAAATTACTAAGGAAGGTGTAGCAGCAGCCCAAATTGTTTCCAACAATTATCAGGGTGCTACTATTCTGGCAGAATATTTTGTCGAATTAATGGGTGAAGAAGGCAACTATGTTGAATTGACCGGGCGTGATACGGATACCAACGCCCATATTCGTTCACAGGGTTACCACGACGTAATTGATCAGTATCCCAATATGAAGATGGTAGCACAACAGACCGCCAACTGGAGCCAGACAGAAGCCTATTCGGTAATGGAAACCATCCTCCAGGCAAACCCCGATATTAAAGGCGTAATTTGCGGAAACGACACCATGGCATTGGGTGCACAAGCTGCTTTACTTGCAGCCGGACGCAAGGACGTGATTGTGGTAGGTTTTGATGGTTCGGATGATGCAATCCAATCTATTATGAAAGGTGAACTGAAAGCAACCTCTCTCCAGCCGGTTGCTGAAATGGCAATTCAGGCAGCGGTTCAAGCCGACCTTTACATAAGAACCGGCAGCACCGGGAAACCAGAAAAACAATCCATTGATATGGTGCTGATCACCCCTGAAAATGCCTGCCATTACAAAAAATTTGCACCCACTGGGGAAACCGGTCCTTGCCCTAAGCCACCATCTTCCTGAAAATTTTAGCAATTTTAACCTGTGACCTATATGTAAATCCAAGTGATGGGGCTATCCAGGGGTAGCCCCATCACTGAAAAGTAATTATTCAAGACAAATCCCTTTTTGCGAGGTGCATTTATGTCAAATCAGACCTTAGGTATCATTTTTGGAAATCGAGATTTCTTCCCAGACCATCTTGTGAGCGAAGCACGTCGTCAAATTCAACATCTTTGCATCGAATTTAACATTCAAGCCATTATGCTTGGAGAAGATGATACAAAATTAGGTTCCGTGGAAACTTACGAACACGCCAAAGCCTGTGCCCAATTATTTAAAAAACACCGCGATCAGATAGATGGAATATTGGTGATTCTGCCAAATTTTGGGGACGAAAAGGGAGTTGCCGATACCGTAAAACTTTCGGGTTTAAATGTACCTATTCTGGTCCAGGCATATCCCGATGATTTATCCGCTTTTAATGTGGAACGACGCCGTGACGCCTTTTGTGGGAAAATATCTGTTTGCAACAACCTGCGCCAATATGGGTATCCCTATAGCCTGACTCGCCTTCATACCGTGAGTCCGCTTAGCGAAGATTTTCGATCAGACCTTAGGCGGTTCCTGGGGATATGTCGTGTGGTCAGGGGAATTCGGAAGGCGCGATTAGGTGCCATTGGCGCGCGCCCCGGAGCATTTAACACCGTTCGTTATAGCGAAAAAATCCTTCAGTTGAGCGGCGTTACCGTAACAACCCTCGACCTTTCTGAAATCCTTGGCTGGGCTGCACGACTTCCTGATGCGGATGCCAGAGTAAAATCCAAGATCGAAGAAATCAAGGGTTACGCAAAACATGATTTGGTACCATCTCAATCCTTGGTTCGTATGGCAAAACTGGCAGTAGTTATTGAACAGTGGATGCAGGATAACGATATTCACGCTACGGCATTACAGTGTTGGTCATCCATTCAAGTCAACTATGGTGTAAATGTGTGTACGTTGATGAGTATGATGAGCGAGCGTTTGATGCCCTCGGCATGTGAAACTGATGTTACAGGTGTCCTTTCAATGTATGTATTACAACTTGCTTCTGGTAACCCGGGAGCACTCGTTGATTGGAACAATAACTATGGTGATGATCCCGATCGGTGTGTACTCTTCCATTGTGGGAACTGGGCAAAAACCTTTACCCCCGAACTCGAAATTAAAACTGCACCCATCCTGGGAACCACCCTAGGAGAGGAAAATACCTATGGGGCGATGAGTGGGCGCGCAAAAGCTGGTCCTTTCACATTTACCCGCTTGAGCACTGATGATACACACGGGATCATGAGGGCTTATGTAGGGGCTGGAGAATTAACCGATGACCCTCTGGACACCTTTGGGCAACGCGCTGTTGCTCATGTAAAGAATTTACAAACCTTGCTCAGGTACATTTGTAAAAACGGTTTTGAGCACCATGTAGCCATCACCCCCGGCAATGTTCCAGAAATTCTAGAGGAAGCTTTTCGTACATATCTGGATTGGCATGTATATAATCATAATTAAATTTAGCTTTTTCACGTCCTAATGCAGAACACGCAAGGTTTGAATGGCTCAAACAGACGAATTGCGCCTGATCACAAAAGTAGCTCGTTTGTATTACGAGCACAACATGCGTCAAACAGAAATTGCCGACTTTCTGGGTTTATCTCAATCTTCTGTCAGCCGCATGTTAAAACGGGCTCAGAACCTGCGCATTGTCCGCACCATTGTAACCCCGCCGAATGGAGTATTTACCGACCTCGAAGAGCATCTTGCTGATATTTACAACCTCAAAGATGTTGTGGTTACTGATGCCATGCTGGATGATGATGAGATGATTTTGCGTGATATTGGCTCAGCAGCCGCATATTATTTGGAAACAACGCTGCGCTCGAACGAAATTATTGGTATTTCTTCTTGGAGTGCCACTTTGCTGGCTATGGTAGATGCCATGCGTGATATTCCTGGGTTGAGAAAAATCAAAGTAGTGCAAATCCTAGGAGGAATTGGCAATCCTACCGCTGAAACCCACGCTACTCGCTTAGTCAGTCGTTTAGCGCAACTCGTTCACGGAGAAGCCATTTATCTTCCCGCGCCAGGCGTAGTTGGCTCTGAAGAGAGTTTACAGGTAATCCTTCGCGATCCATTTGTTCAGGCATCCATGAAATTGATGGAGGAAGTAACCTTTGCACTGGTAGGAATCGGTGAAGTCAAACCTTCTTCTCTGCTTGCACGAAGCGGCAATGTTTTCACAGAAGGTGAATTGAAAGATTTACGGATAATGGGAGCAGTGGGGGACATTCTATTGCGGTTTTTTGATCATCAAGGCAACCCGGTTGACAGCCCTTTTGAGAAGCGAGTAGTTGGGATGAGTCTGGAACAGCTCAAAAGAGTACGCCGCGCAGTGGGGATTGCAGGCGGAAAACGAAAGGTGGAGGCGATTCGGGGAGCTTTAAAAGGAGGTTTGATCAATATTTTGATCACCGACCGTTTTACTGCCATGCGCTTATTGGATTATCAATAGATTTCAGGTAATAAATAGTAATTCCTTTATTGGATACCCACCTTCTCTTAAATAATATTTACTGAGTTCGTAAACAGAGTGGAAGTATAAAAACCTTCAATAAAGGACCAGGAACCTTTTTATCAGCTGGTGTTGCCTAGTGAATGATAGACTATCACCACTTTAGCGGTTTTATCGAATTACTACTCTTTGAAATCACACAAGTTCTTTATTGAAACTACTTTAAGCCCAAACGCTAATTAATCGGAAGTGCTCAATCAGGAGCGCGGGAACCATTTTGTAGTTATGTTTGAAATGACCCGGCTGGCTGCATCAGCGGCCGTCCCACCAATCTTTGAAAGAGGTGTATGCGAGGTTTAACCCTCGCAATATGTGGTGGCGGATCATCTTTTACTTGATGGTGGCTTGAGAAATATCTTTCACAATTTCCCCTGTTTTTTCCGGTGTATTCAAACGTATCGCCACATCCGCTTGAGAAATGATCCCGACTACTTTATTTTCATTGTTGACGATGGGGATTCGGCGAAGCTGATATTTTGACATCGCTTCCAACGCACGATGAAAATCATCCTCAACCCGAACGGATACAACCTTACGGGTCATTACGGCTTCTACTTGGGTGGTTTTTGCGTCACGGGCTTCAGCGACAACCTTCAACGCAAGATCACGATCCGTAATTATGCCAATCAATCTTCGATTTTGCTCATTATCAATTACCAACAGGGAGCCGATGTTCTCGCGCTTCATCAACTCTGCAACTCTTGTAACGTTATCAGTTGGCAGACAACAAATGGGATTGGGAGACATTACATTCTCGCAAGTTTTCATAGGGTTTTCCTTTCATAGACAAATGAATTTTGCTGGTCGTAGTACAGACAACAATGGTCAATCACTCCAGGCCAAGGGAGTGAAGGATCTTCTGAATCCAATCGTCATTCTGGGTAAAGAATTCCTTCCAAAGACCTCTTGTTTCATCCGCCATATCCGGTGGATTAACCGACTGGCAGATTGGATGATAGCGTGATTGGGTAATTGTTCCAATCACCTTTCTTAATTTGGGTTGCTTTTATCCCTGCAAAGCGCGGACTAAACGAGCCCAAGCACCTGCAAGAAGACCAGAATGATCGCGATCACAATCAATGCATGAATCCAATTTCCGGTTTTTGGGAAACTGGGGCTAATCCTCCGGCCAAAAAAGCCTAGCAGCCATAGTACGACGAGGATAATGACAATCGTCCACATGATATTTCTCCTTTTGGTTTTGGTTTGCTAATTTGCCAGATGTCTGGCTAATTTTTCCAGCAAGGTTCATTTCGAGGTCAAAACTTTAAAATCGATTCTGCCCTCGCCGGGTAATGGTGTGGTGGAGGTGCATTCAAGCACCCCCACCCTTGAGCGGTTAATTTACTTCCTCCGCGGGGAAGAATGGCCGGGTATTTTGATTTATCGCCCTCGGCGAACAAGACGAACAATTGCAAGCAAAATGATGGCACCCAGCAGTGTCACCAGCATGGTCGGAAGCGTGATCGCATCGTTGATAGTTCCGACACCAAATATTGGGCTAAGGAACCAGCCAGCCAGAAATGCCCCAACAACAGCTACAACGATGTTAATAAGCAAGCTTGAGCGGTCGCGCATGATCATGGTTGCCGCCCAACCGATTACTGCAGCAACAATCAAATAAATTATGATATTCATTGGTTTCTCCTCATATAGGAATATTTTTGTTTCCTGGGATTCCAGGTTTTTGGTTGACCCAAACCTCCCTTCAAGGAAGACTGGATTTGGTCTTTACTCCAATATCATCTTATCCGATTGGAGCTCGCCATGTCCCGCATATAACCTGAAAAATCTCTATAAAAATCTATCTGTCCTGAAACAATGACCAGTCTTCTGTCGAAAATCCAGCTCAACTACCTGCATCCCACCCAACATTTTGCGATTGGCTTATAGAATTGCCGGCCAGCCACAATGAGAGTCTCGCCAAAATGTCCACCCTGAAAACGAACCAAATAGATTGATCCTGCATTACTCATGATCGAGATTTCATATAACTTGTACTGGTTTTACGAAAGATCACTTTTTATGGATCCGGCTTTCACCAATTCTCCTTCCGCATCGGCAAACTCAGCCGAGTCAACCGCCTGAAGAAGGGGTTCTGCTTTTGCAATCAATTTGGTAAGTCGTTCCATTGAGCTGGTCACAAGCGGCAGAGAATCCCCTTCCATTTCTTTTGTTGCGCTCCTGATGCGTTCAAGTCGTTCTTTGAGATCCGAAATCTGAGCCGTAGCCCGTATCGGAAGGGGATGGGTGACCAGGCGGGTCCAAAGGATATTGCCGATAACCGATAGGGGCGGTGCCAGGATGATACCAATCAGACCAAAAACTTCTACCAGCGCAATGAGCAGAACAATGGTCAGGATGGGATTGTCCCATCTGCGGTTGAAAAGACGCGGTTTAATCCAAACCACCAAACCGAACACAACCGCCATTGTGTAAATCACCATGTACAGGCTGAGTTGGGTACTGGTCAGCAGTCCTATCAAAAGGGGAGGAATAACTGCCAGAGGCGCCCCGACGATTGGGATCAGGCAAACCAGAGCCCCGACCAGCGCCAGGGTAAAAATGTATGGCGTTCCAAGCAGCCAGTATCCAACCCCCAACAGAAGACCTGCCAGAAAACTTTGGATTAACTGTCCGCGTATGTAAGCGCCGATTTCCAGTTCGATAATCCGCCAAATTGTTCGCGCCTGTTTGCGCTGCGTAGAAGGTAACAACGAGAGCCACAGTCTCTCAAAATTAATTTGATTAGTACTCCAGTAAACGCTCAAAAAGAGAATAATGACCGCAGCAGCGACGATGCCGCCAATGCCTTTGGTGAGATTCAAAATGAACGGCAATATATACTGCCCCTCACTGCCGGTAATTGCCTCGGAAAGCATACTGGGGGAAGGCAGTCGGGTAATCACAGATTGCTGGAAGATACTGCCTTCCAGCCATGCTGGCAACCTCCACTCATCCTGCACTGAAACAGTTTGAGCCAAATGCTGACCTTCAGAATAGACGTTCTTACCGGTCAGAAAAAGAAAGATGCCGAAACTGCCAACGGCTACGACGTACAGTAAAATCCATGCAGCACGCCTGATGATACTCTTCCCTTTCAGACGGTAAACCAAAGGGCGGAACGCTGAAGCGAGCGCCAGCGAGATCAGCACATACACAATTACCACGCCGAATTGCCATAAAACCACCAAAATCAGAAGGGTAGTCATAATTGCCAATGCAAATCTGACCACGGTTTTTGTCATGATGCACCTGAAATGTGGATCTGAGCCAATAAAGTATCAAGATCGGTAGTAATAGTTTCAATTTCGTCCATCACATGGTCAATTTGCTTGACTCGCAGAGTTGAGCCTGTTTTTTTGAGCCGTGCTTGTTTTTGCAGGTCGTGAGCAAGGTCTTGCGCTTCAAAACGAAGTCGGCTGGCATAATTACGGTCAACTGAAGGTTCTTGCGCCATGGCGGAGGGGTGAAAGACATAGCGGTTGAGTAATAATTGAATAATCGCCGCAATCGGAATGGCCATAAGGGCGCCGGCAATGCCAAATAAAGTGCTGAAGGCAAAAATTGCCAGCAGGCTGACGAATGGATTGACCCCCACCGCTTTACGCATCACGCGCGGCACGAGGAAGATGCTTTCCAACTGCTGAATTACCAGAGTGGCAACAACCACCCAAATCAATTTTGAAGGGGCTATGGATAAAGCAACCACACCCGCCGGTATGGCGCCCAGAAATGGTCCAATCATCGGCACTGCCTCCAGTAAACCGGCAACAAGTGCCAGTACCAGGGCGTTGGGTAAACCTAAAAGCATATAAACAACAAGCGACACTACCCCGATAACCAGACAAAGGATAATCTGGCCGACAAAATAAGAACCCACCTTGGATTCAATTGCCGAAATCAACTCAGATGTTTTCTCTCGGTTAACTTTTGGAACCAACAATAACAGGGATTGAATTGTCCCGCTTCCTTCCAGTGTCCAGTGAAAGGCTAAAAGTAAAATAGCGGTGAATAAAAAGATCAACTTAATGGTTGATGACACAACAACAGCAGCCTGACCTGCGAAAATCAACATGCCGGATCCGGTTTGTTGGATCGGTGTCAGACCGGGTAAGGTCGCTGGCAGGAACTCGCTGATATCCCTCACCAATGGATCCGGAAAGGAGGAGATCCAATCGCGCAGGTTTTGGTAGTATCCCGGTACTGCACCAACAATGGTGGTACCCTGTTCCAGGATCAAGGGAAACAATAACAAAACAAAGAGGATGGTCACGGCGAGCAACAGGAGAAAAACCAGAATCACCCCGCCAATCCGCGGGAGACCCCGCCGATTCAACCAGCCAACAAACGGTCTGATTACCGTGCCTAACAGGATGGCGATGAATAAAGCAAAGAAGGCCTGATAAAACCGATAAAACAGAAAAAAACTGAGGGCGACAATCGCAAACACGAGCGTTGCCCCCATAATGCGTCGAAACGTCCATTCAAATGTTTGTGGTGTTGGTGAAACTGTCATGCTTCCCTTCGAAGTCTTCTTAACCGAAAATTGAAATTCGAGATTCGGAAAACCCGGTTATTCTTGAGTCGGCAGCCGCCATTTTATTCCAACAGCAGGAGCACGAAGAAAAATCAACCGGGCATTTCCTTACATTACACTTTCCAGACAATCTGGAAAAACTTATCCATAACTGTCATCCTTCATACATAGCAATGGGCTTGTCAGCCAACCGACGTTCAGCTTTTACCATTCGGCTGGCAAGCCAGCCGATAACCGCCCCAACGGACAGCCACAAGATGAAATTTATCAGGTTCACAGGTCATTCTCCTTTCAAAGAATTCTATACACCACACCGTTTTTTGACCTACCATGAAATAAACCGGCGAGGTGGTGAGGATTTGGGGTGAAAAATTATCGGTTTCGTTTTCATGAGATTTGGTGACAAACAGAGCCGAATCATTTTCCACGAAGGCAAACCCTCACACCCGGCAGTTGTTCAGGTAGGGTTACCATCATGCTGAGGAGCATGCTCTGTAACAACTGTTTGCCGTGTGCTCATGGGGCCGCGCGGGCGGTAATAAAGAACATAAACAAGCCGCACTATAGCCCAACCGACCAGGCCGTAAATGATCATAGCAAGCAGGGTGGATAATTCGAGCACCATGCCGCTGGCCGCCGGGGCACCCATCAGGCTGGCAAATGGAGCCACAAAAAGGTCGGTCACACTGTAAAGAAGGGTTGCAAACGCATTGGCCGGGTTGACCGCGATCAACTTGAAGATAAACCGCAGTCCAAGCACTCCCTGGAGAAGGCCAAGCATCAACCAGATCAGCTGGGTGACTTTAAAACCAGTAACCCGCGCTTGGTCTCCCTGTTCGTGTTGGGTAGTTCTGACTTCTTTGTAATCGGTCATTTTGTCCTCTTTTCCAATTCTTCTTCTGCCTGCTGCCGGGTGTATCCGTATTTTTCCTGGAGCAGACCAAGTAATTTATCCAATTTACCGTTGACTTTTTCCAGGTCATCATCGGTCAGTTCACCCCACCAGATTTTCGCCTGTCCGCGCAATTGCTTCCATTTTCCTTCAAAGATATCGTTGTTCATCGTGTTTTCTCCTGAAAAATCAAATTCTTATGTTGAGGGGTAATTTAATGGTCACCGGGCAGGTTTGAGTAACATACCCAACATCAGACCAACTACCATGGTAAGGGTAAGGGCTACCCAAGGGTATCTGACCGCTTCCCTGCCGAAGCTACCGGGAGCTTTGTCTGCAAATTCCTGAACTTTGGTATTGTATTGGTGTAATCCGTGTCCCACTTCTTTCCTGACCTTTGCCGCAACGCTCACCAGAGTGTCTTTGGCATCACCTGTTAATTGTTCCAATTCTTTACTCATGTCAGAAACGTTATCTTCTGCCCATGTGACGAGGTCGCCTTTAGCATTATCGGTTCCTTTGGAAAGGTCATCCCCAAAACTGGTCACTCTCGTAGCGCTATGCCCGGCCAGAGTTTCCATGTCTTTTTTAATTCTGGCAATATCCTGCCGAATTTTGTTTTCCAATTTTCGATCATTCATTTCATTATTCTCTTTTCTGGCTTTCGCCTTAATTTGTGATCATGCCACAATGGGTGATGCCCAATCACAGCATTTCACTGAATAAACTTTTTTGGTTCGTCAATCCCGACTCGCCCGACTTACAATTACGGTATCGCCTTGCTGAGCGTGCCCATTTGGCATTCTCTCAAAAAACACCATCTTGTCGTCCAGTAACCGGGCGGTTTTGATTTGTTCCTCAAGCGGTTCGACCTTCCTTCCGAACCAATGGTCTCAACCATCGGCATTGGATTCATCAGGAACGTTTGGTAGAACCTGGCTAGCCCTTAAGTTAGGGGAAAGGTGAAGTCAAGCGACCTTGTGTTGGCGCTGATTGGTCTCCGGTTGAATATACGAACGAAGTCGCCAGGCCATCTTTTCGTGCAAACGCATCACACTTACCAGCAATTCAAAAGTGCCTTCGTCTTCGTAATCCTCGTTGCATTTCCTGACGTCTTCACGCAGGAGACGAATTGAGATTTCATGGTCGGCCAAAAGTTGTAAAATATCCGGGACGATGCCGGGTTGTTCCTCTAAGCGAGTAAGCCTGATAAATTCATTCAGGCTGCCAATGGCAGTCCCGCCAAGCATACGCGCTCGCTCTGCAATCTTGTCAGAGATGTGATTCAGTTGCTGGTATTGCGCCTTGAAAAGGATTTGCAGGTCAAAGGAACGTGTTCCACATATATTCCATTTCGCGCTGCGGGTTTTTACCGACAGAACAACTTCATTGGCCAGCGTATGGTTGAGCATGTCCACAACCGAATGACGGACATCGCTATCCAACCCGATGTTCGGCTGAATCTCAACCGGCGGGTTCATGTTATATCGGCTGCTTTGTCGGTTACGCATATTGCCTCCTTTCTTTAGATGGATTTTTCTCTACTACCATCGTAAACGAAAGGAGCTATCAATGTCCCTAATACAACCTGTAAAATCTCTATTAAACGGTGAACCGAAAATTGGGATGTACGGTGAATCAGTAGATTTTCTTGGAGTGCAAATTGTATCCCATTCCGGGTACTGTCTCGATCAGCGCACCATATTCCCGCATTTTTTTGCGCAATCGGCCAATATAAGAATGTAAATAATGGTTTGAACCTCGATATTCCACTCCCCATACTGAAGCAATCAGTTCATCATGAGTAACGATGGAATCCAGGTGAAGAGCCAGTTCAGCCAGAATGGCATATTCCGTTTTGGTCAGGTGCAAATCATTTTCGGCAATAAAGACGCGACGTTGTGCCAGATCAATCCTTAACTCGTCAATTTCTATCTTGGTTTCAGATGTTTTTGCTGACACGTACGACCGGCGAAGAAAAGCCCGTACCCGCGCCAGTAATTCTTCAGACCCAAAGGGTTTGGTCACATAATCATCCGCACCGGCATCCAGGGCAGCAACTTTGAGATCTTCCTCCAATCGTGCGCTCAAGATGATGATCGGTACGTCCGAACGCTTTCGGATATAGGACGTCACATCAACCCCGGAAAGTCCCGGCAACATTAAATCAAGCAGAACCAGATCGAAGGGGATTTTTTCAAACAGGGTAATTGCCTCATGGCTATCTGCCGCTTCTATAACCGAGTAACCCCGTTTGGATAGGTTAACCCGCACCAGCTTGCGAATGCTCGGGTCGTCTTCAACAAGTAATATATTTCCCATGGTCTACCTCTCATCTTTTGCGGGTGTTTCCGATTCATGCAAAGGCACACGCGGGATGGTAAAAGAAATTGTCGTCCCTGGAGTATTTTTCCTCTTTATCCAGATGCGACCACCATGAGCTTCAATCAGGCCTTTACAAATCGCTAACCCTAAACCGGCGCCTTGTGTCGAACCTTTCTCGATATCATCTCCCCGCCTGAAAGCCTCAAAAACCCTTTTATGTTCAACCGGAGGAATACCAGCACCTTGATCACTCACATTAACCTGAATAAAACCACCGCGCACACTGGCCGAAATGCTGATTTCAGTACCCTTTGGAGAATAAGTGGAGGCATTGCGAATCAGGTTGACAAGCACCTGCACAATCCGCTTTGCGTCAACGTAAACGGGCGGCAAGTTGGCCGGGATGTGAAGAGAAATGGTATGCCCCGCTGTCAGGCTTTGAATCTGTGACAGGGCCTCTTCAACCACCTCGCTAAGCGAATTGGATTTCGTGGAAATTGGCAACATTTCCGCCTCCAGTCGAGATAAATCCAACAGGCGATCCACAAGTTCCTGAAGCCGGTAAGCCTCATTTTGAATGGTCTGGATAAAATCGTTCTGTTCATCGGCATCCCACCTCACATCTTTGGCTAATAAGGTCGAGGTAAAGCCAAGAATGGAAGTTAAGGGCGTGCGCAGCTCATGCGAGATCATCCCGAGAAATTCGGTTTTGATTTGATTGGCTTTTTCAGCTTCGCGGCGGAAATCCTCCTCTATTGCAAGTTTCTTAAGGTTGTAGAGAGTGATGGAAGCCTGACTCATGAGTACATTGAGATGACGAAGAGCCGATGGATCAAAATGATGGTCTTTCGAATAATATACCAACAGGCAACCCCGCCATTCCCCTACCGCGATCAACGGGAAGATTACCATGTCTTGAACCTGTCCTTCCAGAAGAAAATCGCGTACCCATGATGTCAATCTGGGATCTGTTTGAACGCCAGAGATGATCACCACCCGGTTGGGTTTGAGTAACTCCCAAAACCCGGTTTCTTCATATAGATTGGATTCGCTCAACCAGGAGGTCGGATCTTGTCCCGACTGCCAGGAGGCTGTTAATTCAACACCACCGGGGGGACCTTTTTCAGGATCTTCAAAAGTGAGCAATGTTGCCCGCTGAGCTGAACGCAATTCTCTGGCAGACATTACAGTTTTCAAAACCGTTTCAGGCTTTCGGGCCAGACTCAACCTCCGGCTGAGATTAACCTGTTCGCGGAATCGCTCCAGGGTGATGCGCAACATTAATTCAAGCTGTTTTTGAGCGGTGATGTCCTGTGCAATACAAAATAGAAGGTCTGCTTTACCAGATTCGCTGTGGAGTAAAATGGTCCTCGTCGAAACCCAGCGCTGGCTGCCATCTGGACGCAGGATACGATACTCTTGATGGAAAGGTTTGCGACTGTTGAGAGGTTTTGCCACCATCACTTGCACCCGATCTTCCGGGTGAACACTTTCAATCAGAATCATAGGGTCGGCATACAAACTTTCACAAGGCCGACCCCAAACACTCTCAAAGGCTGGGCTTATGTAAAGTATTCGACTAAAGTCAATTTTCTGCAGCCATACAACCTGTTCAATATTCTGCACAATCTGGTTCAGGAAGAAATCGTTTTCAACCCGGCTCTTCCAGCTCTGCAGATGAGATTCCGTGGAGCTTTTAATCACCAATTCTCCTGACTTTGTTTTCAATCAAATCCAGTAATCTTCTGAAGCACTGGCGAATTCAATGAGACCTTCCTTGTGCACTCTTTCATCGTTTTCATTATACAACCTGCTCTAAAGAGTTACAAAAACAACATCCAGTTTATTAAAGCCGTGATGTGTAAAAGTGCCCGGAATATCCGTTCACCTGAGTTCGTTGGGGTTCGTTGAGCGGTGAGAAATTATGACCGTCGAAAGCCACGACATGGATCTCAGTTTAAGTTAACGTGAGTTCGGGATAAGATCAAAACCCGGCATGCGATGCCAATGCCCCCTCCCGCCTCCCCCAAAATCGCAGGGGCGATTTTGGGGGAGG
>Ga0067045_1003836_pt1 | contig 23519 bp, 18 predicted proteins | sample TerdegcTABiofilm_FD_59184 | JGI IMG/M metagenome (GOLD analysis project Ga0067045, IMG submission 59184) | Combined Assembly of (Gp0054472, Gp0054536) Wastewater bioreactor microbial communities from Singapore -Terephthalate degrading...
TTGGTGCGGCGCCGAACGCTGCGCAGCAGCGGCTCAATCTCGGCAAACTTCTTTCGACTGATGTCGCTTGGGTACGGCTTTCTCTTCACATCAGCATTGTCTGAGGGAAAAGATCGTCAACACGTTCTAACACTGCGGTCAAGGCCGCTCCGGCCTTCGGCCTCCGCTGGACGCGGCGCGATAAAGCGCCGCGCAGCGCCCCTTACCTACAACTACAAGGGCGTCCCCCCGAAAGTCAAACACCGATCCAGCCGTGATGCATCGCCAAGCGATGGATCACGGAATGTGTTCTGACAGTGTTCGATTTCCAACTTCAGCGCCCAGCCCTGGTTGCTCGTCGAGCGAGGGATGCGGACAGCGAAACTACAAACGGTCATCGATGCTGCTTGGATGGCAACGGACCCTGATGAAAGACGCGCGCGGGGGACCCATTCGTTAGCCGAGGATGGTCAGCGTTGCCGCCGGCCCTGGACTCCTTGAGTTCAACGGTCACGCCCCGCGCAGGTCCAACCCTGACTCATCAACGCTGGCTGCACACGGTGGTGGAAATCAAACCTTTTGATGTTGCCTCTTTTGCGATGTGGTGATGTTCAGGCCGGCAGCCTGAAGTCCTCGCCTTTGCTGAGCACCGCCCAGCACATTCGGGCGTTCTTGGCGGCGATGGCGACCACGGCCTTCCAGTAGCCGCGCCGCTGCGCCAGCGCGGTGGCGCAGCGGCTGATCGGGTCGCTCTTGTTCTTGGCCGCAGCCAACACCGCCCGGGCACCGAGCACCAGCAAGCTGCGCAGGTACGGGTCACCGGCCTTGGTGATGCGCCCCAGGCGCTGCTTACCGCCCGAGCTGTACTGCCCGGGCACCAGGCCCAGCCAGGCACACAGCTGGCGACCACATTTGAAGTCGCGTCCGTTGCCGATCGTGCTCAAGAGCGCGGTGGCGTTGGTCTCGCCCACGCCTGGCAGTTGCATCAGGCGCTGCGCCTCGGTGCTCTGGCGTGCCATGGTCTTGATGTGCTGGTCGTATTGAGTGATGCGCTCATCGAGCCGGCTGACTTCACTGAGCAGATCGCCGATGACAGTGTTGGCCCAGCCGGGCAGATCCTCCAGGCGTGCCAAGGCCTCGCGGCGCACGACGGCCGCCTTCAGGGGCAGCACGATACCCAGCTCCGAGAGCAGGCCCCGGATGCGGTTGAGCGTGGCGGTGCGCTGCTCCACGAAACCCTGGCGGGCGCGGTGTACGAGAAGTTGGCCTTGCTGGTCGAGCGACTTGACGGGAACGAAGCGCATGTTGGGCCGGGTGACGGCTTTGCAGATGGCGGCGGCGTCGGCCGCATCGTTCTTGCCGCGTTTGCCCGAGAGGCGGTAGGGGATGACGAACTTGGGCGCCATCAGGCGCACGGTGTGGCCGAACTTGGCAAACTCGCGCGCCCAGTGGTGGGCGCCGGAGCAGGCCTCCATGCCGATCAGGCACGGCGGCAGCGAGGCGATGAGTTCGAGCAGCTTGCCGCGAGGGACATTGGGGCGCACCAGAGCGGGCTTGCCTGCTTCGTCCACGCCGTGAATGGCAAAGACGTTCTTTGCCAGATCGATGCCAACGGATACGATTGCCATGGACTTCCCCTTCCAACAAACGAGTGAGTTGATGAGAGTTCGCACTTCCCATCGTGGCACCTGGATGCCGTACCCCGCAATTGCGCGGATCACCCGGGACGGGGAAGTCCCTTTCATTCGTTAGGGCGCAAAGGAGCCTCAGTGCCAGTACCGAAAAATCAGAAAGAACTTGCCGAGCTTTTCCGAGAGCTTGGAGCCCAAGACCCCGACGGCTGGGCGACCTCCCAGATGTCGGAGGGAATAAATCAACTTCACAGGTTTCTATTCCTTCGCCAAGCTTGGGGGCGAGTGGTCTCTGAAAGCGACGATGCATGGATTGACCAAGAGATAGCCAGCGCCAAGGAAAATCCAGGTCAGCCATTTGCAGGCATTGGGCATGCGCTTGCGAAGATGCAAGCTAAGGGCGTAGCGCGCGAGGACATCGTTGACTTGGCGCGCGGCATGCAAGCTCGGTTGCTCTTTGACTTCTGCTACTTGCTGGATGACCCATCAATTTCCGAATCGAGCGCCGATGACTTGGGCTGGGCGCTTGTAGAGACGGATGACGACTTCGAGCCAACAAGGGAGACAATTTCGGGACTACATGAGTCGGTTTTGAATACTGACCCCACTGGCAGAGAAATGCGACCGCGCAATGCGCCATAACCATCATTCAACGCGGACGCAGCCATGGCGCATCGTTTTGCGATTTTGATGGCCGATGGCGGTACCCTGCGCACTTTGTGCTCCGGCGTCGGTTAACTTGGGTGTTGAGAACCCCGACGCGTTGAAGCTCCCCGGCTTATCCGCCTCCTGGCGCGGGCACCCATGCGCCGACATCCGGTCCGATGCGGCCAAAGCCCCTGTTTTTGACACCGGCCCGTCGGTTGGCGACACTGGCTGCTTCTGTGGCTCCCACCAAGGCCTCTGGCCTGTCGACACCATGACCGCTGCTTCTGCCCTGCCGCCCATCGCCCACGAGGACCACGCTTCGCGGGGGGCCTTCTATCTGGAACAGGGCGGCCGCCGTCTGGCGGAGATGACCTACAGCCGCACCAACGACCGGTTGATCGTGATCGATCACACCGAGGTGGACGCGAGCCTGGGTGGGCAGGGCGTGGGCCGCCGTCTGCTGGACGCGCTGGTGCAGTGGGCGCGCGATACGGGTACCCAGGTGATCGCGCTGTGCCCGTTCGCCAAGGCGCAGTTCAACAAGGACCCGACGATTCGCGACGTGCTTCGCTGATAAAAAAAGCGCGCCAAAGCGACAGGGCGGGGGTCGGCCCGGGTATCAGCCCTTGTATTTGATGCTGCACCCGTAGGGCAGGCTGGTGGGTTTGCTCAGGGGGCGGCCGGCGAGCAGTTCGTCCAGGCCCTGGCGCACGTAGTTGGTGGCTTTGTCGATGTCGGCCACGCGGGCCGACGGAATGCTGTCGATGCCGCCGGCGTAGACCAGCACGCCCTGGGCGTTGACGATGTACAGGTGCGGCGTCACGCGGGCGCCGTAGGCCTGGCCGACCCGGCCTTCGTCGTCCATCAGGGTGGCGGTGGGGGCGGCATTCTTTTCCTGCATCCAGCGCGCCAGTTGCGGCGGGGTCAGGTAGTCGGCGCTGGCGTCTTCGGTGGAGTTGATGGCCAGCCACACCACGCCCCGGTCGGTGTAGGCCTTCTGCAGCGCTTGCAGGTTGCCGCTGTAGTGCTTGCGCACGAAGGGGCAGCCGGGGTTGGTCCATTCCAGCACCACGGGCTGGCCTTTGAAGCGCGACAGCGTCACCGGTTTGCCGGCGGTGTCTTCGAGCGTGAAGTCGGGCGCGGGTTGGCCGATCAGGGCGGCGGCGTGCACGGTGCGTGGGTGCAGCAGGGCCGGCGCGGCCAGGGCGCTGGCGCCCAGGGCGATGAGGGGGCGGCGTTGCAGCATGGGGTGTTCTCCAGGAACGGGTGGGGGTGTGCGGCGCGCTGGCTCAGAGCCGGTCGAGCGCCGAGCGCACTTCCTCCACGGTCAGCACTTCGGTCAGCACCTGCGACGGGCTGCCTTGCCGGTGCAGGGCGTACACGGGCACGCCGCTGCGGCCCAGGCGACCCAGGGCGGCGGTGATGGCGGGGTCGCGCCGCGTCCAGTCGGCACGCAGCAGCACCACCTGGCGGCCGGCCAGGTCGGTCAGCAAGGCGGTGTCGGCCAGGGTGGTGCGCTTGTTGTACTGGCAGGTCACGCACCAGGCGGCGGTGAAGTCGACGAACACCGTGCGGCCTTCGGCCAGCAGAGCGGCTTCGGTTTCGGCGCTCCAGGGTTGCCAGGCCAGGCCTTCGACGGCGGTGGCGCTGGCGGCAGCGGGTTCGGGATCGGCCAGGCGGGTGATGTGCGGGCCCACAGCCACGCCCAGCCACAGCAGCGCAGCCAGCGCGCCGCCGCCGAGCACCAGCCGGCCCTGGCCACGCAGGCCCAGGGCCCAGACCAGCAGCGCCAGCGCCAGCAAAATCAGCAGCAGCGAGGCGGCGCCGTCGATGCCGGTCTGCTGGCCCAGCACCCACAGCAGCCACACCACGGTGGCGAACATGGGGAAGGCCAGGAACTGGCGCAGGGTCTGCATCCAGGGGCCGGGGCGGGGCAGGGCGCGGGCCACGGCGGGCCACCAGCTCGCGGCCAGGTAGGGCAGGGCCATGCCCAAACCGATCAGGCCGAAGATGGCCAGCGCCTGCCAGGCCGGCAGGGCAATGGCCAGCCCGAGCGAGGCGCCCATGAACGGCGCGGTGCAGGGCGAGGCCACGGCCACGGCCAGCACGCCGGTGAGGAAGGCGTCGACCGTGGGGTTGCGCGCCTGCAGGCTGGCCAGGCGCGAAGGCAGCACGTTGCCCACTTCGAACAGCCCGGCCAGGTTCAGGCCGATCAGGGTGAACAGCACCACCAGCGCGGCGATCACGCCGGGGCTCTGCAACTGGTAACCCCAGCCAATGGCTTCGCCGGCCGAGCGCAGCGCGAGCAGCAGGCCCCCCAGCGCCAGGAAGGACAGCACCACGCCGGCCGTGTAGGCCAGGCCGCTGCGGCGGTGGGCCGTGCGGTCGTCAGCATGCTGGGTGAAGGCCAGCACCTTGATCGCCAGCACCGGGAACACGCAGGGCATGAGGTTGAGGATGAGGCCCCCCAGCAGCGCCCCCGCCAGCGCGGCCCAGAGCGTGATGCGGGCGCCGGTGCTGACCTGGGGCGCCGCGCCCGCGCTGCCGGTCGCGCGGGCGGCGTTGGCGTCCAGCGCGGCCTGCAGGGCGTCGGGCACGGCGGCGGGCAGCGCGGCCACGGCCGGCCAGGCGCCTTGCACCGGCACGTCGAGCCGCACACCGTCGGTGCCCGGGCCTTCGCCCGGCGGCTGGGCCGGGGCCACCACCAGCGCGAGCTGGGCGGGTGCGTCGGCGCGGTGCGGCGACAGCGGCACGCGGGCCGTCCAGCGGCTGCCGTCCCAGGCCTGGGTCCAGGGCGATCCGGGTTCGATCAGGCCGGGCGCTTCGGGGAAGAATTCCAGCGGGCGGCCGCGCAGGCGTTCGGGCAGGTCGGCCAGCGACACCTGCAGGAAGCCGTCGCCGGGGCTGACCTGGCTGGCACTGGCGGGCTGGGCGCTGGGCGCGGCCGCCAGCGCGTCGTTGAAGGCGGCGCCGTTCAAGGCGGTCGAGCCCAGCACGGGAATGCGCAGGCTGAAGCTGCCTTCTTCGGGAATGCACTCCTTGCGGCAGACCAGCCAGTTGGCCTGGAGCTGCACGTCGATCTGCTGGCCGCTGAAGCCGGGCTCCACGGTCAGCGGCACGGGCAGCAGCACGGTGCCGTCGTAGCCGTAGTTGGCCAGGGTGCCGAGCGGGAACTTGCGCGGCGTGGGCCACTGGATGGCGCCCGCGCTCACGCCGGGCGGCAGGGTCCAGCTCAGTTCGGTGGGCAGGCCCGAATCGCCCGGGTTCTTCCAGTAGGTGTGCCAGTCGGGGGTGTGGCGCAGTTGCAGGCCGACCCAGACGGTGGCGCCCGGCGCGGCGCCCTGGGGCGCGTGGGCCATGAGTTCGGCGCGCACCTGGGCGGTGCTGACCACCGGGCCGGCCAACAGGCTCTGCGCCGACGCCCCGGTGGCTCCCCACAGCGCTGCCAGCCCCAGAAAAGCCAGCCGGCGCAACGGCGGAAACAGCGAAGACAACAAAGCGGCGAAACCGAGCATGGTGAACGTGGGGCGAGGGGGCGGGCGCGGGCCGGGAGGGCCCGCAGATAGGAGCGCGGCACCCCGGCCGGGGTTCCCGCTGCTGCCGGAGATTGTCGCCAAATATCAGCGCTGGCTGTTGGATGGCGGGGCCGTGCTATCGCTTCGATAGAGGCGTTTGAATGCCCATGCGGTTCACAGCCCCGCCCGATTGGGCTAAAAAGCGGGTTCGCTTGTCTTTCAACGACCTGTCGGCATGGAGGTGCATGCATGGGATCGATGGTGGAACTGGCTCTGCAGCCATGGGCGCAGCGGGTGCGGCGCACGGCGAACCTGCCGGTACGTTTGCGCTGGGGCGACAGCGGCGGCGCGTCGCTGGCCCTGGGTGATTTTGAACAGCCGCAGGTGGAGATTCGCGTGCGCGACCCGCAGGCGCTGCGGCTGCTGATCGACCCCAGCCTGGCCACGCTGGGCGAGGCTTACGTGGAAGGCCTGATCGATGTCGAAGGCCGCCTGGGCGACATCCTGGCCGTGGCCCACCGGCTGGCCGACACGGCCGAGCCCGAAGGCGGGCTGCTCGGGCGCATCCGGCGCAGCTTCCAGCACACGCGGCAAAGCGACCGCCAGGCCATCCAGTACCACTACGACGTGTCCAACGCCTTCTACGCCCAGTGGCTGGATCCGGCGATGGTCTATTCCTGCGCCTATTTTGAGAACGGCGACGAGACGCTGGCCCAGGCGCAGGAAAAGAAGATCGACCACATCCTCACCAAGGTCCGGCTGGCGCCGGGCCAGCGGCTGCTCGACATCGGTTGTGGCTGGGGCGCGCTGGTGCTGCGGGCGGCGCAGAAGTTCGGCGCGCGCTGCGTCGGCATCACGCTGTCGCAGCAGCAGTTCGATCTGGCGACCGAACGTGTGCAGGCGGCGGGCCTGCAGGACCGGATCGACATCCGCCTGCAGGATTACCGCGACGTGAGCGACGGGCCGTTCGACCGCATCACCAGCGTCGGCATGTTCGAGCACGTGGGGCTGAACCACCTGACGCCGTACTTCACGCGCATCCGCGACCTGCTGGTGCCCGACGGCTGGGCCATGAATCACGGCATCACCAGCACCGATCCGCAGGACGGTGAGACGGCCCACGGCGGCGGGGGCTTCATCGAGCGCTACGTCTTCCCGCAGGGCGAGCTGCCGCACATCGGCACCGTGCTGCGCACGCTGCAGGAAGGTGGGCTGGAGGCCTTTGACGTGGAAAACCTGCGCCGCCACTACGCGCGTACCCTGCAGTGCTGGAGCGACGCCTTCGAGGCCCGGACCGAGTCGCTGCGGCAACTGGTGGACGAGCGGCACTGGCGCATCTGGCGCGTGTACCTGGCCGGTTGCGCCTGGGCCTTCGAGCACGACGAGATCGCGCTGTTCCAGGTGCTGTGCCGGCCGGCGGGGCGCAGCGCGCGCGAACTGCCCTGGTCGCGGCGCTGGCTCTACCCCTGAACCGGCGCGTGCCAGCCCGTGCCAGCCTGCGTTGGCGCGGTCGGCAAGGCGGTGCGAGCGCCGGCCTTGGCCTAAGATCCGACCCATGAACGCCACGCCACGCCACTGGGCCGACCTCAGCACCGCCGACTTCGCTGCGCTGGACCGCGCCCGCGCCATCGCGGTGCTGCCGGTGGCGGCCACCGAACAACATGGCCCGCACCTGCCGCTGTCGGTGGACACCGACATCGTCAACGGCGTGATCGCGGCGGCCCTGCCGCACCTGCCGGCCGATCTGCCGGCGCTGTTTCTGCCCACGCAGGCCATCGGCTTCTCGCCCGAGCACACGCGTTTTGCCGGCACGCTGACGCTGAAGGCGGAAACGCTGATCCGGGTGTGGACGGAGATCGGTGAATGCGTGGCCGCCAGCGGGGTGCGCAAGCTGGTGCTGTTCAACAGTCACGGCGGGCAGGTGGGCGCGCTCGACCTGGTGGCGCGCGACCTGCGGGCCCGGCTTGGCCTGCTGGTCTACAGCGTCAACTGGTTCAACCTGCCCCTGACCGACCCCGACGGGCGCGACGTCAACGAGCGCTTCAGCGCGGCCGAACACCGGTTCGGCGTGCACGCGGGCGCGGTGGAAACGTCGCTCATGCTGGCGCTGGCGCCCGGGCGCGTGCGCCAGGACCGCGCACGGGATTTCCGCTCCACGTCGCAGGACCGGGCCGAACGTTTCGCCACGCTGGGCAACGGCCGCAGCGCCAAGCTGGCCTGGATGATGCAGGACTACCACCCCGAAGGCGCCGCCGGCAATGCCGCGGCGGCCACGGCCGAAGACGGCCACGCCCTGCTGGACGCCGCCGGCCGGGCGCTGGCCCGGCTGCTGGGCGAGATCGACCGTTTGCCGCCGGACACGCTGAACGAGCAGCCGGCCTACCCGGCGCGGTAACGCAGCCGGTGAAAAGACCGTCATGCCTGCGGACGCGGGCAGCCGGGTGTGTGGGTTGGGGCGTGGTTGTGCGGGGGCTGGGTTCCCGCCTGCGCGGGAACGACGGGCAAGGTTGTGGGCACGACAGACACGCTGCCGCTGGGTTACTGCCCGTGCAGAAACGCCGGCGTGGCATCACCGTTCGTCCTGCTCCGCCAGCCCGTCAGCCCGTCAGCCCGTCAGCCCGTCAGCCCGTCAGCCCGTCAGCCCGTCAGCCCGTCAGCCCGTCAGCCCGCGACGCCAGTCCCGTCATGCCCGCGAACGCGGGCATCCAGGCGCACGCCAGGGGACTGTGCAGCGCCGCTCAGGCGAAGGTGATCCAGTCCGTGTAATCCGGACTGTCGAGATGGGGCAGCGTGTTGTAGGTCAGCAGGCTGTGCCGCTTGGGGTTGAACTGGAACTGTGTCACCGCGCTGTTGCGAATGCGCAGGTTCAGTTCGATCGTGGTGTCGGGGCTCAGGCCCAGCACACGGCCCACGGCGGTGGAGATCGGGCCGCCGCTGGAGACGATGATCACGTCCTGCCCGTGGTGCTGGCCGCGCACGTGGTCCAGCGCGCTGGTCACGCCGTGCGCGAAGGCGTCGTAGCTGGGCATGCCCTCGGGGCTGATGGTGCCGTCCATCCACTGACGCAGTCCGTCGCGCAGCACCCGGAAGTGCTGCCGGTAGCCCTCGGGCGTCTGGGGTTTTTCCAGTGGCTGGGGGTGGATCGCGCGGATCACCGCCTCGCTGTCGTATTCGTTGAGGCCGGGCCAGACCAGCGGTTCGAGGTCGAAGCCGGCCCCTTCGGCGATGCCGGCCCAGGTCTGCGCATGGCGGCGCAGCGAGCCCATGAGCACGGCGGCTGGCCGCAGTCCGCGTTCGGCCCAGTAACGGCCGAGCCGCTCGGCCTGTTGCCGGCCGAGGGGGCTGAGCTGGTCGTAGTCGGCGGCGCCGAATGACGCCTGTCCGTGGCGCACAAGGTAAAGGTTTCCCATGGGCGGCGATTCTGTGCGAGCCCACCGGGCCGCGTTTGTCCCGGCAGTGACTGGGCAGTGACTGGCGTGGCGCCGGCCCGTCAGCGAGGCACTGGGAAATGGGCGTTTTCCGGGTGATTTTTCGCGTGCTTGACCGTCACGCGGCCGTGTTCCAATGGCGTGATGTCCGTCTGGTTCGCGCTTCATGACGCTTGATCTGCCCACGCTGGTGCTGGTGCGGATGGGCGCGGACGTGCTGATCGCGCTGGCCTTCTGGGCGCAGGCCCGGCGCTACCCGTCCATCCGCGGGCCGGGGTGGTGGTCGCTGGCATCGGTGGCGAGCCTCCTGGGGTCGCTCGGGCTGTGGCTGCGGGCCGGGGGTGGGCCGCCCCAAGCGGCGATCCTGGCCAGTCTGGCGGTCAATGCCAGTGTGCTGATGGTCTGGTTGGGCTTGCGCAGTTATCTGCGCCTGCCGTTGCCGCTTCGATTGGTGGCGCTGACCATGGGGGCGCTGACATTGGCCCATGCAGGGCTCTATGCCGTCAGCGATGGCTTGGGCACGCGTTTTGTGCTGTTCTCTCTGCCTGTTCTGGTCGCGGCCACGCTGGCGCTGCGCGATCTCCAGCAGGTCGACGGAGGCTGGCAGGTGCCGGAGTTCAACGCGTTGCGGCTGCTGACGCTGTTCGAAGGAGCGGTTCTGCTGGCGCTGGCTGCGGTGGTGGTTGCGAGCGGGCTGGTCTGGCCCGATGTGATGCCGGCGTTTCTGTTCGCTTTCCTGATGACCAAGCTGCTGCGGGCGGTGCTCTACGCGGCGCTGGTGTCGCTGCGCCTGCGGCGTGACGCCGAGCAGGCGCGCCACTCGATGGCCAGCCGCGAGGCCGAATGGCGCGCCCTGGTCGAAAACCTCGGCGCCGGGGTGATCGTGTTCCGGCCCGACCACAGCGTGGTGACCATCAATTCGGCGGCGCGCCGTTTCCTGGGTCTGGCCGACCAGGGTGTGGTGCACATGCTGCCGGTGTGGAAGCCCCTGCGGGAAAGCGGGCAGCGCATGCCGCGCCCCGAGCGGCCGTTCGAGCGGGTGTTGGCCACAGGGCGGCCGGTGTCGGACATGGTGCTGGGCTTTCACCAGCCGAATGCCCCGGCGCTGCGCTGGGCGCTGTGCAACGCCTATCCGGAGAACGACGTGCTCGGCGGTCTGCAACACGTCGTTTTCACGTTTGTGGACATCACCTCGCTCAAGCAGGCGCAGGCCGAGCGCGAGGTGCTTGAACAGCATCTGGCGCAGTCGCAGAAGATGGAGGCGCTGGGCACGCTGGCCGGCGGCGTGGCGCACGACTTCAACAACATCCTGGCGGCCATTCTGGGCAATGCGGACCTGGCCCGGCAGGACGTGGGCGCGGGTTCGCCGGCGCAGGAAAGCCTGCACGAAATCAGCGCGGCCGCGCGCCGCGGGCGCGAGCTGGTGCGCCAGATCCTGGCGTTCTCGCGCCAGCAGCCGCTGGAGCGCATGCCGGTGGAGCCGGCGACCATCGTCAACGAAACCTGTGCCCTGCTGCGCACGGCGATCACGCCGCAGGTGCAACTGTTCACCACCATCGACCCGGCCACGCCGGCCTTGCGGGCCGACGCTACCCAGCTGGGTCAGGTGCTGCTGAACCTGGGCACCAACGCCATCCACGCGCTCGAAGGCCGGTCCGGCCGCATCGAATACCAGGTGCGTGGTGTCCGGCACGACGCGGCCGAACTCCCGGACGAGGTGGCGCAGACCTGCCGGCAGGACGGCGTGGATGCGGTGTGCATCACCGTGGCCGACGACGGCTGCGGCATGGACGAGGCGACCCGTGCGCGCATCTTCGAACCCTTCTTCACCACCAAGGCCGTGGGCCGCGGCACCGGGCTGGGGCTGTCGGTGGTGCTGGGCATCGTGCAGGCGCACGGCGGCGCGATTGAAGTCTGTTCGGGCACGGCGGAGGGCACGCGGTTTTCGCTCTATTTCCCGGGGGCGTCGGCCATGACGCAGCCGGCTTCGGTGCCGGCCGTGACTGCGACGGCAGGTGAGGGCGCCCCGGCACCGGCCGAAGCGGTCACAATGTCAGCTGATCCTGTACCCGCTTCACCGGAGGTGAGCCCGATGGCCGAAACACCCGCGACGCCCCGACACATCCTGTATCTCGATGACGACGACACCTTGGTGTTCCTGGTGCGTCGCCTGCTGGAGCGTCGGGGTTACCAGGTGTCGGCCTTCACCGACCAGCAGGAAGCCATCGATGCGGTGCGCGCCGCACCCGAGCGCTTCGACCTGCTGATGACCGACTACAACATGCCGGGCATGTCGGGGCTGGATGTGGCGCGCGCGGTGCGGGCCATCAGCCCGGGGTTGCCGGTGGCGGTGGCTTCTGGCTACATCAGCGACGAACTGCAGTCCGAGGCCGACGCCGTCGGCGTGGCCGAAGTGGTGTTCAAGACCGACGCCGTCGAGGCGTTCTGCGAGGTCGTGGCCCGCCTGGTCCGGCCGGCCGCCGCCTGAGGCGGTTTCTTTCAGGCCGCCGCGCCCAGCACCCGCGCCAGCACGGCGCTGTCGACATTGCCGCCCGTCAGGGCGATGCCCACCGGCCGACCGGCCAGTTGATCGCGTTCCTGCCAGGCCGCCGCCAGGGCCGCCGCGCCAGCGCCTTCGGCCACGTTGTGGGTGTCGGCGAACAGCCAGCGCATGGCTTGGGCCACGTCGGCGTCGCTCACCGGCACCAGGTGGTGGAGGTGGGGGCCCAGGATCGCCAGTGCCGCGGCATCGGCCACCCGGCAGGCCATGCCATCGGCCAGCTCGGTGGACACGGGGGCTTCGACCACGCGGCCCGCCGCCAGCGAGTCGGCATAGGTGGTGGCGTGCGCGCTGATCACGCCGACCAGGCGCACCGGGTGGTTCAGCGCGGTTTTGGCCGCGATTGCGGCGCAGGCGCCCGAGCCCTGGCCGATGGGCACGTAGGCCACCGCCAGATCGGGCACGGCGCGCAGGAATTCCCACCAGTAGGTGCTGACGCCGCGCAGCAGGTCGGGGTGAAAGCTGGGCACCATGTGGGCGCCGCGTTCGGCCGCCAGTTGCATGGCGTGTTCGCGGCTTTCCTGGAAGTCGCTGCCGTGTTCGATGAGCTGCACGCCCAGCGCCCGCATGGCCGCGTTTTTTTCCACCGAATTGCCATGCGGCACGACGATGGTGCAACGCACGCCGTGGGCGCGCGCGGCCCAGCCGATGCTCTGGCCGTGGTTGCCGCGGGTGGCGCTGATCACTTCGCGCGGCAGCTCGCCGCGCCGGCGCAACTGGTCGAAGTAGGTCAGCCCGCCCCGGATCTTGAACGCGCCCACCGGGGTGTGGTTTTCGTGTTTGACCCAGCAGTCGGTGCCCAGGCGCTGGCTCAGCAGCGCCCAGCGGTACTGCGGCGTGGGCGGGAATTCGCGGTACACCACCTCGGCGGCGGCTTCGATGTCGGTGCGGGTGGGCAGGGTCATGGGGCGGTTCTTCGGTGCGGCGGTGTGCCGCTCAGGGGAAAGAGGGGTTGCCGGCGGCCAGCAGCGGATGCGTCAGGCACCGCTCTTGCCCGTCGGGCCCGCTCAGGCGGGTGATGAGGCGTGCCGGCCCTGCAGAGGCCGCCACGCTGGTTAGGCCAATGGCGGCCAGAGCCTGTTGCAGGCGGTCGGCCTGCGGATGCTGCAGGTGCAGGCTGCGCAGGGTCAGACCGGCGCTGGCCATGCGGGCCGACGGGTGCGTGTCGCCCCACTGGATCAGGGTTGGCAAGGCGCCGTCGAACAGGCGTTGCCCGTCGTCGCGCACGGTGATCTGCCACTGCAGCAGGCCGTCCGGCGTGGGGCGCGACGCCGCGAGCGCCGGGCCACGGTCGATGCCCAGCGCGGCCCAGGCCGCCGTCGCGGCCGCGAGATCGGGCACGGCCGCCACCCAGTGCACCAGTTGCGGCCCCTGTTGTGCGAGCCGGGCCTGCAGGGCCGGGTCGTCGAGGTCGAACCAGCGCTTCAAGCCCGGGGCGCGCTGAGGCCGCACCGGCGGATCGATGGCGATGATCTCCAGGTAGGCCCGCGGGTGGTCGACGCTGTCCAGCCGCAGCAGCCGGTTGTGGGTGCCGAACAGCGGGTGCGCGCCGCCGGGGCCGGGCTCCACGCCCAGGGTGGCCCGGCACCAGGCCACGCCATCGTCCAGCGTGCGTGCGGCGACCACCAGGTGGTCGAGCTGGGCGGGAGCGGCGGCGGTCACAGTTGCACCAGGCCGTCGATGCAGGTGACGCTGGCGCCGCCGACCCAGATCGTGCCGCCGGCGTCGCGCTGGATGTGCACCCGGCCTTCGCGCGCCAGCACCGTGCCTTGCGCGGCCACGTAGCGATCGGGCGCCAGGCCGGCGCCGATGAGCCACTGCGCCAGCGCGGCGTTGAGGCTGCCGGTCACCGGGTCTTCGGTCAGGCTGTGGTTGCCGGGGAAGAAGGCGCGCACCTCGAACTGCGTCTCGCCCGAGGTCTGGGGCGCGACCACGCCGATTTCCAGGCCTTCCAGGCACTCGGCGTCCGGCCGCAGCGCCAGCACCTGTTCGGCGCTGCGCAGCATCACGCCGCGCCATTGCGGCCCGTTGTCGCACCAGGCGTGCGCGCTGATGTCTTCGCGTGCCACGCCCAGGCCGCGGGCGATCAGCGCCAGGTCGGCTTCGTCCAGCGGTCCGCCCCGGCGCAGCGGCGGCGCCGCAAACGCGAGCCGGTCGCCGTCGCGCTGGATCTTCACCAGCCCCACGCCGCATTCCTGCACCACCTGCTCGCCGCGCGGTGTGCCGCCGGCCTGCAGCCAGGCGTGGCAGGTGCCCAGCGTGGGGTGGCCTGCGAACGGCAGTTCGCGCCCGGGGCAGAAGATGCGCACGCGGTAGTCGGCGCCGGCGGCCGCGCCCTCGGGCGTGGGCGGCAGCACGAAGGTGCATTCGGACAGGTTGGTCCAGTTGGTGAAGTGCTGCATCGTGGCCGTGTCCAGGTCCGTGCCGTCGAGCACCACCGCCAGCGGGTTGCCGCGGTAGGGTGTGGTGGTGAAGACGTCGACCTGTTTGAAGGCGCGTGTCGGCATGAAGGTTCTCCGGTGTCAGGACAGGGGCAGGTCGAGCACGCCGCGGCTGGCGGGCTGGCTGAGCCAGTGGGCGTACCAGCGTTCGAGGTGCGGCCAGGCCGGGCGCGGCTGCGGCAGGCCCCACCAGCGGTGGACCTCGCAGGCGATCGGGATGTCGGCCATGGTGAGCGCCGCACCGGCCATGAAGGGCTGGTGGGCCAGGTGGTCATTCAGCTGTGCGAACAGTGGCTCGGCCGCCGCCACCGAGGCCGCGATGACCACCGGATCGCGTTGCGCGGCGGGCGTGCGGAACCACTGTTTGAAGGCGGGGCTGCCGGCAGGGTTGAGCGTGGTCTGCTGCCAGTCCATCCAGCGCTCGGCGTCGGCGCGGTGTTGCAGGTCGGCGGGGTACCAGTCGGGCGCCGTTCCATCGGGGCTCGCCGCGGCTTCGGCCTGGCGGGCACACAGGTAGCGCACGATGGCGTTCGACTCCCAGAGCGTGAAGTCGCCGTCTTCCAGCAGCGGCACCAGACCGTTGGGGTTCTTGGCGCGGTAGTCGGGCGTGTCCACCACGCCGTGGCTCAGGCCCGCGTCGATGCGCTCGAAGGGCACGCCCAGCATCTGGGCGCACAGCACCACCTTGCGCACATTGATCGAGCTGATCCGGCCCCAGAGCTTGAGCGGGGTGCGGTCGCCGCCGGGGGACAGCGAAGCACACGAAGTGGCGGGCGCGGGAGCCATGTCGGTCCTTCAGCCCTGCACCGCTTCGCGGACGGCGTCGGCCAGCGCCTTGATGCCGATGCGGATCTGCTCTTCGCTGGCCGTCACGAAGGACAGGCGCAGCGTGCGCGGGTCGGCGTCGTCGGCGTAGAAGGCGGCGCCGGGCACGAAGGCCACGCCCTTGTCCACGGCCTTGGGCAGCAGCGCGATGGCGTCGACCCCGGCGGGCAGGCGCGCCCACAGGAACATGCCGCCGTCGGGCGAATTCCACTGCACGTCCAGCCCCGCCATCTCCTGCTTCAGCGCGTCGAGCATGGCCTGGCACTGACGCTTGTAGAGCGCGCGGATGGTGGGCACGTGGCGGTCGAGGAAGCCGTCCTTGAGTACTTCGGCCACCATCCGCTGGTTGAAGCTGGGGCTGTGCAGATCGGCCGCCTGCTTGGCCTGCAGCAGCTTGGGCATGATCGCCGGGGGTGCGACCACGTAGCCCAGGCGCAGGCCCGGCGCCAGCACCTTGGAGAACGAGCCCAAGTAGATGCAGCCTTCGGGGCAGCGCGCGGTCAGCGGCTTCGGCGGCGGCTGGTCAAACCACAGGTCGCCATAGGGGTTGTCTTCCACGATGGGCAGGCCGGCCGTCTGCGCGGCGTCCACCAGGGCCTGCCGGCGCGCTTCGCTCATGCTGCGGCCCGTGGGGTTCTGGAAGTTGGGCAGCACGTACAGGAAACGCGCGCCCGGGGCTTTCTTCACCAGATCGTCCACCACGATGCCTTCGGCGTCGCTGTCCACGCTGACGATGGTCGGCTCCATGGGCGTGAAGGCCTGCAGGGCGCCGAGGTAGGTCGGCGTTTCCACCAGCACGGTGCTGCCTTCGTCGATCAGCACCTTGGCCACCAGGTCCAGGCCCTGCTGGCTGCCGGTGGTGATGAGCACCTGCTCGGGGCTGACGTCCCAGGGCAACTGCCGCGCGACCCACTCGCACAGCGGGCGGTAGCCTTCGCTGGCGGCGTACTGCAGGGCGGCACGGCCGTCGGTGCGCAGCACCGTTTCGCAGGCCTGGGCGAAGGCGTCGACCGGGAAGGTCTTGGGCGAAGGCAGGCCGCCAGCGAAGCTGATGATGCCGGGTTTTTCGGTGACCTTGAGGATCTCGCGGATCACGGAAGGGTTCATCTTGTGGGCGCGTTGCGCCAGGGTCCAGGTCATGGACGTTCTCCTCCAGGCGGGCCGAAAAACACGACCCAGGTTGCAAAGTCTCGACTGAATTCTTCAAAGCGGTGGGCGACGCCGGCGCGCACCAGGCGCAGGTCGCCCGCGCGCACCGGACCGCAGTGGTCACCGACACGCAGCCGGGCACGGCCGTGCTGGATCACGTACAGCTCGTCCTGCGGGTGGGGTGACTGGATGTCGCGGCCCAGGCGCGAGGTGGCGGGCACGAACAGCTCGACCCGGAGCGAGCCGTGCGACAGCGCCTGCACAAATGGCTGGCCGTGGGGATAGTCGGCACTGACCGGCCCCGGCAGTCCGGCCAGCAGGCGGTGCAGGTCGGGGGTGGCGGCGGCGAGCGCGTTCATGCCGGCGCTCCCAGGCCGCGCATCAGCATCCAGATGGCCGTGAGCACCAGGGCGCTGGCCATCACGCGGTTGAAAACCTGCAGGCGCCGGCCGCTGGGCTGACCCTGTTCGAGCGGGCCGGCCAGCCACTCGCGCAGGAGCGAACCCACCAGCGCGTAGGTCAGGTTGCTGAAGAAGGCGAAGGCGAGCATCAGTGGCAGCACCTGAGCGAACCGTTGCCAGGCGTCGTCATGTCCGGCGATCCAGCCCGCCACGATGGACAGCGCCAGCATCCAGGCCTTGATGTTGAGAAACTGCAGCAACACGCCTTCGCCAAAACCGGCGCTCAGGCGTTGGCTGTCGGCCTGCCCGAGCGCCCGGCTGCGCCACAGCCGCAGGGCCAGCCAACCCAGGTAGGCGCAGCCACCGGCCAGGATGGCGCTGCGCAGCAGGGGTTGCGCCAGCACCAGCGCCCCCACCCCGGCCGAGCACAGGGCCAGCAGCAGCGACCAGCCCACCGGCACGGCGCACACGAAGGGCAGTGCGCGGCGCAGCCCCTGGTTGGCAGCCAGGGCGGTCGACAGGGTCGTGTTGGGGCCCGGGGTGAAGCTGGTGGCCGTGGCCAGCACCAGCAGGGCGCTGAATTCGCTGGCGGTCATGGGGTGAGGGGCATGAAGCAGGTGCGAGGGTGTTGCGGGATAGGAGCAGACACTTTATCCTTGGCATCCATACACATTCCATACACTTTCATGGCTCAGTTTTCGCATCTGTATGGTTGATCCTGTCCATACACCCCAGACGCCTTCGGTCGACGATCTGCCGGTCGCGCCCGTTCCCGGAGCGACGCTCTCGCGCACCGCGGCCCAGACCCTGACGGAGCAGCTGGCCGAGCGCTTTGCCAGCCGCATCCGCGACCGCCTGCTCGCGCCCGGCGCGCGGCTGCCCAGTGTGCGCCAGTGCGCCCAGCAGCACGGGCTGAACCCGTCGACGGTGGTGGCGGCCTACGACCAGCTGCTCGCGCGCGGTCTGGTGGAGGCGCGCCGCAACCGGGGGTTTTTCGTGCGCGAGCGGGGGCCGGCCTCCGCGGGCAGCGCTGCCGGCAAAAGCCCGGCCACCGCCCCGGGCGCTGCCGTTCCGCGCATGGTGGCGCCCGTGAACGCGGCGACGCTGATCCGCGGCATGTTCCACCCGTCCGAAGGCAAGCCGCAGCCGGGGGCCGGGGTGTTTCCGCCCGAATGGCTGGAAAACAGCTTCATGTCGGCGGCCGTGCGCAAGGTCAGCACCCACGCGGCGCTGGCCGACGCCTCGTTGCGTTATGGCGAGCCACAGGGTGACGGCCTGCTGCGCCGCGTGCTGGCGACGCGGCTGCAGGGCATGGGCCTGCCGGCCGACCCGGCGCAGATCATCACCACCGTGGGCGCGACGCACGCGCTGGACATCGTCAGCCGCACGCTGCTCAAGCCCGGCGACGCGGTGATGGTGGAAGAGCCGGGCTGGGCGGTGGAATTCGCCCGGTTGCACGCGCTGGGCATGCGGGTGCTGCCGGTGCCGCGCGGCCCGGCCGGGCCCGACCTGGCCGTGATGGAGCGCTACTGCGAGGCGCACGCGCCCAAGCTGTTTGTGAGTGTGAGCGTGCTGCACAACCCGACCGGCTACAGCCTCACGCCGGCCAGTGCCCACCGCGTGCTGCAACTGGCTCAGCGCCACCATTTCCTGGTGGTCGAAGACGACACCTACGGCCACATCGCTCCCGAACACGCCACCCGCATGGGCGTGCTCGACGGCCTGCAGCGCACCATCTACGTGAGCGGGTTTGCGAAGATCCTTGCGCCCAACTGGCGGGTGGGCTACCTGGTGGCGCCACCCGACTGGACCGAGCGCCTGCTCGACACCAAGATGCTGGCCACGCTGACCACGCCGAGCCTGCTGGAGCGCGCCATGGCGCATTGCATCGAGCAGGGGCAACTGCGGCGGCACGCCGAACGCATTCGGCACCGGCTTGACCTGGCGCGCAGCCGGAGCGCCAAGCTGGCCCAGGCGGCCGGGTGCCGTTTCGTGGCCGAGCCGGCCGGCCTGTTCGGCTGGGTGGACACGGGCACCGACACCGAGGCGCTGGCCCAGCGCCTGCTGGATGAGGGCTACCTGACTGCGCCCGGCTCGCTGTTTTATGCCAACCGGGCGCCGAGCACGCTCATGCGCATCAATTTCGCCACCACGCAGGACGCCGCCTTCTGGCGCACGTTCAGCCGGCTGGCGGGCGCGCGCTGAGCAGGGCGGCCAGCGCGGCATCGATCTTCTGTGCTTCGGCCTGCATCAGCGGCAGGGCGCGCTCGAACAGGCTCCAGTCCTTGGAGCGTGCCGCCAGCTCCAGTCCTTTGGCGAAGCGGGCGCCCCGGTCGGCGGTCATGCTGCCGAGCGAGCCCTTGAGGCCGTGGGCGTGGGCAATGGCCGCGTCGGCATCGCGGCGCTGCAGCGCCTGGTACAGCTCGGCCAGCCGGGCGGCCAGGTCGGTGCGCATCACCTCGGCGAGCTGGCGCAGGGTGGCCTCATCGCCATCCAGCCGGCGACGGAGCTTTTCGAGGTCGAGGGCGTCGGCGCTGGCGGTCGGGGTGTCGCCAAGAACGGCGGGCGTCGGCGCTGCGGCGGCTGCGGCCGCGCGCACGCCTTGCACTTTCAGCAGCGCATCGTCCATCGCCCGGATCAGGGCTTGCGGGCTGACGGGTTTGGGCACGTAACCGTCCATGCCGGCGGCGAGGCAGGCATCGCGATCGCCGTTCATGGCGTTGGCGGTCACCGCAATGATCGGGGTGTGAGGGCGCCCGGTCTCGATTTCGCGCAGCCGGATGCGGCGCGTCGCTTCCAGGCCGTTGCTGCCCGGCATCTGCACATCCATCAGCACCAGATCGGTGTCTCCCTGTTCCCAGGTGGCCACCGCCTCGTGCCCGTCGTGGGCGGGCCTGACGGTGCATCCGAGCCGGCGCAGCAGCTGGCTGGTGATCAGTTCGTTGACCGGGTGATCTTCGGCCAGCAGCACCCGCAGGCCGGCAAAGCGCTGGCCGGCCTGGGCCAGTTCGTCCAGCTCCATGGGGGCGCTCAGGGGCGCGCTGTCGGCCGGCGTTGCCTCGCGCAAGGGCAGCGTGACGGTGAAGCAGCTGCCCTGCCCGAGGGCGCTCTGCACGGCGATTTCGCCGCCCATCAGTTGCACCAGCCGGGCGCAGATCGCCAGCCCGAGCCCGCTGCCGCCGAAGCGTCGGGCGGTCGACGCGTCGGCCTGGGTGAAGGCCTCGAAGATCTGGGCCTGGTGGCGCGGCGCGATGCCCACACCCGTGTCCCGCACGCGCAACCGCAACCGGGGCGGTCCGCCCTCGGCGGGGTGCAGCACGTCAGCCTCCAGCCGGACCTGCCCGTCCCGGGGCGTGAACTTCAGCGCGTTGGACAGCAGGTTGCCCAGCACCTGCCGCAGGCGGCCCGGGTCGCCATGAATATGAGGTGGCAGGTCGGGCGCCATCGACAGCGACCAGCCCAGCGGTTTGGCCTGGGCCTGTTCTGCGTACAGGCGCCCCACATCCTCCAGCGCCTCTGCCAGATCAAACTGCACGTCTTCCAGCATGAGCTTGCCGGCCTCGATGCGGGAGAGATCCAGCACGTCGTTGAGCAGCGCCAGCAGGGCGTGCGCCGAGCTGTCCATCAGCGAGAGCCAGTTGGTCTGTTCCGCGTTGAGGGGCGAATCCATGAGCAGCCGTGTCAGGCCCATCAGCGCATTCAGCGGGGTGCGGACTTCGTGGCTGATGTTGGCCAGGAACTCGCTCTTGGCCCGGCTGGCCTGTTCGGCGAGCGCGCGGGCCTGCTCCCCGGCGGCCTCGACGCGCTTGCGTTCGCGGATGTCGGCATGGGTGCCCATCAGCCGCAGCGGTCGCCCCAGGGCATCGTGTTCGGCCACCATGCCATGGCTTTCGATCCACAGCCAGCCCTGGGCCGTGCGCACGCGGTACTCTGCCGACGCCCGTGCAACCTCCCCGGCCAGCAGGGCGCGCACCTCGGCGGACACGCGCGGGCGGTCTTCGGGATGCACCCGCTCCAGCAGGCGGTCGGTATCCCAGTAGCCGCCCTGCGGCAGGTCGCCGATCATTTCGCCCCAGCGGGAGTTGAGAAACACCTGGCTCGAACTCAGCTGCCAGTCCCAGAGTGCCAGGCCGGCGGCGGCGACAGCCAGCTCCAGCCGGTCCCGGGTTTCGTCGAGCGCTTCTTCGGCCAGCAGGCGGCTGTTGGATTCGTGGTGGAACGAGTTGCGAAGCCGGTCGATTTCGCCGTTCTGCCGGTCCACCTCGGCCAGCAACTGCCGGACCCGCTCCCGCTCACCCCTCAGTTCTTGCAGGGCACGCTGCAAATCCTGGGCGAGACGTTGCGGTGAATGCGCAGAGGCAGGTTTCATGGGGCGCGAGGGCTGCAGGGGCGCTTCGCGCCGTGGGTCACTGGCCGCCCAGCGCCTCCCAGCGTTCGAGGGCCTGGAGCCATTCTGCCTCGATTTCGGCATGTCGGCCGGCGAGTTGAGCGGCTCTGGACGGATGGGTACCAAATAGTTGACCGCCGTCGAGTTCTTTGTCCACCGCCGCCAGTTCCTGTTCCAGTGTGGCCATGCGGGCGGGCAGTGCGTCGAACTCGCGCTGCTCCTTGTAGCTGAGCTTGCGCTTGCCGGCCGCCGGGGGCGGCGCGGCGGTGTCGGCCTCTGCCGGTGGCGCGGCGCCAGCGGTCCGCTCGGGTTTGGCGGCCGCAGGCGTGGCGAGTTCGGTCGCCCGTGCCGACTGGGTCAGCCAGTCCTGCACATCGCCCACGTATTCGCGCCAGCGGCCCTCGCCTTCGGCCACCAGGGTGCTGGTCACCACGTTGTCGAGAAAGCGCCGGTCGTGGCTGACGAGGAACACCGTGCCTTCGTACTGCTGAAGCAGGTCTTCCAGCAGCTCCAGGGTGTCGATGTCCAGGTCGTTCGTGGGCTCATCCAGCACCAGCACGTTGGCCGGGCGCGCGAACAGACGGGCGAGCAACAGGCGGTTGCGTTCGCCGCCAGAGAGCGTGCGAACGGGTGAACTGGCGCGCGCGGGCGAAAACAGGAAGTCGCCCAGATAGCTGCGCACGTGGGTGCGCCGGTTCCCGATTTCGATCCATTCGCTGCCGGGGCTGATGAAGTCCTCCAGCGTGGCGTCCAGATCCACCTGTTCGCGCATCTGGTCGAAGTAGGCCACGCTGAGGTTGCTGCCTTGGCGCACCGTGCCGCTGTCAGGTGCCAATTGCCCCAGCAAGGTCTTGAGCAAGGTGGTCTTGCCGGCGCCGTTCGGCCCGATCAGCCCCACTTTGTCGCCGCGCAGAATGGTGGTGGACAGTCCGCGGATCACGGTTTGACGACCGCCATCGGGAAGGGGGAACGATACCGTCACGTTGTCCAGCTCGGCCACGATCTTTCCGCTGGCGGTGCCGCTGGCCACCTCCATGCGCACGCGCCCCACGGTGTCGCGCCGCGCAGCACGGGTTTCCCGCAGCCGCTGCAGGCGCACGATGCGTCCCTGGGCACGGGTTCGCCGGGCCTCGACGCCCTTGCGGATCCACACCTCTTCCTGGGCCAGCAGCTTGTCGGCGCGCGCATTGATGACCGCTTCCTGGGCCAGTTGCTCCTCTTTCAGCGCCTGATAACGGGCAAAGTTGCCGGGATAGCTACCCAGGCGGCCGCGGTCGAGCTCGACGATGCGGGTCGTGATGCGATCCAGGAAGGCGCGGTCGTGGCTGATGGTCACCACACTGCCTTTGAAAGCCAGCAAAAGCTCTTCCAGCCAGGCGATGCTGTCCAGGTCCAGGTGGTTGGTGGGCTCGTCCAGCAGCAGCACATCGGGGCGGCTAACCAGTGCCTGGGCCAAGGCCACCCGTTTGCGGTTGCCGCCCGACAAGGCGCCGACGATTGCCTCGGCATCCAGATGCAGACGCTGCAGGGTTTCTTGCACGCGCTGTTCCCAGTTCCAGGCATCCAGCGCCTCGATGCGCTCCTGGATCAGGTGCAAGTCTTCGGCGTCGCTGCCTTGCAAATAGCGATCACGCAACGTGCGCGCTTCCCCGAGCCCGAGGCTGGCGGCTTCGAAGACCGTGACGGACTCGTCCAACGCCGGCTCCTGAGGGACGTAGGCCACACGGAGACCGGACTGCCGCTGGAAGGCGCCATCGTCGATGGGCTCAAGTCCGGCCAGTACTTTGAGCAGCGAAGACTTGCCCGTGCCGTTGCGACCAATGAGGCCCACGCGCTCCTGGGATTCAAGAGCAAAGTCGGTATGGTCGAGCAGCGCCACATGGCCATAGGCCAGTTGGGCGTCCTGTAAGGTGAGAAGCGCCATGGATCCGGAGGGAGAGGAACAACAAGCCGAGGATTATCCTGGCCCGCCGAATCGAGCCCTCTATATATAGAGAGGGACCCTACAGGTGATCCACGGGTTGCGCTGTAGATGCCTGGGGGTTTTGGCGCCTGCAGCGCCAAGTGAAAAACTTTGGGCGCCTTTGACATCAGGCTAAAAACAGGTATATACTACAAGGCTTCGCTGATCACTGAGGCTGTGTGCTCAAGGGTGCTGGTTGCGGGTGGTGATGTCGAGAGGTGCTGGGGCTGGTGCTCCTGGCGGTTCGAGATGTTGGCGAAAAAGTCGGGTTCTGAAGAAATTTTTCGAAAGACTCGACAAGACGACGAAAGTTGTTCTATAATCGAAGGCTCTGCTGATCGCGGCAGGCAAGCAAAATTCAAAGTGAATTTTGCGGTTCGTTAAAAATATACAGCCGATAAGCGTGGGCGTTTGAAGGCGATTGCCAAAGACTCTTTGAGAGTCCGAGGGTAAAACCTCAAGCGCTCATGGAACAGAAGTGAAGTTCACTTCAATTCCGTTTTATGAGTAATTTCAAGATCGAACTAAAGAGTTTGATCCTGGCTCAGATTGAACGCTGGCGGCATGCTTTACACATGCAAGTCGAACGGTA
>Ga0067045_1003750_pt1 | contig 23514 bp, 28 predicted proteins | sample TerdegcTABiofilm_FD_59184 | JGI IMG/M metagenome (GOLD analysis project Ga0067045, IMG submission 59184) | Combined Assembly of (Gp0054472, Gp0054536) Wastewater bioreactor microbial communities from Singapore -Terephthalate degrading...
GGGAGAGGGTTGGGGTGAGGGTGCCTTTCCACGCATCGACGCTCAATCGTGCTACGATGTTTGGCGTGTCCCCAGTTTTGAGACATTCTCCAAGGGGTGCCCCTACGTCGTGGCAGATCACGTGACCGTATTTAGGAAATGGAGCACTCAGAGCGCCACCAGTTTCTTCTTCATGCTACATCCTCCTCGCCCCGACAATTTCAGGTTCAGCGGACGGGTGCGAAGCGTTTGGAAGGAAACGCTACGGTCGCGTTCAGGCTGTCATTTGGTTCTTCTCAATTCAATCTTCACTTTGTTGTTGGCATTGGGGCACTCCCATATTTGAACATCGGGATCGGGAAAGAAGGGGACCGTGCCTCCAAACTGCAGTGTTTTCACCCAACCAGCAATATGGTGGTAGAAGAGGCCGCAAAAATCTCCGCACTTGTGCGTGCTCAATTCATACTCGTCCCCGACTTCCATACCGATCGTGCAGCTTGCCGGCTTATCGATGACTTTCGCCACCACGCGGTTCCCGATTGGCGGATAAGATACAGGCATAGGATCCTCCTTTTCGTAGTCAAAGGCTTCGTTAGACGGTCATGCCGATTTCGGCGCTTGCGCATCCTGCTCACCGGCAGCGTTCCTCCCAAGGCGCTTGTACAAATCCTACGAGATGCTCGGGACTTATTCTGTAGCCCTGGCTACAATGCGCAGAAAAATTTCGTAAGGAGAGAATGTCTGAGAGTATGCTGCACCCGTGCAAGGCAAGGGCCTCTTGGCTCAACAGCCGGAAAATCTCCGTTATCTTGGGAGCGTGCCTGACGGGACTATGAATCTTCTTTCTTGTTTGATGATCTTGCCGGTGTCGCGAAGTCTTTTCAGCGCCTTGGTTACGCTCACGCGATGAGCGCCGACCAAACAGCTCAGCTCTTCATGGGTCAATGGAAAAGTGATGGAGTAGCCCAGGGGAGTCTTTTTTCCATGCTCACCCGCGATGTTGGCGAGAAGATTGAACAGACGGTCTTCCAGAGTACCCGATGTGACGCTACCCAGGCGCGAATTCAACGTGAGTATCCTCTGGCTCATGTTTCCAATCAGCTTGAGCCCAAGGTCCGGATTATCGAGGATCAACTGATTGAAATCGCTCACACGAAAGCCGCAGGTCACGGTCTCTTCCATGGCCCATGCGGTTAGTGGATAATTGACGCTACGAGAAAGCGCCTCTTCTCCGATCAAGTCCCCGGGCTTCCGGAAGTCGAGAGTGATCTCTGTCCCGTCCTTCATGACTTTGCTCAAACGAATCCTGCCTGCCTTAATCACAAATATCTCAGTGATAGGCCCCCCCTGAACAAAGAGGGTTTGTCCTTCGCGAAAATTCTTCCGCACACCAATGCCTCTAAATCTCTCGAAATCCTCTTCTGTCACGCCATCGAAGATGGTGAGATCTCTGAGACACACAGGGGAAATCGAGCTATTCAGAGGCACGAAATCTTCGCAGGAACACTTCATTTCTCAACCTCGCTTGAGCTTCCGTAACAGGCGCCTGGCTGTGGCGCAGAAACTCAAGATCGAGTGACTGCCGTCCATTATCGTGCCGACTTAAGTACAGGGAGATGCGCCTTTCATCCCAATATCACGCTTATGTCACAAACTCCAGTGCCTTGCGGCTCCATGCTCTTACCACAGACCTGGCACAAGCCGAAATCTGACTTTTGCCGCATATCCCTCGTATCCCTCCAATTCGTCTCGCAAGATCCGGTCTTCCAAGGAGGTTCGAATCACCGTAATCGCGGCGAAGATTGCCGCAGGAATGAGAGCCCATTGTGAGCCGAGGATGAAGTCAGAAATGAAACGATGAAGCCGACGTTACCTGGATGCCGTAGCCGTACGAATCCCGGAAACACCATACACAGTTTGTTGGCTCTTGCGTCGAGCCTCTCGATACTGGTTTTTGGCGACGGATGGATCTGCCCAAGGCCCACTCCAGCCTCGTGATGAAGTCATCGTCTCCCAACGGTCTGTCTGTGCGCTCGTGCCGAAGCGCTTCGCATTCGGTGTCCGAAAGCTCGGTCGAGAGAAGGGTCACCGAGTCTGGTGCAATTTCCAACAGCGACGCCACCCTTTGCCAAACCATCCAGTCCGCCAAGAGCCCGATATTGGCCCCGTAGTCTTCGTCACAAAAGAACATTCGCTGTCGACGATTTCCCCTTTGCGTTACGTGGTGTGGTACTCCCGGAGCTGCCCCGCGTGCCAATCGAGCCATGATCTGAGATTACCACCGGGTCTCAAAAGCGTCAGGAATTATGCATGGTGTTTCCGGAAGTGATTGGCAGACGCCGCAACATCATGGCATTGCTTCAATGGGGCCACGTCGTTTTAGACGTGGAAAGATCGCTCGTAACATCTGCTCCGCTGCCGTGAACACCTCTAGCCTGCGCCGCTGGGAGTCGCTCGGCTTGATAGCTCCGGAGCGCATATCTTTCGGAGAAACCTGGGTGCGGGTCTATTCTTATGAGGACGTGGAACTGCTCAAGCGAGTCAAGAGGCTGATGGACGAGGAGTATCGACTGGGAGCGGCGTTCGAGAGGGCGTCTGGGCAGACTCCATAGAGAAGATGAGACCCGGATGAGCAAACATCGCGGCTGACCGCCGGTTCAAAGGAACCGGTCTAACAAAATACCGGGCTAGGTTGTGCAGGATGCTGCTGTGGCACAAAAGACGTCTCACGCTAGGTCATGACTCGCCCTCAATGATGGTCCAGACGCGCTTGTATGCTGCACCAGCATCACCTACTGCAGCCGTCCACGTGTCAGCGTCGGATTCACGAACTCGGGTTCGAAGCTCTGACAACGGCTCACCCGAATGAACTCGGAGTCTCTTGGCGAGTTGTTCGGCCGCCCCCCGCGGGACTCCTAGGAGTCTTAACGCCACAGCTTCATCCGAGGTGACTCCGTAGTAGACCTTGGCTGGAATGTTTCGAAGAGTGCGCTGTTCACTCTCGGGGAGAGCGTCGAATTCCTCGCCAAGTGTCAGCGACTGCAGCGCCGCCAATCCCCAAGACGCTGTTTGAGTTAGCCTGCCAAACAGTCCTTTGCAGCAACGTGTCATGGCCGCCACAGAGTCTTCCTTTCCCTCGTCCTTCCTCCGAAAGTACTCGGCGGCCATCTCCGTGAGGGGACGACCCGCAACCCAATCGCAAATCATTCGAGCCAGTGTGTTACCATCTGGTTGAGGCCCGCCGGTGACCTCTTTGAGGCGCTGTCGAAGCTCGGGCACGCTCAACAGAATGCCCATCATGCGCTGCAAGTCGCCTCGCTTATGTCCAAAGAGCTCATCCGTCCATACTTTACTGCTGATTCGCTCCTGAGCGAGACGACCCAATGTGGCATTCACCGTCTCCCATGAAAACCCGGTCCTGTCTACCAGTTTCAGCGGCTTGCCTTTGATGCGCTCTGCGTAATTGTACACGCCTCGCACTAATCCGTCTGCCCAACCCTTGTGGCTCTTGCGCAATTCCTGAAAACCCAGAGTTCCGCGCAAGACCTGTTCAACTTCGGCAGCGAAGCGTTCGTGGTCTCCAATCTGGCGGTAGGTGTGCGCCAGATATTGGAGGAACGAAGACCACTCGGCTTGCCAGGACAATGTCTCCAAATGAAGAAGACGCCCCTGCACAGCAGCAGTCTTCACCATCTCAATAAGAGTAGAGTTCAGTGCGCCGATGTTGCGAGCGACAAATGCTTTCAGTTGCTTGGCTTTCTCAGAGCTTGTTGCAGCCAACGCGACCACACCTAGGTCGCCTTGATCCACACGTCCGGCTCGGCCAGCGATGTTCCAGAAATCTTCCGGAGGCATGTCCTGCCCGTACGGATATTGATGGCTCGCGAGTACTACGCCAGCAACTGGAAAGTTCACCCCTTGGGCGATGGTTGTAGTGGCAATCAATACGCGAACCAGCCCTTGCTCCGTAAGCCACTCGACCAGTGCTCTCGTGTCGTCCGATAGCCCCGAGTGGTGGACGCCGACTCCATATTCCAGCAACTCGTTGAGTGGGAACTGCGGTCCCATCTCTTCGGTCATGAATCGCTGAATGAGCTCTATGTCAGGACTACTAGGTCTCCGGTTGTTCTCAGTCTTGAAGATTGATGCTATTCCCCAAGTGTTCTGTGGCTTGTCAGCCAGAACAATGACGGTACCACGTCTCTTGAGAAGCTCCGCTGTTGCTGCTGCTAGTCTGCCCTGTCCCCCTGACACGTTGCTCCAAGACAATCCTAATGGTCTCTGCTGCTCGAACTTAAGCACTTCGGGAACACTCAATGTACTTTTGCTGGTACACTGCGTCTTGAGTGAGACGAAGAATGCACCTCGCTTCTTGGCCTTGTGCGGCTGTGCAATCACTACAGCACGATCATTCGGACTCCAATCAAGACTAAGTTCGATATTCTTGTTGCTATCCGGAGCGAGCCATCGCGCAATTTCAGCAGCGTTGTGAATGAAAGGCGTCAGGAGCAAGAACTGAGCGTAACGACATTCCCGATTGATCGTTGCCAGCAGCAGCTCAAGCTTGAGTCCTCGTTGGCCGGAAGCAAGGCCGTGGGCCTCGTCCACGACCACCAGTGTTAGAGGCCGACCAATCTTCTCTTCCCAGCCGCTTCGCAACATCAAGTCAAGCTTTTCAGGGGTCGTCACTAGGACGCGAAACTGACGATGCATGTCTTTGTCCAGCAAGACACCTGCTTCGAGGCCATCAACTTCGAGAGCTGGGCTCACCTTCTCAACAATGATTCCGATTTGGCGGAAATCTTGGCGAAGTCGAACAGTCAATTGGTTCACTAGAGCGCGGGTGGGTACGAGGTAAGCGACCCAACCCTTTTCCTGGTCGAACTGATTCAGCGCCTGCAGAATACGGAACTCAGCAATGAACGTCTTTCCGCTGGAGGTCGGAAGACTAACCACCACGGAGCGGTGGCCCGATCCAAGTAGCCCTTCCTCGCGCAATGTCCGCCGCTGGGGAGGAAGCATCTCAAAAATGGGATGTGCTCTCTGTCGGGATGTGAGTGATTCCACGAATCTAGTCACCCGGCTGTTGACTGCACGTGTAACGGTCCAAATGCTGTTCTCTATCAACGCATCTGAAGTCCGTGCTAGCAGCCGAGCAATGATTTCCATTTCCATCAGACGACCGCTAGCAGCAGAAGCAATGGCACGGTCAAATTGTGCTTCAAGTTGCTGGCGCACATCGTAATGGCCCTCAGCCGAACCCTGTGACAGGTACAAGGCAAGTACTTCGGCAGCCTTAGCAAGGTGATATTGAGATATTAGCTGCCACGCCGGTGCCGGATCTCTAAGACCCTCAGCTCGCCTTAGAAAACTTGGCTCATACGAGCGTTGATCTTTACGAAGTGAGGTGACACGTGCGTGCACTGCGTCCAGATCTTCCCATCCATTCTTCCGAAAAAGACGAAGCCACACATCGAGGATTGAGGCCCAAACTCGTCTCCCCCAATCTTTCTCCTGAGTCGGAAGAGCGGGCAGATCCCGTTCGGACAACACCCTTTTGATGTCCGAAGTTCGATCTCCGATTATCGCAAGGCAGGCAAGGCGAACGAGCCATGCGCCCGTCTCCAGCGGGTCCTGCGGCCAAGGAATTGTCCGAGATATCCGGAACGCTTGCGAGGCCGCTTCCCGGAGTTCATCTACTTTGGTCTGGTCTTCGAGCAGATCGAACACAAGCAGTTCAAGAGCATTGCTGACAAAACGCAGGTCATCGTCGGGTATCTTGGCACCGTCCGGAATCCCAAGTGCCGAGTACAACCGCCGACGGCTGGCGTCCGTCGAAGCTGTCTCAAGCCGTTCGCTTCCAAGTGCATTTGTAATCCAAGAGCCTGCTGTCATGGTGCACTCCCATGAAGCAAAGACGCCCATTTTCCGATCGGAACGGGCAAGTACCACGCTACGATCTCAATCTGAGTTGGAGAGGCAAGTTTCTTCGCGAGGGCCTTAGCGCGATTCTTCACGTCTTTTTCGGCCGGCCGCGTATCGCGGAGGAGAATGCCTACCAGCAAGATTTCCTTCCCTTGAGAAGCCACGTAGCGTTGTACAGCAGCCCGATACAACTTAACGTGTTGTTTCGAAGTGCATCGGCTTCTCAACCATTTCAACAGGGTATGCTGGACATCCAGTCGTGTGGCGTTCTCTTCGAGTTGCCAGGTCATGCCGCCAGAGCCGTACATGACGTTCGGTGGAATATCTGAGTCTGAAGAAGACTTAACCTCGCCAAACAAAAGCAGAACCACTTTGTCTTGGCGGCAAAAGCCTACAAGGTCAGCACCCGGAAGACTTGCTCGCGGCGTACGACGATCGCGTACAGTGTTCCACGGCCAGGAGATCTCGCGCTTGTCGTCCTGTGAGACAACGCATTCCGCAAGTGCCTCACCGACTTCGTAACCCTCACGATTTGGTGCTGCACGCAAAAGTCTCTCCACAAATTCGGTGGCCATTCCGGTCGTTCCGAGGCCCCGGACTTCGGCTGCGAACTCATCATTGGACTCAGAGTCATCGACGCGGTCGCGAACGGGACCTTGCATGAACTTGGCAAAATTCTCTGCGTCATCGACGACTCTGCCTCGCCAGACCGCATTCCTATGTGCACCTTCGTACCGAATTTCAGAAAGAAGAACTGTGGCGACCATCTGAGTTGCGTCCTTCACGCCTCCGGTGTTTCTTCTGGGCGCCCCCCGAGACACGTTCAATCTTACTAGAAAGCCCTCCCAGTTAAGAAGCAAAATATGGATGACCGGGTCCGGGAGCGCCCTGCGTCCTTGGAAATCCCGACCACCGAAGCTCGTCCCACAGCCCACTAGGAAGGCAAAGAAGGGCCGAGTTGTCTGGTGAGACCACACGAGGAAGAACCGCGCGCGGCTCGTCCCTCGGCAGGGCTTGTAGGATGGCCTGCTCGGTTTGAGAGAGCCACTGCCCCCGAACCGGATCTCCGCAGGAGGGGCATTGAGCAACCCACGTGAAAAGATATGGGAAACCTGACTATACTGTCACCGGACCCTGATCTCGACCGGCATCGAGATGGTATACCCGAAACTCGGCACAGGAAGCTTTGACAGCATCGAGGATTGGATTAAATCCATGGTACTGCCGATCTCTTCCTCGGGAACACTCAGATGCAAAGCATCGCGCAACTGCAGGACTATCCGGGCTTTGATTTTCCTCTCCAGGAATTCACGGTACCGGGGGACCTGAGCTTGTCTGATCAGGTGATTCCGGGTGATTCCGGTGATTCCAGATTCCGAGATTCCGGGAGATTCCGGGGAGATTCCGAGATTCCGAGATTCCGGGGACACCATACTCAATTTCCTGGCTCTTGCGTCGAGCCTCTCGATACTGGTTCTTGGCGGCGCATGGATCTGCCCAAGGCCCACTCCAGCCTCGTGATGAAGTCATCGTCTCCCAACGGCCTGCCTGTGCGCTCGTGCCGCCGAAGCGCTTCGCATTCGGTATCCGAAAGCTCGGTCGAGAGAAAGGTCACCGAGTCTGGTGCAATTTCCAACAGCGACGCCACCCTTTGCCAAACCATCCAGTCCGCCAAGAGCCCGATATTGGCCCCGTAGTCTTCGTCACAAAAGAACATTCGCTGTCGACGATTTCCCCTTTGCGTTACGTGGTGTGGTACTCTTGGAGCTGCCACGCGTGCCAATCGAGCCATGATCTGAGATTACCACCGGATCTCAACAGCGTCAGGAATTATGCATGGTGTCCGCGGAAGTACGAAGTCCGCGGAAGTACTGGTGGTCCGGATGTCTTGGTCTGATCAGGAATTCACACACGCCATCGCCGCGGCCAAATGAGCGTATGATACTGACCTTCAGCGGCTGTTTTGCGACCCTGGCAAAAACCGTCTCCATCATTCCCTGAGAACAATAACATTGGACAGGATGAAGATCGATCATTCCAGAGCGAACCAGGGGGCAACCACACTCATGAAATGTGCCCCTTATCGTATCCCCATCAATTTCCCAGTTTCCTTTTAACTGGCGTCCCTCCCGGAGAATGTTCCAGCCCTCTATGAGATCTTCTACGGTAGCCACTTCTCTTCCCAGATGCTCTTCACACAGTCTCAATAGGTCTGACGCACAGGTCTTTCCAACTGGCTTCATTATCGCTGCTTTCAGATCTTCCCCGAGCCGGTCAATGCTTTCGTGTAGACCTGCTATCCACTTTCTGTTTTTGTCTATAGGGATATTCATCATCGTCCGTTCCTCCTGCCCCAATCATGTGTACCGCCTGCGAATTGCGAGGACCACACGTAATTGAGTGTCGTGGTGGGCTTTGGTCCAGGACCTTCCTTGCGGAGTATACCTCCCGAACCTTTTCCGACCATCTATCAGATTTGTTGCTCCCCGACGGTCGCCAGGCACTCTCTGGAAAGAAATACGGGACATACCTCTTTTCTGTTTTCCGACAAGCTCTTATGGTAACATGAGTTCTGCGCAGAACCGCAGGGGCTGTACAAAAGAATAGGAGAGAGCGCTGCGCTTGAGACTGAGATTCACGGTTCGGCCTCGCGGACGGCAAAGAAGGGGCTCGAAAAAGGAGCATGTCTCCTTTCTTCGCCGGAGATTTCGCCGGACGCCAGAACCAACCCCTGCCGGGGGGATCGGGGCGAACAGTTACGAATACAGGAGGTTTCATGCGACGTTATATTATTTTGTCACTATCTCTGTGTCTCGCTCTGTGGGCCGGCTTTGCCGCTGCTCAGACGGCAGACAAGGAAAAGGCCGCTGTGGCCGCAGCAGAGCAATGGCTTTCTCTTGTGGACTCAGGCAATTATCAGCAAAGTTGGAAGGAAGCGGCCGAGTTATTCAGAAAGGCCGTGCCCGAACGGCAGTGGCTGCAATCTCTAGAAGCAGTGAGGGCTCCATTGGGTAAGCTTAAATCGAGAAAGGTCAAGAGCTCGATTTACACGACTTCTCTCCCCGGAGCACCTGACGGCGAATATGTTGTCATTCAGTTCGACACGTCCTTTGATAACAAGGGCTCATCTATTGAGACGGTTACGCCCATGTTTGAAAAGGAGGGCACTTGGCGGGTATCGGGTTATTTTGTCAAGTAGAAGATGCTGGCGCTCGCCGCTAGCGTTGGTCGTATGGTGAAAGGGGACCACGGATGACGAAGAATTTCTTGGTACTGATCCTGGCGCTCGTAGCACTCCTCGTTTGCTGCCCATTGAGCACTGGAGCGGATGACCGCGATATCTCCCCTAAAGTGGTCATGACGACCCCCAGCAATGGCGCTACGGATGTCGATCCGGCTTTATCAAAGATAACAGTAACTTTCAATAAGCCCATGTTGGATAAGAGCTGGTCATGGAGCTACGAAGACAAGAACTCATTCCCCCAGATGGCCGGACAGCCCTATTATTCTGATGATGGGACGACCTGCGTGCTGCCGGTGAGATGGGAGCCGGGCATGCGATACATTATCTGGATAAATACTGCGAAATTCAAGAACTTTAAGGACAAAAAAGGAGCGCCCGCTGAACCGTACAAACTGACTTTTGCGACGAGCCGGAAATAGACGAAACAGAGCGCGGCGCTTCACCGGATTGCTGAGCATCCCCTCGCCTCATTGAGCTCGGTCGTGGTGAGATCTGGACGGAGGGCATTATGAAAGCCGCTTTATCAGTAATTCTGCTTGTTGCAATCTTCATTGCTCTTTTCATGAGGAGGACAAGGCGCGACCCTGCTGCGGCCAATCCGGGGCCGGCAGCTAAGGCCGAGAGGATCACATCTCGATATGCCGAGGCACCCGGTGTTGTGATCGATCCCATGAAGGTCCCTCTGGACTTGCAAGACCTCCTGCCGTTGGCCGAGAAATGGGCTATTGGTGATGATGTGCAGAGAGCACAATTCCGAGAATCCGTTCCTCTCGCGGAGAGAAAAGAGCTTATCGATGCGGTCTGGTACAAATGGGACCGGCTTGAGCAGTATTGTTCAGAGAAAAGAGAACAAGTGCCTGTGCCGGACGAAGTCGTTCTTCTGGATATGATGGCGGAAGCGGCTACGGAGATATTGCCTGAATTCGGATACAAATGAGCACAGAAGATGTGGACATTCCTCTTTTCTGTCGTTCCGACATGCTCTAGTGGTAACATGAGTCTTGCCGGGAAGCGCGGGGCTTGTCCAGGAGAGGAGGAGAGAGCACTGCGTTTGGAAACGGAATTCATGCTTCGGCCGCTGTAGGGGCGGCCAAGAACGGGGATCTGAAGAGGTAGCATGTCCCTTTTTTTTTACGACCTCTCTGTCTCGTCGGCAGCGACCGCCGCTCCGGCCGCGAGGAGCGGTATTTCTTTCACTCGCGTCGGAGACGAATCCTCCGCCAGTCTCCGCCCAAGGGAGGTCCTGGCATGTCGTGGGTCTTGTGACCTGCTGCTTCCGGCTACCACTCACGTTTTTCAATTGACTTTCGAGGGAACTGCTGCAATATGCTGGTTTTGATGGTGAAACGGCGCTTTGTTAACCGCCGATCCTGAGAAACGTAGAACAAAGGCTTGCCGGAGAACCAACCGTGGGCTATAAGGGGGTATCCCAAATCCTTTACCGCTATGGGCGTCCAGGTTTTTCGTCGTGGGTTGTCCGGGCCGTTCGCTGGACAACCGACGTAGTCCTGCCTATAGTGGGGATAGAGGTTCGTTGCGCAGAAATGGACGGAATATGCACATCGCAGACGCAGGTTTGACCCTTGGGCAGTTTGCCATCACCCTGAGAGCCGAGAGTCACAACCCGACCATTCTTAATCCTGATTTTCTCAAGAATCAACGGATTGTGGAGCCGGATTGGGAGTTGGCGGAGGATCCCGTGAGCGTACGGCACTTCGCTCAGGTGGTCTATAAGAACGGTATCAGGATCGTGGCGGAATTTGACACCCTCATCTTCTCTCAGGATCTCTGGTCAGGGGAGCAGGAAATCGGGACAATAGCCTCCATAGCCGCTCACTATGTACGAATCCTCCCCCATGTCAACTATCAAGCGGTCGTCAACAATCCGGTGGCTGACCTCGTTGTCCCGGAAGCCGGACTAGATTCCTTCGTCAGAGAAAGGTTCATCCGTGAGGGACCCTGGATGAGGTTCAGGGAGGCCAAGGCCTGCGTCGACGTAGAGTTTCGCTATGAAATCGAGAACGGCTTCTTTACGTTGTCAGTCCAGCGAGCCGTGAGGCGTGTCTCGGCGGGCGACTCGTTGTCGGTGATCCTCTTCGACGGCACGTTCACGCGACAGATGAGAGAAAAGCCGGTGATCGAACAAGCTATCTCCTTTATTGAGCTGTGGAAATCTGATTTGGACACCTTCGTATCCTTCGTGAAGGAGGTCATTCGCCCATGAGGGAATCTGGGGCCTTCATGCAGGGGCAATGGTGCACATACGATGATCCCGCCTCGGGTTATCCCGGCGGATTACTCCGATACCATGCGTCTGGGGTCAAATACGATAGACAGAGCGAGCGCGGGTCGAGACCGCATGCGAAGGCGGAACCACCGTTGACGGTCTATACTGAGTTCCGTTACTCTTCCCATCGGCGCTTGGATCGGCAACGACACATGAATGCCCTTGATGACACCTACCTGGTACAACTCGTGCGCGCATGCAGCGAATTGATGTCGATATTGACCGCCGAACGATTTTCCCATGCGTCATGTTTGTGGTATGAGCCGCGACCTTACGCGACGACGGGTCGGATTTGTCTTCCGAAAGAGCTGCGTCAAACGACAGGGGCACTATTATTTGAATCTCTGGCACCGTCCGATCTGTTTGAACGGTTTGCCCGGAGCCTCACTAGGTACTTGCGAGGAGCCGAGTCCGTGTCCGGGCCACGACAGTCTGTGGACGCCATCGAAGGTCTATATGAGTCGCGGGACGGCGCGGAAATAAGGGACTTCCTCGCCCAACATCGGGATCTGATCCCTGTCCTAGTGGATGCCGCCACAAAGATCCGGCAGACTGATTGCTTCCCGAACGCTAGACTCTCGCTGGAAGTTCTCGTCGATCCCGAGGACGAGGAAGACAGCACATCCGTAGCGGGTCACCTTATCATTGTGATTGGAACTGACCTCTCCCCCGAGGAGGCTTCCCAGCGGCGTCGGCGCCTTCAGGACAGTTGGTGGCTCGACGAGTTTGTCAAGCACGGTGACCGCTTGGGCCTTGACGTGGAATTCCTGTGAGCTTCAACTGGGTTGAATTTCTTGGTTTTGCACAGAGCCTCATTGGAGACTTCGACACGCGGCCTCATGGGGAAGAGGCCAAATTTCGTGCGGCTGTCAGCCGCGCGTACTACGCGGCTCACGGCATGGCCAGAGAAAAGCTCAAGCACGAAGGCCACACTGTACCCACGAAGCGGGCGCACCAATATGTAATCGACGCGTTCAGGAATAGCCGCGACAAAAGCCGCATCCGCATTGCCGACGACTTGAATGTGTTGCTTTCCAAGCGAATCAAAGCTGATTACAGGGCGGACGCGATCATTCAAGTGGCTACTGCAAAACTGGCAAGTCAATTGGCTGAAGGAATTATCCAAGGCATCGAGACCCTAGCGGAGTAACCATAAGCTTGTCCCCATGGCCACCGGCTTCTGCGTCCTCCGGCGCGGGAGCTTCGTAGCCGTCACTCTATCCGAGGGCCCTACGGGCGTACGTGGTGCTGGGTGAGGCAAGAGCCTTTGCCGTCCTCTTGCGGAATCCGGCGTTGTCTCACTGAAAGACCAATCATACCGCGCTGCTCGCCGCGGAATAAGAAGCATATGTGCAAGGGCCGCCCGTGGGGGGACTCACCGGCGGGAGCCGCCTTGTCCGCCCGGTCTCCCGGGGAGCATTAGGGTATCCCCCCAACTCAAATGACCGCCGACTGAGCAGGAGGCACATCCTGTGAGCCCCCGGAATTCCTAATTCCCGAATTGCATGGGCAGCATATTTGATTGCGTTTATTGGTGGGCTTTGGTCCAGGCCTTTCCTCGCTAAGTATACGTCTGGAAGCCTCTTCAAATCGTCTAACAAATTCGTTGTTCCCCAAACAATACGCTCGCGTGTACTCTCGATAAAGAAAAAGTGGACATTCCTCTTTTCTGTCGTTCCGACAAGCTCTAGTTGTCCCCCAGACCCGTGCCGAAAACCGAACGAGCTTAGACAGAAGAGCAGGAGAAAGCTCTGCGCATGGGTCTTGAATTCATGCTTCGGCCGCGGCCGCGCAAGGATCCAAAGCGGCTTCAAGATTTCTAAGCAAGTCCTCAATCGCATTGAGAAGAGGGGAGAATGTGATTTCCTCTTTGCTGGAGAAATAGAGGTAGAGGATTCCTTTGGCTAACTCCCCGGGGCGAGCAATTTCATCCGCAGTCGAGCCCGGACCCCCTCTTGTGAGAAAACATTCACACGCTCCTTTCGGGATCTGCTGTCTTCGCGCGGCGGCTTCTCGCCGGCACATCACCTCCGAATGGGAGCCCCATCTTGCCTGGCTCTCGTTTTCACAAGAGGGCTTCGGCCCCGCTGGGTGTATACACCTGATCAAAATCATCGCCAAAAGAATTTTGGCTCCAATTTCTTGTACGGAAAATGTTTTTTTTACGATTGTACTGGTGACGGGGTGAAAGCGAGTCTGCCGCGCCGGCAAACAGATGGGAGCACAATTCTGGCCACGGGAAGCAAACACTGGGCCAGGAGATTGCAGCCCTTAACGACTGCGGATCATTACGAAGGAGGATATCTCAAGTGGGCGTGCTGATTGGTATTGAGGAGGCTGTCAGAGAGATTAGACAAGGCAGAATGGTAATACTTGTGGATGACGAGGATAGAGAAAACGAAGGCGATCTTACCATGGCAGCGGAAAAGATTACCCCTGAGGCTGTCAACTTTATGACCAAGCACGCCAGAGGGCTGATTTGTCTATCCATGTCATCCGAAAAGGTCGAAGCTCTGAAGCTTCCGATGATGGTGGACAACAATCGGTCCCGGTACGAGACAGCTTTTACGGTCTCCATCGATGCGGCGAGAGGTGTAACTACCGGGATTTCCGCATATGACAGGGCGGTCACGATACTTGCCGCTGTGGATCGGGATGCTTCTCCCAAGGACCTGATTTCCCCCGGCCACGTATTTCCCCTCAAGGCCAGAACTGGTGGAGTGCTAGTTCGGGCGGGCCAGACCGAAGGAGGCGTGGATCTGGCGAGGCTTGCCGGGCTCGCTCCGGCCGCCGTGATCTGCCAAGTGATGAGCGAGGACGGAACAATGGCTCGGCTGCCGAATCTCATGATGATGGCGGAGAAGCATGGCCTCAAAATATGCACCATAAGAGACCTGATCCGGTACCGCATGCGTACCGAAAGGCTCGTTCGGCGTGGGGCGGAGACAAGTCTGCCCACGTGCTACGGTGGCGATTTCCGGCTCATCGTATATGAGAATGATGTGGACAAACTGCACCATGTGGCCCTAGTCAAAGGTAACGTCAGTGCCGATGTGCCAATTCTTGTGCGGGTACATGCTGCATGCCTTGCGGGCGATGTGTTCTCGTCGGTCCGCTGTAATTGTGCGCTCCAACTCAAAGCCGCGATGCGCAAGGTGGAAGAAGCTGGGAGTGGGGTAATCTTGTATATGAGGCGAGAGACCCGAGGCATCAACTTTCTCGACAAGATCAAAGAACATGCTTCCCAGGATCCTGACCGCCGCACTGTGGAAGACAATCTGAGGCTTGGGCTGCAACCCCATCTCCGAGATTACGGCATTGGTGCCCAGATGCTGGCAGACCTAGGTGTCAGGAAGATGCGCCTGATGACCGACAATCCCACGAAGATCGTGGGACTTGAAGGGTATGGCTTGGAAGTCGTTGAACAGGTTCCCATAGTACGTGAATCGCGCTTGCCGAAACTCGGTTATTTGAAAACTGCGAAACGAAAAATGCCCCGTCCGGTCCACGTAGGGTCAGGCGTTGCTTCCTGATATTGGACAGAATTCAGGAGAATTCGAGGCGCAGAATTCCGAGGTGCGGGTTTTGAAAATTTAGCGTGCGTTGTCATCGTTGCAAGTTACTGCCCCCGCCCCAACCAGGTTGGAAAGAGGAATCTTCGGTCTCGAACAGGTATCTGGTGGCATCTTTGAAATCACCGATCACTTGTGGACCGAGATATCGTTTCCACGAAGGTTTTCGCTTACCTTGATGCCACGCGAGGTGGCCGAGCACATAGCCGAACATGGGAGGGCTCATGTATTCAGGTTTGTTGAATTGAGTGCCCGGCCACTTGGTAAACTGACTTTTCCATGCCCGCGGCGAATTCGCCATGAAGATTGCGAAACCCAGAAAGCAACTAGCAAGATCCGTGAGCAATTCCTCATCGAAACGATTCGGTCTTATTCTCCGTTCGCCCCGAAGGCGTGCGTGAGCGAGCTCATGGGCCATAGTGGGCACAAGATCACCGGGGTGATAGATCTGACCAGTAGTCAGACTAATGACGTGCTTATGCCAAGAGGATGAATACGTGCCCGCAGGTTGACCTGGCACGTAGTCGCCGTTATTGTTCACCAGTAACAGAGGGCCGCGAGATCCATCCCACATCAGTATGGGGCCGGGGTCTTCTTTCTCGAACTTGAGAGCTACCCGATCTTCGGATACCCCCATGAAGCGGCAAATGCGGGCAAACAGTGCTTTGGCCGCCTCATAGGACGGCTCGTACGGTTCGGGAAAGAACTCTTCCGTCGGCGTCACGAGCGGACGATCGGTGAAAATATTGGACGGAAATTGTCCCGAGAGCCACTTGAGATGTCGCTCGATCCAGTCTTTGGCGCTAGGATCTACTGGGCAGTACGGCTTGGATAACCAGTCGAACATGCAAGCAGACTCCGTTGGATTCATGAAACTTGGCACAAGAAATAGGGGGTCTATTACCCGGAATCATGAACGGGAATCGCGATGCAGGACCGCCTGCCGTCCAGGGATCCGAGGATGCTTACGGTGACTCCAAACGGGGGGACCGATGGGAGCCTCCACGACCTGATCCACGTAAGACCTTCGTCGCGCCGATAAGACAGCCCCTTGTCCGAGTTCTGAGCGTACCTGACCTAACGTCACCCCGTCAATTCGTATTTCCCAGCGTTCTTCAGCCGCTCACAGCGTGTCTGGCCGCGGGAATTAGGAATTCTGCGAGCAGATGCAGCGGCGGATCTCCGTGGAACAGATAGTCACCCATGCCTGCAAACGCTACGGGCTTGGCCTCGGGGTTCTCGCAGAACCCGGGAAGAAGCGGAACTGCTCCGAAGCCCGTGCGATGATCGCGGCTCTGGTCTGGTATGAAGAGCACCTCTGCCTGACCGACCTGGGTGGGCGATTGAAGCGCGATGTATGCAGCCTCAGCCGAGCGGACAATCGTCTGCACAAACGTCCGGAAACCAATGCCCGTCTGGCGTCCGAACCTCAGAGGGTACGAGAAGAGCTGGCACAAATACAAATCAATTAAGCGTGCCCCCTATATATTCAAATGGGTGCCGCGCTTTTTCATGGTAAAGCTGGCGACCAGCGCCATAACCGACGGATTTTCTGTAGCCCGTTTCCCAGGCTGGGTAGATTTGCCACGCAAACGCGCTGCACCCACTATAGTGTCGCTGTGCTAATGGGTATACTACGGCGAAGGAGATTCCATCCATGGGGCAGTATCTTGAAACCGGCCTGGCGTTAGCACTCGAAGGCAACGATCTCGAGATGGGCCGCAAAGCGGCTGCTATGGCACGGTCCCAGGTGAGGCACTTCGACCCGTCTCTAGCGCTCGTTTTCATGTCCCCGGATCTCGATCCCTACGCGGTGAATCGGGGGGTGTTGGAGATCCTTGACGGATGTCCCACGATCGGGACCAGTACTGCAGGGGAGATTTGCAATGGCTCAGTTACGAATAGCGTTGTTGTGGCGATCATAGCGAGCAAGCACATGCGCATAAGGGTGGGAATGGGGCGTCGCGTCAGCACGGATTTCAGAGAAGCGGTCCGTCAGGCACTCGGGCAGGCGGGAGTGCTGGACTATTTCGATTCGGGACACCCGTTTCATCGCATCACGTCCATTTCCGCTCCTGGTATGCTCGGTGTCTCGAGTACCTTGATGATCGTATTCTCACCGGGCGCAACAAAAAGCCATCCTTCCTTGAGTCATGATATCCACACGTACCTTCGGAAATACTCTGCTAATCGTATTCCAATCTTTGGCGGGAGCTCTGGCGACAACTTGCGTTTTGAGTCGAACTTTCAGATGGTCAACGACAGCGTGTGCAGTGATTCGATTGCTCTCGCCTTCATCGAATCCGAGGTAATGTTCGGTTTGGGGCTCGCTCACGGGTTTTCTCCCACCACACGAGGAGCACTGGTGACGCGCGCATCAGACCACATCGTGTACGAACTGGATGGCAGGCCAGCGGCTGAGGTCTGTGCGGAGATCCTTGGAGTATCTGTCGATCCGCCCGAGCACCAGGTGTTCGCGTTCAGCCGATTTCCATTCGGCTCTAGCGATGTGTACGGGAATTCCATTCTTCAGGTCCCCGAGCGTGTACTGGAAGACGGGGCGGTTCAGTTTGCTCCGCTGATGAATACCGATCAGGTGATTACGCTGATGAGCGGTACTGAGGGGGAGATCGCTCAGGCCGGCTTGTCGGCGTACAAGAAAGCTGTTCAGCAAGGCAGATTAATTAAGCCTGCCATAGCCTTCATGCTGTCCTGCGCTTTGCGGAAGAGATTGATGACTGATGTGCGAAAGGAGCTGGAGCCGATACGGAATTACACTGATATCCCTCTGTGCGGCTTTTACACATACGGCGAGAAAGGCCTTTCGGACGACGGTCTTCCAGTGTACTGCAATCAATCCGTTTCCATGCTCGTATTTTCGGACGAGCTTAATCCTGTGGCCGCGCTTGTCAACAGGGGGACGGCAGCATATGAGGAACTCCTGGAGAGGATCGAAAAGAAAGAGCGCCAGATAAAGGCCATCGGCCGAATCAATCAAGCCATTGAGGATTCATTGGATGTCGGACAACTGCTTCGGCAATTGACCAACGAGTTGGCACAGCTCCCACCATGGGTCGAAGCAGCGACCTACTTGCCGGCAAGTGTCCCCGGGACGTTCCTCTTGTCTGGCGCGTCTCACGAAAGTGCTTTCCCGCGGGAGCTCACCGGCGGAGACTTCGGGCAAGACTTTTTCCCGGCGTGGATGGAGCGAAAGGGCGAGCGCATTGGTTTAATGCTCCTGAAAAGCCGTGAACAGACCTTACCCGACGAGGAGGATCTATCCCTCGTCCAAACCGTATCCCGGATGACCGTAAGCCGACTCCGCAGACTGGAATTGGATGGCCGGTTGGACCTTAAGATCCAGCACTTGGCGATCCTGAATCGACTTGGCAAGGAATTGTCAACAGCGGCAAACTGTCATTCACCTTCCCAGCACATGCTGACCTATCTCAAGTCCGTTCTCAACTTGCGATTTTGTAGTCTTTGGCTGGTGGATCATCGAAGCCAAGTGCTTGTGAAGGAGGCCTTCTTGAGCGACCCCTTCCAGCGCCGCGATGCTGTCATCCAAGAGAACGACGAAAGAATCGCCAAATGGCAGGTCAATGCCGGCAAACCGCTATTTTCTAGCCCCTCTGTTGGAGGATGTCAGATTGACCTCATTTCGCCATTCCCGTTTTCTTTTGTCTCGATACCGGTAGAATCCGCGGGCAAGGTCCGGGGAGTACTCAATTTCTATCTCGGCGACGAGCAGGAAGGGCCGTTGAAGCCGGACCGGGCTCCTGAGACAATGGACTTGCTGGTGAGCCTTTCGGCCCAGATTGCTGTATTCCTGGAAAACCTGTCGCTCCAAAGGCATTCCACACTTTACAAAGAGGTCCATCACCGAATTAAGAACAATCTTCACAATATCGCCGGACTTATGCGCATGCAGATACGCCGGCTGGACCGCGAATCCGCAGAGCAAGTTTTGGCTGAGCAAGCCCTGAAAGACAGCATTGCCCGTATCGTCAGTATCGCAAAAGTGCACGAGACTCTTTCGCAGGCCGACATTGGTATGATTGATTTGGGGGACCTCGTCACAAGGGTGAGCGCGTTTGCCCTCGCGGATGGACAGTGCAATTCCATGGTGTCGATAGACGTCTCCAGCTCTCACATATTGGCGCCGTCGAAAGAAGCGACCTCCGTTGCGCTCATTGTCAACGAGCTGGTCCAGAATGCAGTAAAGCACGGACTGAGCCGAGTTGGGCGAGGGAGCCTGTCAATTCGATTGACTCACGACGACGGGCTGGTAACCTTAACAGTTGAAGACGACGGGCCGGGGCTACCGTACGGATTTGATCCAAGGCGAGACGGCAACCTGGGTTTGACGATAGTCCGCGATCTGGTGAAAGAGGAGTTGGGAGGCGAGTTTGTAATTCAAGGACTGGCTGGCACCACAGCGACCGTATGTTTTCCTCTGCCCGTGGGGCGAGAAATCGAATGAGGAGTAATCGTGGGCTTCCGTGTGGTCTTGGCGGATGACGAAACACTTGCTCGGAGAGATTTGAGAGAAATGCTCAACGAGCTCGGGCACGATGTAGTGGGCGCGGCACGGGACGGCGCGGAGGCCCTGCGCCTCGTCAGGGATACTGACCCCGACGTGGTCATGCTAGACATAAAGATGCCAAAAGAGGACGGAATTGCAGTGGCTCGCAGGATCGGCGAGGAATACCCGGTAATCATCCTCACTGCCTATTCTGAGCAAAACCTCATTCAGCGGGCCCGAGATGCCGGCGTTATGGCGTACGTAACCAAGCCTTTTCGGAAAGCGGATCTGTCGGCCGCGATAGAGCTTGCCGTGAGCAACTTCGTCCGCCAGTCTGCACTTCGGGAGCGCGTGGAGCGACTCAAAGAGGAACTGCAGACGCGTAAAATGGTTGAAAAGGCCAAAGGCCTCCTGATGCAGGCTGAAAACCTAACGGAGGCGGAGGCTCACCGCCGAATACAGCAGCTCAGCATGTCCAAAGGTAAATCTCTCAGAAAGGTGGCCGAAGCCATAATCCTGATGCTGGAATAGCACAAGTGCCTACACGCTCCCCGAAAGAAGCCTTACCGCGGCCCGCAGTAAGCATTCACTCTTGAGCGGGAGGAGAGGATCGATTAGCAGAAATCATTGACGATTTTGTTCTGTCCGCCGTGCATAAGTAAATGCTTACGGCCCGGACACTTTTCCCCTTGACAAATCGAGAAACACGAGATTACCGTAAAGCCTGCAAAGAAGCTATGGAGGCAACGGGGCCTCCTTTGCCCGATGAAGGGCAAAGGGGGCCCTTTTCTTTTGTACCCGCATTATCAGCCGGGACACAGTCCCGACGAGAAATGGAGGCTTCAATGGAACAAGCCAAGATGCTTGTAGGAGGCGAATGGGTAACGGCCTTGTCCGGCAAGACCTTTTCCGATCTCAATCCGGCTACCGGCGAGGTTTTTGCCGTGGTACCCAAGGCAAATGAAAGCGACGCGGACCGAGCCTTGGCCGCGGCATTCGAGGCGAGGAAAGGCTGGGCGACCTCCAAACCGGGGCAGCGAGCAGCGATCCTTTACAAAGCCTCTGAGCTGCTGGGCTCCAGAATCGAGGAATTCGCTCGAGTGCTCATCGGCGAAGGAGGCGCTACTTTCGGCAAGGCGATGTTTGAGACCACTTACACGGTAGACCTGCTTCGCACCGCAGCAGAGGACTGTCGCCGTCTTCTGGGCGAGACGTTCCCTTCTGACCACGACAAATTGTCACTAACGATCTACAGACCGCTCGGCACAGTGGCAGCGATTACTCCCTGGAACTTCCCCTTGCTCTTGTCCATCAACAAGGTGGCATACGCACTTGCTGCAGGCAACACAGTCGTGCTGAAGCCCGCGAGCGATACTCCTGTTATCGGCTTGAAGATCGGTGAGCTCCTTGCGGACGCCGGGCTGCCTCCTGGAGTACTGAACGTCATTACAGGCCCTGGTGGAGTGCTTGGTGATTACCTCGTTCAGGACGATCGGACCTCGTTGGTGACCCTCACAGGCGAGACCAAGACGGGCCTGCACGTAGCTCAGAAAGCAGCGGCCAAGCTCAAAAGATACACGTTGGAGCTCGGAGGAAAAGACCCGCTGGTAATCTGCGACGATGTGGACATTGCCTACGCGGTAGAGGCGGCTGCCTTTGGGGCTTTTATGCACCAGGGACAAATATGCATGTCCGTGGAGCGTCTCATCGTGCATGAGAAGATTGCGGATGAGTTTGCAGAACGCCTTGCTGCCAAGGCAGAGACTCTTCGCATGGGAGACCCGACCAGGCCGGAGACAATCATTGGGCCCCTGATCAACGATAACCAGATCGCAACGGTTCACAGTCATGTCACAGACGCGATGGAAAGAGGTGCGAAACTGCTGACCGGCGGAACGTACGAAGGCCGATTTTATCGGCCGACGGTCCTGACCGGCGTCACTCGGCAAATGAGAATTTTCCGGGAAGAAACGTTCGGCCCGACGGCTCCCATTATAACGTTCGGCAGCGATGACGAGGCGCTTGCGCTTGCGAATGATTCCGAATACGGTCTTTCAGCCGGCGTACTGACGAACGACCTTCAGCGAGCGCTCTTTTTCGCCGAAAACATTGAAAGTGGGATGGTCCACGTCAATGACGCGTCCGTTCACGATGAGCCGTACTGTCCCTTTGGCGGCACCAAGCTCAGCGGAATCGGTAGAGAAGGCGGGCGCCGCTCGTTGGAGGAGATGAGCGAGCTGAAGTGGATAACTGTCCAGCGTGGGCGCAGGCATTACCCATTCTAATGACCTTCAAGCTAGACTGCCGGTTGAAAGGAGAAAGGCGTGGCAAAAGAAATTATTCTCTAAAACCTCAAGGCTTCGGTCACGGACGAGGAGTACAAGACGTATTGCCACGAGAAGAAAGGTCCATTTTTGGCCAGCCTTCCCTCGTGCAAGAGCTTCACGCTGGCTAAGATCGTCGCCTCCAAGAAGTGAGAAATCCCTTACAAGTACGTGGGGATTGTCGATGCCACCAGCTCCGCCGACTGGCAACGAGACACGCAGAGCGAGGGATTCCAGAAGTTCCTGCAAGAGTGGCTTCCCAAGGTCGAAAATTTTCACATTCTTATGGGGAGATTTCTGGTGACATACACTAAAATTTCTGGTGACTGCTCCGGGAGAGCCCTGTGCAAAGGAAAACCCGGAAGACCTCGCAAGCGTCAACCTTAGAAGAAACCAGGTGTATGTCCCCAGATATATACCCAACCACATGTCCCGAAGACTTGTCACAGGCAGGTTTCCCCTCATCTTTCGCCACTGCCGACACGACCGATCCAGTAGCCAGCCCGACGACTCTGGTGAGCCACAGCTAAGATGAGTATTCCGTCTTTTTCGATTGCGTAGATGAGCAAGTGCCGGAACTTCCGGACCATCGTCTTGCGGATGCCAGGACGAATCTCTTAACCCGATTCGGGGAACTGCGCGATGATGTTCTCGGCTCGGAGGATTTCGGCGAAGAAGCGCCGTCCGAGCCCTTTGGCTCTCAACTCAAGATAGCCGATCTCATCGAGCAATTCGGCCTCTGCTGCCTCGTGATACCTGATAGGTGTCACCGGAACAGTCTTTCAGCCTTCTCGTGAACTTCTTCCGCACTAACCGCTCTGGCGCGACCAGTTCGGTAATTCTCTAATCGTCTTTGCGCTTCCTCCTCCCAAAGACGCTCCGTCTCCTCCTCGGGCAATTCTTCCAGACTGGCTAGAAGCGTCTCCGCCAGAGCTGCACGATCGCGAGCGTCAAGGCTCAAAGCATGTTTGAGAGCTTCGTCTAAATCTGACATCTTTACCTCCATGCCAGTGCGTCCGGTGCACTATGAATACGTTGTGATCTTGATACCTTTGGTTTTCGTTTCCTCTGGGTATACATGGCTTTTGCGAAAGCCATACCACTCCCCTCATATCATGTAGATACCAAGGCATTGGCAGCATTTCAAGCTCTGCCCAGCACTTTGTCGCAGTACCGCACTGAGAGGATTCTCTGGCAAGGTGCTTTGGCCGGGCTCACTGGTGATACACGCGCATGAAGAACTTCGCTGCAGGGGGCCGCGGTTACCTGTTCCAGGGGCGGTTCAGCTCGTGTGTTCTGGACGAGGGGCACCTTTTGGCGGCAGCGCGTTATGTGGAACAGAAGCCGGTACGGGCCGGTATGGCCAACGTACCATGGGACTATCCCTGGTCGAGCGAGCGATTTCACATGGGGATTACCGTGCACGACCCGCTCGTCGCAGATCGAACCCTACTGGGACTTGTCCAGGATTGGGAGCGATTGCTGCTCTCCTCTGACGAAGCTCGGTTCAGCTCGCTCCGAGAACGGACTCGGACCGGTCGCCCGGCCGGAGATGCAGCGTTTGTGGCAAGGGTCGAGACGATCACCGGTCGAGACCTGAGCAAAGGAAAACCCGGAAGACCTCGCAAGCGTCAACCTTAGAAGAAACAAGGTGTATG
>Ga0067045_1003464_pt1 | contig 23513 bp, 19 predicted proteins | sample TerdegcTABiofilm_FD_59184 | JGI IMG/M metagenome (GOLD analysis project Ga0067045, IMG submission 59184) | Combined Assembly of (Gp0054472, Gp0054536) Wastewater bioreactor microbial communities from Singapore -Terephthalate degrading...
AGTCACCTGGGTACTCCACCCGCCGCTCAAGAGTCCCCCACGCAGGGCTCCCCACCAGGGCGGAGTAGCCAGCCTCTTTTTTCGGGCTTGTTGAGAGCGGCGCAGTTTCATCCGACCTGCACGAAATCTTCGGCCGGCAGCACAAAGATCGTCGCTTTGTGTTGGCCTGGCTCCGGCTCCCGACAGGCGTCACCAATCAGTCCGAACAATTCGCTCAGGTTGGCTTCCTCCACCCCGACTAATAATGTGACGTTACCGCGCCGCATAAAACCGCCCGTGCTGGCAATGCGGGTAACGCGGTATTGGCGTTCCACCAGGGCGTCGGTCACAGGCAGGGCGTCCGAATCCTTGAGTATGGCTATGACCAGTTTCATCCCTTCCCTCACAATTGCAAAAACTGTTCCACCGGGACCACAAAAATCGTCGCCCCTCCCACCCGCGCTTCAATCATCATGGGATAACCGGGCGTCAACGCCAGCTCCACCCCCACCGGCACATAACGGACCCGGCTGGGGCAATAGCGTCGCACCAGCGTGAAGAAGCGGGACAGCTGAGACTGGGGCATTCCAATAAGCAGCGTGACCAGGGCATCGTGGAGGAAACCACCGACAGCATCAATCGGCGTGACTTTGAATCCCTCCTGGAGCAGGGCTTGAATTAACTCCTGGGCCTGGCTCCCATCCACGATCGTAATCGCTATACGGTTAACCGGTATCGGCTCCATATCTTTCTCCCCCGGGTTGCATCTCTTCCCTGCTTTGATTATAATCGGTTTATCCTAAATTTGGAAGTGCGACCGGCCGGGTAGAAGCCGGGGCCTCCAGGCGTTAGGGGGTGCAGAATAAGGCTCGCAGGAACGGCTCCAGCCACCGGGGCCACCCCAGAAACGCCTGAAAGCGTCACTATCAACCAGGATAACGAACGAAAGTTCGCGTTACGTTGGCCGCTCGCTGATTGACTCATTGATTAAGGACGTATTGGCTGTTTTCATAGGGGGCATAGTAACAGTGATAGTAACAGTGAAGGAAAGCACGGAAGAAAGAGTGCCGGCCACCATCCAGGCCGCCGATTTGGTACTGTTGGTGGGGCGGGACCGGCGCGAGTTCCTGGTCAAAATGACGCCAGGGCGGTTTTTGGAAACACATCGGGGAATTCTGGCCCATGATGAACTGATCGGCCACCGCTGGGGTGAGACGGTGCTGACCCACCTGGGGCATCCCTATCTCCTGCTGCCGCCCTCGTTGGAGCAGATCCTGCTGCGGGGCGTCAAGCGCAGCACGCAAATTGTTTATCCCAAGGAGATTGGCTATCTGCTGCTGAAGATGAACATCGCGCCGGGAACGCGGGTAGTGGAGGCCGGGACGGGCAGTGGCAGCCTGACCGTCGCGCTGGCCCAGATGGTGCGGCCGCACGGCCATGTTTACACCTACGAGGCGCGCGAGGAGATGCAGGCGCTGGCCCGCAAGAACGTGGAGCGCGTCGGGCTGACGGAGTATGTCACGTTCAAGCTGCGCGACATCGCGGAGGGGTTTGACGAGCGGGAGGTGGATGCGCTCTTCCTGGATGTGCGGGAGCCACAGGATTATCTGGCGCAAGCCCACGCGGCGCTCAAGGGGGGTGGCTTCTTCGGCACGCTCGTCCCGACGACCAACCAGGTCTCCGATATTTTGCGCCTGTTACCTGCGCACAACTTCGGGTTTCCTGAAGTGGAGGAATTGCTGCTGCGCGCCTACAAGCCGGTGGCCGCCCGGCTCCGTCCGGACGACAAGATGGTGGGGCATACCGGCTTTCTGCTCTTCGCGCGGGCGCTGTTGGGTCCCGCCGAGGGGGAGGAGGAAGCGGAGGATACGTCAGAAGAAGCACCTGAGTTGGATTAAAGGCTGCTAAGAGAGACATAAGCCAGGCTGGGATCCGGGGTGTAGCAGGCAGGGTCGGCCACGCCTGCCTCGCCTGGTCATTTCGCCCTCCTTTGGGGGGAGGTTTGGCGGTTCTAAATGACGCTCAACCAATAGTCAAGCCGCGAATTCCACGGGGCAAGCCAGCCGGTTGCGTATATCTGAGACGGGCCATCACGCTATTAATGATCCGCGCATCTTCTCAATCGCGTTTTGGAGGCGCGTCACCTCGGGGCGGCTGGCAAGCGCAAAGAGCTGGTCTGTATGTCCCATTGAGGATAGCTTGACGGACAAGAGCAACAGGTTCTCAGTGAACTGCTCCACCGAAACAGAGACGATACTGCGCAACGGGATGTATTGCCAAACCCCACCATAGCGCACTCCCTTTTTTCCCCTGCTGCTCCGTTCATCCTCCCGGATGAGGATCAGCTCCTTATCCGTTAAAATGGCGAGATGTGCCGTGGAAACCGTGCGGTACAAGGGTACCCGGAGCCAAGGAAAGATTCTCTCGCGGATCTCAGGCTGCCAGAGGGTATAAATTACTTTTTCACCCTCCACCAGGCTGCTCCGCCCATAGTTCATGAACTTGAAGCTTTCCGTGGCCAGATAGTCAAAGGCCGCTTGCGCTTTTTGCAACTCTGCGTCGTCAGCCGCACTGGGCTGTGGGCGGATCTTGGCGATGAAAGCCGCATAATGCCGCAGGCTGGTGGAATTGAACTCAACCGTGGTAGCGCTCATTAAACCAGCAGTTGTCATACCGTGAATGGTGAACCACGAGTACAAAAGTATGGTCCCCACCTCAATATCACAAATCGTCTTCAAAGGATAGGCGTGCACAACGATTTCGGTGCCGGTGCCCGCCACTATGTACAGGGTGTCGTCAACTTCATAGACCAATTTCTCGGTCGTTTTATGCCGGCCCCAGGTGAAAGCCGGGGCAAGAACTACGTATGGGAATGCCTCCTGGCTCCCTACTGACGAGCTAAAAAAATCTTTGTAGATTTCTGGGATAGCAGCATGGGATTCAATGACTTTGGTCCAGGCTCCCATGGTCTGCTGTGCGCCGGTTAATACAAAAGATGAGCTGCTCAAATCTATAACCTACATAATTCTCATGGTGGCGACTGTGATTTTGCCGGACGGTGGCAGGAATCTATTTAATTTTACGCTCATATCCGTTGCCGGTCAACCAACCTTTGGTACTATCGGGCCTGAAATGTTGGCTGCCCCCTTTCCCCAGCGTAAAACGACCCTGGCAGGGGACTCCAGGGCCGTTTAGGGGGCATGGTCACATTCTCCGCTACAATTGCGAATCAAGTGTCGGGGGGTAATGGTTCCACATCACCTTGTTCATCAAAGGATTCGGCGGCAGGGACAATCTCTTCCACCACAATCTCTTGCTCACCGTAGCAGATATTTTCTCCCCGCATTCGTGGACAATCCGTGTAATGAGCACACTCCTGGCAATTCCCTTTAATCACCATGCGCCGGCGCACCCGGCGGGTTTTCTCAGGTGCAGGTAAGGCAGTGAGAGATGTTGTCATCATGGTATTGTCCACGCGAAATTGACTCTCCCTAATGGCCCGCATCAGCCGCCGCGAGCGGCATTCGGACTAACGGCTATCCACCACGCAGACTTTTTCCTTAGGCTTCACACGCCCGCCCTGCGCTGAGCGCAGCGAAGCGGTCGGCTGCCTGCGGTTGTCAGGCCGCTCCAAATTCTACGTCGGCTCTGCTCCGCTTCGCTGCCGGCATAACCCACGTAGAAGCCGCCGCTGTCCTTCAGCATAGCGTTCCGCTACCGCTTGACGAGGGGCAAAAACACTTTGGGCCCCTCCCCACCCAAGACGGCAAACATCCCCATTCGGCTCGCCTGCGCCGTAAGCGTGCGCGTATCGGTGTCCATCACCGTGTCGAGGGCCTGCCACGCGCTTGCCTGCGCATCCCAGTCATACACCCGCAGCGTGGAACGGTTGAACCGGGCCGCGTCAGAGGGCGTGTAGCGGACGGTCAGGGTGAAAGGCAACGTCAGGTTGGTGACGGCCGCGCCGTTGACGTCCGTCGCTTTGACAATGATCGCTGGCCCCAGGGCCATCAGGTTCCCCGACACCGGCTGCGTGCTCGTCAAGTATTCGGTGATGGTGATGGGCGCCACCGCCGCCGGGAAGGCCATGGTCGTGGTCACCCCCGTCGTCACCGTAACCACCCCACCCGCCAGGGCCGTGACTGGCGTTTCGGCCAGATAGCGGGTGAGGGAGGCGTCTAACACGCCCCGGGCGGGGATGTTATCTATCCCGCTGCCCGGGTTGAAGTCAACGGTGTGCTGAAATTGCCCGGGGATGTACAGGTTGTCCGCTCCGTCCACCACCATGACCCCAGGATTGTCGGTGCCAGTGCCGCCCCAGGTCTTAGTCCACTGGAGCGTGCCATCCGCTGAAAACTTGGTGAACGCTGCGGTCGAGGTGATGATCTGACCCGACATGGGGTTCCTGGAGACATCTAACATGCCCCCGACGTAGACGTTGTCCGCTTCATCCACCACCAGGCTGGTCGGCTGATCAATCAGCGACCCGCCCCAGGCTTGCGACCACAGGTAGTTGCCGTTGGCGTCGAACTTGCTGAGGGCCATATCAAATCCGCCTGAGGCTGTATGCGTAATGGGCGGGGTGGTCACCCCATTTGCGCCCACGTTGAAGTTGCAGCCCTGGCAGCCAAACCGGGCAATGGCGTAGACGTTGCCCGCGTGGTCCACCGCAGCTGTAGCGCCAGAATCTTCATAGCCTGGCCCGCCCCAGGTCCGCACCCATTGCCAGTTACCGTCGGCATCAAACTTGGTGAGGAAAATATCCAGCAACATGCTGCTGTCGTCTGAAGCCGGGTGCTGCGCGCCATTGGAGGCCGGATTTTCGGTCGGGTCGAAGTTGATATCCCGGCTGCCGTACATCCCACACACGTACACATTCCCCGTCGTCTCATCCACCGCCACGCCTGGCCCGTCGTCATACTGCGTGCCGCCCCACGTGCGCACCCATTGGAAGTTTCCGTTCAAGTCGTATTTGGCCAGGAAAGCGTCGAAGGCGGCGGAGTAGGCGTCTTTCTTGCCGTGGTTGGCGCGCAGGCCACCCGGCCCGCCTGGATTGAAGTCCACGGTGCCGGTATAGGGATAGGTTGACCAATCGCCTTGCACATACACGTAGCCGCGCACAGAATCCATAGCCAGGGTGTAGGCTTCACAGCCGGTCGTCCCGCCCCAGGCGCGCACCCATTGGTTAGCGCCATCTGCCGCGAACTTGGTGAGGAAGATGTTGTTGCTGCCGTTTGGCGCGTTCGAGATGGCGGTATGGCCATGGCCGAAGTTGACGGTATTTTGGAACAGCCCCGCCACATACGCGTTACCCAACGCATCTACCACGACGTCGTTGGCGGCATCGCGGCCGCAGGCCCGCCCGAGAGAGGTACAAGTGTCGCTGGAGCTGGCGCCCCAGGTTTGGGCCCACTGGTATTGGCCATTCGCATCGAACTTCACCAGATAGGCGTCAACGGTGTGGTTGGATGAAGTAAAGGTGGCGTTGGGGTTAGCGCCAGCCGGGTCGAAGTTCACCGTGCCGCTGAATTGGCCAGATACGTACAGATTGCCCCAGCGATCCACGGCCATGCCCGTGGCCGACGCGTCACCCGCAGTGTGGCCCCAGTTTTTCGTCCAGCTATAGGTCAGCGTGAACGGGCTGCCTGTATCTTGCACTTCCTGGCCGCTGGGATCCGGGAAGGCCGATACCTGCGGCAACGAAACCCCCTGAGGCGATGGAGGCCGCGTTGACAGGAGAAACCACTGCGTCACCTGTGGGTCGGGTCCCGGCATCGCTGCCATAGTCACCACCCAGACCAGGACCAAACCACTGAAGCGGACAAACTTGCCAACCCGTTTGCTGTCCATGCCCATTTCCTTAGTCCGGTAAGCTGGACTTTGGCCATTCAATGGTTCGTTGGAATTACGCCCAAACGCTTGTTCCCAAGGCTTTTCACAACGCGCCCAGTGGGACTTATTTAATTTTACGCTCATATTCGCCCCTGGTCAATCATTTTCAGCACTGGTCAGATCTGAAACGTTGATCACCCTTTTCCCTTACATGAAATGACCCTGGAAGGGGATTCCAGGGTCGTTTTTACACGGCAAAACACCTGCCAATGTATTTGAGGTGTTATCGCGCTCTCCGCCGCAGCAGCGAATCAGACGTCGGAGGTAATGGTTCCACATCACCTTGTTCATCAGAGGATTCGGTGGCAGGGACAATCTCTTCCACCACAATCTCTTGTTCACCGTAGCAGATATTTTCTCCCCGCATTCGTGGACAATCCGTGTAATGAGCACACTCCTGGCAATTCCCTTTAATCACCATGCGCCGGCGCACCCGGCGGGTTTTCTCAGGAGCAGGCAAGGCAGTGACAGGCGTTACCATGTTGAAATCCAGTCAAAGATCCGTCGCCTTCATCCGGTCACTTCTTCGGAAGTCTTCTGATCCGGTGCCCATCTGGCTCAATGCTCACCAACACCCCTGACAACGCCTCGTCAGGATACATTGCCAGCGCCCGGCCAAGTTCGTCATGAACGGCGTTCTGTGTTGAAGGAAGGTCAAAGTAACACCAGGGATGATTTCAACAGGCGCAAATCCCGCTGAATCCGGGCGTAATTGGCCGGATCCTTGATCTTTTCAGGCAACTCTTTGATAGCGTCGTCAGCCAATAAGCGCAGAACCCCTTTTTCTCTAGGGGTGACGTCTGTTCTACTTTGCACATTTGCCCACAGCACTTCCGCGGCCGCACTCAGGTTTTGTTGAGCAGCCATGATTTGTTCGCTGTTTTGACTTTCAAGTGCGTCATATAAAGCCTGCGCCAACACGGAAATCTGATGGATGGCATCTTCTCGTTCGGGATTATTTTCAGCCATAGAGATCATTTCCTTTCCGAGGAGCGAGTATGAAGAATACCGCTACGACATTTTACGCATCACAAGCCAGGCAATTGCCTGTTCAAAATCAGCAAACACTTTTAGCTGAGCGCTGCGGTTGATTGCCACTGTTTCATCGTAAGCGATCTCCATCTGTCTCCCCGCCTGACTTTAACGCTGGGAGTGAACCGTTTACTGTTATTATAGGGACGAACAGGCTCCAGTCAATCGCCGGTCGCCGGAGACACCGGCGCTGACGGTAAGCAGTGCCGGCGTCACAACAGGGGAAATCCTTTCCAGATTGACAATACGCAAGGTCACTCTGAAGATACAAAAAGGGGCTACGCCTACAACCGCGTAACCCCTTTTGCGTGTACTTTAAACGGCATTTGTCATGCCCATTAACAGCCTTGAGGTGGGCGATAGAGGACTTGAACCTCTGACCTCCGCGATGTCAACGCGGCGCTCTAGCCATCTGAGCTAACCGCCCTCGGAAAAGATTATAACATGGCCTGCGATTTACGCAAGTGGGCAGCATAGGCTGTCTTAAACTTCTCTGGCCTGCCCCCCTTCCTCCCACGAAAGGCAGATTTAAACCAAATCCTAAATGGCCCTGCCGGTGGCGGGTCTTGCATGAGGGCGCAGGACGGCGGGCCGGCCATCCTGCGCGACACTTTGCCTATAGATGCCGCCGGTAAACCCGGTGATTCTTGTATGGTTTGCCCCCCAGGTTGATTAAATCGTGGCGCATCTGCACGGCGGTCTCTGCCACCTGGGTGAGATCAGCATGGCGGAAGCGGTACTCGCGGACAGTATCCTCTATCTCGGCATACAGCAGCGCATTTCCGCCAATGCCGTGAAATTCCGGCAGGATGCCCGCGCCATTGAGCGCGATCCACGGCGTGCGCCGCATTTCCAGCACCAGGTCGGCCAGCGCCCACGGCGTCAACCGGCCCCGGGCTCGTTGCAGGGCCGCCGAGACGTCGGGAAAGCCAAACAGGAAGCCGACGATGTTCTCTTCGTGGGTGATAACCTTGATGAGCCGGTGGTCAGCGACGGTGATGATGTTGTCCACGACGAAGTTGATTTCGCGCTCGGTCAGGGGGTAGTACTCCCAGTTGTGGACGAACGCCTGGTTGTATGCCTGGCCGATCCGCCAGGCCCAGGCGCGCAGTTCGCGCTTGCTCTGGAACCGGCGGACGCCCAACGTGCCGCGCTGTTTCACCCGATCGGCGATCCGATGCACCCGCTCCGGCAGCCGGAACGTCGCGGCCTCCAGGTAGCAAGAGACAAAGTCCACCTCTTTTTTAAACCCCTGGGCTTCTATCAACGCCGGATAGTAATCGTAGTTGTAATTCATCATCGTCATCATCTGGCGATGCTCGTAACCTTCCACCAGAACGCCGTAGCCATCTAACGGGCCAAACCCCTTCGGGCCGACCACGTACTCCAGGCTGCGCGCAGAGGCCCACTCAAAGAGGCGGGCGAAGAGCGCGGCGGCGGCTTCAGGGTCGTTCTCACAGTCAAAGAGATAAAATTCGGCTTCACGCGCGCCGTGGTATGCGTTAAAAGGACGATTCTCCAACGCGGCGATCCGGCCCACGACGTGCCCGTCACGCACGGCGACGAAAAAATCGGCGGTGGAATGTTCGTAATAGGGGTGCTTCTGTTGGTTCAACATCAGCGCGATGTCGCCTTTGAGCGGCGGCACCCACTGCGGGTGGTTCCGGTAGAGCCGGTAGGGGAGGTCCACGAAACGGCGGACGTCAGCACGGTTGGTAGGATCAATTTGTTCAATGGTGAGCATGGTTTCCTCAAGTAATTTTTAATGATTGCGCTACGGCATGTGATTGACCACAGACCACGGACCACCGACCACCATTGCCGGCTTTGATCTGTGGTCTGTTGCCCAACGTTCGTGATCAGGGGCGCCCTCTATCCAGGTCCAGCATCATCTCCCACGCCAGGTGTGCGGCCTTTTCCAGGCCAGCGGGGACCAGATGGGCGACATCGTCGCTGTATTGGTGCCAGTTTTCCAACCAGCCATCAGGCCCGACGCCGGAAAGACAAATGCCACGGAAGCCCCGGCTGCGCAACGCGCCGACCTCTTCGCCGATAATCAGCTCACGCCCCCTGACGCCGAGCTCCGGGCAGCGGCGGGCGGTCGCCTCGGCCCAGGCCAGCGATTCCGCATCGGGCCGGTAGGCAGTGACCAGCGCAAAGCCGGAGTGGCGCGTGACGTAAGCGATCTCCGCCGAGCCGACCATCTCAAAATCCAGGAACCAGGCATCGCACAGCGCGTCGCCGTAAGTGTCCAGCAGGGCGTGGGCCCCCAGACAGCCAACCTCTTCCGCCCCGGTGAAAGCCAGCCAGACTTCGGTCTGCTGCAAAGGGTGCGCCCGCAAGTGGGCCGCCAGCCCCAAGACACAGGCGACCGCACTCGCGTTATCGTTCGCGCCGGGGACGTAGCCCCCCCGCTCGTCCAGCAATGTGATCGCAAGGCTGGCCACCAGAGCTAACGCGCTGGCAGTGCGGAAGCGCCGGGACCTGCTCCCACCCCCGAACGCCTCGGCAACCTGCGCCAGCCCGTTGCCCAGGAGCGCCCCTAAAGCAAAAGTGGTCAGGCCGGGCAGGGCTTTCTTAAACGCAGGTTGGAAGGAGAGGCGATGTTTATTGCTGTCAGTGTGGGCCAACAGCACCAACGTGCGGCGCGGCTTCTCAGCCGGGGGGATGCGCACGATCAGATCGGCGCTGGGGCGGCGGGGGGCGAGAGCGGCAAGCGGCTGTTTATTGATCCGCATGGAATCCCAGAGAGTGTAGGTGCAGGCGAGCGTCGCCAACCCACCCAAGAGCCGTCGCCGCGGAGGCCAGAGGTTGCTCGCCAGCCCCAAGGCCAGCGGATTGCCAAGCGCGTACCCCCAGGTATCAGGAGCCGGGAAGGGGAGGGTTTCCACATTCTGGTAGCCCAGCTCGTCCAGAACGCCGCGAATGTATTGGCGGGCGCGCAATTCGGCGGTGTGCCCGGCCGGACGCGGGCCGATCTCCTCGGCCAGCGCGCGTACATGCAGCAACAGGCTATCAGCAGCCAGCGGATCCGAAGCCATGAGCACCTCCTAACAAAAATAGCTACCAGTGAGCAGTTTGTAGAGAGCAGTGGCAAGCAACCTGAATGACTGCTCACCACGAACTGCTCACCTTTTCATTCCTGGATGGTGTGCGCCAGCACCGGGGTCTCCTCTGAAAATAGAAACCAGTTAAGTCGTGAGCAGAGAGCAGCAGGTAGCAGTTCCTGTAAAAGTTCGTAGTAAGGCGCTTTAGCGCCGTCTGAGCCGCGCTGAAGCGCGCACTACGAACCTGATTTTCATCCCACGGCCAATGCACTGAGCTGAACCCTGAAACGCTCATGACGCACTCAGTTGACCTTGAGACACCCCGCGCCCAGGATCTGTTCCACCTGCTGGCCCAGGTCGGGTGACCAGCGGGTGGTATTGTTGGGAAAGTGTAATTCCACGCGAGAGCCGCCGCCGTTCTCCAGCACGATCACAAAATGGTCCGCCCCTGACTGCGCACTGAGTAGCTGGTGAACCTGGGCAATCCGCCCGAAGTCGGCTTCGGAGTTGTTGGTGCGCTGCACCGTGATCCGCAACAGGCACGACGGGGCGGGCGGCTCTTCCGGCGCGGGCGTGAAGCGCCATTCGTCGTCCGGCTCCTCCGGCGCTGCCAGATCTACCTCCTCACCACCGATACCCTCTTCCGTCGTTGGCGGATAATCCTCCCTGGCAGGCAGGGGATGGCGGTCGGCAGTCGCGTAAGCGGCGGGCCGCTCGCGCAAGGCCGGAGGCGGAGCAACGGGGGCGCTATCGGCCGCGCCCAACAGTTCGTGCGGCTCCTTCACCCAATCTACAATCAACGGGTGATCCTCGCGGTCCGGGCGGGCGTCCAATTTGCCGCTTGCCACAAGGATCTTTTCCGGCACGAGCAGCTGCTTGAAACGCTCCAGCGTTTTGGGAAAGACGACCAGGTCTAAGGTGCCGCCGGGGCCCTCCAGCGTGACGAAGGCCATCATGTCCCCCTTTTTCGTCGCCACCCGGCGGATGCGCTGAACCATGCCGACCAGGGTCACCTGCTGCCCCAGGGCGGCGGTCGCCGCGTCGGCGAGCGAACAGGTGACCAGGCCCTGCCTATAGAGATCGTGCTCGGTGCGCAGCAGGGGATGCTCGGAGAGATAGGTGCCCAGCAGCTCCTTTTCCCACTCCAACAACTTGCGGTTGGCGACGGGCGGGACGCGGGCAGGCGGGCGGAGGGTATCGGTCGCCGCGTCCAGGCCGTCAAAGAGCGAGAACTGGCCGATCTCGCGGGCGCTGTGCCGCTGTGCGCTGATGTGGAACAGCGGATCCATCGTCGCCAGCAGCCCGGCGCGCCCCGTCTCATTCGCCAGATCGTCTAAGGCTCCCGCCTGGATCAGACATTCCAGCACGCGCCGGTTGATGCGCCGCAGATCTACCCGTTCGGCCAGATCATCCAACGACCGGAAGGGCCCCCCGGCCGCCCGCGCCTCCACGATCAACCGGACCGCGTCATCGCCGACGTTCTTGATCGCACCCAACCCGATGCGGATCACAGGACGCCCGTCCTGATCCTCAATGGTACATTCCAGGTGCGAGCGGTTGAGGCAGGGCCGGACGACCTCAATGCCGTTGCGCCGGGCGTCACCGATGAGAAACCCCAGCTTCTCGGTATTGCCACGCTCAGTGGTCATCAGCGCGGCCATGAATTCCACCGGGTAATGCGCCTTGAGATAGGCCGTCTGGCCGGTAATGACCGCGTAGTCGGTGGCGTGGGCGCGGTTGAAGCCGTAGCGGGCGAAAAATTCAATGTCGGCCCAGACCGCCTCGGCGATCTCGCGGCTGATCCCGCGCTTATCGGCGCCCTCGGTAAACATCCGCTTGTGCTTGTCCATCAGCTCGCGCTTTTTCTTGGCCACTGCCTTGCGGATGCCGTCGGCCTCGCCCGGCTCGTAGCCGGCCATCGCGACCGCGATCTGCATGATTTGCTCCTGGTAGACGATGATGGCGTAGGTATCATCCAGGATGTTTTGCAGGATGGGATGCTTATACTCTACCGGCTCTTCTCCGTGCATCCGCTTGATGAAAGTGGGGATTTGCTCCATGGGGCCGGGGCGGTAGAGCGCCAGGACGGCGACGATGTGCTGAAACTGCGTCGGGCGCATTTCCTGCAGGACCCGGCGCATCCCCGCACCTTCCACCTGGAAGATGCCGGTGGTGTTGCCGCTGGACAGAAGGTCGTAGAGCTGCCTGACGTCGGCGTCCGCGCTGGGGTCATCGGGAGTCCGTTCATAGGGGATGGTAGCCAGATTCAGTTGGCGACCGTGCCGCCGGGCAATCCAATCACAGGTGAGCCGCATCTGGGTCAAGGTGCGCAGGCCGAGGAAGTCCACCTTGAGCATCCCCAGCTCGTCCAGGATTTCCATCGGCCACTGCGTGACTGCGCCCAGGCTGGCAGAAGCGCCCCCCTCGTCGTCCTCGCCCGCCACGGTCTCCCCCCTGGTCGGGCGGTTGAGCGGCAGGTAATCAGTCAATGGCCGGTCGGAGATGACAACCCCGGCGGCGTGGGTGCTGGCGTGACGGGCGACGCCTTCCACCTGCGCCGCCATGTCCATGAGCTTCTTGAGGTAGGGCGTGGTCTGATAGATCTCTTTGAGTTCAGGGACCTGCTCCAACGCCTCGGCGATGCTGACCGGCTTGCCGGGGATGTTGGGGATCAGCCGGGCCACTTTGTCCACTTCGCTCAAGGGGATGTCCATGGCGCGGCCCACGTCGCGGACGGCGGCGCGCGCGCCTAAGGTCCCAAAAGTGATGATCTGCGCGACGTTCTCATGCCCGTACCGCTGGACGGTGTAGGCGATCAATTCCTCACGCCGGTCATCGGGGAAGTCCAGGTCAATATCGGGCATGGAGATACGCCCGGGGTTGAGAAAGCGCTCAAAGAGCAACCGGTTCTTGAGCGGGTCCACGCTGGTGATGCCGAGCGTGTAGGCCACCACGCTGCCGGCCCCGGAGCCGCGCACATTCCACCAGATATCGCGCTCCTGCGCGGCGCGGACCAGATCCCAAACAATGAGGAAGTAATCGTCAAACCCCATGCGGTGGATGATACCCAGCTCGTATTCCAGCCGCTCGCGGACGGCGGGGGTGTCGGCCTGAGCCCCGTAACGCTGCCGGCAACCTTCCTCGCAGAGGTGACGCAGGTAGTGTTCCGAATCGCCGCAGTCGGCGGGCACCGGGAACTTGGGCAGGTGATAGGGCGGCGCGAATTTGATCTCCACCTGGCACTGGTCGGCAATGCTGAGGGTGTTCTCCAGCGCGTCGGGGAGATGGCCGTAGAGGTCCCACATCTCGGCTGGCGAGCGCATGTAGTACGAGGGATCGCTCATCCGCATCCGCTGCGGCTCGTTGACCGTTTTGCCGGTCTGGATACAGAGCAGGACGTCGTGGGCGTCGGCCTGCTCGCGCCGGGCGTAGTGGATGTCGTTGGTGGCCACCAGGGGCACGGCCAGCTCCCGGCCCAGGGCGACCAGCTGCGCGTAAACGGGCTCCAGTTCGGGGATACGGTGCGTTTGCAATTCCAGGTAGAAGCGGCCGGGGAAGCGCTCCTGATACCAGCGGATGGCCTGCCGGGCGGCCGTTTCCTGGCCCTGGAGCAACAGGCGCGGCACCTCGCCGGAGGCGCAGGCACTCAGGACAATGATCCCTTCGCTATACCGCTCCAGGACCTCTTTATCAATGCGCGGCTTGTAGTAAAAGCCCTCCAACTGGGCGATACTGGCCAGCTGGAGAATGTTCAGGTAGCCGGTCTGGTTCTGGGCCAGCAGGACGAGGTGATAGGGCGAGCCGTCTTCCTTGGTGCGGTTCAGGCGGGATTTGGGCGCCAGGTAGGTTTCAATGCCGATGATCGGTTTGATGCCGGCCTCCCGGCAGGCCTTGTAGAATTCCACTATCCCGTACATCACGCCGTGGTCAGTGAGGGCGAGCGCGGGCATTCCCAACTGGGCGGCCTGTTGGGCCAGCGCCTTGGGGCTGCTCAACCCATCCAGCAGCGAGTATTCCGAGTGTGTATGCAAGTGGACAAATCCCGGCATCCATTCCTCCGCAGCATTTCCCCTGGCCGTTGGTGACGGGCCGGCCAATCCGATCCGCACGGCGATACCCGCTCGCCGAACAGAGGCGGTTGGCGCACAGAGACAGGGTTTTCGTGAGGTGCTTGCCCGGATTATAGCATACTTTGGGACAAAAGAGCATTGAATTCCGGGGGGAGGGCCAGGGGAAATTGCCTCGCCCCTCAAAAGCGTTATAATCCCGGCATCACCCTATCAGGCGAGGTAAAGGATGCCAACCGGAGAGCTGCAAGGATTGACGCTGGCCTTCATCGGCGGCGGGACAATGGCGCGGGCGATCATTCAGGCGCTGTTAGAGGCCGGCGAGGTAACGCCGGACCAGATCATCGTGGGGGAACCGCTGGCCGAGCAGCGCGCGCTTCTGCAGGAGCGCTACGGCATTCGCGTGACCGCCGCCAATGGCGAGGCCGTACGCGGGGCCGACCTGGTCGTGCTTGCCGTTAAACCGCAGGTGCTCCCGGCCGCCATGGCCGAACTGCGCGGGCAGCTCCGCCCTGAAGCGCTCGTCTTTTCCATTGTCGCCGGGATGCCGCTGGCGGCGATCAGCAACGGGCTGGCCCACGAGGCCGTGATCCGCACGATGCCCAACACGCCCGCCCAGATCCGCGCGGGGATGACCGTCTGGATCGCCGCCCCGGCCGTGACCGAGCGGCAACGGACCCAGGCGCGCGCCATCCTCCAGACCATGGGGCTGGAGCTCTACGTCACGCATGAGGATGCGCTCAACATGGCTACGGCGGTCAGCGGCACCGGCCCCACCTACGTTTTCCTGCTCATGGAAGCGCTGGTGGATGCAGCCGTGCACCTGGGCTTCTCGCGGCGCGAGGCGCGGCTGCTCGTCATCCAAACCGTCCTGGGTTCAGCCCAGTTCGCGCAGCACTCCGACCTGCATCTGGCGGAACTGCGGAATATGGTCACCTCGCCCGGTGGCACCAGCGCCGAGGCCATCTACCAGCTGGAAAAAGGCGGGATGCGCACGGTGCTCTCCAAGGCCGTCTGGGCCGCCTACCAGAAATCACGGTTGCTCGGTGAGCGTGCCCAAGAGCCCCCGGAAGCGCCGCTCAAGGTGGAGAACGGCAGCTAGCCCTGAACCAGGGCGGCCGTTGAAAACACTGCACTGACGGTAATCATGCGCCCGTAGTCAGGCGCTTGAGACGGCGCTAAAGCGCCTCACTACCAACAAACTTCTTGACTTTGGATTTGTGACTGTGACTATTTTTCCTGGAAGGAGGGGACCAATGGATTCGTGGCCATCCGAGAAACGGTATGATTCTATGCGGTACAACCGCTGCGGGCGCAGCGGCGTGAAGTTGCCGGCCATCTCGCTGGGCCTGTGGCACAACTTCGGGGGCGTGGATGTCTTTGAGAATTCTCGCGCGATGGTGCGCCGGGCCTTTGATCTGGGCATCACCCACTTTGACCTGGCCAACAATTACGGCCCGCCCCCCGGTTCGGCGGAGGAGACGTTCGGGGAAATCATGCGCAAGGATTTAGCCCCCTACCGCGACGAGCTGATCGTCTCCACCAAGGCCGGCTACTGGATGTGGCCCGGCCCTTACGGCGATTGGGGGTCGCGCAAGTATTTGATCGCCAGCCTGGATCAGAGCCTGCGGCGGCTGGGGTTGGAGTACGTGGACATCTTCTACCACCATCGCCCCGACCCGGAGACGCCATTGGAAGAGACGCTGGGGGCGTTGGACCAAATCGTCCGTAGCGGGAAGGCGCTCTATGTGGGGATTTCCTCCTACAACCCGGCGCAAACCCGCCAGGCCGCCCGGCTCCTGCGTGAATTGGGGACGCCCTGTCTCATCCACCAGCCCAAGTACAGCATGTTTGAGCGCTGGATTGAGGCGGAACTATTGGCCACGCTGGATGAGACCGGCATCGGCTGTATCGTCTTCTCACCGCTGGCGCAGGGGCTGCTCACCGACAAATACCTGCACGGCATCCCTGAAGGCTCGCGCGCCGCCAAGCCACACGGCTTCCTCCGGCCGCAGCAGATCACTGAGGAAAAACTGAGCAAAGTGCGCCGGTTGAACGACCTGGCCCGGCAGCGCGGCCAGACGCTGGCCCAACTGGCCCTCGTCTGGGTGCTGCGCCATCCCCAGGTCACCTCGGCGCTGATCGGGGCCAGCACGGTCGCGCAGATAGAGGATGCGGTGGGCGCGCTGGACAACTTAGAACTAAGTGCCGGGGAGCTGGCAGCGATTGAGGAAATCTTAAGCCCTGCTTCAATCCCCCAGGGCTAACCGGAGGCGATCAAGGATTGCGCGGCATGGGGAGTGAAGTCCCTACCCATCGTGGCGTGGTCGCTGGAGCCGCTTGCCGTCCCTAAGAGGCGATTTCCCCGCCAGGGGCGAGCCGGACCGTGTCACTGATTTGAAACCGGGGCAGCGATCACTGCCCCGGTTCCCCTGAAAAAGCAGTTCAGTCTACGCTTATCGCGCCAACCGCTCCACCACCGCGCCGTGCGCGTCGCGGATCGTCACCTCCAGCGGCATCTGGCCCGGCAGGCTGTGCGTCGCGCAGCCGAAGCAAGGGTCATAAGCGCGGAAGGCCATCTCCACCATGTTGAGCAGCCCCTCGGTGACCACGGTGCCCTTCTGGATCAGCGTGCTCGCGGCCTTGCTGATGGACATGGAGATGGGCGCGTAGTTGTTCGTCGTGCCGACGATCAGGTTGGCTTTGGTGACCACGCCCCGCTCGTCGGTCCAGTAGTGGTGCGTCAACGTGCCGCGCGGCGCTTCTACGATCCCCACCCCTTCAGTCGGCCTCTCGGTCGGCACGGTGCGGATCTGGTCAGAGGTGATCTCCGGGTCGGTCGCCAGTTCCACCCAGCGCTCGGCCGCGTAGAGCAGCTCAATCAGACGCGCCCAGTGGATGGCTAACCGGTGGTGCACCGGCTTGCCGCCCAACGTCGCGTAGAACTTTTCGTACTCGGCCTGTGCCAGAGGCGTCGCCATCCCATCGGATGCGTTGAGGCGGGAGAGCGGCGTCGCCATGTAGACGCCTGAGTCCTCACCGTCTACCAGCCCCTTCCAGCCCACTTTCTTGAGATAGGGGAACTTGAGGTAGGTCCACGGTTCCACCCGCTCAGCGATCCAATCGGTGTATTCCGCCGGCGCGTACTTGCCGATCCGCTTGCCGTTAGGATCTACCACACTCACCCGGCCATCGTAAAAGTTGACGTGGTTCTCCTCGTCCACCAGGCCGATGTAATAGGTGCGGTGAACGTAGGTGTCGCCTAAGATCAAATCGCGGTAGGCCGCATTGCGCAACACGATGTCGTTGAACAGGCCGAGGGAGAATTGCGCGAACTCCACCGCCCAGCGGCCCATCGCCTCAATCTCCTGGCGCTGCTCCCCGGTGATCCCATGGCTGAGGCCGCCGGGGATGCTGGTGCAGGGATGAACCTTGCGCCCGCCGATCATCTCCACAACGGTATGCCCGTACTTGCGCATCTGGATCACCTTGCCGCCGATCTCCAGCCCGACCTTGTGGATGACACCCAAGATGTTCCGCTCGGCGACCGGCGCATCCGGCCCCATGATGAAATCCGGGCCGCCGAGGGCATAAAAGTGGGTGGTGTGATCAGTGCAATAGAAGGCGCTGTAAAGCAGCTCGCGCAACAACCGGGCCGGGCGAGGCGGCTCCACGTGATAGGCCGCATCGGCGGCTTTGGCCGCGGCCATGTGGTGCGCCTCGGGGCAAACGCCGCAAATCCGGTTGGTGATGACGGCCATTTCCTCCACCGGGCGACCGACGGCAAAGGTCTCAAAGCCGCGCAGCTCCGGGATCTGGAAATAGGTATGGGCGACGTCGCCCTCGTCGTTCAGGAAGATCTCAATCTTGCCGTGCCCTTCCAGGCGGGTAATTGGATCAATCGTGATGCGTTGCATGGCACTTTCCCCCTTTACTCCCTGACTTTGGCCCGGTGCAACAGGCTGCTCGGCAGGCTAAACTTGTAGAAGGTCCCGGCCGGATCCACGATGCCCTCAATGGCCTGCTGGATCTCCTGGGGATCGTTGCTGCCGATAGCGGAGGCGATAGCGCTCATCATGCGCGCTCCCTGGTCCACCACGTCCGGGGCCGGGCCGTAGCAGCCGATGCAAGGCATGTTTGCGGTAGGGCAACGGGCCTGGCAACCGCTCCGCGTCGCCACCCCCGCACAGAGGATCCCCTGCTCCAGCAGGCACTGGTCGGGGTTCGGCTGGTAAGTCGCCATCCGCCGGAACTCCAGCACGTGCTTCTCCTGGCGCGAACGCGGGCATTCGTCACAGACGGTACTGTTTCCTGCCCCGAGCACCGCCCCCGCCGGCGGCAGCGCCGCCTCACCGCGCAGGGCCTGGATTACCAAGCCGACCACTGCCGCGATCTGCGGACTTTCCGGCGGGCAGCCGGGGACGTAATAATCCACCGGCACGACCTGATCTAACGTCTTAACGGTCTCGTAAAGATAGGGGATACGCAATTCGCCCTCCGGGGCAACGTAGCGCGGCTCCGGCCGGGTGTTTTGCGGGTTATCGGTGGAGACGGTCGTGAAGGCGGTATCCAGCAAGCGCTGGCGCGAGTAGAGGTTGGCCAGGCCGGGAATGCAGCCCTCGCAGGCGCAGGAACCGAAAGCGACCAGAATCTTGGACTTGCGGCGCAGCAGTTTGGCAATGTGCTCGTTTTCGTCGCTGCGGATTGCGCCGTTGAAGAGGCAGAGGGTAATCTCGCCGTCCGCCATTGCCTCTACGTCCTTATATTTGGCGTCCATCGCTACCGGCCAGAAGACAACGTCAAAGGCGGCGTCCACTTCTAAGAGGCCCTCGTGCGTGTTAAGGACGGCGATTTCGCACCCGCCGCAGGAGGCGGCCCAGTACATGGCAAATTTGGGTTTTCCGTTTTGGCTCATGGACGTCACTCCTCCCCTATTTCGTGGGGTTCAAGTTCGGCGGGGATTGCCTCGGGCGCCCAGGCCATCCCTTTCCAGTTGAGCGGCCCTAACGCCTTGACGTCGGCCACCAACCGGTCAATTTCCTCGGCCAGGTTAGCGCCCTCGGCGGCGGAGGCCCAGACCAACCGCACGCGGTTATCCTCAATGCCCAGAGCCGCCAGCGTTTTTTTCAGGAGCGCGTAGCGGCGCAGGGTTTTGTAATTTTGCTCGACGTAGTGACAGTCACCGGGATGGCAGCCGCTGACGAGCACGCCGTCGGCTCCTTCGGCAAACGCCTTGAGCACGAATTGGGGGTCCAACCGGCCCGAGCACATCAGGCGGATCAAGCGCACATTCGGCGCGTACTTGATGCGCGCCATGCCAGCCGAATCGGCCGCGCGGTACGAGCACCAGTTGCAGGTAAAACCAACAATCACGGGTTCAAAGGTTTCTTTTGCACTCATGGTTCACCTTCCCCTTCACGGCATCAAGATGCCCTCAATCTGTGCCATCACCTGGGCGTCGCTGAAGTGGGTCCCGGTGATCGCGCCGGCCGGGCAGGCCGAGACGCAGGTGCCGCAGCCCTGGCAAAGCGCCGGGTTGACCTCGCTGACGGCGGTTTCCTCAATGAACGAGATGGCGTTAAAGGGGCACATCGTGTTGCAGATCCGGCAGCCGGAGCAGCGGTCCGGGTCCACCACAGCGCGGATCGGCTCCAGACTTACCTGGCGCCGGTTGATCAACCCTAACACGCGCGCCGCCGCCGCCGCGCCCTGCGCCACCGAGGCCGGGATGTCCTTGGGCCCCTGGCAGGCGCCCGCGATAAAGATGCCGTCGGTCATCGTCGCCACCGGGTCCAGCTTGGGGTGCCGCTCAATAAACCAGCCATCCATGCTGCACGAAATCCCGAAGAGCTTGCCGACCTCTTTGGCATCGCGGTGCGGTTCCAGCCCGACCGAGAGGATGACCATGTCCACCGGGATGCGGCGCTGTTTGCCGACCAGTGTATCCTCCACCTGGACCACCAGCTTGCCCTCCTCGGCCGGCGTGCGGGCTGCGTCGGTTATTTCCGCAACTTTGCCCCGCACAAAGATGATCCCCTCCTCCACCACATGCTGGTAGAATTCGTCGTAGGCCTTGGCGGGCGTGCGGATGTCAATGTAGAAGTTGTAAACGCGCGCGCCGGTCCGCTCCTTGACCAAGTGGGCAAATTTAAGCGACTGCATACAGCAAATGGAAGAGCAGTACTTGTTGTAGTTCCGATCGCGGCTGCCGACGCAGTGAACAATCGCCACGCTCTGCGGGGTGGTGACGCCGTCACGCAACACCACGCGACCGCCGGTCGGCCCGGCCGCGTTGGAAAGCCGCTCAAATTCCATACTGGTGAAGACGTTGGGCAGGCGGCCGTAGCCGTATTGTGAGACGCGCCGCGCATCAAAGATCTCGTAGCCGGTCGCCAGAATGATATTGCCCACTTTCACCGAGAGGAGCTCGTCTTCCTGGCCGAAATCAACCGCGCCGGTGGGGCAGACCCGCTGGCAAAGCTTGCAGCCGCCGCGCTGGAAGAAAGTGCAGTTCTCCGTATCAATCACCGGGTACTTGGGCACTGCCTGCGGGAAGGGGCGGTAGATGGCCTTGCGGTAGCCCAATCCGGCTTCAAAGACCTCGTCAAGCACCTTCTTCGGGCATTTTTCCTCGCAGAGGCCACAGCCGGTGCAGAGTTCCTCTTTGACCTTGCGGGCCCGCCGGCGGATGCGCACGGTGAAGTTGCCGATGAAACCGTCTACCTTCTCCACCTCGCTCCAGGTGAGCAAGGTGATGTTGGGATGGTTGCCGGCGGTGAACATTTTGGGCGTGAGAATACAGGCAGAGCAGTCTAACGTTGGGAAGGTTTTATCCAGCTGCGCCATGTGCCCGCCGATGGAGGGTTCACGCTCCACCAGGTAGACGTGGCTGCCGCCGTCGGCGATCTCCAGCGCGGCCTGGATGCCGGCGATGCCGCCCCCCACCACCAGCACATCCGGGTGGATATCCACCACGATCGGCTCCAGCGCCTCCTGGTAAACGACCCGGTGCACCGAAGCGGAGACCAGCGCCTTCGCTTTCTCGGTCGCTACCGCGCGGTCGGTTGTCACCCAGGAGACCAGCTCGCGGATGGAGGCCATGTCAAACAGGAAGGGGTTCAGGCCGGCCCGCTGGCAGGCCCCACGGAAGGTGGCCTCGTGCAGGTGCGGCGAACAGGCGGCCACGACCACACGGTTCAATCCCAGCTCGTGAATATCCTTCTCAATCATCTCCTGGCCCAGGCTGGAGCACATGAACTTGTACTCGCGGGAGACGACCACATGGGGTAGCCCGGCCGCCCACCGCGCGACCTCCTCCACGTCCACTGTGCCGGCGATGTTGCTGCCGCAGTGGCAAACATAAACACCAATCCGTACTTCGGAGCCCAGGGGCGCGCCGGGCAACGGCTCAACCGGACCATAACCGGGCTGCGCCGGCTCGTCACAGCATTTCTCTAAGATCACTTCAGGCGGTACTTCGTTTTCGCTCATCGGCGGGCCTCCTGTTTGGGCATCCGGGGCATGGGCAGGGCTTTGTCGTCCTTGCGCGGCTTCTTGGGGGCGGCAGCAGGCTCGACCTCCGGCATCTCCACCCCGATCTTGAGGAGCGCCGGACGGGCATCCACCAGTTCCGCGCCGATCCCCAGCGCCTCCGCCTCCAGGCCGAAAGCCAACCCCATCAGCTGGGTGAAATAGAGCACCGGCATGTAGTAATTAGATTTGAAGTAGCGGTTCATGGCGCCCTGGAAAGCGTCCAGGTTGAGCTGGCACATCGGGCAGAGCGTCACCATCATGTCAGCCTGCGCGTCATAGGCAGTCTTGACTAAGTGCTGGATCATACCAAAAGCGGTCCCTTCGCTGATCTGGGTCATGTGGCCGCCGCAGCAGTAGGATTTGAGCGGGAAGTCCGTCACCACATCCGCGCCCAGCGCCGCCAGCAGATCGTCTAACGCTGTGGGATGTTCAGGATCGTCGGTCGTGGTGCGGAGGCCGGGCCGGGCGATCAGGCAACCGTAGTAAGGCACGACGCGCAATCTCTGCAAGGGTTTGGTAACGTGGGCTTTGACCGTATCGTAGCCCACATCGTTGACCACGACGTCCAGGAAATGGCGGATGCGCAGCGAGCCGGCCTGATATGAAAGCCCGCCCGCGGCCAGCGCCTCGTTGACCTTCGCGGCCAGCTCGGGGCTGGAGCGCATGTATTTATCGCACTTGCTCAAGTTGAGAAAGCAGGCACTGCAGGGCGCGACCAGATCCTGGTAGCCGGGATTGCGGACGGCCTGGGCCAGATTGCGTGCAATCAGCGCGTAGGCAGCCAGCATGTCCAGCGAGATATACTCGGTCGCACCGCAACAATTCCAATCGTCCACCTCCACCAGGTCCAGGTCCAGCGGCTGGGCGATCGCCATGATGGACTTGTGGTAGGCCTCGGCGTTGCGTTCCAGAGAGCAGCCAGGGAAATAGCTATACTGCATGTGACACCTCCAATTCCTTGGCCCGGGCCAGGATCGCCTTCAAGCCTTCCAACCCGCGGATCCGTTTCGGCGTGAACGCCATCCGGCGGCGGGTGACCATCCCCAGGCCCATATCGGCCATCTTGAAGACGCCCAGGGGATTATGCCGCAGCATATGCTGCGACATTAACCCCAACTCAAACGCTCGCCCGTAATTTTCCACCCAGCTGATGAAAGTCTTGGAAAAATCGGGCGCGGTAGAATCGTCGTAGAGCCGGGCCTCCAGTGCCATGCGTTTGAGCGTATACATAATCTCGGTGATGTGGACATCTTGCGGGCAGCGCACGGTGCAGTAGTAACACGAGACACAGTACCAGGGGGTATTGCTTTTCAACACCTCTTCGCGCATGTCGGCCCGCACCATCGCGAAAATGTGCCGGGGGGTGTGATCCATGTCTGCTCCCGAGGGGCACGACCCACCGCACGTGCCACATTGGATACACATGAGCAGGCGGGATTCGCCAGGGGTTCTGGCTTCCACTTCGTCAAGGAAAGTGAAAGGTTGCACCGGACCGCCGGCTGCGGCTACCGTCATAGTCCACCTCCTGGAGGCTAAAGGTGAGCGGGAGAGCTACTCCCAAATACTGATTATGGACACATTAGAACAGCGAGGCCAGTTGTGTCCATCACTGCCCCGAAAGATGATTGTCACGTTAGAAATTGCGGAAAGTTTCTGTTGGTAGTAACGGCTTCAGCCGCTCTTACCCCCACCCCTAAGAAGCGCCTGCTGAAGTTTAAAGATTCAATACAGTCACGGGCGAGCCGGCTTAGCAGGCGCTAAGTGGGATGTAGTGACGCCTTTAGGCGTTCTCCCCTTCAGCGGCAGCGAAGAAGCACCTGCTGGCCTTTAAAAATTAAATGCGGTAACACCGGGCGACTCGTTTCTTCCCGGTGGGACGCCGGGCGATCAGTTGCCCGGCTACCCAAGCCACGCCCGGTAAACCGGGCTGCCGTAGCCCCGTTCACGGGGCGTTGCTGGCTGG
>Ga0067045_1029133_pt1 | contig 23507 bp, 18 predicted proteins | sample TerdegcTABiofilm_FD_59184 | JGI IMG/M metagenome (GOLD analysis project Ga0067045, IMG submission 59184) | Combined Assembly of (Gp0054472, Gp0054536) Wastewater bioreactor microbial communities from Singapore -Terephthalate degrading...
CCCGCCTCCGGCACTAAAACAAATTATATTTTAGATTTTAGATATAAGATTTTAGATTTGTCGCTCGTTGATCTCTGTTTACTGAGGTATTCAGAGTTTTTTTAGTTAGAAAAGGTTTTAGTATTTTTCTTTCAACAATAGTTTAATACCGAAATCAAATCTCATATCTAAAATCTAAAATGCCTTTTAAAACATATTATATTTTAGATATAAGATTTTATATACAAGAAGATTTAGTATTATGCTATTAGAAGTAGCTAAATGTAGGAATCAAATCTAAAATCTAAAATCTAAAATATTAACCCTAAAATGCCTTTCACATTGCTTCTTTCTATGATTATCAATAAAATTGTAGCTAAAATATTTTGGACTTTCCATGCTGTCCTTGCGAAAAATTCTGGTTTTCTGGCTGCCCCTCTCGGCAACCTGGATCATGATGTCGGTGGAAGGTCCATTCTTGGCAGCAATCATCGCACGACTTCCTGAACCGAAATATAATCTTGCAGCTTATGGAGTGGCCTATGCCATTGCTCTGATTGTGGAAGCGCCTATTATCATGATCATGAGTGCTACCACCGCCCTGGTCCATAATCGTGAAACCTTCCTGAAAGTCCGAAAATTTATTTATACCCTAAATTTTATTGTTACTTCCATAATGGTGTTTCTATTAGTACCTGATATTTTTTATTTCTTCACACAGAAATTGATCGGCCTCCCATATGATGTCTCCCATCTCACCTATAAAGCAGTCTTTATTCTCTTACCCTGGCCTGGAGCCATCGGCTATCGCCGGTTTTATCAGGGGGTGTTGATTCGCTGTAACCTAACCCGCCGGGTAGCTTATGGAACGGTGGTCCGTTTGCTGGCCATGTCCTCCATGGCATTAATCTTATATAAAATATTTCAAGTGAATGGCGCCCTGGTGGGAGCCGCCTCTCTCTCCAGTGCGGTGGTCTGTGAAGCCATTGCCAGTCGCTTTATGGCCAACAAGGCCGTTCAAATGTTATCAGCTAAAACTGAACCGACCGATGCGATTGAACAAAAATTGACATCGCTCTCCATCACTCGCTTTTATTATCCCCTGGCCCTTACCTCCATGCTGGGTTTAGGAGTACAACCTCTGGTAACATTTTTTCTTGGTCATAGCCGGATGGCCCTGGAATCTCTGGCCATCTTTCCGGTGGTTAATTCTCTGGTTTTCATTTTTCGGGGAGTGGCTTTATCGTATCAGGAAGTGGGAGTGGCTCTGCTGGGAAAGCATAACGAAAATTACCTGCCGTTAAGAAATTTTGCGCTCATCCTGGGTATAACTATCGTGTTATTGCTGTCCCTGATTGCTTTTACACCACTTTCCTCAATCTGGTATCTTAAGGTCTCCGGTCTATCGCACGAAATGGCCCATTTAGCTCTTCTCCCAACACAAATTCTAGCCCTGTTACCAGGATTGACAGTACTTTTAGCTTTTCAGCGTTCCCTCCTGGTAAACAACAAAAAGACCGGTCATATTACAGTGGCTACTGCGATAGAAGTAGGTACCATAATATTAATTCTTTTCTTTGCTACCCGTCAATTTGATATCATCGGTATTATAGCGGCCGCCACGGCCTTACTCACTGGAAGATTGTTGGCCAACAGTTATCTGTTCATTCCCTATGTGGCGATTCTGAAAAAACAAAAAAGAATAACGAATTTCTAATTCACAGGTTATTTTTAAGAAATTATTAGCATACTGATTTATGTGGAAGAATGGAGAAAGACCTTTAGTTTATTTGGCAGGGGCTATTGAAAATGCACCCGATAATGGTCAACGCTGGCGAGAAGAAATTAGCTCCTTCCTTGAAAAAGAACTTGGGCACCAGGTATTTAACCCCTGTTTGCATGAAAACCATTTGCTCACCCCTGAAGAATTTCAACAATTTCGCCAATGGAAAACCAGCGACCTGCCGCGTTTTCGAGAAGTGATGTGGCGGATCATCAGTACCGATATCAACATTTTGCGCACCCGTGTCGATTATATGATCTGTCTGTGGGATAAATATGTCTTAAATGGAGGAGGAACGCAGGGAGAATTAACCATCGCCCGTCTGCAGCAGATACCGGTATATATGGTTACCCAAATTCCGCTCTCCCAGATTAGCAGTTGGATCATTGGCTGTACGACGGAGATTTTTCCACATTTTGAACGATTAAAAATATTTTTAAAATCTCACTTTTTGGAGCATAAATAGAAGATGTAAATATTCATTTCAGGGGATTTACTATGACGATAAAATCTATCATTCTTTTACTATTTATTGGAGTAGCGATTATGGGGTGTGAGAAAAAAGAATCGGCAATTAAAGATTATGCACCAATTGAGCATGTCAGGACACAAATTGAAAAATTGGTTCCGGTGGAAATCGGATATGATAAAAATCTGCTGAACCCAAATGAGCAACAAGCTCTTTATCTGTTGGTAAAAGCAGCTCAGTTGATGGATTCCATCTTTTTACAGCAGGTCTATCATAAAAATGAAATATTGCTAAAGGAATTACAAACGACTAAAAATCAAGACTATCCAGTTTTGTTGGATTATTTTACGATCTGTTTTGGACCTTTCGATCGTCTTGAGCAGAATCGGCCTTTTATCAATCTGAAAGAAAAAAAACCGGCGGGTGCAAATTTTTATCCACCAGACATGAGCAAAGAAGAGTTTCAGAACTGGATCAAGGATCATCCCGAAGATGAGGCGGCCTTTACCAGTAATTTCACCCTTATCCGTCGGGAAAATCAGAAACTGGTGGTTGTTCCCTATTCGCAAGCTTATCTGGAGAAATTGCAGAAAGCAGCTGATTATCTTCGCCAGGCAGCAGCGCTTATCGAAAATCCTTCTTTAAAAAAGTATGTGCTCAGCCGTGCCGAAGCCTTTTTAAGTAACGATTATTTTCAGAGTGATATGGATTGGATGGATTTAACGGATCACTCCATCGAAGTGGTCATCGGTCCTTATGAAGTCTATGAAGATGCGTTATTCAATTATAAGGCCTCATTCGAAGCATTTATTACTCTGGTTGATCCAGCCGAAAGCAGTAAATTACGAATAATTGCTCGATACCTGGATCGGATGGAGAGAAATTTGCCCATTCCAGCGAAATATCGCAACACCCGTCGTGGCTCGCTTTCTCCCATTGTCGTCGTACAGGAAGTCTTCACGGCTGGCGACACCAAAGCCGGTATCCAGACCACCGCTTTTAATCTTCCGAACGATGAACGAGTTCGTGAAGCGAAAGGAAGTAAAAAAGTACTGTTAAAAAATGTAGCTCAGGCGAAATTCCAGAATTGTTGGCTTCCCATTGTCTATGAAGTTATAGCTCCCGAAGAGTTGCCTTTTATTACCTTCGACGCCTATTTCAACCATGTTCTGATGCATGAAATGTCTCATGGCCTTGGTCCGGGCATAATTATAAAAAACGGGCGAGAAACTACCGTGAATAAAGAACTAAAAGAAACCTACTCTGTCATAGAAGAAGCCAAAGCCGATATTCTGGGAGTCTATAACACGGAGTTTTTAATCGCCAGAAGAGTTCTTCCTGATACCTTGCGATGGCAAACCTATTCTACTTTTTTAGGCGGTATTTTTCGCAGCATCCGCTTTGGCATTAGCTCGGCCCATGGAGGCGCTAATGCGATTTCCTTTAATTATATTCAGCAAAAAGGCGGCTTTGAGTATGTGAAAGAAAGCGGACAATTTCGGGTAAATCGAGAAAAAATCGCATCGGCAGTGCGAGATCTGGCCAGAGAATTATTGATCATCCAGGCCACTGGTGATTACCAGACGGCGGTGCAATTTGTAGAGACCTACCGCAAATTGCCGCTAGAAGTTCAAAATGCCCTGAAACGATTGGAGAATGTTCCGGTGGATATTCGGCCGGTCTTCTCCATCGAAGCCGAGGTGAAACAGAGGTAGGAAATGGGTGTGAAGGAACCGATGACGCATTTTATTTATCTGCACGGATTCTTATCCGGGCCCGCTTCTACCAAAGGAAAATTTTTCGAAAAATCTTTCGCCGCTCTTGGACAACGCTTGATTATTCCAGATTTGAATGGCGAAGATTTTTCGCAAATGACCATCAGCCGTCAACTGCAGCTTATCGATTCCCTGCTGGGATCTCTTTCGGGAAGAATTGTGCTGTTGGGTTCCAGTTTGGGCGGATATCTGGCAGCCTTTATCGCCGGGAAATATGAAAGTGTCGTGAAATTGGTTTTACTGGCCCCCGCCTTCGATTTTATCACCCGCTATTTTCAACGACTCACTCCCGCCCAACGACAGGAATGGAAGAAAAATGGTTTCATCCAATTATATCATCATTATTACCGCGAACATCGAGCGCTGGGATATCAGATTGTAACCGATGCTCAGAAGTATAAAAATTTACCGCTCCGTCTAACAGTACCTACCTTCATCTTCCACGGATTGAATGATGAAGCCGTGCCCTATCAGGTGAGTCTGGATTTTGTGAAGAACCATCCCTCTGCGGAACTGATGCTGCTCCATTCTGATCATGGTCTGTATGATCAGCTGGATAAGATGTGGGAGCATATCAAAGTATTTTTACATCTGAAATAGTGAGGGAGAGCAGAGAAGTAAAAGCGACCTCTTTTTAAAAGTTTTTAGAGTGGTCGAAGATTGACGGCGCGGTCCCCTTTCATTTCCCGTTTCAGATCAAACCCCACCATTTCTCCTTCTTTAAATGTTTTGCCTTTAAACTTAGGGTGCGCATCGCGCAAATTGAAATACACTTCTTCATCATCTTCGGTGACAATAAACCCAAAACCTTTTATATAATCGATTTTTTTAATGATTCCTTTTTGCATACCGTGCCCTTTTTAATGTGATTATAAAAATGTTGCCATATAATATCAAGAAATAATCTGAAAAATATAAATTCGCAGGATGTTATGAGTACCACCCGAGATCACCACCCATGATTTCCTTTTGTTTAATTTTATGGAAAATCTTCCTTCAAAAAGAACTCTTGGAAGCATAGGCCATTATGATCATTTTTTTTCTTGACACTTTCAATTTATTTATCTAAAATATAACAAAATAATTAAAAATATATTACGACGAATTGATATCAAATCACTGCGGTGAGAATTGATATTTTTTACTGATTTTAACTTACCATCCAATAAGAGGAGGGGTTAAAATATGGTAACTATTTCACGTCGGTTGTTCATTGTTGCCGCCTTGATGGGTGCGCTCTATAATACTTTTATTTTCGGACAGGAAAAGTGGGGCAAAGTGTCTCCCGAAATCCTTGCTATAACGTCTTTCCCTCAGGATTCATCTGCGGAGGCAATTATTCTTTTCGATGTGGCTAAGCAAGAAATAACAGATGAATTTCAATTATTGATGAATCGTCATGTTCGAATAAAAATTCTCACTGAAAAAGGGAAAGAGTTTGCCAGTATTAAAATACCCTATTGGCACACCAGTAAAGTGAAAGATTTGAAAGCCCAAACTATTTTACCGAATATGAATAAAGTTGAGTTGAGTAAGAAGGATATTTTTGAAGAAAGTATTGGAAAAAAATGGAAGCAAAAAGTATTTACCATCCCGGCTGTAGAAGTGGGGGCGGTGATCGAATACCAGTATGAAATGCAAATTTCAAATTTAGTTTATCTCCAACCCTGGTATTTCCAGAATCGGGGATATACCGTGCTAAGTCAGATGTCAATTACCCTATCCCCCCATTTTAATTATAACGTTTTTTTTCAAAATGTTTTTGGTGAACAGACTAAACCGCAGATACAAGAAATTTTGATTCCAGGAACCATTCCAAAGAATCTTAAAAAATATACCTGGAAAATGGAAAATGTACCATCGCTTGCGGAAGAAGCCTATGTGGCGAATTTAGATGATTATCGGATGGCAATGTTTTTCCAACTCATTGAATATAGAGATCCCTATTATCATTATGAATTTATTAAGGAGTGGGAAGATTTAGCCAGAGAGTTGAATGAAGAATATCATGATTTTTTAACCATAGATGCTGAAGTGTGTAATCAGGTATCTTCCTTGGTCAGGGATTCAATGAGCAGTGAGGATAAAATTAAAACGCTCTTTTGTTTTGTTAGGGATGAAATTGAAACCGAGGCAATTTTTACGATTTTTCCTCAAAAAACTCCAGGTGAAACCATACGGAAAGCGTGCGGAAACAGAGCCGAAAAAAATATGTTATTAATTAATATGCTGCGTCATGCTGGTTTTAAAGCCGATCCCTTATTAATCAGTACTCGCTCTCATGGTAAAATAAAATATAACTGGCCGTATATTTTACAGTTTAATCACCTGATAGCCTTTGTTACCGACCATACTCAGCAATATTTTCTGGATACTGGTGAAAAATATTGCCCTTTTGCCGTTCTTCCCAGCTATGCTCAAGTCGAGGATGGTTTTTTACTCACCACATCAGACAGTCGTTTTCAAAAAATTCCTCAATCTAAAAATTTGAATATGTGGACGGGTCAAACCTTTGCCACTCTATCTAAAGAAGGGGCGCTTCGTTGTAGCACAGAAATACGGTTTGAAGGATATGAAGCCATGAAAAAGCGGGAAGAAATAACAGGTGTAAAACATCGTGAATATTTAGAAAAATGGCTAAAAAATATTTTTGCACAGGCGGTGCTTGATACATATCATATCACCCAACTGGAAGATCGGGAAAAAGCCTTAACCATTCAACTCGCTTATATAATACCTGATTATGGACAGCTGATAGGAGAGAATATTTATCTATCGGTTCCTCAATTAGGTCGTTTATATAAAAATCCATTCAAAAAATTTGAGCGAAAAATTCCCCTCGAGTATAATTATTTGATGGGGACTTCAGAAAAAATTATTCTAACTGTTCCTGAGGGTTTCCTCATCGAGGAAGTTCCGCTTTCCAGGAATAGCAAAATTGATGGTATGATATTTCTGGCAGAAAATAAACGGGAAGGAAATCAAATATTTTGTCATCGTCAGTTTATGGTGAAAAAAACAATTTTCAATCCGACCGAATATCAGCAGGTTAAAGATTTTTATTCGCAGATGATCAGTTATGCCGAAGGTCAAATTGTGGTAAAAAGAAATCCGTGACCTTTATGAAAAGATATTTTCCAGAATTTTACAACATGAATTCATTTGGGTTGAGGTGAACATCTATGAACAGGGGAGTAAAAAGGAAATGGATCATCTTGGGGATTGGATATGTCCTTCTCTTATCTTTAAATAGTGCCCTGAGCCAGCCAATCACTCCGGCCATCTGGCCACAAAAAGTTGAAGCCATTGCCGTGTTGTCCAACTATCAGTTCGAGGTGCAATCACAAAAAACCGGGACATTACGAGTGCATCAAATCTTTTATATTTTCAACGAGAAAGGGAAAAGTTATGGTCGGTTACGATTGCCGCAAAGCGACTATATAAAAAGTAAAATTACTTATGGCCGATTATGTGATGCCAATGGGAAAGAAGTGAAAAAGCTAAAAGATAGCGATATCATTGAAACGAATCTATCGCCCGAAGGAATTTTTTATTACGATTATAAACAAAAATTAACAGAATTGAGTTGGTCAAAATATCCCTATAGTGTAGAGTATAAATATGAAATCTCCTTTCATACTCTATATTTCTGGCCTGATTGGTATCCTCAATTAAAAATTCCTGTTTTATTAGCAACCTATACAATTATTTTGAATCAGAATGTTCCTTTTAATTATTTTCCGATTGGCATTGATGTAAAACCCATTATACATCGATTGAAAAATGTGGAAATGTATACCTGGACGCTGGAAAATATCGAACCCCTGCTTGAGGAAGCTTGGATGCCCCCAGAAAATCGTATTCAAATGGCAATTCTATTCTCACCTCAAAGCTTTGAATATGGAGGATATTATGGCTCATTTAGTTCCTGGAAAGACTTTGGGATGTGGTATAATCAATTGATCAATGACCGCTATACTATTTCACCAGAAATAAAAAAAACTTTACAGGAATATCTCAAAAATACGACTGATAAGAAAGAAAGACTTAATATTCTGTATCAATTCTTGCAGAATTATACTCGCTATGTGGCCGTGTTACTGGGAATCGGCAGCATTCAACCTCACCCTGCTTCCATTGTATTCCGTAACCGATATGGAGATTGTAAGGATTTATCTACGTTAATGATTGCAATGTGTCGTGAAGCGGACATTGAGGCTTACCCGGTTCTTATCCGAACTAGAGATGAGGGGGTTATATATGAAAAATTCCCCAATAATAATTTCAATCATTTTATTGTACTCGCTATTATCGATACGGATTCCATCTGGATAGAATCGACTGCCGATAATATTCCTGTCGGTGAACTTCCACACAGTATCGAAAATTGTAAGGCGCTGGTAATAACTCCTGCTGGAGGAATTTTAGTTAAAACACCAGCCAGCACCAGTCATCACAATGTAACGTGCAGTAAAATCTCAGGTCGGTTGCTTCACGATGGATCTTATTTATTTGAAGGCTCTATTTCCTACAGCGGTAATGATGCAAATATCATCAGAAATAAACTTATTGAACAAACCCCGCAAGAGCGGAAAGAGTGGCTATCCTTTCAATTATTGTCCCGCTATTTCCCGCAAATCACACTGGATTCCTGCAAATTCGATCACCTCTCTCAAGAGGTGCATAGACCACTCACCTGTACTTTCAAAGCAAGATTTAATCAATTTGGAGTGAATTCTGGTAATAGATTATTCGTTAACCCGGCTGTATTCCACAGGGAAACTCCTTCGGATATTCCAAAGGAAGCAGTCCGAAAATTTCCCATTCATTATCATTATCCCTACACAACTATTGATACGGTTTTTATTTCTCTTCCTTCCGGGTATATCGTAGAGGGAATTCCGGAGCCTATAGATTTACAAACTGTTTTTGGTCGTTATCTTTCCAGTTTCTTGGTTGAAGATAATAGACTGTGTTTCGTTAGAATGATGCGCATCGATCAACAACATATTCCAGTTGAACAATATGAACAATATTTATCTTTTATCAAATCGGCAGTAAAAAGTGATCAGTCTAAATTGGTTTTGAGGAGTAAATAGTGATATGATTTTTCGCTCGGTAGTGAATCCGTGTCGAAACTTATTGTCTGCTATTTTTCCTTAATAATCTTTACCCATACCTTTCGCTGGCGAGGACCATCAAATTCACAAAAATAGATCCCCTGCCAGGTGCCTAATTGCAGACGGTTTTCTTCAATGATTATCGTGAGCGAGCAGCCAAGAAGTGAAGATTTGATATGAGCAGCAGAATTCCCTTCCGAATGATGATAATTGTCATCAATAGGAATAACCTTGTTTAATTCGTTTATGATATCGCGACGCACGGAAGGATCAGCATTCTCATTTATGGTGACGGCTGCTGTGGTGTGAGGTATAAATATTTGACATAGACCGGAACTCACTTTGCTATCAGAGATTACCAGCTGAATGGCGTCCGTGATGTCGATGAATTCAACCTGTGAATGGGTACTGATCTGCAGATATTGCATCATCTGTGCTTTCCCCTACGCGTGTTTATAAATTTTTTTCTGTATGAATGAAAAACCAGGATTACGTTTTTAGTTTTTTCTTCTTGGCGGCCGGGAAAAGGATATTATTTAATATCAACCGATAACCAGGCGAATTTTTGTGAAGCTCCAGCTGAGTGGGAGGATCACCGACCGCATGCGTATAATCTTCCGGGTCATGCCCCCCATAATAAGTAAAAGTGCCTTTCCCGTAATTGCCGTGAATGTATTTTACTTCATTGCTATTCTCAACTTCCCCCATGATGATAACGGTCGGCTTTATTTTGCTGCGCTCAAACATGGTGGTCTGTCCCATAAATCCTTTAATGATCCCAACATGATTCTGGGTCAACATGGTGGGCACCGGATCATATTTGGCAGAAAATTCAAAGAGCGAAAAATAGTCGCGATCAGGATCACGCAAGCGCGGAGCAAAACTGGGTGGAATGTCGATATCGGAAAATTCATACAGGTAGGGATCGGTGTATAATGAAAAATTTTCAAAGGCTAAACACTTTGAATAGTCAAGTTTTGATTGATAATCCGGCTGAGGTGGAGTTCCGTCGAAAGGGACGTCAACAATATCCACACCTTCCGCCGCCAACGCGATATCGAGCGCATCGGTAGCCGAGCACATGGCAAACAGAAATCCGCCATCCACTACATATTGCTTAATTTCCCGCGCCACGGCACCTTTCGCTTGCGGCACGTTTCTGAATCCTAATTTAGCCGCCAGTTGTTCATTGACCTGAACATCCTGAATGTACCAGGGGGCATTGCGAAAACTTCCATAAAATTTTCCATATTGACCGGTAAAATCTTCATGATGTAAATGCAGCCAGTCATATTCACTCAACTTTCCGGCCAACACCTCCTCGTCATATAATTTATCATATGGTATTTCCGCATAGGTCAATGCCAGCGTGACGGCATCATCCCATGGTTGGCGATTGGGGGGAGTATACACGGCGATCTTAGGTGCTTTTTCCAGAAGCACTCGCTCCATGTTTTCCTCTTCAATCGTAGCATAAATCTGATTGACCGCCACTGAATTGATTTTTTCGCATCGCACCCCACGGATCAAACATTCATTTTCCAATTCCGGGAAATAGGCGGTCAGGAATGAACCGCCTCGATAGTTGAGAAGCCACTCCACATTAACGCCTCTGCTTAATGTCCAGTAAGCGACGCCGTACGCTTTCAGGTGATTACTCTGACTGAGATCCATTGGTATCAGCAAACTCTGGCTGAACAGGGCTTGAACTAACAGCAGCATCGATATTTTTAAGAACAGCAAAATTCTCATGGTATTTCAAAGTTTGGTTGTTGGCGAATAAGTTTCATCCGATCTCGGGCTTCTTCTGCCAGCAGACTGTTGGGATAAAACTGCAGTAACTGTTTATAGGCAGTGAAGGCATCCTGCGGTCGATTGAGGGAGCGCTCCAGAATAGTACCCATCAGGAATAAATGTTCATCGGCATATGGTTGAATTAATGAATCCTGTATGGCACGACGGCAGTAGTCCAGCGCAACAACTGGTTCCTGTAATTCCAGCGAGAGTCGGCTTATGGTGAGATAAACCTCTGCTCGAATGGCTGCCGGGCTTTTTCCTGATTCGATAATTTCTTTGTATTTTTTTACGGCCTCAGATTTTTTTCGCTGAAGCTGTAAAAACTCAGCCTCGGAATATTTCTGTAAAATTTCCGGAGCATCTTTAGCGAGGTTCAATACAATCTGCAAAGCCAGGGCATCATTGGCCACCCAGCTGGCCAGCCCCTGAGTCTGAAGAAGATCCTCGATGGTCTTTTGACATTCATTCCATTGCTTTTGAAAAAAGTATGCCTGGGCTATCCCATACAGTGCCTGGCCCCTGAATGGCGCCTGAACAACTTTTTTATAGACCTGCATGGCCTGCGGTATATTACCTTTCATCAGATAGCATCGACCTAATTGTAAAAGTGCTTCCTCTTTTAATTTCTGTTCAGCTTTCCTGTTATCGATAATGATTGAAAAAATCTCAATGGCTTTATCAATATCAAAATAAAAATCCAGGTAAAAAATTCCCTGTTGATAATTCAGATAGTTTATTTCCGGATGCTGTGGGAAACGATAGTTAACAGTGTCCATCATCCGCAAGGCTAATTGAGCAGAAGGTTGATGAGAATTCTGTACTGCCAGATGGAACAACGTGGAAATCGCTCCGCTGTAAGCCGCTATGACCTGTCTGGATTGTGGATATTTGCGGATGAGGTAGCGATAGGCGCGTAGCGCAACCTCAAAACTGGAATCCCGTTCAGCGGCCTGCGCAAACTGCAGCATCTGACTGCCTTCGGTCCGCGGATCATCCATTTCCTGATAAAGCAAAAACGCTTTTTCAAATTCTCCGTAGCGCTGATACAACTGGGCGGTGAGCAGTTTAATGGTCTCGGCCAGCGAGTCCTGTCGCATGGAATTCTCTAAAGTTTGAAAAAATTTGGAGCGTTGTTCTGGTTCAATTTGAAAAGAGAGAATTTGATTGAAAACAAAACTTTGCTGGCTGGGAATTTTTTGCAAGTATTTCAGGTAATAGTGGGTGGCTTCACTGAACATCAATCGACTGCGGTACAATTCGGCGATGCTTAAGTAAAAATTCTCTGAATGCGGAATGGTGTTAATCGCCTGCAGGTACACCTTGATCGCCTCATCCAGCAAACGGTTATCGACCATGGAGCTGGCCACCCGCTGATAAATATTAATGTCTGCGGAAGACGCTCGTAAAATTTCATTCCATCGTCGCAGGGCGGCTTCTTTCTGATCCCGCCGGTAAAGCACATTCGCCTGATCGATGAGATAATTGATATCATCGGGATGGCGCTGCTGCATGAAGGTGACCAAAGAATCTGCCTGATCAATATCGGCGGTGAGAAAAAAACAGCGCAAAAGCCAATCGTAATAAGAAAAGTTGTCTGGATTTCGCTTCAGTAGATCCTTTAGCAGCGGAATGGCCATATGATATTGGTTCAAATTGATATAATTCTGAGCGTTGCGAAACTGCTGCTGGTCTTTCGTTGCGCCTTTTTCAGATAAAATTCGCTGCGCAGATGGCAATACATTCTTCTTCAGATTGTCGATCGATTGAGTCTGGGCAGACAACTGCGAGAAAAACAGTATGACCAGTCCAATATGTGAAAGTATTTTTATCATAAAAAATGGGGGCTCACTTCATTCGTTTAAAGGTGAAAATTTTTATAGTTCCACGCTGAATAAACTCATTCTTTATACTCTCTTTCAAATGTAAATCTCCTCCATCGCCATTGTAAAGAGAAAGATGGTAATTTTTTGTTTTATTATCATTATAAATGAACGCTATATGGATCAAAAGAAACTGCTGACCTCATCGGCTAACAGCCAGCCGCGTTCCGATAATTTAAGTTGATCCGGCTTCATTTCCAGTAATCCCGCCTGTTGTAATTTATGTAAAGAAGAACGATAACTATGAACGAAGTTTTTATGAAATCGGTGCTGATAATCAGTGAGATTTATTCCGTCTTTTAAACGCAGATGAAGAAAAACATATTCGAATTCAAGTAGTCGATCATCTAAAGTTTCCTGTTCCGAGATCGGCAGTACATTTCGCCGTAAGGACTGAAGATAATGTGACAGTGAGCGGTGGTTTTTCCAGCGGTGGGGCGAGAAGAAAGAATGCGCCGAGGGTCCCAGACCCAGATACGGCTGATGAGTCCAATACTTCAGGTTATGCCGACAGAAGTGATCGGCGCCCCGCGCATAATTGGATATTTCGTATACCTGGTAACCCCGACTGGCCAATTCCTGATTGGCGATTTCGACATAAATCACCTGGTCATCGGCAGATAATTCAGAAAATTCGCCCTGCTGGCGACGTTGATCAAACGGCGTGTTTTCCTCGATGATCAGTGTATAGCAGGAGAGGTGTTCACTTTCCAATTCCGCCGCTTTTATAAGGGTCTCTCTGAATTCCCGGTGACTCAAACCGGGAAAAGCAGAGATCAAATCGAGATTGATATTGTCAAATCCGGCCTGGCGGGCGGCAGTGAATCCATCGTAAATATCCTGCACGGTATGTATTCTTCCTAAAAATTTCAGTGCTTTTTCGCTGAACGATTGAGCCCCCAGACTCAGGCGGTTAAAACCGAGTCGACGAAGAAAAGTTAATTTTTTCTGGTCAATGGTTCCCGGATTAGCCTCCAGGCTGAATTCACCATTATCCGAAATATGAAAAAAGCGATGAATATCCTTCCATAATCTCTCAAAGTTCTCCGTTGATAAAAGCGAGGGAGTCCCTCCTCCCAAATAAATAGTATCGAATTCTACCTTCTGATATTCAGAAGAAAGCAATTCCATTTCTTTACAGATGGCCTGAATAAAATTTTCCTGCTCCTCCAGCCGGGTTACCGAATAAAAATCGCAGTACCCGCACTTTTTAACACAAAACGGAATGTGCAGATATAGTCCGGCTTTTTCCATCCATTCTCACCGAATGACCATCGCCAGTCGGTTCCACCGAATTTTATGGAACAGACGGTAGGATGGAATATTGGAATTCCAGGAAAGATAGATGATCAGTGGTTTACCGACAATATTTTCGGGAGGAACAAAACCCCAATCCCGGCTGTCCGAACTGTTATCGCGATTATCCCCCATCATGAAATAATGATTGGGAGGCACAGTAAGCGGTCCAAAGTTATCCCGACTGCCCAGATTGGGACGGAATACTGGATAGCTGGTATTATAGCGACTGTAAATATTGACGTCGGTATGTTTTAATTTAGGTGGAATGGGAAAAGGCTTTCCATCCACGAACAACTTTTTATTGATAATTTCCAGGGTTTGTCCCCCGGTGGCCACACAACGTTTAATATATTCATAATGCGGATCTTCCGGATAACGACCTAACTTGGGATCGTATGGATAACGGAAGACCACAATATCATTTTGTTTGGGAGCCGCAATTCGGGGAAATCGGAACCAGGGAACATTAAACCCGATTCTGGTGAAAGGGATACCAATCCAGTTGGGGGTTTGTGCTCCATAGTAGAATTTGTTGACCAGCAGGAAATCGCCTACCAGTAAGGTGTCCTCCATCGAACTGGTCGGTATTTTATAAGCCGCGATCACGAACTGACGTAAAATTAAGGCGGCAACAATGGCGACTAAAATGGCCTGTATTGATTCCCAATGTTTACTTTTCGGTTTCAATCAAAAGTCTCCTTATCTATATCATTTATGGTGATTTTTTAATCGCTTTTCCCGGTAATAAAGTTTCAATGTAAAAAAAATTTTTTTATCACAATAGCGATGAGAGACAAAGGTAAAATTTAGGATAACCATCAACTCTTTTCATCTTTCATCTTGTTTTTCTGCTTCAATCGGCCGATAACACGGCCAGAAATGCTTCCTGCGGAATCTCGACCCGCCCCACCTGCTTCATGCGCTTCTTTCCTTCTTTCTGTTTTTCCAGCAATTTGCGTTTGCGGGTAATATCGCCGCCGTAGCACTTAGCCAGCACATTTTTTCGCAATGGTTTGATCTCTTCTCGGGCAATCACTTTATGACCGATGCTGGCCTGAATGACAACTTCAAACAGCTGGCGAGGAATCAATTTCCGCAGTTTTGTGCATAAGGCCTTGCCCTGTTCATGGGCTTTTTCTTTATGAACAATCACTGACAGGGCATCCAGCGGTTCACCATTGATTAAGATATCCAACTTGACCAGATTGGCTTCTCGGTATCCGATGAATTCATAATCCAGGGAAGCATAGCCACGCGAAACCGATTTCAGCTTATCGAAGAAATCGAAAATGACCTCAGAAAGCGGGAATTCATATTCAATATCAGCCCGTGATGGATCAATGTAAGAAGTATTCTTCAGGATTCCACGCCGTTCATTGGATATTTTCATGATATTGCCGATATATTCCGGCGGAGTAACGATCTGTGCTCGAATATAGGGTTCTTCAATTTTCGCAATCCGAATGGCATCCGGCATCTTCTGAGGATTTTCGATAGTAATCACTTCGCCGGCGGTGGTGGTCACTCTATAGACCACATTGGGAGTGGTCATGATGATATTCTGACCGAATTCCCTTTCCAGCCTCTCCTGTACAATCTCCATATGCAATAAGCCTAAAAATCCAGCCCGGAACCCAAAGCCCATGGCCACTGAAGTTTCGGGCTCATATTGAATGGCGGAATCGTTCAGGGCTAATTTTTCCAGAGCAGACCGGAGATCCTCGAATTCCTGGCTCACCACCGGATAGATCCCGCTGTAGACCATTGGTTTTACGGCGCGGTAGCCGGGCAGCGGTTTGGCCGCTCCATTTTTAGCGGAAGTGACGGTATCGCCCACCCGGATATCCCGCACATTCTTGGCGCCGCAGATCAGATAACCAACCTCCCCGGTTTCCAGGATGTTTTTTCGGATCCGCTTTAAGCGGAGAAACCCTAATTCTTCAACCTCGAAAGTCTGATCAGTTGCAAAAAACCTGACTTTATCTCCTTCTTTGATCTGTCCCTGAAATACCCGAATTAATGCCACCACTCCGCGGTAATTGTCAAAACTGGAGTCAAAGATCAGAGCTTGCAATGGTTCCTCAGGATTTCCTTTCGGTGCGGGAATACGCTGGATCACCGCTTCTACGATTTCTTCCACACCGATACCGCTCTTGGCGCTGGCCAGGATGATGTCCTTTTCATTGCAGCCGATTAATTCCATGATCTGATGTTTGGTCGATTCGATTTGGGCGCTGGGAAGATCTATTTTATTAATCACCGGGATAATCACCAGATCGTTTTCTACGGCATGATAGAGATTGCTGATCGTTTGTGCTTCCACTCCTTGCGAGGCGTCCACCAGCAGGAGAGCACCTTCGGCGGCCGCCAGACTGCGGGAGACCTCGTAGGAAAAATCCACATGACCGGGCGTGTCGATCAGGTTAAACACATAATCCTGCCCATCGCTGTGATGGTAGTCCATCCGGATAAAGTGAGCCTTGATCGTGATGCCACGTTCCCGTTCCAGATCCATTGAATCCAGCACCTGCGCCTTCAGCTCACGATGGCTCAGGGTATGGGTATACTCCAACAGGCGGTCAGCCAAAGTGGATTTCCCGTGATCAATATGAGCTATAATGCAAAAATTTCGAATATTCTTAAGGGACATTCCGGCTTTCACAATTACACATTTTTAAGCTGGTAAATTTAGCGCTTTTAGCAGGGGATGTCAAACAGTATGCCAAATGGGTGGATTAGAGAGATACTTCGTCCACGAATTTCACGAATGAGCGCGAAGTAATACATTTGTTCAAGCAAACTTCACCTGCCATAGTAATACACAAAGAATAAATTTTATCTGTAGATCAACAGATAGATATATATCAGGATCTAATATAAAATATTGATGGGCATTTTAAAGATAGAAATCCGATTGTCAACAGACAGGTGGTGAAAGAAAATCAGGTTGAATATACTATTGAATTGTACACAGGAGAAGCAGGAGAATGTTCTTCTGGTGCAACTCTCCGTTCAAGATTGATAAAATATATGAAATTTGGTACAGGTGAATTCGTTGGACACTGGGGGGGGTAGTAGATATATTTAGCAGAAGGCTATTTGCAAATTTAGGGGTCAATTTTAACAAAATTGAAAGGAGAATTTTATGTATTTACCAGAAGCCAGTGTAAAGATTCTTGAGGAAAATGATCGAATGATGACCACCACTGAAATTGCTAACGCGATAAACAAAACAAAATATTCTATGGAGAAAGATGAATCGATGGTTATCAAGATAGAAGAAAGATTCATCCACCTCTTTTCACTCGTGATGGTAGCTGTGTTGAAATGAAAAATGAGAGAATAGGAGAGAGGAAGATAATTTTTGTTTCTAAATCATTTCAACGAATATTTTCAATCTTATATTAATTATTTTATTTCTGATGAATTTCTATTTGACGTGCGTTTATGAATTTATTAAAATACTATCCCTCCCGAGACCCTATTCAAGGTCACCCAATTTTTTATTCAATTCCCTCCCATCCTTAAATGGGTGACCTTGCTTTCATCAATTTAAATTATAATCCGTGTCTCACAATGAGACACGACAATTTCTTTCTGAATAGAACAGAAAAACATCCTGAACTGAATTGTCGACAAAAGCCGAAAATTTATGCCTTCCTAAATCGACCTGGTTTTAACTAAATGGGGTAAACAATATAGTAGGTATTTCAAAATACTCAGTACGGTGAGTAAAATTACGAGCTTTGACGAACCCATTCTTTTAAACGCTTTAAAAAATCATCCGAATCCACAGCTATGTACGTTCCTATAAACAATCCAGCCAACCTTACTGGAGCCACTCTCAAATCTTTTGCGATAGCATCTATCATTGCAATTCCAGCCAGTTCTATTAATACTGAATCGATACCAGCATGCAATTTCTTTTTCTCAGCTATTTTCTTGATATACAAAGCCCATAGCAGATCCGACACCACACCACTAACAAATAGCAATACGTAATACCACATGCCGAATCCTTTCGTTTCCACCGAATGGACACTTCCTGATCCATTCGCCCGGATCAAATGCTGATCAATTTTCACAGAATCAATTTTTTACCATTGACAAATTCAATTCAATTCATTAAAATGCCATACCTCAAAAAATCTAAAGCAAGGTCGCCCAATCCTTAACTCCCTCCCTCCCAAATTAATTGGGTGGCCTTGCGCTTTTATTTCATCAATTCTCTTTAATATCCGTGTGTCATGATGACACAAGTAAATCACTTCAAGATTAGACCTAAAATACCATCCTATCGGTAATTGCCCACAAAAACACAAATTAGGATTTCCTGAATCGTCCTGGATTCATTTAAATGGGTAGGTTAATAGAAAGGGATTACCTATAAAATAGAAAGCCCCGAATTGAACGGGGCTTTCTTTAGTTTTTGATGACAATTTCTGATTGTCACTTCATCAAAAACATCTTGTTTACCAGCCTTTTGCCATCAGCTAAAAGTTCATAAATATACAATCCAGAAGCGACTGAATTGCCATTCCCATCCTGCCCTTTCCAAGTAACAGTATGATATCCTTTTTCTAATTGCTCTTTAACCAATGTAACAATTCTCTGACCGGTTACAGAGTAAATGTTTAATTCAACATATAGGGGTTTTGATAGAGTAAAAGATATTTTTGTGGAAAGATTAAATGGATTAGGATATGCCCTTGATAAGACTAACTCTGTTAAACCTGATAACATTATTCCTTTCTTATCAATAGATTCAATCATTTCATTATTCATGTTCTTTCTGGGATTTCCGAGTAACATACTAACTTCATTTGCATAAAATGAATTGGGGAAAAGTAAATTGATTTGGTTAGCTATTTCCTCAGCTTTCATTAGATCATTCTCATTGAAATAATAAGAAAATTTACAAAAAAGTGCTATTTCAGCAATATATGTATTCGAATAAGTTTCAATAATGTTATCTAATCTTAAAACTCCACTCTGCCCTTCAAAACCTGCTAAAATAATCCCTGCAATTGCATATAATTCTTTTTGCTCCTTTTTATTAAGTAGTCTGCGTAAATAATCTTCAAAGCTATCTAAACCAAAACCTGCTGGCGTATTTTCTGGAGTACTTGCTTGCCATAAAATATTTAGGGCATATAAAGCCATTGAAGAATCTGGATACATTTCAATAATATTTTTACATAGCGATTGAGTCTCCAAAATTTTATTTGAAAATAGTAAATATAATGCATAGGAGAGCCGATCTTTTAATTTTACTTCAGAATTCTGCTTTATATCGCGCTTTGAATTATTATCGTAAATGGAATTTATACTCTGGGATAATTTTTCGTGAGATAACAAGTCCAAGGGATCATAATACAAAAAAGGTTCATAATCTATAGAAGAATGGTTAGTCGCCCGGAGTGGAAATGGAGGTTCTGCTGAACCCCACCAATTGTATTCTGCTTTAATATTACAATAGGTGCTGGCATCAATATGATATGAATCATTATTCTCGAAACTATTATAACCTGCGATTATAACACCTTGCCCATAATAAAATCCAAGCATCGGATTTGAATAATAATTTGCAAATAGACCAGTCCACTGGTTATCATGAATCGAATTATATCCAGGTACGTTCCATAAACCTAAAGTGGGAGAAGAATATGTATGACATTTTATTCCATCACCATTTTGGTATATTTGATTGTTTCTAATTTCTGCAGAGGATCTTACAAGAGTTATACCACTAACATACTCATTATACTTTATTTCATTGTTCAATATTTTTGGCTGGCCACTAATGTAATTTATATACTCAATATATATACCACAACCATCACAGAAAAATATACTATTATTGCTTATTGTTGGAGTCGATTCATAGATATAAATTCCAATCCAACTATTCTCTATAGTACAATGATCAATAGTAAGATTTGGAGCCATATCAATATCAATTGCATAATAAGAATTTCTAATATTACAATATTTTATGGAACTACCCACATCAGTGTAATCATTAAAATAAATGTGAAACCAGTCACCCATTCCCTGATTTAAAGAAGTAAATTCTATACGCTGTGATGCTGTTCCATTTGCAATCAATTTACCATAAACATTTAGTTCGCTCTTAGAAATAGAATAACCCCCACTTTGATCATCAGTTCCATTAGGAAAATATACTTTTTTGCCAGGCGATATAGTTAATGTTACTCCATCTGGAATGGTTACATCTCCGGTAATACATACATTCCAATTCCATGTTTCATTAGATAGAAGTGTTCCTGTGGTCGTAACTGGTCGAAAGTTTAATTTTCCGGGTGAATAGTTATCTTTTTTTTGTGGATGTTGAGAAGGTTTAAATTGTGTGGTAAGGGGTGAGGCATAATCATGAATATCTTCAGCTGAAATAATGCCCCCTGAAACTGGAGATGCATTGCTGTTATCTATGCCATCTATAATATAATAAGAGAACACACCATTTTCTAATTCGCCGGATTCACTTGCTAATTCATCGGCTCGACAAGCAGATGAAATGACACCACGTGACATATCACCAGGAAATATTCCTGATCCACATGCATCAATAAAACAACAATATTGATAATAACTACTTCCGAATAAATTTTGAAGCTCCGAAGGAGTAATTCTCGCTGAAAGAGAATTTACAGGAATTATTCCATCAGATCCTCCTAATTCTTCGGAATCTCCATGTCCAGAAAAAGAAAATAATTCAGTATTATCACCTGCATTCGGCATATTTTGAATTTCTTGATTTATTCTGCTTTCGGTCGCATTAGCGTCTGTTAGTAATTCCACATTATTACTACTCCATCCTTGCTCATTGATGAGGGCTAATCTAATTTCCGATGCATCTGCCACACACCAATCGAGATCATTTCCGGATCCTGGATAATCGTTAATCCCAACACATACCGCATGAAATTCTTTACCTAAGACAATATTGATAATAAATAAACAGAACAGCAAAGTTCTATAAGAAAATAAATTTGAAATGAGCATAATACTCTCCTTTCGAATAATTTATTTTTTTTATATCCATTTAATACTTTATAAAATTGTTCTTATCTCCGGGTGTAGGAACAGATTTCTGAAAATCCCCGAAACTAATCTCAAAACCTGTTTTTACCAGATATCTCGAGTAACTATAGTTATCCTTTGAAAATTCCATTACCTGATCGCCCAAATACTCCTGGGCCTTAACTGAAATTCTTGGATCACCATATCTAAATCCGTCGTTATCAGAATCTTCCAGATTTTTCGTTACGGTTACTAAAAAGCCTCCTTTTCCAACTAAGGCAAGTTCTGGTACCATTGCTATTTTAATTCGATTGCTAAATTTTGAGTAAAAATAAGTACTATCAGCACATAAAATTAAATACTCATCTGGCATTACTACCAATCCACCCATTTTGCGAATTAGGGGTGGTAAGATGTTTATAGTCCTGAAATGTGAGATTCTTAACCTCTCAAGAACCAAGGTATCAATTTGAGGATTGTATAATTCAATCCAATTCGCGTGCGGTTCGGATTCATTAAAAAAAATTTCGCTAATAATAATCCCATCCTTTTTTTCTTGCGAAAACGATTGAGTTCCCATAAAAATGATAAACACTTGGGCGAGTAAAAAGTAATATAATTTTAGAAAACTTTTCATAATACTCTCCAATCACTTTATTTTTACAAAAGTCATTTAATGGTAACTGAAGCACCTTTTTTATTTAAAAAGTCCAATATTTTAATAATAGTATACATGTCGTGTTCAAAATTACACAACAAATTATTACAGTTGCTTTTCATTTAAGGCCATAATACAATAATGCCTCGAGCTTTTAATTCAGGTATAAGATTGTTAATTGAATTTTCATTAAGGGGATTCGATCCGAGTCCTACTACATCACCCGAATCTAAACCAGTATTGTTTAATAGAGGTAAAATATTAGAAATATTATTATGACTTAATCCTATAAAATTTATTTGACTAAGTCCTTCTAATGGATCAATATTCATAATGTTGTTATAGTCTAAATATAGTTTTTCAAGATTGATAAGATCATTAATTGGCGAAATATCAGTTATATTGTTATATTTCAAGAATAAAAGTCTTAGATTGGTAAGGTTTTCCACGGGGGTTATATCTGTTAAATTGCATCCAGCAATCCAAAGTAGATATAATTGGTCAAGTCCAGAAACTGGATCTATATTTGTAATGGGAGAATTTGCGAGCCACAGCTCTCTTAGGTTTTTTAAATTGTTTATGATAGAAATATTTGAAAGGTTTTGATTAAACTGCAAATTCAAGTATTCTATCTGGATTAAATTTGATAACGGAGTTATTTCTAAAATTTCATTTGAATCAAGATCTAAATATTTTAATTGAGTCAAATTCGCCAAGGGAGATATATCAACTATCGATCTATTTTGTGAAAGATTTAAGTACTTAAGTCTGAGCAATGTATGTAGAGGAGAAATATCAGTAATATTTTGATGAGCCAAGTTTAAGTATTCTAATTCACTACAATTCTCAATTCCATCTAAATAATTAATATCACTAACCGCTATACGGGAACAATTTAAGGAATCCAATTCTAAAAGAATGTTATTTGTAATTACTGACTCTGGTATTTTTAAAGCGTATCTTATGTGAACCTCTAAAGCAGGATCATAAAAAATAGTATATTCTCTGGGTGAAACATTGATTTCAATTTCAGATGGTCTACTTGAATCAATTCCATCACTCACAACTAACGAAAATTTGTAAATTCCCTCCTTAGTAAAACCAACTGTTTGAATGTAATTATTTTCTCCTGAATACAAATATACCTCAGAAGGATTATTTACATCCTCTTTCCATTCATACCATATTATTTGTTCACCCCTTCCCGGTATACTATTGGACCCGTCTAAAATTATATAACTTCCAATTCTGCTAAATTTATTCGATTTAATAATTGCAATGGGAGGCTTTGGAATTGGATCGATCAATTTTTCACAATAACAAAAGCAGAACAAGATTAAGATTAATAAAAGTAAGAATCTTTTTTTCTCTATTATTCTTGTTCTAATCCTAAGAAATTTCATATCCTAACGAACCTGAATGAATTATTTATATATCACTCATAAAATTTTTAGATTAAATAAAAATAATGAGAATGTCTGTAGCTGGAGTAATCGCCCAACCTTAATAAGAGGAAAATACCCACATCCTGCCAAACAATTCAGCATCATCAAGAATATTTTGAAATAAATTAAAGGTTCTTCACAATAATGAGTACCTAAAGGTTGAAAAATAGAAAAGACATCCCCAAATTTCCTCAAAGGAAATTTATGAATCACCAAAAAAAGGAGGAAATTGGGAATGTCAGTATCCATTTTATATCA
>Ga0067045_1029132_pt1 | contig 23506 bp, 20 predicted proteins | sample TerdegcTABiofilm_FD_59184 | JGI IMG/M metagenome (GOLD analysis project Ga0067045, IMG submission 59184) | Combined Assembly of (Gp0054472, Gp0054536) Wastewater bioreactor microbial communities from Singapore -Terephthalate degrading...
GAGCGGGCTGAGCGCCTTGTCCCGATCCTCGGATTCTCTTTTGACAGCATCACCACGGTTCACACGGATTTTCTTTTGACAGAACCTTACGCCTGCACTCGGATTATCAAATGATTTGACGGGTCACGCGCGATTGTTTTCTCAATGCGGCCCCGCAGCGCCGTCCGTAGTGACGCGCTGAAGCGCCTTACTACAAACCAGGGCAGTGGGCTCTTTAGCGTTTGCCCTCTTCCTGCGCCGGGTGTGCCTTGAACACCACGGGGAGCAACGGCAAAATCAGCAGGTTAAAGGCCGCCAGGATCACAAACGCCCAACGGAAACCCACGCCATCGGCCAGCGCCCCGCTCAATCCCATCCCCACCCCCTGCGCGACATTGGTCACGGCCATGAGGATGGCGAACATGGAGGCGGCGATCCGCGTATCGGTGAAGCGCATCGCCAGGGCAAAGTAGAGCGTCTGGTAGGTCCCGTACGAAAGCCCGAACAGGATAACCAGCGGCCAGGCCCAGCCCAGGCCAGGTAACACGGCCAGCGCCACGCCCACCAGCAACGAGAGCAACAGCGCCACCCTGACCGCCTTAGACTGCCCCAGCCGGCTGATCAAGCCGCCGCCGGTCAGCCCCCCCAAGACAACGCCGATCCCCCAGACCGTGGTGATAAAGCCGGCCGTGCGCAGATCAATGTTGAAAGTGGCTTCCAGGAAGGGGTTGACGTTCTGGTTGGTTCCAGCGATGATGAGGAAGAAGATAAATCCTATCCCGGCCAGCGCCAGCACAGAGCGCTGCTTGAATGCAGCGAAGGCTCGCCACTCAAAGGTGCGCGCGGTGGTGCGGGCCGGCTCTTTGACCCACGGCAATAACGGCAACGGCAGAAAGGTCAGCCCGGCCAGCAGCCAGAAGACCGCCCGCCAGCCGACATCTTGCGCCAGCAGTCCCACCGCCGAAGCGGTGAGCACCACGCCGGCCGCGCGTCCGCCCACCATAAAGGCCTGCACCGTCCCCTCTTCGCCCGGCGGGGTGGTATCCAGGGCCAATCCATCCGTACAGGTATCATACAGCGCCATCCCCATCTGCAAGGTGAAGGCCAGCGCCACAAACAACCAGTACTGCCGGGCCGGATCCACCCACGGCACCACCACCAGGCAGGCCGCCTGCACCGCCAGCCCGATCAGGATGTAAGGCTTCCGGTGCCCCAGTCCCAGCAGGTTGACGCGGTCACTCAACATCCCCAGAAAAATCTTGATCACGAAGGGCAGCAGGGCGATGGTGGCAAAGATGCCCACGTCGGTCATCGCCAGACCGGCTTGCAGCAGATAGAGGGCATTCAGCGCCGTAAAATAGCTCAACACAGTCCCTTGAGAAAAATAGAGCAGGCCAAACAATGCATAACGGATTGCTTTACGCTCGGACATGGAGCACACTCCAGGCAGTAGGATGGGCGCAGTATAGCAGGAAACCAACTGGAAGCAAACATCTTTCACGGCAGTTGACGCGCGGCGCTTTTCCGTTACAATCGCGCGGAGGAAAGCTCCTATGCGTCTCAACATGGCACGAATCGTTCTGCTCAGCCTGGCCCTGCTGGCAATCATGCCCGGCTGCCGGTCATCCACCCGACCGGAGCCGTCGCCTGCCCCGCCGGCACTCCGCGCCGGGTTGCGGGCCTCCTCTTACGGTCTTCAGCCCTTTCCCCAGGCCGATTGGTGGCTCAACGCCACCGGCGACATGGCCGCCCGCTTTGCCGGCGCGCAGCCGGCCGTGATCTGGATCGTGGGGGTGATGGGGGATGACGAGACCTGCTGGCTGAACTTCCCAGCGCCGGATGAGCAGACCCGGCCAGAGCAGATCGTCTTCAGCTACAGCGATTTCAACGAAGCCTACCTCCAGCGGTTCGACGAGCAAGGCGTCCAGGTCTGGCTGCAAGTGGAGCCGGCCCAGGCGGATCTGCCCACGCTCATAGACCTGGTGCTGAGCCGCTACAGCCGGCATCCCAGCGTGGTCGGCCTGGGCGTGGACGTGGAATGGTACCGGCAGAACGAATACCCGGACGGCAAAGCCGTGACCGACGAGGAAGCGCGCGCCTGGGTGGAGCAGGTGCGGCGCTACAACCCGGACTACCGGCTGTTCCTCAAGCACTGGCTGCCAGAGAAGATGCCGCCGACTTACCGCGACGGGATTACCTTTGTGGATGATAGCCAGCAATTTGCCACGCTGGGGCAGCTGGTAGACGAATTTACCACCTGGGGCCAAACTTTTGCGCCTGCACCGGTTGGCTTCCAGTTCGGCTATCCCGCCGACCGGGTCTGGTGGCAGGCGCTGGAGCAGCCTCCCACGGCCATCGGGCAGGCGCTCCGGGAGGCCATCCCCAACGTGACCGACCTTTACTGGGTGGATTTCACCGCCCGCGAACTCTGGCCATAACCGAAGGAATTCAAGAACTGGTGTTCACCAGCGGGAGGATGAAAATTGGCTCGTATTTAGCGTTTCAGCGTTTCAGCGTCTTAGCGTTTTAGTGTGTTTGGAGTGACGCGCTTGAGCGCGGCTCAGACGGCGCTGAAGCGCCTCACTACAAACGAAGAGCGTTACTTTCAGAGGAGATTTCATCCTTTCGCCTTCATCCTTCATACTTTTCAAATGTGAGCGGTGAGCAGGAAACAGGAACTTCCCTACTGCTCTCTGCTCACTCCTTTAAACTGGTTTCTATTTTCAGAGGAGTCTCTCTTGAACGACACCTGGGAAAGCCTTAACCACGAGCTGCTCGCCTGCGAGCGCTGTCCGCGCCTGGTGGCTTACCGGCAGGAGATCGCCCGCACCCGGCGGCGCGCCTACCGGGATTGGGATTATTGGGGGCGGCCTGTTCCCGGTTTCGGCGACCCGGAGGCGCGGCTGCTGATCATCGGGCTGGCGCCCGGGGCGCACGGCTCCAACCGCACCGGGCGGATGTTCACCGGCGACAGCTCCGGCGAGACGCTCTACGCGGCACTCTATCGCGCCGGCTTTGCCAGCCGGCCGACGGCCACCGCCGCCGATGACGGCCTGGAGTTGCGCGACGCCTTCATCACTGCCGTGGGGCGCTGCGCTCCGCCCGGCAACCGTCCCACCCGCGACGAGCTGCTCGCCTGCCGGCCCTTCCTGCTGCGCGAACTGGCGCTTTTGAGGCGGGTGCGGGTCGTGCTGGCGTTAGGCCGCGTGGCCTTTGAGGGGTACGCCGACCTGCTTCGCAGCCAGGGAGAGGCGCTCCCCCGGCTGGAGTTCGCTCACGGTGCAGTTTACCCGCTGCCGGCGCCGTTACCCCTCCTGGTCGCCAGCTATCATCCCAGCCGCCAGAACACCCAGACCGGCCGGCTCACCCCGGCCATGCTGGATGAAGTTTTTGCCCGCATCCGGGAGCAGCTGCGTGAAGAGACAACAGACCACGCACGACAGACCACCCCCTTCTGAGTGGTCTGTGGTTGGTCGTCCGTCATCCATTAGCCAGGAAACATTCATTGTGATCACCAAACGCCAACTGGGTTTCTTCATCCTCGCGCTCGGCCTGCTGCTGGCGGCGGCGGTGCTGGGCGTGGATTGGCTCGGCGCTGGCCGCTGGGGCGAGTTCGGCCCCTTGCAGCGGTATGGACTCCTGTTCAGCGGCCTGGCGCTGCTGGTCGGGCTGGGACTGATCGCGCGCGGCAATCGCCCGGCATGAGCCGGGGCGCATCAAGAGGCATGAGATTGGCCTTGAACCCTGGGGTTGAACCCAAACGCTGGCAGTTTGCTCCGGCGCGGCTGTTGCTGGCGCTGGCGCTGCTCATGTATCTGGGCTACGCGGCGCTGTATACCGCTTATGCCGTGCAGCTCTTCCGCTGGCCTTACGATTACGATCAGGGCGAGGGCTTTGAGCTCAACGACGCGCTCCTCTTCAGCCGGGGGGAGTGGCCTTACCGCGATAATGCCGTCTATCCCTACTACGCTTCCAATTACCCGCCGCTCTTCCACCTGCTCGCCGCTCCCCTGGTGGCGCTCTGGGGGCCGCATCTGGTCATCGGACGGGTGCTCTCTTTTCTGGCAACCTGGCTGACCGCTGCCGCCATTGCCTGGCTGGTCCACCGTGAAGTCGGCGGGCGCGTCATCCCGGCGCTCTCCGGCCTGGCCTTTCTGGTCTCGCCCTACGTCTACCAGACCGGGCCGCTGTTTCGGCTTCATACCACGATGGTGCTGCTGGAACTCCTGGCCATCGGCTGCCTGGCCCGCTTTGAAGACCCCCGCCACGGCCGGCGCTATCTCTGGCTGGGCGTGTTCCTGCTGTTGCTGGCCGGCTACACCAAACAGCTGGCCGTCTTCACCGTCGCCGCCGGGCTTGGCTTCGTCTTCCTGCGCGATAGCAAACGCGCGCTGCTGGCCGGGACGGCCTTAGCCGCCGTCGCCGGGCTGCTCTTCTGGTTGTTGAACCGCGCCACGGCCGGCCAGTGGTGGGTCAACATCATCCAGGCCAATGTGAACGCCTTTGACTACCTGATGACGCTCTCGCTGTTCCAGCAGTGGTTCCGCCTGCACCCGGCGCTGATCCTGCTGGCGGGCGGCTACGCGCTCTATGAGCTGTTCTGGGATCGCCTTTCGGCTTACACGCTCTGGTTCTTCTTTGCGCTGGGGACCGGGGCCTTGAGCGGGAAATGGGGCGCGGGGCCGGGCTACTTCATCACAGCGGTGGCGGCTTCCGCGCTGCTGGCCGGGCTGGCCGGCGGGCGGCTGCTCCAGCGGGTGAGCGCCCGTCGCCGCCCGTGGCTGGAGGCGGGCCTGGCGCTGCTTTACCTGAGCTACGGCGTCACGGCGCTCCATCTGCCGACGGATGGACCGGTGGTGGGGCGGCTGGCGCGCTGGCTGGGCGTGGCCGATCAACCTCAGCAGCTGGCCTGCGCCGCCTACCCCTATTACGACCGGACCGGCTACACGCAGCTGGGGCACTGGCTCACGGCAGCCGACTATCAGGCCGGGGCGGAGATCATGGCATACGTCCGCGCCGCGCCCGGTCCCATCCTGAGCGAAGAGGCGATGTTCAGCCTGCTGGCCGGTAAACCGGTCGTCACCAACCCCACCCAGGTCAACAATCTCTACTACAACGGCCTGTGGGAGGGCACCGACCTGCTCCAGCGCATCTACGACGAAGAATTTGACCTCATCATCCTGCGGGCGCAATTCTACCCGCCGCCGGTGCTGGGCGCGATCTGGTTCCGCTACCAGCCGGTGGCCCGTCTCTGCCTGAACGGCTTTGAGTACACGCTGTTGCTCCCGCCGCGCCGGCTGGGGCCTTGATGGCGTGAAACGTGAGGCGTGAAACGTGAAACGTGAGGCGTGAAGCGTGAGGCGTGAGACGTGAGGTGTGAAGCGTGAGGCGTGAAACGTCTTTGTGGTCTGTGGTCCGTCGTCTGTGGTCTGGTGTCCGTGGTCTGTGGTCCGTCGTCCGTGGTCTGTGGTCTGGTGTCCGTTGGTGCTGTGGCCTGTTCCTGCTGCCGCTGCTGGCCTGCGCGGCGCCGGCGCTGCTGCCCACCCCCACCCCGACGCCGCTTCCCACCCCGACGCCGACGCCCTGGCCACCGACCGCCACGCCAGAGCCGCCCGATACCGGCTGGCAGCCGGTCGCGCTGGGAGTGGAGGTGCGCAGCCTGGATGCGCCCGCCGATCTGGCCCCTGAGCGCGTCACCGTGGTCCGGGTAGACCCGGCGGCAGTGCGCTGCCGGGTGCTCTACGCGCCGGGACAGCCGTTGCCCCTCAGCGCCTGGGCCCGGCAATCCGGCGCGCTCCTGGTGATCAACGGCGGCTACTTCACCGAGGATTACCGCGCCACCGGTCTGCTCATCACCCACGGCGAACGCTACGGCGCCACCTACGACGACTTCGCCGGCATGTTTGCCGTCACCCCCGCCGAGCAGACCTCCATCCGCTGGCTGCGCACCTGGCCCTACGACCCCGCCGAGCCGTTGCGCGAGGCGCTGCAATCCTTCCCGGTGCTGGTCAAGCCGGGGGGCGTCATGGGCTTTCCCAGCGGCGCCGACGACGGCAGCCCGGCCCGGCGCTCGGTGGTCGCTCAGGATCGCCAGGGGCGGCTGCTCTTCCTGGTGGCGCGGCGGGGTAACTTCAGCCTGCACGGCCTGGCCGTCTGGCTGACCGAATCCGACCTGGAGGTGGATATGGCGCTCAACTTAGATGGCGGTGCTTCCTCCGGCCTCTGGCTGATGGGCGGGACGGCGGCAGCGCAGCTGGAGAGCGGCGTCCCCGTCCCGGCGGTTATCGCAGTCCTCCCGCCTGAGGTACCATGAAAACCGGGAAAGTCATTCTGGTTGTGGGCGCGTCTTCGGGGATTGGCCAGGCGACGGCCACCCTGCTGGCGGCGGCCGGCCACCGCGTCTTCGGCACCAGCCGCCGGCCTGAGGCGGTGCCGGCGGCGGACTTCCCCCTGCTCCCCCTGGACATTCGCTCACCGGAATCCATCCGCGCCGCGATAGCGCAGGTGGTTGCCCAGGCGGGGCGGCTGGATGGGGTGATCCACTGCGCGGGCTATCTCGGCCCGCTGGCGGCCAGCGAAGAGACCGCGCCGGAGCGCATCCGCGCGCTCTTGGAGACCAACTTTTTCGGCGCTGTGGCGTTGACCCAGGCCGTGTTGCCGGTCATGCGGCAGCAGGGCGGGGGCCGGCTGATTTACCTCAGTTCCATCAGCGGCGTGAGCGGCTGCGTCCCCTTTTTCAGCTTCTACGGCGCCAGCAAGCACGCGCTGGAGGGCTACGCCGAGGCGCTGGCCTATGAGGTGCGCCCGTTCAAGATTCGCGTGTCGCTGGTGGAGCCGGGCTGGTGCCAGACCGCCATCGCCGAGACGATGGAAGACCCCGATTGGCCGCTGGCCGAGTATGCCACCTTGCGCCGCCACGTGGCCGAGGTGAACCGGTACAGCATCCGGCATGGCTGCCAGCCTGAACAGGTGGCCCGCCTCATCCGGCGCATCGTAGAGTCTCCCCGGCCCCGCCTGCGCTACCGCGTCGGCCTGGAGGCGCAGCTCATCTGGCTGGGCGACCGGTTGCTGCCCGCGCCGGTGATGACCGCCATCGTCCGCTGGATGCTGCTGGGCGGCGCGCCCCGCACCGAGACCGATCGCCGGCCGGTGGAGCAGCGGCTCGGCCTGCGCCGCTATTTCTTTGATAGCCGTGCCGCCGGGCGGGCCGCGCGCGCCGGCGGGCTGGTCATCGTCGCGGCGTTGGGGGTCCTCATCTGGAGATTCAAGCGACCACGGACAACGGACGGCGGCTTTGAGTGAGGCGGGGAACGTGAAACGTGAGGCGTGAAACGTAAAACGTGAAACGTAAAACGTGAAACGTGAAGCGTGAAACGTGAAGCGTGAAGCGTGAAACGAGAGAGGATAATCCATGCGCGTTGAATTGATTGCCATGACCCACTATCTGCAAGGCGACGGCAGCCCGGAGGCGCTGTTGGAGCACGCCGGGCGCGTCTGTTATCGCAGCGAGAGCCGGGGTGAGCCGGCGGCCTTCCTGCGCGCCCGCCTGCGCGAGGGCCACGAGAGCCTGATTGAGCACGCCAGCGCCACCTTTGAGCTAAGCGGCATCAGCCGGGCGTGCAGCCACCAGCTGGTGCGCCACCGGCTGGCCTCCTATTCGCAGGAGAGCCAGCGGTATGTGGAGCTGACCGCGCCGGAGTGGGTGGTGCCCCCGGCCATTCAAGCCGACCCGGAGGCGCGAGCGGTCTGGGAGCAGTTCACCGCCCAGGTCGGCGCGGCTTACGAGGCGCTGCGCGCGCGGGGCATCCGCAAAGAGGATGCGCGCTTTGTCTTGCCCAACGCCACGGCCACGCGCCTGGTCGTGACGATGAACTTCCGCGAGCTGCGCCACTTCTTCCGGCTGCGGATCACGCCCGCAGCGCAATGGGAGATCCGGGAAGTGGCGGTGCGGATGCTGAGACTGTTGGTGCCGCACGCGCCAACCGTGTTTGGGGATTTGCAGGCGGAGCTCCAGGGGCAGTATCCGGCGTTTTTTTAGCCGTCAGCGGCCAGCTATCAGCCCGCAGCCCGGCGTCGGACCGTCCCCTGTGGCTCAGGGCAACCCCTCCAGCACTAAATGCCGCTGGCGCAAAGCTGCGCGGTGAAAGTGAACCCACCACGAATCAGGGAAGTTGGGCTTCAAGGGAAACTGTAAACGCTCAAAGCGTTTGGTGCGCGACCAGTCGTCCCATTCCAGGTTGCGCTCATCATACTTGAACTCACGATCCCAATCGTAGCACTCGGCCCATTCCTCCCAGGTCCAGCCATCACCCCGCTCCTGAAGATAGCCACTGGCGCGCCCCCATTGAGCCCATTCCTCGCTCCCCTCGGCGCGTCCCTCAGAAGCGCCAGGGCCAAAGTAGGAATCATCAACCAGGCGCGGGGCCAAAGCAATCCGACGCCAGAGCAGGCGGTCATACCGGTACCGCTCCGGCTGATCAAACAAATGCTGGAAGGTCCGCTGCCACTCAGCGCAACGCTCCGCCAGCGCCTCCGTCAGCCGCCCATACAGGTCCCAGGTGGAGAGATCATCCCCCAGACTGCCGCGATAAGTGAGACAATGCCAGATTCCCCCCTCAATGGCCTGCCAGGGCAAGGGGGAGACAGCCGGAGCCACGTTGAGCTGGCGCAGCTGCTCATAGATTGTCCGGGCCGCCGCCAGGAAAAGTTCAGCGTTGTTCCGCTCTACCAGCTCCCCCTGGGCGTTTTTATATCGCCAGTGCAAAAACGATAAATCGGGCAGATAACCCGCGTTGGCGTGACCGGTATCTTTTGCAACCAGGGCCGTGATCCGTTCAATGAGGTAATCGGTCAGACCCTCCCGGTGCCACTGACCATCAAAATAATCCGGGTCTTCCAGGGCATTTTCAGCCGCGGATTCCCGGCCGGAGAAGGCCTGATGCGCCCAGATATCGGCGTAAGTATGCAAAGCGATGCCGATCCGGCAGAGGCGGCGGCGCGGATTGGAGTCAGCGGCCGCCGACCGCAGCAACCAGCGGGCAAAGGGGCTATCGGGCCGCGTGACAAAATCAAAAGCACGATCCGGCACAAAATCCAGATAGCCTTCCAGGTAGGGATATTGCAGCGGCAATGGCGGCAGAAAATGGAACGGCATGTAGACCTGTTTCTGGACGGTCCAGCTGTTGGCTTTGAGGCCGGTATACTGCGTACGGACCGGGTCAAACTTGAGCGTCAAGCCACTCCCCGGATCTACCAGCGTGACCGGGAGGTTCTCGGTGGCGTCATCGGTGTACTGCGAAGCGTAGGCCACCACGAGCGCCTCCGGCGGGCTGAAGCCGGCCGCTCGGGCCAGGACGGCGATACAGTAGTAGTGAAAATCCTCCTGCATAGATCCCCCTTATCTCCAGATCCCTAAAGGTCACACAAAACTTCTAAACCTCCCGCGGGCCACGACCTCGCTTCAGGTAATTCCACAGCGCAAACAGCCCCAGCGGGACAAGCCCCAGGCCGATGGCCCCCAACGCTCTGGAGTTCGGCAGCTCGGCTTGCCGGGCTACCTCCAAAGCCGAAGCGGAAATCGCCGGCAGTTCTTGAAAGGGAGGAATCGTAAAGCTCGGTTCAGGCACCACCGGCCCTAAAAGAACGTTAGAGGGAACCCGCCACTCGCGGTAATCCCCGCTCACATTGCGGACGGCGAGGGCGGAAAAAGTGTAATCCTCATCTATCTCGCAATAGATGCGCAGAGATTGGCCGGGCTTGAGCCGCAGCGCGGCCCGCTGGAAGATCGGCAGATAGGGCGGCTGAGAGAACGCCTGCACCGTGGTAAAGCTCCGGCCATAGGCTTCAAAAATGGGGGTAATATAGAGCGTTTCGCCCGCCTGGTTGGTCACGGTGAAAGTTCCCTGAAACAGGAAGTCGGGCGTAAGCATCAGTACCGAGACGAGGCAAAGCGGCAGCGACAGGCAAGCGGCCCAGAAGATCCCCCGGATCTTCCCTCGTTTTGTCTTCATACCGGCCCCCTACCCTACCGGCGCAGAGTCCACCCGCTGGAGTGTCGGCGAACGCTCCAGCACAGGGTAATCCTCGCGTGGCGCAATAGAGCACCAGATTCCTGCATCGTGAGCGGCTTGAAGCTGAAATCCCCCATGGTCTCGCGCCTCCCTTCGGGCAGCCGGCCAACCGCTTTTTTGCAATCAGCACGGTTGCCTGTGCCAACATGGGCCAGCCAGATGCCGATCATGTAGCTGACATGTTTATTGTAGCACGCTTTCGCCCTTTTTTGATGACACAACCCTGAGGGGGCGCGGGGCAGCAGAACGCCAGTTTCAGATCAAACAGTGACGCCCCCGGCTTAGAAGCCGGGGGCGTCCATGGTGTGCGGTTCGCCACGGGCTATCCCCGCGCCCGGAGCAACGCCAGCGCTTTCTTCCCGCCGTCAAAGATGGTGATTGCCAGCGCCACCAGCAACGCCATGCGCACCAGTTCAGCCAGGTTGGGCATAAACGTCAACGTCTCTTTTAAATCCGGCATCAGGTCCAGCCACCAGCTGGGGGCAGAGAAAAGCGCCGGGCCGGTAATCATCCGCACCAACACGTAAATGCTGCCCAAGACAATCCCCAAATCGGCGAGCCGTGTCCCCAACCGCCAGCGCCCCTGACGCAACAGGACCAGGTCCAGAGCAAGCGTCAACACCCAGATGATGTTCCACAAGGGCAGGTAAGCCGCCAAAGCCTGCTCACTAAACACCGGAATGACATGCCAGCCGGTGGCTTCGCCCGCCCCGCTTTGAAGATAGGCCAGCCCGATCTTACCCGGAAAGAAGTTGAACAACACCAGCGCCAGAAGGATGAAACAGATGGCAACGATCAGCTCCACCGGCTGGATCCGGTTGGGGTCTTCCAGGGGCGGCAACGTGCGCGGATCCCACTGCTCCCGATCGGTTAACGACACGAGGTCTTCTTCCGGGAGCGTGCGCTCCAGGATGAAAAAGACCAGGGTTGTGAAACCCAGGCCGGCCGCTGCGGCATTGATATACTGCAAGATGAATTGGGCGAAAAAGGCCAGGAGGCTGATCTCGCCGTCTGGCGCACTCAGTTGCCCCACCACGGTAGCGACTACCATAGCCAGAGCCAGGGCTCCCAAAACAATGCCCACAACCAGACAGTAAGTATCAAAGAGGCGCGGGCCGATCACGTAACGGGGCTGGGGAGCGTAGCGGGCGGCGACCTCGGCCGGCGGCCCAAATTCCACCAGCACAGCAATCTGATCCGCTTCGCTGGGCGCACTTTCGGCCGGAGTGGCACCGGCTCGCGCCTCTAAGGCGTCCAGCAACAGCGAGCGCAGCTCGGCCTCCACATCGGCGCGTTGTCTCTTGGGCAAACGCCGCCCCACTTCGTGAACATAGCGTTCAATCAGTTCCATCGTCTACAACTCCTTTCTTTTCATCTTCTGCCGCACTCGGCTCTTGCAACAGACGCTGCATCACTTGAACCAATTGTTGCCATTCAGCCGCCATGACCGCCAACACCGACCGGCCATCTGCGTTAAGGACATAGTAGCGCCGGGGCCTGGATTCCGCTACCGACCACTGGCTATCCAGCAGTCCCTGGCTTTCCAGCCGCCGCAAAAGCGGGTAGAGGGTGCCCTGATCAATCTCCAGTCCTTTGCCGGCCAGGCACTCCATGAGTGAGTACCCATATTGGGGCTGCTCCAGCTGGCTGAGCACGCTCAACACCAGAGTGCCGCGCCGCAGTTCCAGTACCAAATTGTCTATGAGCTCTGCTGTTTTCTTAGTCATGCTTCACATTATACCATATAATACACAGTATTGTCAAGTACCAAATAAAGTATTTGGCATGATATTGGAAAAATTGGGCAAAAAACAGGCCGGCACTTTTCGCAGTGCCGGCCTGGTAGTAAACGGAAGGGGAGTGCTCAGCTGTGGGAGTATCTGACTACCAGCTGCTTGGCCGCCTTGACCTCGTCCAGACGGCGCACCGGCGAATGATGCGGCGCTTCGTGCAGCAGCTCCGGCTGCGTCCGCGCCTCCTCCGCAATCTGCAACAGGATACGAGCGAAGTTGTCCACTTCCTGTTTGCTCTCCGTCTCGGTTGGCTCAATCATCAGCGCCTCTTTGACGATCAGCGGGAAGTAGTTGGTCGGCGGATGGACGCCGTAATCAATCAACCGTTTGGCGATATCCAGCGCGCGGACGTCCGGCGCGTCTGGCAAGTGCCCTTCGGCCACAAATTCGTGCTTGCAAAGCCGGTCGTAAGGGATGGGATAGACATCCCGCACCAGCACTCGCAGGTAATTGGCATTGAGCACCGCATGCTCCGCCACCCGCTTCATCCCTTCGCCACCCAACATCCGCATGTAAGTGTAGGCCCGAACGAGCATCGCAAAGTGACCCCAGAAAGCTTTAACCGGCCCGATGGACTTGGGCGGCGTCTCAAAGATGAAATAAGGATCATCCTCGGTGGATTCGGGGTCCAGGATGACCAGCGGCCCGGGCAGGAAGTCCACCAGCCGCTCAGAGACGCCGACAGCGCCCGCGCCGGGGCCGCCGCCGCCGTGCGGCGTGCTGAAGGTCTTGTGCAGGTTGAAGTGCATCACGTCAAAGCCAACGTCGCCGGGGCGCATCACACCGATTAAGGCGTTCATGTTCGCGCCGTCGCCGTAGACCAGGCCGCCGCAGCCGTGGATCAGGTCAATGACCTCCTCCAGGTGCTCCTCAAACATCCCCAATGTATTGGGGTTGGTCAGCATCAGGCCGACAACGTGCGGGCCGCATTGCCGCTTGAGTGCCTCCAAATCCACGTTACCGCGTGGATCGGAGGGGATCTCCACCACCTTGAGGCCGCTCATGCTGGTGGAAGCCGGGTTCGTGCCGTGCGCCGAATCGGGCACGAGGATGGTATCGCGCCGCGTATCCCCCCGGTCCAGGTGGTATTTGCGCATGATCAGCACCCCGGTCATCTCGCCGTGCGCGCCGGCGGCCGGCTGGACGGTGACGCCGGCGAAGCCACCGATGGCCTTCAGGTACTCCTGCACCTGGTAGATGACGTAAAGGGCCCCCTGGACGGTGCTGACATCCTGCAAGGGATGCAACCCGGCCAGGCCGGGGATGCGGGCCGTCACCTCGTTGATCTTGGGGTTGTACTTCATCGTGCACGAGCCCAGCGGATAAAAGCCCTTATCAATGGCGTAATTGAGCTGCGAGAGGCGCAGGAAGTGGCGGACGACGTCCACCTCGCTGACCTCGGGGAGCGGCAGCGCGTCACGCAACAGCTCGGCCGGCAGGTCGCTCTCCGGGACATCCAGCCGGGGCGGCTTAGCCCCTGCGCGTCCGGGTACCGAAAGTTCATAGATGAGTGGTTCTCCCATGGCGTCCCTCCTACTCCTCCGCCTCAAACTCGGCCAGCGCTTCCACAAACTCGTCAATTTCGGCGCGCGAGTTCATCTCGGTGACGGCAACGAGCATGGCATTCTCCATCGCAGGGTAATCCTGGCTCAAATCATAGCCGCCGATGATCTCGTGTTCGTCCAGCAGATGTTCGTTGACCTCGGCCACGGGAGCCGGGCAGCGCACGACAAATTCGTTGAAGAAGGGCCTGGCTGTACCCACTTCATACCCTTCCAGCTCGGCAATGCGAGCCGCTGCGTAGTGAGCCTTGTGGTAGTTGAGCTCGGCGATCTGGCGCAACCCCTGCTTGCCTAACGCAGAGAGGTAAACCGTCGCCGCTAACACCATCAATCCCTGGTTGGTGCAGATGTTGGAGGTAGCGCGGGCGCGGCGGATATGCTGCTCGCGCGCCGTCAACGTCAGGACGAAAGCCCGCCGGCCCTCCACGTCGGTCGTCTCGCCGACCAGGCGGCCGGCCATCTGGTGAACATACTGCGTCCGGGTGGCATAGAAGCCCAGGTAGGGGCCCCCAAAGTTAAGCCCCAACCCCAGGGGTTGCCCTTCGCCCATGACGATGTCGGCCCCCAGCGCGCCGGGCGGGGTGAAGAGCGCCAGGCTGAGCGGGTTGACGGCGACGCCAAGCAAGGTCCCCTTACCCCGCGCGTGGACCTGGTCGGCTACGCCGGCCAGCGACTCCAGCTGGCCCAGGAAGTTCGGATTCTGGAGGATCAGGCAGGCGGTTTGCTCGTCCACCATCGCGATCAGGTCATCCAACGAGACGCTGGCGTCTTCCTCACCGACAATCTCCAGACCCATCCCCTGCGTGTAGGTATGGATCACCGCCCGGTACAGCGGATGTACGGTGGGGGCCAGCACCACCTTCTTCCGCTTGAGACGGAAGACGTTGAGAGCCTGGACCACGGCCTCGGCGGTAGCGGTCGCGCCGTCGTAGTGGCTGGCGTTGGCGACCTCCATGCCGGTCAAATCGCAGATCAGGCTCTGATACTCAAAGATCGCCTGGAGCGTGCCCTGGCTGATCTCCGGTTGATAGGGTGTGTAGGCCGTGTAGAACTCGCCCCGGCTGATGATGGCATCCACCACCGCCGGGACCCAGTGACGGTATGCCCCCGCGCCCAGGAACGTGGGGACGGCGTTGGCGTTCAGGTTGAACTCGGCCAGTCCTTGCAACTCCTGGAGCACCTCCAGTTCCGCGACCGGCTCCGGCAGATCCAGGTCAGGGTAGCGGAATTTTTCCGGAATGTCCGTGAAAAGCTCTTCAATCCGCTCCACGCCGATGGTTGCCAGCATTTGCCGACGCTCTTCGTCGGTATGGGGTATGTAGACCATAGATGGCTCCTTATAAAAACCGTGGTTAGTGAGCAGTTCGCCGTGAGCCGGAAAGCCAGCTCCCTACGCGCCCATCGCTGCTCACTTTTTTCAGCCGTTAGTGCTTGGCCTTTTCGGCCTCTACCACTTTGGTGTAGGCCTCGCCGTCCAGCAGTTGATCCCATTCGGCCGGGTCGCTGGCCTTCAGACGAATCAGCCAACCGGCACCATAGGGATCCTGGTTGACCAGTTCGGGGGTCGCTTCCAAAGCCTCATTGAGTGCGGTGACTTCACCGCTGAGCGGAACGAAGATCTCCGCCGCCGCCTTCACCGTCTCCACCACGCCGAAAGCCTCGCCTTTGGTGAAGGTATCGCCCACATCGGGCAGCTCCACCCGCATGACATCCGGCAACTCGGATTGGGCGTAGTCAGAAATGCCCACGACAAATTCATCGCCCTCCGGGCGCGCCCACTCATGAGTTTCCGTATACCGTACTGTAGAATCAAGCTTCATGGTTTCCCTCCATTTGGAAATAGAAATCAAAATGAAAATTGAATTTACAACCCCAGCCTGTACCTTTCGGATTAAAAACAGGACTGGATCGCACAAAAATCACAAGTTGACGTGGCCTAAGACGTCTCCGGCTGCACGATTGCCCACAGCGGGTCCAGCGCCGTCGTCTCTGGCAAATCTTGCAGGTCGGGCAGATAGGGGATGATCACATCCGGCGCACGGGGGAGGCCCAACGCAGTCGGCACAGGGTTGTCATTGGTTAAGTCATTCAGAGCCAGCAACACGGTCCGCTGTTCCACCCCCATCTTGGGCAGAGCCTCCAGCGCAATCCCCGCCATACGGCGGGAGGTGATTTCGGCCGAGGTGACCACGACAGTCCAATCCAATTGCAACGGCATCCGCCAGAGTAACGGCAGGACGGCGCGCCCCAGATCCAGGATGACGCAATACCCGGCTTCACGCAGCTGGAGTAAAAGCTGCTCCGGTGTGCCGCTCTGAATGCGGGTCAGGTCCACCATCTCGGTCGGGCCAGGGATGACAAAAAAGCCGTGGATGTGTTGCAAGCTGAAGTGGTTGATCAGCGGCAACGTGAGTTTACCCGGCGGATAGGAAAGCAGCTCCACGATATGCCGACTGCCCGAGAAGCCACTCCACAGGCCGATGCTCCCGACCGGCAGCGCCAGGTCAACGAGAAACGTGGGCTGGCTGCCAAGTTGGGCCGCCTTGTAGGCCAGGTTGAGCGCCAACGTGCTCACTCCCACCCCACCCCGCAAAGACAATAACCCGATAAGGGAACCTTTTGCGCCCTCCCCTCGCCCCTGCTGAATACGTTGAGTGCGCAGCAGCGCGGCCTCAATCCGCACGTAGAGCTCTTTAGGCGCAAAGTGGCCCTTGGTGAGGTAGTCGTCGCCGCCCATCGTGTAGGCCCGGATCCGATCGTCAATGCCATCCAACGCCGTGACAAAGAGGATCGGGATAGTCCGGAAACGCGGGTCCTCGCGCAGCTTGGCACAGACGGTGTAACCGTCCATGTCGGGCATCATCACGTCCAGCAAGATCAAGTCCGGTGGCTGAGCCTGCGCCAGTTGTAAGCCGTCATTGCCATTGGCGGCTTCCATCACGTCATAGTTCAGCTTCCGCAGGAGCAGCGCATAGAGCGCCCGTGTGTCGTCATTGTCTTCAATGATTAAAATTCGTTTGGTTAGTGGCATCGGGTTGGCTCCTTGTGTCGGCTAAAAAATCCTTTCCACTCTCCAGGTCCCAAAGGGCTGATCACCCGCCTTACTCATCAGAATATCCGGTGACAACCACTCGCTGACGTCACGTCCATTGTACCCAGTTCCGGCGGTCCCGTCAAGCGGTCAGGGCCGCTGCCAGACCACGGCGGTCTCATCCTGGTAGCGCAGCTGCCACTCCTCTGTACAGGCCAGCAGGTCGTTGAGCGGTTGGTCGGCCGGTAAGATCACCCAACGCACCTGGTAGCGATCCAGAATTTCGGACCAGTCAGGGTCGGCGTGAATGACAGCATTGTATTCTTTAGTGAGTTCGGGACCATAAAAATCGGTCTGACCGTCAATGAAGACCCGTTGGGCCGGCCAGAGCCGATAGAGCAGGTAGCCCCCCCACTCAAATTGGTTGAAAACATGCCCTGCGGGCAGATCCAGCATTAGCCGATCTACCGCCGCGACCGGGAAAACATCGGGGTCAAAACGGTTGCCGTTCTTGTGAAAATCCAGAGGCCGCCCCGCGGCCTCCAGTCCGATGCCGACCGCGACGACCACCACCGCCCACATCCAGCCCCAGGTCCGCCGGTCCACAACGTCCAACCGCTGCACGAGACGCCCCAGGCCGGGCCACGCTTCCGGCAGCCAGCTCTCCAATTCCCAGGCCAGCAACGGCGCAGCCGCCAGGGCATAGAGGGGAATGTTGCGCGCCGAGTAGAGCCCGAAGGCCGCCCAAAATCCCAGCACCACGAGCGGCGTCCAGGCCAACCGCCGGCGGGCTAACCAACCCAGCGCCCAACTGCCCAACAAGAGCGCTGCAAACGGCCAGGTGGCCAGGTTGTGAAAGTTGGGGCTGCGATATTCCTGGGTCATATCCACCAGGTACCGGTCGCCCAGGTAGCCAAAGCTGTTGACCAACAAGCGCGGCCCCACCGGGTTGACCAGGCTCGCCAATAGCAGCGTTAGCAGCAGCGCCCCCAACGTCAGCGCCCGGCGCGGTTGCCGCTCCAGGATGGCGCCGGCGGCATAACAGAGCACCAGGATCAGCCCGGCGATGAAAGCTCCGTGCAGGTTGACCCAGACCACCATGAGGAAAGGCAAAGGAACTAATGTCTGCCACCGCCCTTGCCGCCGGTATCGCTCCAGCCCCAGGAAAAAGAGGGTAAACAGCAACAGGGTGAAAATGTGCGGACGGGTCAACCAATGCAGCACGCCGGTCAGTGCGGCCAGCAGACCGGCCGCGAGCGCCAGCGGCGCGCGGAGACCGAGTCGCTGCGTCCCCACCACCAGCACGGTGTAAACGCTCGCCAGCACCAGAGCACTCAACCAGACGACCCCATTCAGCCCGGCCAGGCGCTCGGCCAGCGCGAAGAGCACTTCGCTCAACCACTCATGCGGCACCAGCGACACGCCCGGCATCGTGTGCGAGAACAGGTCCTCGGTCGGAATCTGGCCGGTCGCCAGGATGTAGCGCCCCAACGTGAGGTGACGGCCCAGATCGCCGTCGGTGTTCATCATGGCCGGCCCGTCGCGCAATGCAGCGATAAAAATCAGCCCAAAGACCAGGACGGCCATAGAAGGGAACCACCACACCTTCGCCGATGGCGCTGAGACGGTCGGTGGGGCTTGTGGTTCTGCCATTCCGTACCTCCGTAGGGGAAGTGAGACGCCGGGGCGGCCTGTTTACTGCGAAGCCACCGGGATGGTAAAACTGAATGTACTCCCTTTGCCGGTCTCGCTCTCCACATTAATCTGACCATTGTGGAGTTCTACCAGGCTGCGAGTGATGACCAACCCCAGCCCGGTACCGGGCACGTTGCGCACGGCGGGATTGCTGGAGCGGAAATATTTGGTAAAAAGCCGTTCCAGCTCTTCTGGCGTCATGCCGATGCCCGAATCTTGCACGCTCCAGCGCACATAAGCGTGACCGTTGACCTGCTGCGAATCCAGCCGCAGGGTGATAGTCCCTCCCTCAGGGGTGTATTTGTTGGCATTGCTGACCAAATTGCTGAGGACCTGAATGAGCCGCCCCCGGTCCCCGTAGACGCAAGGTAAATCAGGGGCGAGTTCCACCTGCAATTGTTGGTTTTTAGCGGCAATGACCTGCTCAAAAGCGCGCAGGACCTCGTGCACAATCTCTTCCGGCAGCACCGATTCCATCTTGAGTTGGATGCGCCCCGACTCAATGCGAGAAATGTCCAGCAATTCGGCCACCATGTCGTCCATCCGCCCAATGTTCCGGCGGATCACCTGTACGAACTGCTGCTGCATCTCGGTCAACTGGCCGCCCATGCCTTTGCTCAGGAAATCGGTGTATCCTTTGATAGCCGTCATCGGCTGCTTCAGTTCGTGGGCAACGAAGGAGATGAACTCGGTCTTGGCCTGGTTGGCCTGCTGAACCTGCTGGAAAAGGCGCGCGTTTTCAATGGCGATGGCAGCGTGGTCGGCCAGACGGACCAGGAACGCTTCCGCGTCGCGGTCAAAGCCGCCAGGGCTGGAGGTCTCCAGAGCAATGGCGCCGATCACCCGTAGCTCGCGCTGAATCGGCACCACCAGCTGGGCCTGCATCCCCTCCACCACCGGCAGGTAATCCGGATCCTGCGAGACGTCGTTCAACAGACAGGTCTCACCACGGCGCACCGTCCGGCCGATAATCCCCCGATCCAGCGGCCAGAGTTCGGTCTGGTAACGCTCCATCATGCCAGGCGGATACCCGTGGCTGGCAAGGAAACTCAGCCCTTGCGTTCCATCCTCGGCCTCCTGCAGCGCCGCAATCACCCCCAACGTCGCCTGGGTGGACCGCACGGCCCAGGCCAGGGTTTGCCCCATCACTGCGGAATAATCCAGGTTGGCGTTGAGCTGGCGGTCAATTTGTTGGAGTGTCGTCAGCTCTTCCACGCGCGCTCGCAGCGCCTGGTCGGTTTGCGTGAACAGGGTCGCGTTCTCAATCGCAATCGCCGCCTGGGAGCCAAAGGAAAGTAACAACCCCACGTCCTCTTGTGAATAGGGGCGGTCGTCCTTGTGGTTGATCACTTCCAGCACGCCGATGGTCCGCCCCCGTGAGGTGAGGGGGACGGCCAGCACTGAACGGGTGACAAATTCTGCCCGCTGGTCAAACTGGCCGTACCAGCGCGGGTCATGGCGAGTGTCATTGACAATGACCGGGCTATTCTCAGAAAAGGCGACCCCCGCAATCCCCCGGCCCGCCGGGACCTTCATCCCCACCAGCTTTTGCCCGGCCGGACCGCTGGAGATGCGGAAAATCAGGTCGCCGCTGCCCTCATCCAACAGCAGCAGCGAGCCGGCCTCTGAGTCCAGGAGCGCGGCCGCGTTGCGCACGACCAGGTCCAACACCTCGTTCAGATCCAAACTGGAGCCGAGCAGCTGGCCGATCACGTTGAGCGTGCTCATCTGATGGGCGCGCGCCTCCAGCCGGTCGTAGAGCCGCTGCCGTTCAATGACCGCGCCCACGTAAGTCGCCACGTTGGTGAAAAAAGACTCATCCTCGGCGGAAAAAGTGACGGTCTCATCGTAGCTGGAAGCGATCATTACGCCGATAGTCTGGTTGCCCGCCAGCAGCGGCGCGGCCATCCAGGCGCGCGCCGGCCGGAGACCACCGGGCGGCTGTACCCCTCGCTGCTCGCACTCTTGCAGATAATCCACCGTGCGCAGAGAGGCTCTGGTGCGCAAGATAATGCTCGCCAAGCCCACCGTATCCGGCCACTCATCGGTGGCATAGAGCCGTTCATCCCCTTCCACCACGAAGGCGTAGCGGAAAATATTTTTCTCGGGCAAATGCAAAGCCACATGGAAATTCGGCAGCGGGGTCACACGCCGGATCTGCGTATAGACCAGTTCAAAAATATCATCCAGCGGCATCGTGAAAGTGACCGCCTGGGTGATCCAGTGCAGCGCCTCCAGTTCCTTCACACGATGGCTTAAATCTTGCACCAGTGCCGTGTATGATAGATCGCTGGCCCCAGTTTCCATCTCCAAAATCTCTGACACCATTTTACCCCCATGCGCAGTGGGCGTTGGGATCAATAAACTTATTGTAGCATGAGAAGATAAGTTGGCAACAGGGGACCGTGAAGGATGCGTTTCAATTCCCCGGCAACTTGGATGTTTTGACCGGCTCCGGCTCACCCGCTCACGGCAACGGAAAGGTAACCGGCGTAGCGCCGGAGGCCGGCAACGGCGTCAGCCGGAAGCGCTCGTAGACGGCGACGCTGAGCAGGGCCGGCGGCTCCGTCAGCCCGGCCAGGGGATGGGAATCCAGGACGCGCGCGCCGTGTACCACCCATTTGAGCGTGGGCAGCGTGCTCAGCGCCGGCTGCGAATCATGTTGCGCCCCCAACCCGCTGCCGTCGCCCCGGAGCGGCCGCACGCTGACAGCATAATCGTCCACCCAGGACGTGGTGACCCGCCAGCGGAGATCGGCCACCCATTGACCGGCCCGCTGCCCACACTCGGCGCCGACCAGCACGGCCGCGTCGCCGAAGGGAAGATACCGCTCACCCGGGCGCGGCACCGGCAACGGCAGCGCGAGCAACTGCACCGGGCTACCATCCAGCCGGGTAAAGGTAAATTGCGGGCGCGCGGTCGCGGCGACCGGCAGTGCCACCGTCTGGCAACGGCCCGGTCCCAGCGGCCAGACCACCCGCTGCGTCTCGCCCGAGTGCACCACCAGCGCGTTACCCGGCCCACACCAGTGCAGGTAGGCCGTCGCCTGGTCGTAGACCACGTCGTAATCCACCCCGCGCAGGAACGGCCCCTTCCCTGAGGCCACGCCAGGCCAGAAGCGCACCACCGGCAGCGTGGGGAAGCGACAACCTGGGGTCTGCTCCGGCAAGGCCACCTCACCCAGGTTCAAGAAAGTACCCGCCTGGGTAGTATAGACGCCTACGTGAGGATAGAGCAAAGCCGGGCAGCGGTCCACCGGCAGTTGCAGCGTCAGCTGGGTGAAACGTACCTCACCGGCGGCGCTGTCGCTGCCGAGGAAACGATCCGCCTGCGCGACCAGCCCGCCGTCGGGATCAAAGAAGCGGACGGTGAACGAGGGGGGCGGTTCCTGTGCGCCGGTCGCCTGCCAGGCCAGGCGCACCTCCACCGAGCGCCCCGGTTGCAGCACCCCCTCCAGCCGGTAGCCGAGCAGCCGCACCGGGCCGAGCTCTGCCACCAGCGGCGTGAAGCCGGGTTCCGCCGGCAATTCGGTCAGCGGGCGGCGATAGAGCCGGTATCCGCCACCCACCGGCATAAAGGTCCAATCAGGCCATTCGTAGGAATGCGTGGTGAAGAGCGGACGGTCGCCCGCCGCCTCGGCCCGGTCACGCCAGACCTGATCGTAATCGGTGGGCGGCTGCGGGTAGACGTAAGCCACCTCCACGTCAGGCCGCACGCCTTCCACCTGCTGCAAGACCCAGAGCGGCGTGGCCCAGTGCCAGTCGGCCAGAATCAACGCGCCGGGCGGCGCAGCCTCCAACAGCGGGGCCACCCGTTCACGAATGGAGCGGTCGGCGGCCAGCTTCAGGAAATCGCCCAGAAAGGTGAAGGGGCGCAGGCAGAGGAAAGCCAGTAAAACGTAAAACGTGAAACGTGATACGTGAAACGTGAGACGTGAGGCGTGATGCGTGAGACGTGAGACGTGATGCGTGAAGCGGGATGCGTGAGACGTGATGCGTGAAGCGGGATGCGGGATGCGTGAAGTGAGTCGCGTGCGGCGTATGACGTATTGGGTGTATAGAGCGACACTCAGGCCGAAGGTGAGCGCTACAGGCAGGTAGGCCGGCATCAGGTATTCCACCGTTTGCGGCGCGCGGTAGGTGATGGTGACAAAGCTGTGCACCAGCCAGGAAACCAGGAGCGGGGCCGCCAGTTCCGCGTCCAGGTTTTGCAGCACCGCCCAGCCCAACAGTGTGCCGACCAGCAGCAGAGGTGGGAACTGCAAGGCGAACAGCTGGGGCAACAGCGGCAGCCGGAGCTGGAGATCGGTCGCGTTGGCGTAGGCGAACATATCGCCGCTGAAGCCCTGCGCCAGGACATGCTGCCAGAAGCCGCTCCAGGTGTTCAGCCCCGGATCGGCCAGCGGGACGTTCGCCATGCCGCCTCGCAGGGGGATGTAGAGTTGTGGGAGCAGCCAGGCCAGCGCCGCGACCCCCACGGCGGGCAACCATTCGCGCGGGCGCAGCAGCAATCGCCCATCCACCGCCCACAGATAAACGGCCCAGCCCACCGCCAGGAAGACCAGCGAAGGATGGTGGCCGACGCCCAATCCCAGCACCAGGGCCAGCGTTAAAAGTTGAACGTTGAACGTTGAAGGTCGGGCGGCCGGCCGGGGGGCCTCATAACGCGCCAGGGCCAGGAAGCCCCACGCGCAGAAGAGGAGGGTCGGCATCCGAATGTTGGCGGTAGTCGCCTGGACCCAAAAAGTAGGGGCGGTGCCCAGCAACAGCGCCGCAGTGACGCCGCCGATCACTGCGACCGGTTGGCTCAACCGCAAGCGCCGGACGGCGAAAGTCCGCGTCGCGGCGGCCAGCAGGACCAGCGTGGTCGCGGCCAGCGCCGCGCTCAGCAAATTCAGCCGGAAAGCCAGGCTGCCCAACGGCAGCAAACGCACCCAGAGTGCGCCCACCATCGTGTAAAGCGGATAGCCCGGCGGGTGGAGAATCCCCCACCCCGCTGCCGCCAGCTGGAATTCACCGCCGTCGGCCGGCAGCACGTCGCGCACTGTGGTGGCCGCGTAGAGCGAGAAAAAGGCCAACCACAGGACGGCGTAAACACGGCCGGTACCGGTCAGCCGGCGGGAACCGGCGGTGGACCACCCCGCCCTCACACGCGCGCCGGCCATGCTACTCCGCTATCAGTGCGAGCGCCCGCTCCACCACGCGCTCCGGCGTGAAGCCAAACTCGCGTTGCAGGACCTTGACCGGAGCCGACGCACCAAAACGATCCAGGCCCAGTACCGCGCCCTGCGGGCCCACATAGCGTTCCCAGCCCAGGGCCATGCCGGCTTCTATCGCCAGCCGCTTGGGCACGGCGGGCGGCAACACCGTCAGCCGG